>LNFM01015229.1_pt1 | contig 10188 bp, 8 predicted proteins | sample 596031 | NCBI WGS metagenome assembly LNFM01 (sample SAMN04254537, study PRJNA301005) | activated carbon metagenome | isolation source: dual media filters at the Ann Arbor, Michigan drinking water treatment plant | place: USA: Ann Arbor | reverse complement strand
TCGTCAGAATACTTACCCTTACGCATCGTCCGTCTCCCTTGGGATGACGAACGAAGTCTACATCAATTCGGGTACCCGGAGAGGGGGACGGTCAGTGGCAAGGACTGCATTCTCCAGTTCGATTGCGGGGATGCGCCACCGCTTACTGGCAACATCTGATCTCGGTCGGCCGATGACCAGGGTTTGCGAGACGTAATATCGGTAGCGAAGGCTCGCGCGCCTGGAATGCGTCGGGGTCAACCGTTCACCCGAGCTGTCGAACACGAGACCCGCGAGCGGACTTGGAACACGGGCGCGGCTTTGGCTCCGATGCTCGACCCGGTTGTTGGACAAGTTCGCCTGAACTCGATCACACAGGTCTTGTTCAATGACTGGCTGATGGAGGCCCGCATGCCGCGTGCCTTTGTGCACGACGATGCCAATGTAAACCGGGTTTTGGAGCATTAGATAAAGGCTGCCCCGTGTTATTCGATGACCGCCAATCACTTTGCCAGACTGCGTGGCGCGCCGGTGCGAGCGAATACCCTTGCTATCCAGATAGCCCGCCAGATCGCGAACGGAGCCGAGTTCCAGATATTGCTTATAGATCAGCCGGACCTTTGCTGCTTCGATATCATTAATGATGAGCGCACGATCCTTTACCTCGTACCCAAGCGGCACCGAGCCGCCCATCCACATTCCCTTCTGCCGTGACGCACGGAACTTGTCGCGAATGCGTTCTCCTGCGATTTCTCGCTCGAATTGGGCGAACGAAAGCAACACATTCAGAGTCAGTCGTCCCGTCGACGTCGTCGTGTTAAATTGCTGCGTCACTGCAACAAATGAGATGCCTTGTGCATCGAATACCTCGACGATCTTTGCAAAATCAGCCAGCGATCGGGTCAATCGATCGATTTTGTATACGACGATCACGTCAATACGTTTGGCTCGGATGTCGTCGAGCAATCGGACCAGCCCCGGCCGCTCCATGTTGCCGCCAGAAAAGCCGCCGTCGTCATAGCGATCAGCAAGGAACCGTCCAACCTTCATGCTTCTGACTGAGCACGTAGGCCTCGCAGGCCTCACGTTGAGCATCCAGTGAGTTGAAGTCCTGCTCCAATCCTTCTTCCGAGGATTTCCGCGTGTAGATCGCACACCGCGTGCGCTTCCGCTCAATCATTCGGACCTCCGCGCCTTCTCAGCAGTCCAAAGAAACGCTGCCCGCTCCACTTCGCACCGGTAATTGCCATCGCAACGGACGAGAGGCTTCCATACGTTGTCCCATTCCAGACGAAGCCCTTATCCGTAACCAGCACCTCATGTGTGTTCCCATCCCACTCGCGGAGCAACTTGGTCCCGGGTTTGATTTTGATCTTCGAGCTTGTGCCTTCGGATTGCGCGCCCTTGGCAATGGCGAGCAGTTCTCGTTGAGCCGAGGCGGGAAGTCCGCCGAGCTCGCGCACTTGGATTGCATATGCGATGGCTTGCCGCATGAATTCTAAGCTGGCATAGCGCGGCGGCTCTGACCGGTAGTGCCGCCGCCACTGCGCGACCAGAGTGCCGCGCGAAACTTCCTCAAGGCCGCGAAGAACCTGACCCACTTTGTCATCTTTCGACATGCGCATGCTCAGCGCGCGCGATATCGGCAAAGTTCGCCGTCCCTTTTGTCAGACACCGGTTCAAGCCCGTGGCGAATTCGCAGCGCCCCCGCCAAGAAGCCACGCACATAGTGCGACTGCCAGCCGGTAGCTTCCATCAATTCTGGGATTGTCACGCCGCGCTTCGATTTTAGTAGCGCAACGATTGTCGCCGCTTTGTTCGTTTCGCGCGTAGCAGCCGTGGCAGCGGTGGAAATATTACTGCGCTCAGAGCTCAGGGTTCTTGTTTTGACATTCTGGGCACGAGCCATCATGGCGTCTCCTTAACGAGGCGCTGGCCCAATGCCGGCGCTCGCACCACCCAAAGCCCCGGACTTCAGCCGAGGCGGGCGAGGAGACGCGTTTGCGTCGCGACGAGGTCAGTAGTGCTTCCTCTTCCGACGAAGTCCAGTCGAAGTCCGCGAAAAAAATCGATGAGGTAAGGAATATTATTCGGCTTTGTCGCCCGCTTTATCCCACAAGCTGACATTGTCACTTTCGCGAAGATCAGGGCCCTTCTACTTGGTCTGACCGTCCGCTATGCGAGGTCAAGCCGATATGATTCCGATTTTGACGCGCTTATAATTTATTGGCGAGGACCTACCGGCTATTGGTTGCCTTTTTCTTGCGACTTCTTCCATGCGTCTATGCTCTTTGTGCCAACAACGAAGTCATCGGCGATAACATTTACGATGGCGGCACCCATGAGCCGCTCGTACCCTTCGATGCGGCCTGCGCAAAGTACAGCTTCGCCTGCCGTTACTGTTCTTGCCTTCTCTTTAAAGCGATCAGGTACATTGCATCCGATGAGACCGCGTTCCGACACTTTTATATTGACGAGTACGACGTCAAAGGCCGGCGTCACATTGAACACAGGTGCCACCCAAGCCACCACCTTTCCCTTTGCGTTGGAGTTGAACCACACCTCACGCTGTTCGTCTGTGTCGTCGCCTGTGAGACGCGACACCACGTCTTCGGCCGTTGGCGCAGGCTCTGCACCTAACGCAAATGACGAAGCGAGCGTCATAAAGGCCGCGAGGGCAAGTTCGAGCTGGCGCATCGGGCGGGGCTCCTCCCAAATACAAGAAAGCTGATCCAAACATCAGGGGCACAATGCGTCAATCGAGCAATAGGAAGAGGGTATACATAAGCGGGCGTTGCAGATGTGGCGTAGCAGCGGGAGCCGGTTGCGTCGGCTCTCAGGGGCTTAGCGGCAATCTAGGTGAGCATCTTGAAGGCAGCAGATGCGCATAAGCCGACTTCGACGCTTCATCTGCAAAGGGTTGCCCCACTCGGGGGTGGATTAGCGGCCCCGGTTCATTATATCTCGACGGGGAGTGTGCCCAGACTGGCCTAGGCGTTTATTTGGAACAGGTTGAAAAAAATGAAACGGATCGCACTTTTTCTGGCAACCAACATCGCTGTTCTGGTCGTCATTTCCATATTGTTCAGTGTTTTTGGCCTGGGGCGGATCACCGATGCCAACGGCCTCGATCTCGGGGCGCTTCTCGCCTTTTCGGCGGTCATTGGGTTCACGGGCGCCATCATCTCTCTGCTTATATCCAAGCCGATGGCCAAGTGGCAGACGGGCGCCCACGTGATCACCGAACCTGCCAACACTGAAGAACGCTGGCTATTGCAGGCGGTAGAGCAGCTGTCGGCAAACGCCGGCATCACGCCCCCCGAAGTCGCGATATACGAGGGCGAGCCGAATGCGTTTGCCACGGGCGCATTTAAAAACTCGGCATTGGTAGCCGTCTCGACCGGTCTGCTACAGACCATGAGTCAAGAGGAGGTCGAGGCCGTTCTCGCGCACGAGGTTGCCCATGTCGCCAACGGCGACATGGTGACAATGACGCTTATCCAGGGCGTCTTGAACACGTTCGTCGTGTTCCTATCGCGGATCGTGGGCTATGTCGTCGATAAGCAGATCAACAAGAACGGCGACGGACAGGGTATCGGTTTCTTTGTGACGTCCTTGGTTTGCCAGATCCTGTTCGGCATTCTCGCCTCCATGATTGTGGCGTGGTTCTCTCGCCACCGCGAGTTCCGCGCCGATGCCGGTGCGGCCAGCTACATGGGCCAGCCCAACAGCATGATCAGAGCCCTAGCGACCCTAGGGCGCGTGGACCCGGGCGAATTGCCGAAGTCAATCCAGGCATTGGGCATCAGCGACCGGCCGGGCTTCATGGCGCTCTTCTCGACCCACCCACCGATCGAGGCGCGGATCGCGGCTTTGCGCAATCTTCCGACTTAGTGGCGGCCAGAATGATAGAGCAGCGGCACGTCAGCCAGAATGCCCCCGCGTCTGGTATGCCGCTGATAAAGTCCATCCGATCTGTTGGACGCACAAATGCTATTTACCCTCGGAAACCTCTTAAAGTTCGTTGGTAAAAGACAATGGGTCTTACCTGCCGACTGCAAGTCAGGCGGGAGGCACGAATATCTTCAGCTGGCCGGTCGCAGCCATGTGTGAGGGGTTGGCTGAATCCCATATGCGGACGTCGAGGCTCTAACGATCGGCGTCGTCGCAACCGACCCCGGCCACGTCTGTCTCCTGGGCCATTGCGTCAAACCGTGACGTGCGCGGTCTCATTGATTGAGATCGCGGTTCCGTCGGGAACTGCCAGACACATCATCATCCCCTAAGTCAGCAATGCGTCAATCCGGTTCGGATCACGAGCCATCGGCGCAGCGGTTGCGCGGCGGCATGAAACGCCTGACTGCCGTGACCACTGCGCGCCCTGGCAACGAAACGCGGTTCGTCCGCGCTGTAGCAACTTTCCTTCGCCCCACGCCCGCGTGGGGCGATCGATGCCGATGGTGGAAAAGTCCGCAACGTTTCCCTTTGTTGGAAAATACAAATGCTGCGCAAGATGCTCATGACGAAACTGCTCGCCGCCGCACTGGCGACAGGTGCCTTCGCACACACCGCCGCCGCGGACCGCGCCTTGAACCGCGGTGACGCCGTTGTGACCGGTTTCTCCGGAATAACGCTCGCCTTTCCATCACCTGACGACGCGATGGACGGAACCTTCATTGATCTCGACGGCGCCGCGATGAGGATCCTGCCACTCGAGGCCGGCGCACCGCCAGCGGGACAATTGCTCTCCAACCCGACGCGCCTCGATGTGAAGGCGCGTGACGTCGGCCAGGTGTTTGCCACGGCGCTCGATGACGGCTTGATGCCGGATCCGCTTGCAGCAGCGCCCAACATTTATCTGGGCGCCACCTCGGCCTACGGTCTCCAGATCGTCATTCCGGACGACAAGGTTGAAAATACCAAGCGCATCACGAAGGGTCACCACAACGCGGACTGGATGCAGGGGCAGTTCGGTCCCGGCGGGCAACCCGGCAGCATCTGGAAAATCGACGGCAGGTCGCGCACCGCCTCCCTGTTTGCCACCATCCCGGACAACAGCGGCCCCGGCCTCGGGAACATCGCCTTCGATCCCGCTTCCCGGAACCTCTACGTCTCCGACCTCGACACGGGGCTCATCTATCGCGTCGACATGGCCGGCAACCTCGTCGACACATTCGACCACGGCGTCGCCGCGCGCACTGGAGCCGGCCTCGCCCCTGTTCCGGATGATGGCGCGAAAGCGGACATCAAGTCGATGAAGTTCAACAGCCTCGATCCCTCGACGTGGGGCTTCACCAACCCGCAGAGGCGCGTCTGGGGCCTCGCCGTCAACGGCGGGCGCTTGTACTACGCGGTCGCCAGCGGACCTGAAGTCTGGTCCGTCGCACTTTCGTTGACAGGCGAGTTCGGCAGCGACGCCCGGCGGGAATTCGAAGTCTCCGGCACCCCCGCCAATCATCCAATCTCGAGCATCGCATTCGACGGCAAGGGCCTGATGTTTGTGGCGCAACGCGGCGAAGTGCGCGGCAGCTACGACTACAAGGTTTTCACCGACGGGAAGCCGTCGGTCGTATTCCGCTACCGCCATGAGATACCGGACGATCCCGCCACGCCCGGAACGTGGGTCGCCATTCCAGATGAAATTGCCATCGGCGTGGCGCCAGACCATCGCAGCACGGCGGGCGGCGTGGCCCTGGGCTACGGCTACGATGAAACCGGTCGCATGCGGATGGGCGCATGCGGCGGCATGCTCTGGTCAACCGGAAACAAGCTTCGCACCCGCGACGACAAGATCGACAACGCTGCGACGGTGGACGGGCTGCAGGGATCGAACCGAACGCTCGTGCGTCCTGACAACGAGCAGCCGAACGCGGCCTACTTTGTCGACTACGACGAATCCGACAGCGCCGAGACCGTGGGGCATCTGGGTGGTGTCGCAATCTGGCAGCCGTGCGCGAATCTAGCCGGCGTCGACCCGCAGTCCTATGCAGGTTCGCCGGAAATGCCACCTTGGTATGACGCGCCGGGCGGCATCCCGCCGGTTGGCGTGCCCCCCGTTGGCTGGCCCACCTGGAATTACAATCTGCGCCTCGACAAGCAAGCGCTTCCGGCTGCGTGTGCGCCGGGTGGCCTCGGCTTCCTGTGTACCTATGCCGTTCGCGTAACGAACACCGGCCCGGATCCCTATATCGGTGCCGTGACGCTGGAGGATCACTTGCCGGCAGCACCGGCCGGCGCAACGATGTCGTTCGACAACCAGCCGCCGTGGACATGCCTCCCTCTCTCGCCGACGCTGCACCAGTGCACTCATGATCCGTTAATCCTATGGCCTGGAACCAGCGTCGACCTGAAGGTCACGGTTGATACGCCGGCACCGGTGTGCTCGCTGGCAAACACCGCCCGCCTCAAATGGCCATGGGGCTTGAGCGACAACAATCCCGGAGATGACTTCGACCTGGCGGTTGCCGGCATACCGGCCGCGCACTGCCCGCCGGTCGGCGGCGAACTCGCCAATCTCAAAATCGACAAGTCCTGGTGGGGCGGCATCGAGCCGGTGTGCAAGGACAAGGTCGGCCACTTCGCATGCGAGTTCATGATCAGCCTGATCAATACGGGCCCCGGCACGTACAATGGTCCCTTTGAGTTCGAAGAGCAGATCCCGGCCGGCACAACGGTCGAACCTTTGTCACCGGGTTTCACTTGCTCCAACGGAGCGCCGGCCACCTGCACGCATGATCCCATTGTCCTTGCGGCCAACCAGGGCACTTTGCTCTCCGTTGCCGTCAAGGTGCCGAAGGACATGGCCGACGACCTCGGTTGCAAGATCACCAACACAGTCAAGATCGTCAAGGCGCCAGGCGGATCGGATCAGAATACCGACGCCAGCGATGACCTGTCCCAGCATGACGCGATCATTCCAGGAACGCTGGCGCAATGCCCGGATCTTAAGCTCAGCAACTTGAAGATCAAAACCACCGACGCCACGGGCAGCAAGTGCCCCGTCAAGGACGGCAAGTGGGAATGCCTGTTCAAGATCCGCGTCACGAACTTCGGCAAGCTCTACGCCAATACTCTCGAGTTCCTCGATCACGCGAACGTGCCGTTCCACCCGGGCAAAACGCTCTCCATCCAAGCGCCTCCCGCGTGGCAGTGTAGTGCCGTGCTGCCGCATCTGCAGAACTGCAAGAGCGACAACCCGGGTCTCGCGGCCGGAGACAGCGTCGAGTTCATTGCCACCGTCAAGGTGCCGCTGGCGCCGGGTGCCGCATGCTGGGTGAAAAATCACGCCAGCATCTGGAAGGCGCCGGGCGAGACGGCTCAGAACACGTTCGCCGGCGACGACACGAGCACGGCTCAGGCACATTTCGAACCCGTGTTTCCGCTGAAAGGACAGCCCTATTGCCTTGCGCCGATGCACGCAGGTTCCAATGACGACCTCGCGCCGCCGAAGGCTGGCGATACCAACCTGTCGATCACGAAGTCCGCAGGGTCCAGCAAGGAAACGGCGACGGGGCAGAACACCCCATTCGTCATTACCGTGACCAACACCGGACCCGGCGTTTACAACGGTCCGATCGTCGTGCGCGAGACGCTGCCTGCAGAGCCGCAAAATGCGAGTTGGTCGGCACCATGGACGTGCGAGGGTCAGACGATGGCCGGGCAGCCCAACGATGCCCTGTGCTCGCATCCCGGTGTCCAGCTGAAGCCGAACGACAGCATCACACTCAATCTCGACGTGGAGATGTCCAACAGCTTCATCGCACCGTCCGCATCTAACGTGACATGCGGCTACACCAACAAGGTGGCGATCGAAGAAGCCGCCGGCGGAACGCCGCAGAACACCAACGGCGCCGACGACGCGGCGACAGCCAAGGTCGCATTCGCTTCATTCAAAAAGCATGGTCAGACATTCTGCGGCATGGATGACTTGACGACGCCGCCTCCCCCCCCGTCGTCTCAACCCACGTGTCCGCAAGGCTGGTCCAGCACGCCGATCAGCGGAAAGTGCTGCCCGCCGCGCTCGAAGTGGAACGGCGAGCGGTGTTCCAAAGACGAGCCTCCTGCCGCCGCGTGCAAGCCCAAGTCATGCAACCGCGGCCAGGTGTGGGACGCCGGCGACTGCCGCTGTATCGACAGCAAATGCCCGAACGGCACCGTCGGCGATTATCCCGACTGCAAGCCGATCGTGGTGCCGCCGCCGAAATGCGTACAGAAGACCTGCGGCCGCGATGCGACCTGGGACGGCGCGACATGCGCATGCGTAGCAAAGCAATGCCCTGCTGGCACGACGGGCGTCTACCCGAAGTGCAACCCGATTGCGTGCCCGAAGGGTACGGCGGGCACGCCGCCCAATTGCAGGTCGCTGCCGACGACATGCGGTCCAGGATTAAAGGGAACGCCACCCAACTGCAGCAAGATCGTCGATCCGCCGAAGTGCCCGAAAGGTGATAGCGGGCGTCCGCCCAACTGCAAGAAGGACCTGCCGCCATCATGTCCAAAGGGCTTTACCGGCACGCCGCCCAACTGCAAACGCGTCAGTGCCGATCCTCCAAAGACATGCCCGGCCGGAACGGTCGGTACCCCGCCCAATTGCAGGAAGCTGCCAAAGGTCTGCCCTCCGGGCTTCAAAGGCACGCCGCCGAAGTGCAAACCGGCCGAGGTGCCGAATGTCAAGCCGCAGGTCAAAACGCCGGCTTCTTCAATTCAGAGGTCGTCGCAACGATAGTTCGTGACAACGGGGCCGGGTTTCGCTCCTGGCCCCCACCTAAATCGTAATTGTCACGGCACTATCCCATAAGCGGACATTGCGATGACGCCGTCCCAAGAGCGCCTGCGCATTCAACCGCACGTCTGCTGCTGAAGGTTCACCGGACTAGATTGCGAGCGCCGCGACGAGTGCTCATGACCCGAAGCTGCCAAAGTTGCTAGACGGCATTGAGTGGCCGTCGCGCGGCGACGATAGTCTGCTGCTGTCAGCCGACAGTCACGATTGATCAGTGTCAAATCGGATGTCTCCAATTCAATTAAATTTCCGCCAAACAGTCCACCATGGAGTTGCCCGTGTTTATTGGTCGCTGCAAGCTCGCCGCCGTCACGGCCCTCATCGCCTTTGCTCCTTGTGCGATCGCGCAGCAAACGACAGGTGTTCCCGGTTCGCCCGGTGCAACGACCACAATCGACGGAAAGGCTTTCGGCGGGATCATCAAGGAAAAGGCTTCGGAGTCGAAGCCCTGGTGGCCGCCGCGCATTGTGCCACCCAAGGGCGCTCCCAACGTGCTGCGCGCAGAGAGAATCGCGAAGAATGTCGGAAGAGGAATCTTCCCAGGTGAGTTCGAGTAGTTGCTGGTACGAACGCAAGTCAAAGTGAGGGGCGATCAACGCATGCGATAGGTGGGTTCAGAAACCCCTCTCCAGCAGGACCTCCTGCAGAACGTAAAATCAAGCACTTAGGATCGTGTGACGGGCACGTTCCGAGGGTTCAGAAAGCAGATGCTTTTCGTGCCTCTGTATTGCCCCAATGCTGAAAGATCGATAGGTCTCGACATTAGAAGGTAGGGTCCACGACAAACGTTTTCGCAGACCAAATTTCTTCTGACACTAACCGAACGGGGCAGCGGTTGATCCCATTCGCCGCAACATGTTCTGTCCGCGTAGTTGGTCAATGCCATGATGAGTCTCGGACGCCCTCCGATTATTGCTTCAAGCAGCACCCCCTCTCGTTCCTCCCATCGCCTGGATATAGACGGTCTGCGGGCGTTGGCAGTACTCTCCGTCATTTTTCATCACTTGGATAAAGACCTGCTACCGAGTGGGTACCTAGGCGTCGATATTTTCTTCGTCATTTCTGGATACGTAATCACTCAATCACTTTTCTCTAAGTCATATATCGGGTTAAGCAGTCTCCTGCTGGACTTCTACTCACGTCGCGTGAAGCGTCTTGTTCCTGCTCTTGTGGTCTGCGTACTTATCACAAGCATTCTCATTTCCTTCTTCAATCCGAACCCGCAAATTTCGCTCGAAACTGGTATTGCTGCACTTTTTGGTGTTTCAAATATTTTCTTGCTGCGCCAGTCGGCAGACTACTTTGCTGAGTCGACCGCGTTAAATGCGTTTACTCTGACCTGAGACCCTTCTCTCATCCAGTCAGAGGGTGAGTCCTGGGCTCAGTTTCTGGACCCGATCGATCATCACGGCAAGGGCCAGATGGTG
>LNFM01013771.1_pt1 | contig 10189 bp, 9 predicted proteins | sample 596031 | NCBI WGS metagenome assembly LNFM01 (sample SAMN04254537, study PRJNA301005) | activated carbon metagenome | isolation source: dual media filters at the Ann Arbor, Michigan drinking water treatment plant | place: USA: Ann Arbor | reverse complement strand
TCGCGTACTTCTTGAGTACCTCGAGATACCACCCCATGCTGCCTCCTCGATGGAACTGGACGGCCCGCGCGCGGCCATCATGCCCGACGGGTCGGCCTGAACCCGGCGCCGCGCGCCCGGGCGGGGTCGACACCCCGGGCGGCGCCGTCGATGATCCCGGCATGCATCGGGACGACGGCAGCCGATGATGGAGACCGCCCCGGCGGTGCGCCCGCCCGGGCCGCACGACGCGCTCGTGGTGGTGGACGTGCAGAACGACTTCGTCTCGGGCACCCTGGCGGTGCCCGGCGGGGCCGAGGTGATCGCGCCGCTCAACCGCGCCATCGCCCTGTTCGAGGGGCGCGGGCTGCCGGTCGTCGCGACGCGCGACTGGCATCCGCCGGACCACTGTTCGTTCGCCGCCCAGGGCGGCCCGTGGCCGGTGCACTGCGTCGCCGGCCAGCCGGGCGCCGACTACGCGCCGGGCCTCGACCTGCCCACAGGCGTCGAGCACGTCCTGAAGGCGACGCGCCCCGAGGTCGATGCCTACTCGGGCTTCTCCGCCACGGACCTCGCCGCGCGGTTGCGCGGGCACGACGTGCGGCGCGTCGTCGTCGGCGGGCTGGCGACCGACTACTGCGTGCTGAACACGGTGCGCGACGCGATCGATGAGGGATTCGAGGTCGTCGTGCTCGGCGACGCCGTGCGGGCCGTCGACGCGCGCGAGGGCGACGGGGCACGCGCCGAGGACCAGATGCGGCGCGCCGGGGCGACCTTCGCGACGACCGGGGAGCTGCTCGGAGCCTCGCCCACCATGTGATTCGCGCCGGGGTCGTAGTAAGCCGACATCGCACCGGGGAGGTCACCGATGCCCCGGGGGATGCCCGCGACGAGGCTGGACGCGACGGAAACCGAGCCCCAGGTGGTGAGTGCGGTGTCGCAACCGATCGCTGAACGCAGCCCGGTGGACGAGGGCCGGGAGACGCCGTTGATCGAACTGCGCGGCGTGGAGAAGTCCTATCGCACCGGCACGGTCGAGTACCGGGCCCTCCGAGGGGTCGACCTGACGATCGAGGCCGGGGAGATGGTGGCCGTCGTCGGCCCCTCCGGCAGCGGCAAGTCGACCGTGCTCAACATGATCACGGGCATCGACCGGCCCACGGCCGGGACGGTGACCGTCGACGGGCGGCGCATCGACCAGATGACGGAGGAGGAGCTCGCCGTCTGGCGCGGTGCGCGCGTCGGAGTGGTCTTCCAGTTCTTCCAGCTCCTGCCCACGCTGACCGCGCTCGAGAACGCCATGCTGCCGCTCGACTTCTCGCGGGCGGTTCCCCGGCGCGAGCGGCCCGAGGTGGCGCGCCGCAACCTCGAGCTGGTCGGCCTGGCCGACAGGGCCGGCAACCTTCCCTTCGAGCTGTCGGGTGGCCAGCAGCAGCGGGTGGCCATCGCGCGCGCGCTCGCCGCCGATCCGCCACTGCTGGTCGGCGACGAGCCCACCGGCAACCTCGACTCCGGCACCGCGGTGGAGATGTTCGATCTGCTCGAACGGCTCAACGCCCGCGGCTCGACGGTGCTCTATGTGACCCACGACCGCGACCTGGCGGCGCGGGCGCGGCGCACGATCACGATCCGCGACGGGCTCGTGGAGGACTGAGGGTCATGACGGCCGCCGTCCGCAAGTCGATCAGGGACCTCACGCGCCGCAAGGCACGGACCTTCTTCACGATCCTCACGCTCGCCCTGGCGGTCGCCAGCGTCGGCGTGCTGGCCGTCCCCGCGCTCATGGCCGAGTCGATGGAGCGCGAGGTCGCGGCCAACCGGCTGCCCGACGTCACCGTGACGATGGCCCCGCTGGTGCTCTCCCCGGCGGACCTCGCGGCGCTGAGGGGACTGCCGAACGTCGCCGATGTGGAGCCGCGCGCACTCCTCGTGACCCGGGTCTGGTCCGGGGAGCGACGCGAGCGCGCAGTCGTCGTCGGCGTGCCCGACTTCGGGCGGCAGAGCGTCGATGTCGTGAGCATCGACTCGGGCGTCGCCCCCGGGGCCGGCGAGGTGCTGACCGACCGCAACAACGCCTCCCGCAAGTCGTTCGACGTCGCCGCCGGCGGCGTCGCCCGGGTGATCGGGAGCGATGGGCAGGCACGACGGCTCCGGGTGAGCGGGGTCGGCCGGAACCTGACCAACGGCGAGAGCGACCTGAGCAACGACTGGATCACCCTCTACGCCTCGGCGCGAACGGTCGCCGAGCTCGCCGGGCGGCCGGGCGTCACCAGCCTCAACCTCCGGTTGCGCGACGACAGCCGCGCCGCTGCGGAGCGCACCGTCGCAGCGGTCCGCGACGAACTGCGCGCGCGCACCGCCTTCACCGCCTACGACGACCTGCCGACGATCCAGGAGCCGGGTTCGTACCCCGGCAAGGACGGCTTCGAGAGCCTCGCGAGCCTGTTCGGGATCATCACGCTGCTCGCGCTGGTGTCGGCGCTGGTGCTCGTCTCCAACACCATGACCACGCTGATCGGCGAGCAGACCGGCGAGATCGCATCCATGAAGGCGATCGGCGCCCGGCGCCGCGACATCCGCCGCCTCTATCTGCGCACCGCCCTGATCCTGGGCGTGGTGGGCGCCATCGTGGGCGTCGCGCTCGGCATCGCCCTTGCGAACTTCGTGGTCGGGTACTTCGCGTCGCTGTTCTTCGGCATCGACGCGGGCGTGTCGGTGTCGGTGCCGGTCGTCATCCTCAGCCTGCTCCTCGGAATCGCGGGTCCGCCGCTCGCCGCGCTGCCGGCCATACGGCGCGCCACTCGCCTGCCGCTCAGCGAGGCGCTCAGCGCGACGGGGTCGGCGGTGGGCGGGCAGGGGCGCCTCGACGCGGCGCTGCGACGACTCGACCGCATCCCCCGCAGCGCGCAGATCGGCCTGAGGAGCCTCGGCCGACGCAAGCGGCGCAACCTCGCCACGGTGCTGCAGGTGGCGATCGCGGTGGCGACCCTGCTGGGGCTGCTGTCGATCGGCACGGGCGTCGGCGAGACGACCCGCCAGTGGTTCGACGACAACGACTACGCGGTCTGGGTCCAGTCGGTCCAGAGCCGGCCCTTCGGCGCGGAGGCCGAGGCGGTCTCCCGGGCGGCCGAGGGCGTGGACGAGGTCCAGTCCTGGCTGCAGAACCGGGTGCGCGTCGAGGGCCGTGACGCGGAGGCATGGGGGCTGCCCGCGCAGCCGCTGATGGACACCCGCATCCGCGAGGGCCGCTGGCACACGCGGGCCGACGTCGCCGGCGCGGAGCGCGTCGCCGTGCTCGGTCCGACCCTGGCGAGGGTCACCGGCAAGGGCATCGGCGACGACGTCGTGGTCGTCACCGGCAACGGCCCGTCGACGTTCCGGGTCGTCGGCATCACCGACAACCAGACCGACAACGGCGGCGCGCTGTTCCTGCCCCTGACCGCCCTCCAGGAAGCGCTCGGCGCCCCCGGCGCCGTCAACAACCAGTGGATCACCACGACATCGGACGACCACGACGCGATCGACCGGGTCACGACGCGGGTCGAGGACGCACTCGCGGCCTCCGGCGAGCAGGTCGGCACGCTCGTCACGTACGACCTCCGCGAGAAGCAGGTGGCGGCCAACGGCCAGATCACCACCTCGATCACGATCCTCGGCATGCTGATCGTGGCGATCAGCATGGTGGCGCTCGTCAACACGATCACGATGTCGGTGCTCGAGCGGACGCGCGAGATCGGCATGCTCCGCAGCGTCGGCGCGCGGGCGAGAGACGTCCGGCGCATCTTCGCGACGGAGGGATTCGCGGTCGCGGTGACCGGGTGGCTGGTCGGCGTGCCGCTCGGATACGGCCTGGCGCGGGCGCTGGGGTGGGCGGTCGGGCAGACGGTGGGGATCGACGTCGCGTTCGTCTTCCCCATCGCCTATGTGGGCCTCGCCCTGGCCGGCACCGTGGCCCTCGCGCTCCTGGTCATGCTCGCCCCGCTGCGCCGGGCGGTGCGTCTGCGGCCGGGCGATGCTCTGCGCATGGGCTGACCGGACGAGGAGGCCATCGGGTGTTCGAACTCATCGCAGTGGTACTCGGAGCCGTGGCAGTCGCGCTCGTGGTGATCGCCGCCGTCTACATGGTGGGGATGCGGAGAAGGTCCCCGATGGTGCTCGGAGCGGTCCGCCGGTTCAGCCGCACCGTGGTGAACCCGCGGATGCTGAAGACGGCCGGCCGGCCGGGCGCGTACGCGTCGCTGGTGCTCAACCGCGGCCGTCGCACGGGGCGCGAGTACCGGACGCCGGTGGTGGCGGCGCCCACCGCCGACGGCTTCGTGATCGCGCTCCCCTACGGCATGACGTCGAACTGGGTGAGGAACGTGCTGGCGAGCGGATCCGCCACCCTCGTCCACGAGGGTGTGACCTACGAGGTCGATCAGCCGGAGATCGTGCCGCTCGGCCGGGTGAACGGGCACTTCCCCGAGAAGGAGCAGCGCAGCCACACCCGGTTCCGGGTCGAGCAGTGCATGCGTCTCCGCCGGGTCGGTCAGGGCGGGGCGAGCTAGCCTGAGCCGGTGCCACCGGACCGACCCGACGCCCCCGACTGGGACGCCCGCTTCGACCGCGAGGACTACCTGTTCGGCACCGCGCCCAACGAATTCCTCGCGTCCTGCCGGGCGCTGATCGGCGACGGGGCCCGGGTGCTCTGCGTCGCCGACGGAGAGGGGCGCAACAGCGTGTGGCTGGCGTCCGAGGGACTGGACGTGACGGCCTTCGACGCCTCGCCGGTCGGGGTCGCCAAGGCCCGGCGGCTGGCCGCGGAGCGGGGCGTCACGGCGCACTACGACGTGGCGGACGTCGACGGCTGGCAGTGGCCGAAGGAGGCCTTCGACGTGGTCGCGGCGATCTACGTCCAGTTCGCGCCGCCCGCGATGCGCCGGCGCCTGTTCGCGCGGATCCTCGACGCGCTCCGGCCCGGGGGGCTCTTCCTGCTGGAGGGTTACCGCCTCGAGCAGCTCGCCCACGGCACCGGCGGGCCGCGCGTCCCGGACCAGCTCTACACCGAGGATCAGCTCCGCGAGGAGCTGGCGGGCTTCGCGCTGGAGGAGGTCCGCTCGTACGAGGCGGTGATCGACGAGGGCCCCGCCCACTCCGGCATGTCGGCCGTGATCGACGTCATCGCCCGCCGGCCCGCCTGAGAAGGCAACCCTCCAGGTTGGCGTGAAATGCCGTGTAGAACATCAGAGTACGACCCCATGATGTTCTATAAAGCATTTTTCTGCCTGATCTGATAGGTTGTGCTGCATGAGCAGCCGTATCTCGACGCGTGTTCGACGGCACCTGGACGACCAGATCGAAGCGGTGCGCCCACTCGCGGAGATCGCGCGGCCTGAGCGCGGATGGATCAACGCGATCCGCCGAGGGCTCGGGGTCACGGAGGCCCAGCTCGCCGGCCGGATGGGGGTGACCCAGCCCACGCTCCACCGCCTCGAACGCTCCGAGGCGAACGGGACCATCCGGCTGGATTCGTTGCGCCGCGCCGCTGAGGCCCTCGACTGCGAGGTCGTCTACGCACTGATACCGCGTCACAGCCTCGAGACGACCGTGAACGAGAGGGCGCGGGAGCTCGCGCGCGCCGAGCTGGCCCGCGTGGCCCAGTCGATGGCGCTCGAGGCCCAGGACGTGACGGTCTCCGAGGAAGCCGTGGAGGAGCGGAGCCGGGAGATCCTCGCCCGCGGTGCGCTGTGGCGGAGCCCGTAGGCGACGAGCGCGACGACGGCCAGACCCCTCTGGATCCCGACGAGTCGGAGGGGCTGCTGCTTCCCGTGACGACCCGCGGGGCGCTGAACGCGGTGGAGGCCGACAACATCGCCGAGGCGGTCGCCTGGCTCGCGTCGCGTCGCCACCCGGCAGATGAGGTGCTGAGCGAGGAGTTCGTCCGCGACCTTCACACGCGCATGCTGGGTCACGTGTGGTCGTGGGCCGGCCAGTACCGGAGGACGGACAAGAACATCGGCGTGCCGTGGACGGAGGTGCGCGTCGGCGTGCGGCAGGTGCTCGCAGATGCCGACGCGTGGATCGCCTCGGGCATGGACGCCGACGAGGCCGCCGTGCGCCTCGGTCATCGCATGGTCGTCGTGCACCCGTTCCCGAGTGGCAACGGACGCCACTCGCGACTTCTCTCGGACCGCCTTGCGGAGGCGCTGGGGCGTCCCGTCTTCTCCTGGGGCGCGCGCACGGCGGCAGGCGCGACGGCGCGAGAGCGCTACATCGCTGCGCTCCGCGCCGCCGATCAGGGCGAGATCGCGCCCCTCGTCGCGTTCGCCCGGAGCTGAGCATCCCCGCCCCGCACGCCGTCCGGGGTTGATCCCCCTTGCCGCGGGGTAGTCAGGCGGGCGGATGACGAACGCCCCCTTCGCCCCCCTCCCGCCGCGGTCCTATCCGCCGCTCGAGGACCTCGGCCTGATCGGAGACGGGGCGGGCGCGGCCCTCGTGTGCCGGGACGGGTCGATCCCCTGGATGTGCGTTCCGCGCTTCGACTCCCCGCCGATCTTCGCGGCCCTGCTCGACGACGGCCGCGGGGGCGCCTTCCGCATCGACATGACCGGCGCCCGAGAGGCGCGACAGGAGTACGTGCCCGACACGGGCGTCCTCATCACCGAGATCCGCGGGGAGACCGGCCGGATCCGCATCACCGACCTGATGACCCTCAACCGCGGCGCCGACCTCGACGAGGACGCGCTCGCCTCCCGCCGGGAGCTGGTCAGGATCGTCCAGGTGGTGGACGGCAGCGCGGAGCTGCTGGTGTCGATCGCCCCGTTCGGCCGGTCGGCGCCGGTGCCGAACGACGGCGATCTGGAGTGGGACATCACCACGCGCGACGGCGCGCTGGCGCTGCGGTCCACCGCGTCGCTGGCGGGAGCCGCCACCCGCATCGCCCGTACCGCCGGTGAGGAGTTGCACCTGGTGCTCAGCTGGGGGACGCGCGCCGGCCGCCGCCACCTGCGCCGGCCGGTCACCGAGCTCCGCGAGCAGACCGAGGCGACCTGGCGCCGCTGGGCACGGGGCATCGCCTACGAGGGCCCGGCGGAGGCCCTGGTGCGGCGCTCGGCACTGACCCTGAAGATGCTCGACCACTTCGAGAACGGCAGCATCGTCGCCGCCCCGACGACCTCCCTGCCCGAGGCGATCGGCGGTCCGCGCAACTGGGACTACCGCTACACCTGGATCCGCGACGCGGCCTTCTCGGTGTACGCCTTCCACCGGATCGGCCTGACGGCCGAGTCGCGCTCGTTCCTCGGCTGGGTGCTGGACGCGGTCGGACGGGACGGCCACCCGAAGGTGCTCTACGACATCGATGGCGGGACGCCCGCCGCGGAGGTGGAGGACCGGCTGCTGGAGGGCTACCGCGGATCGGCGCCGGTGCGGTGGGGCAACGGCGCCGCCGACCAGCGCCAGCACGACGTCTACGGCGAGATCCTCGACTGCGCCTGGCAGTGGCACCGCCAGGGCGGCAGGCTGTCCCCGGAGCTCTGGAGGCGGCTGCGCGGGCTGATCGACGCCGCGGCCGGGGCGTGGCGGACTCCCGATCACGGCATCTGGGAGATCCGCGCGGAGGGGCGTGTGTTCACCTACTCGGCCGCCCTCTGCCACGTGGCCCTCGACCGGGGGGCGCGCATCGCCGAGGCGGAGGGCCTGCCGTGCGACGCCGACGGCTGGAGGCGCGAGGCGGAGCGCATCCGCCGCGCGATCCTGGACGAGGCCTGGGACGAGGAGATGGGGTCGCTGACCGAGCACGTGGGCGACGGCGGATCGCTCGACGCGAGCCTGCTGGCGCTCCCCCTGCGCCGGGTCATCCCCGCCGGGCACCCGCGGATGGTCGCCACCACCGCAGCGATCGCCGAGCGCCTCGGCGCGGGCGACGGCCTGCTGTACCGCTACCTGCCCGACGAGTCGCCCGACGGCCTCGAGGGTCACGAGGGCGCCTTCCTGCTCTGCAGCTTCTGGATGGTCGACAACCTGGCCGGCCAGGGCCGCCTGGACGAGGCCCACGCGCTGTTCGAGTCGCTCTGCGACCGCGCGAGCCCCCTCGGGCTGATGCCCGAGCAGATCGATCCCGGCTCGGGGGCCTTCCTCGGCAACCACCCGCAGGCCTTCAGTCACGTCGGCCTGATCTCGAGCGCGATCAACCTCGTCCGTCGCGAGGCGGACCCGAGGGGCGCCGACCCGGCGGTGGCGGACAGCGTGTAGTCCGCGCGGCGCCCGGGCATCCGCCGGAGCCGGACGTGTCGCGGGAGGTGCTCCCGGGCCGCACCGGGAGTATGGTCGCGCGCATGACAGACACCCCGTCCCTGCCCGTTGCCGGCGCGTCGCGCCGGCGCCTGTGGGGGCTCGTCTGCCTCGGGGTGATGCTGGCGGCTGGCCTGGGGGCGGCCCGGGCCGACGGTGCGGTGCTCGCCGGGCGGGTCGGCGACGGGCGGATCCCGGCCCCGGCGGCGGGCGCGGCCTCCGTGCGGGCGATCAACCCCGTGACCGGTCTGGTGGTCGCGGCGGCCGATGTGAAGCGCAATGGCGCGTGGCTGATGCGGGTGCCCAACGGGCCGTACACGGTGCTCGCCACCGTCGCCCCGCGCGCGGGAGCGCCGCGGGTGGCGATCGCCCCGATCGTGCGGGTCAGGGGGTCGAAGCCGGCCAAGGTTCGGGTGTCGCTGAAGCGCACGCGGGCGCCGAAGGTGCGCAGGCGGGCGGCCAGCGAGCTCGGCCTGCTCGCCGCGCACGCCACCCCGAGCGCTCCGGTGGTCGGGTTCCGGTACCTGACCGGGCCCTCCGCCAACAACCGTGGCAAGTCGGTGGCCGACCTGCTGCTGACCGATACGGTCGGCGCCACGAGCGGCCGCTGCGCCCCGCGCGTGAGAGAGCTGGAGCACATCGATCTCGTCAACGCGGAGATCTCGTTCTCCAACAGCAGGTACACCGACCCCGCCACCCGGATCCCCCGCGGGCAGCTGCTGAAGATCGATCTCCTCGTCGAGGGATCGATCGCCGAGGGAGCCGACGGGTCGCTCTCCTGGAACGTCAAACTGCGCGATGCGGCCTCGGGGAAGATCGTCGGCGGGGACACGACGGCGGTGCCCGCGGGCGGTGACTGGATCGAGGCCGCCTCCCAGACGGCGGCCCGGCTGGTCGATCAGATGTGCGGCGGCACGTACGACATCAACGTGAACCTCCGCACCGACGGCACCTTCGCCACCCACGTCGCCTCGGGCACGCTGAACGCGACGCTGACGGCGACGGGCGCCGGCACCGGCCGGACCCCTCCGAGCACCTTCGCCGCGGCCGCGGCCGCGGGCTACGAGGGCGTCACCTTCGCCAGCACGATCGGCTGCGCCTACGTGAACGTGCTGGCCCCGCAGGGGCTCCTGGCCTTCGATCTCGCGATCACGCCCGCCGGGCGCCTGGCCGTGTCGTGGGAGGGGACCGCCGCGCTCCAGGCGTCGGCGAGCGTCCTGTGCCCCGAGGCGCCCGCGATCCCGGGTCAGGTGGGCCCGTCGCTGGTCGCCCCCACCCCGGTCCGGTTCGAGCTTCCCGTCGAGGGCGGCAGTCAGGCCGTCGGCGGGGGCTTCACCTCGGGCGGCGACGGCTGGACCCACGCGGGGACGATCACGGTGACGCGGCAGCCGCCCCGGTAGCCCGCGTCACCCGCTGTTAGGGACGCCGTCGTCGGGGTACTCACTGCGGCCCCAGACAAGGAGACGCGCATGCCCGAGATGACCGAGGCCCGCGAGCTGTTCATGCACGAGCTCGGCGACATCCTGTACGCCGAGAACATGCTGGTGAAGGCGCTGCCGAAAATGGCGAAGGAGGCGAGCGACACCGAGCTGAGGGACGGCTTCACGCAGCACCTCGAGCAGACCCGCGGTCAGGTGCAGCGCATCAAGGACGCCTTCGCCGCGCTCGGCGAGCCGGTGAAGGCCGAGCAGTGCCCGGGGATCGAGGGCATCATCGAGGAGCACGACGAGTTCATGGCCGAGGAGAAGCCGTCGCCGGAGGTCTGCGACCTCTTCCTCACCGGCTCGGGCGCGCGCGCCGAGCACTATGAGATCGCCGCCTACTCGGGCCTGATCACCATGGCCCGCGCGCTCGGCGAGCGGGACTGCGTCGACCTGCTCACCGAGAACCTGCGCGAGGAGAAGGAGACGCTCCGGTCGCTCGAGAAGGCGGCGCGCCG
>LNFM01013770.1_pt1 | contig 10189 bp, 6 predicted proteins | sample 596031 | NCBI WGS metagenome assembly LNFM01 (sample SAMN04254537, study PRJNA301005) | activated carbon metagenome | isolation source: dual media filters at the Ann Arbor, Michigan drinking water treatment plant | place: USA: Ann Arbor | reverse complement strand
TGTCCTCGACCATGGCGCGGTAGTCGTAGAAGCCCATCGCCGCCATGTCGCCATCGGCGTGGCGCGCCTTCTGGTAGCGGTGGAACAGGGCGAATTGCTCGGCGGTGGCGCGGGCGGGCATCTCGGCGGCGGTCACGTCGGCGTTGAAGCGCGCGACCTTGCGCTGCGTGCGGTCGGGCTCGAAGGCGCCGGCCACGATGCGGATCGGGATGCAGGCCTGGCAGCCGGGACACACCGGCGAATAGGCGATGTTGTGGCTGCGCCGGAACCCGGCGCGCGACAGCCGGTCGTGCAGCGCCTCGGCATCCGTGCCGGACAATTCGGTCACGATCTTCCGCTCCGTCCGCCCGGCCAAATAGGGGCAGGGCAGGGGCGCGGTCGTGTAGAAGAACTGCGGACGGCGGGAGGAGCGTTGGAGCATCGTTACCCCGTAGTGTCGGCGCGCGCGGGCGCGGAATCAACCGGCAGAACGCTCAGGGCACCAGGCTGATGCGTCGGCGTGTCGCCTCGGCACCGACCCGCAGCAATGCGCCGTCCCGCCAGCGGGTCAGCTGATCGGCCCAGTGCGGGCTCATGGGATGGCCGGATTGCCCGGTGGCGATGATGGCGAAGGCGCCGCCGGGCTCGGCCAGGTCGAAGACGCCGCGGAAGCCGGCACCATGCACATTGGCGAAGATGCCGCCCGGTTCGGCGCGCAGGCCGGCGCGGTTGACCGTCTCGCCATCCCCGGCCGAGGGCGTGGCGATGCGCGTCAGTGCCCCGAGGCCTGGGACGAAGCGCAGCAGCGCGTGCTCGAAGCGCGCCGGATGCGCGGCGCCCCAGCGCCAGGCGGCGGGATCGGTGCCTTGCGTGGGCGCGACATCGGTGAGCGCCGCCTCCATCGCCGCCGTCAGCATCGCGCCGCAGCCGGGCGCGCCGCACCAGGCCGCGCCGGTGGCATCGTCGCTCAGCACGCGGCGCAGGAATTCCGGCCCGGCGCGCGCGGCATCCTCGGGCAGGCCCGCGCGCGCCAGTACCGCCCGGCCGAAGCGGGCGATCGTGGCGTGGAAGACCAGTGGCTGGGGCAGGCCGGGGGCCATCTCGCCGGACCAGTCGCGCAGCAGGTCCTGCGCGGCGCCGGCGGCCCCGGCCGGGCGCGGGGCGGCGCGCAGGGCGGGCAGGATTTCGGCGGCAAACAGGGACAGCGCATCGGCCTGCATGGCGGCGAAGCCGGCCACGTCGTGCCGGGGTGCCGCGCCCAGCATCCGGCCGATGCGCCGGAAGCGCCAATCGCCGTTCCAGTCGCGCCCGAGCCACGCGGCATGCCCGGGCGGCACCACGCGGTTGTTGGCATTGGCGATCATGCCGCTGGCCGGGTTCTCGACATGTGGCAAAGCATCGAAGGGAATGAAGCCGGTCCAGTCTGCGCGCCCGTCCCAGCCCGGCACCGGCAGGCTGCCATCGCCCGAGCGGCGCAGCGGCGTGCGACCAGTCAGGTACATCGCGATGCCGCCAGCGGCCTCGGCGACCATCAGGTTCTGCGACGGGCTCGTGATCAGCCGCGCCGCCGCCCGCGCATCGGCCAGCGACCGCGCCGCATTCAAGGCCAGCAGGCCGGACGCCGCCGTGTCGCCGGGGGCGAGGTTCGCCGCCGCCAGCGCCAGCACTGTGCCGTCCGCCCGGCCGGCCGGCGCATCGAGGTCGGAGATGACGGGCCCGTGCCGGGTCTCCCGCACCCGCAGCGTCACCGGGTCGGACCAGCGCACGCGGATGACCTCCTCGCGCACCATGAAGGGCAGGGGGCCGTCGGGCGTCTCGTAGGCGTCCGGGCCCGCCAGGCGTTCGACGAACAGATCCTGGGTGTCGGAATGCGTGGTGGTGAAGCCCCAGGCCAGGCGCTCGTTCCGGCCGATGACGATGCCGGGCACGCCAGGGGCCGTGGCGCCAGCCAGCACGCGCCCGCCGGGCAATTCGATCCGCGCCAGGTACCACAGGATCGGCGCCTGGTAGCCAAGATGCGGGTCGGTCGCGAGCAGCGGAGCGCCCGTGGCCGACCGCCCGCCCGCCACCACCCAGGCATTCGACGCCATCGCGGGCAGCGGCGCATCCACCGGGAAGCGCGGGATCGCCGCCGCGAGGCGGTCCAGCCCCGCCCGGTCGCCAGAGGCAGCCGTCGACCAGTCCATGCCGGGCGCCGCCGCCGCCGAGGCCAGACCCGGCAGGTCGGGTCGGCCGGGCGTGGTATCCGCCGGCCACAGGTCATCGAGGCGCTCCGGCGGCAGCAGCCCCGCCAGCCGCGCACGGTCCAGCTCGGTCCGCCAATTCCCCGACAGCCACAGGCCCATCACCTTGCCCCAGAGCAGGCTGTCGAGCGGCCGCCAGGGTTCCGGCGCGCCAAGCACCAGGAATTCCGGCGCCGAGAAGCGGCCGCGCGCGGCGATCCAGGCATTCACCCCGCGCGCATAGGCTTCCATCGCCGCGCGTGTGTCGGGCGGCAGGGCGGCGAGGTCGGCCTCGGCGCGCGGCACCAGGCCGAGGAGGCGCATATAGCGATCCAGGCGCAGCGCACCGCTGCCGGCGACCTCGGAGAGCCGGCCGCTGGCGCCGCGTCGCATGCTGTCCATCTGGAACATCCGGTCGCGTGCATGCAGCCAGCCGAGCGTGGTCCAGGCATCCGCCTCCGACCCCGCGGCGATGGTCGGGATGCCCTGGGCATCGAGGGCGATCTCGACCGGTGCGCCGAGGCCCGGCAGCGCGACGCGCCCCTCGCGCGCCGGCAGGGTCCACCAGACGGCGGCCGCCGCACCCGCCAGCATGAGCACAAGGAGGACGACCAGGCCCGCAACAACGCGGCCCCACCAGCGCAGGATTGTCTTCACGCCCGACAGATGGAGGCGCGGGCACGCTTTGGGAACCTCCTTCGCGCATCGACGCCGCCGCCGGTTGCTGGTAGGGCCGCGCCCATGTCCGAGACCGACCGGCCAGGCTCCACCCTGCTGCATGCGGTGCCGGGCCTCGCCCTGCACCTGACCCCCGGTGAGGGCGCCGCCGGCCTGGTCGTGCTGGCGCCCGATGCGTCCGGCCTGGCCTGGGCGGGGCGCATGGCGGCGCGGCTGGGCCGCCCGGCGCTGGTCGTGCAGGCAACGGATGGAGGCTTCCCCGCGCCGGCGATCGAGGCGCTGCTGCCGCAGCTGATCGTGGCAGCGGCCGCGGAGCGCATCCTGGTCGGCCTGGGCAGCGGTGCGGTTGCGGCCCTGGAGCACGCCGCCGCGATCGATGCGAGCGGTGTGCTCGCAGTGGCGCCGCAGGTCGCAGGCAGCGCTGCGCTGCGCGCGTTTGCCCCGGGCTGCACCGCAATCGTCGCCTTCGATCCCCGCGCTGCCGAGCAAGCCGCGATGGCCGAGGCGCTGACGGCGAACGGCGCCGTCGTGCCTGTGCCGATGCCCCATGCCGCCGGCGGGCTCGCCAACGTGTTGCTGGCCGGGGGGGCGCTGCCGGACGCCTTCGCCGCGCTGCTGGCCGGCGATGCGGCGCTCGCGGCGATGTCGCTGCGGGTCGCGCGACTGGCGGCGCCGCGCATGCGGGCGGGGCTGGTGGCACGACTTGCGGCCTCGGGGCATGCGCGCCTGGCGGAGGCGGTCGGTGCGTGGGCGCGGCGGCCGGTGGGCATGGAGCCGCGCACCGACGCGCGCGTGCGCGTATTACAACGCCTCGGGCGCCATGGCGATGCGGTCGCGCAGATCGGTGCATGGGTCAGGCGGCAGCCGCGCCATGCCCTGCCGCGGCGGCGCCTCGCTGCGTCGAATCTGGCGCTCGGGCAACGGCTGCGTGCCGCGGTGACGCTGAAGGCGGCGGCAGGGCTGGGGCCGCTGCCCTTCGCGCTGCATGAGCGGCTGGTACGGATGCTGCTGCGGCTGCGCCGGCAGGACGAAGCCGTGCAGGCGGCCGAGGCGGCGCTCGCGGCCCTGCCGGGGGAGGCCGCTGCCGAGGCGCTGCTGGGCGAGGCGCTGCTGGCATCCGGCGGCAAGGATGCGGCCGTGGCCGCCTTCGCGCGCGCGTTGGCCGCCGACCCCCACCATGCTGGCGCACGCCGCGGCATCAGCGTCGCGGGCGACCCTGGCGGCCGGGACGATGCGCCCGGGCCGGCGCTGGTGGCGTTGTTCGCCTCGATGACCACGGCGGCGGATGCCGATTGGCACGCGCTGGTCGACCTGCTGGTGGCGCAGGACCGGCCCGTCGCGGCGCGCGTCGCGACGATCGCGGCGGTTGAGGCGATGTCGACGCCCGCGCTGCTGTGCCGGCTGGCGCAGTTGCACCAGGCCGCCGGCGACGCCGCGGGCGCCGAGGCGGCGTGGCGCCGCGCCATCGAACGGCACCCAGATGATGCGGCGGCCTGGCTCGGCCTGAGCGAGCTGCTTGCCGCCCAGGCCAGGGCCGAGGAAGCCGCCGCGGTGGCGGTCGAGGCGGCCGCGCTGCACCCGGAGGACCCCGGCATCGTCGCGCGCAGCGCCGAGCTGCTGATGGCGCGCGGCGAGCTGCCCAGCGCGGAGGCCGCCGCGCGCCGGGCCGTCGCGCTCGCCCCCCAGGACGAAGCAGGGCATCTGCTGCTGGCCGATGTCGTGTGGCGCCAACATCGCGGGCGCGATGCGCTGCGCGCGGTCGAGGCAGGGCTCGAGGCCGTGCCCGACAGCATGGCGATCCGCCTGCGGCTTGGCTTCCTGCAACTGATGCAGAATGCGCCCCTGCCGGCCATCGCCGCGTTTCGCGCCGTGACCCGCCGGCCCAATGCCCCGCCCGAGGCGTGGCTCGGCCTGACAGACGCGCTGTGGCGCATCACGCGGGTGGAGGAGGCCACGGCGGCGGCGCGCGAGGCCGTTGCGGCGCATCCGCGCCATGTGGACCTGCGCGCCAGGCTCGGCCAATTGCTCCTGGCCGGCGGTGATGCCGATGCCGCGCGCGGCGCCATGGCCGCAGTCGAGGCGGACGGCCCGGCCTCCGAGGTGGTGCACCTGGCGATGGCCGATGCGCTGTGGCGCCAGGGGCGCCGGGCGGAGGCGCTGGTCGCTGCGCGGGAGGTGGCCGCGGCCGCGCCCGACCAGCCGTCGGTGGCCGCGCGGCTGGGTCACCTGTTGCTGGAAAATGGCGACATCGATGAAGCGGTCCTGCAGTTCGAACGCGCCATCGCGCTGCAGCCCGGCCTGATCCCGGCCTGGACCGGGCTGTGCGACGCCGAGCGCACGCGCAAGCGCATCAAGCCGGCGATCGCGGCCTATCGCCGGGCGGAGGCGCTGGGCATGGACCGCATGACGCGGCGCATGCTGCGCTTCCGCCTGTTCGGCGAGCTGGAAGAATAGCGGCGCTACAGGCTGCAGGCGGCATCCAGGAAGGACCCGCCGATCGTTGCCGGTTCGGCGGGACGAAAGCCGGTGCGGGGGCGTTCCGCGTGCACTGGGTCCTGCGCGTTCTGGCGCGCGAACCAGGCCCCTTCGATCGGGCGCCATTGGCGTTCGGCGCAGCGGTATTCGCCCAGGAAGCGGACCGATTGCGCGCGGCCGCCGGTCTCGGGGATCGGGATGGATTCGCGCAGGTTCAGCAGGATCCAGGCGCGCCGCACCCGCCCGGTGGACACCAGGCCGCGCGTCTGGACATAGCCGCTGACGATGTCGCCCGTTGTGTTGAGCGAGGGGATGGCCTGCCAGCCGACCGGCGGGGGTGGCGCGGGGGGTGTCGGGGCCGCCGGTGGCGGCTCGGCGGCACAGCCGGCGAGCAGCACGGCGAGGGCCGCCACGCGCCGGAGCGGTGTCAGGGCCAGGCGCGTCACGCCATGTTCACCATGATGGTCTTCTTGTGCGGGAGGCCGAAACCCTTTGTGAAGCGGCGGTTTCGGTGGTCCGGGGGGAAATCCGGGGGCATGGGTGCTGGTGTTAGGTGCGGGCGGGATCATCATCGCACCGGCACCCTGCGCCGCGGGGGTGCCGGTGGCAACGCCCCCGGGGCCGGCAACGCCGGGCGGCGTCGCAGGCAGGGCACGCGGGCGGCCGCGCCACATGGACCGGTGCCACCGGGCGGGCCGGCGGGGGGACCGGGTCAGGCGGTGCGGCCTGATGGACGGGACCACACCCGACGGCGATGCGGCATCGGCGACATTTGGCGGACACTGCGACTAGGGCGACTGAATGGCGCGCCCGCCTGCCCGCCCGGCCGGCGGCGGCACGGGCGCGCCGCAGACAACAACACCCGCGCCGATGCGACGCGGGTGCTGGGTGGTCGCGATGCGCGCCGGCGTGATCAGGCGGCCGGCGCAGCATCCGGCGCGGCCATCGGCTCGCCGCGCTTGGTGATCGGCTCTCCGGACGCGATTAGGGCCGCGGTGATCAGGCGGCGCGCCACGTCCTGAGCGTCCCGTTCTTCATCTTCGGCGAGACGCGCGATGATCGCGGCGACGTGGTTCGTTACGCGCGCTCGGATCACGACGCCGGCGCGCTTCCGCTTGCGGTCGGCGGGCGACGCGGCATCCGCCGCGCGCGCATCGGTGGTGGAGGTGCCGCGGGCGCGGCGTGCCGTGGTGGTGGGCGTGGTCATCGGTCGGTGTCCCTGTGTCCCCGGCAGGACGGTTCCCGCCGGTACACAGAGACTACGGCGCCTAGGTGCCTCGCCAAGGCTTAAAATCCTATAGGGGGGATAATTTTCTTACGCCGCGTCTCCGCGCTGCGAACGACGCAGGCCGTGCAATCTCGATGTCGAACAGCCTGGCTAAGCCGGCGCCAGCATCGGTGGGAGCGGGCGAGGTTTCCCTCGCCCACCGTCCTTTCAGAAGCGCCCGCTGCGGATGCCAGCAAGCCCTGCGAGCGCATTAGGTGTGTTGTGCTGCACGTTCAGCTTTGGCCGATACGCCCGGATGAGATCGCACTCGGCCTCCTTGCGCTGCCATTCGGTGCCTCGGAACTCCATCGCCAACATCACGGTCGCGCCGAGTCGCTTCGCGGCCTCCCATTCGGGATGCCCCGGCATGCGGGTTGGGAACGAACTCGTCTCACCCACATAAATGGGAACGATGGGGCCGAAGATCTCCCGCCGCGGCAGGCAGAACGCATAGAGGCCCGGGACCGCGCGCCAACCCGCGCTAGGGTCAACAACGCTAAATCGGTAGGCAAGGCCGGTGAGACCGGTTAGCACTTCACAGGGGACCATGATGGACTCCGTCCGTTGAGGTTGCAGACGGCACCCGCTCCGTCGTTGGAAGCGGCCTGGGGCGAGTGCCGTCCCCCTTTTAGCACAGCTAGTTGCCGTAGCGATGGGCGGACGCAACATGTTGTGGCGACTCGCGCGATTCGGTCGTCAAGCCCGCCCCAGCAAGCAAGTCGTACCGGCGTCGTGAAGGCGTCGCAGCATCCCTGACGGGCGCCTTGAGGCGGTCAGGTCGCGGAACGGGTGGTCCCTGCTTTGCCGCGCATCCGATTGAATCCACGCCACCCGTAGTTGATCATGTCGCGCTGCCGCCCGAATCGCCGGGATGCTGAGCCAACCTGATCCCGGGAAACAATGGTCCGAGAAGTCCTGCGTGAGCGTTTCGTTGAAGCTTTGAAGGGCTTCGGAGGCAGCGCCGGCAATGGGCGGCTGCGTGAGGCCTTGGCGTGGCAGGACGATACTTACTGGACTGTCCACGCGACCCTGATCGAAGACGGGATCATTGTTGCCGGACGCGGACGGGGTGGCTCCGTAGCGCTCGTTGACCGCGCGGCCCCGCCCGCCGAAGTCGCCGCCGCAACACCGCCCGATCAGCAGAACCTCCTGGCGACCGTTGCACCGCCCGTAGCCGCGCCGAAGGCCGCCGCCAAACGCACGAACGGCAACGGCGCCACACTCGGCTTCGAGGCACAGTTGTTCCTCGCCGCGGACAAGTTGCGCAAAAACCTCGAACCATCCGACTACAAGCACGTCGCCCTCGGCCTGATCTTCCTCAAGCACATCTCGCTGGCGTTCGAGGCCAAGCGAGAATCGTTGCTGGCGGAGGACCCCGCCGCCGCCGAGGACTCGGACGAGTACCTCGCCGAAAACGTCTTCTGGGTGCCGAAGGAAGCCCGCTGGTCGCACTTGCAGGCCTCCGCCCGCCAACCGACGATCGGCAAGATCATTGACGACGCCATGGCGGCGATCGAGGCGCACAACACCGGTCTCAGGGGCGTGCTGCCGAAGGACTACAATCGTCCCGCGCTCGATAAGGTGATGCTCGGCGAACTGATCGACCTGATTTCCGGCATCGCCACCGGGGAGCCGGGCGACACCGCGAAGGACCTGCTCGGCCGCGTTTATGAATACTTCCTCGGCGGCTTCGCCGGGTCCGAAGGCAAGCGCGGCGGTGAGTTCTACACCCCGCGCTCCGTTGTGCGCGTGCTGGTCGAGATGCTGGAACCCTACAAGGGCCGCGTTTACGACCCGTGCTGCGGGTCGGGCGGCATGTTCGTGCAGTCGGAGAAATTCGTCACCGAGCACGGCGGGCGCATTGGTGACATCGCCATCTACGGGCAGGAGAGCAACTACACCACGTGGCGCCTTGCAAAGATGAACTTGGCGGTGCGCGGCATCGATGCCGACATCCGCTGGAACAACGAGGGCACCTTCCACAAGGATGAGTTGAAGGACCTGCGCTTCGACTTCATCCTCGCCAACCCACCGTTCAACATTTCCGACTGGGGCGGGGACCGGCTGCGGGAGGATGCGCGCTGGGTGTTCGGTGCACCGCCCGCGGCCAACGCCAACTACGCCTGGCTTCAGCACATCTGGTGGCACTTGGCGCCGGGCGGCACGGCGGGCGTGGTGCTGGCGAATGGCTCCATGTCGTCCAGCCAGAGCGGGGAGGATGTGATCCGCCGCGCGATGGTGGAGGCGGACGCGGTGGATTGCATGGTCGCGTTGCCGGGGCAGCTATTCTACTCGACGCAGATTCCGGCCTGCCTGTGGTTCTTAGCGCGCGGCAAGAACGCGGGTGGCGGCCGACGCGACCGGCGCAGCGAAGTGCTGTTCATCGACGCGCGGAAGATGGGCGTGCTGGTGGACCGGACACGGCGCGAGCTGTCGGAAGAAGACATCGCGCGCATCGCCGACACCTACCATGCGTGGCGCGGTGAGCGGGACGCCGGCGTGTACGCCGATGTTCCCGGGTTCTGCGCATCGGCGACGCTCGCGGATATCCGTTCGCACAACCATGTGCTCACGCCAGGGCGGTATGTCGGGGCCGCAGATGTTGAGGATGATGAGGTCCCGTTTGCCGAGCGGTTTGCGACGCTGCAATCGACCCTAGAGGCGCAATTCGAGACGGCCGGCCGTCTGGCGACCACGATCCGCGGAGCGCTCCAAGGTTTGCGCAATGAACGTTGACTGGCCATCGATCCCGCTGAGCGAACTGGTGGACCCCCGGCGAGGCATTTCCTACGGCATTGTCCAGCCAGGCGCGCCCGTCTCGGATGGCGTGCCGATCGTCAGGGTTTCCGATGTGCGAAACGGCCGAATTGATACCCGTTCGCCGCTGCGTGTCTCGGCAGATATCGAGCGCGCGTACAGCCGCACACGGCTGCGTGGCGGCGAGTTGCTCATTACCATCGTAGGAACCGTGGGCGAGACTGCTATCGTTCCACCCGATATGGCCGGCTGGAATGTAGCTCGCGCAATTGCCGTATTGCCGGTCAAGCCGGAGGTCGGGTCGTACTGGGTCCAGCTTGGCCTTCGGTCATCCGCAGCCGCGTCGATGATCCAAAGCCGTCTCAACACAACCGTTCAAGCGACCCTGAATCTCGGGGATCTCTCTCGGCTACCGATCGTGTTGCCGCCGCACCGCGATCGCCAGGCGATTTCTTCGATCCTCCGCGCACTCGACGACAAGATCGAGTTGAACCGGCAGATGAACGAGACGCTGGAGGCGATGGCGCGGGCGATCTTCCAGGATTGGTTCGTCAACTTCGGCCCCACCCGTGCCAAGATGGAGTGCCGCGCGCCGTACCTCTCCCCCGACCTCTGGGCGCTGTTCCCCGATCGCCTCGACGCGGAGGGGAAGCCAGAGGGATGGGAGGCGTCCACCATCGGGCAGGAGGTGTCTGTTGTCGGCGGAACGACACCGAGCACGAAAGAGCCCGCTTACTGGAACGGCGACCTGAACTGGGCGACGCCGAAAGACCTTTCCACTCTGGCCGGTCCCGTGCGGCACGACATGGAG
>LNFM01013768.1_pt1 | contig 10190 bp, 9 predicted proteins | sample 596031 | NCBI WGS metagenome assembly LNFM01 (sample SAMN04254537, study PRJNA301005) | activated carbon metagenome | isolation source: dual media filters at the Ann Arbor, Michigan drinking water treatment plant | place: USA: Ann Arbor | reverse complement strand
CTCGATCGGCAACGTGCCGCACCTGCACGACGTCACCACCACGATGGAGCTGCTGGGCGCGATGGGCGTGCAGCTGATGGTGGACGAGAAGCTGACGATCACCGCCGACCCGCGCTTCATCACCTCCACCGTGGCGCCCTACGAGCTGGTGAAGACCATGCGCGCCTCGCTCCTGGTGCTGGGTCCGCTGCTGGCCCGCTTCGGTCACGCCGAAGTGTCGCTGCCCGGCGGCTGCGCGATCGGTTCGCGCCCGGTCGAGCAGCACATCCGCGGCCTGCAGGCGCTGGGCGCCGAGGTCACGGTCGAGAATGGCTTCATCAAGGCACGCGCCGAGCGGCTGCGCGGCGGCCGCTACGTGTTCGACATGATCACCGTCACCGGCACCGAGAACGTGCTGATGGCCGCCGCGCTGGCCAAGGGCACCACGGTGCTCGAGAACTGCGCGCAGGAGCCCGAGGTCGTCGACTTGGCCAACTGCCTGATCGCGATGGGCGCCCAGATCGAGGGTGCCGGCACCAACCGCATCGTCGTGCACGGCGTCGACCGCCTCAACGGCATCCACTACGACGTGCTGCCCGACCGCATCGAGGCCGGCACCTTCCTGGTCGCCGGCGCGATGACCGGCGGCAAGGTGGTCGTGCGCAAGGCGCGCGCCGACACCATGGACGCGATCCTGGTGAAGCTCGAGGAAGCCGGTGCCCACGTCAACACCCGCGACGACACCATCGAAGTGGACATGCGCGGCCGCCGCCCGAAGGCGATCAACCTGACCACGGCGCCGTACCCGGCCTTCCCGACCGACATGCAGGCGCAGTTCGCCGCGCTCAACACGGTGGCCGAGGGCGTGGGCGTGATCACGGAGACGATCTTCGAGAACCGCTTCATGCACCTCAACGAGCTCTCGCGCCTGGGCGCCGACATCCGGGTCGAGGGCAATACCGCGATCATCCGCGGCGTCGAGCGCATGACCGGTGCGCCGATCATGGCGACCGACCTGCGCGCCTCGGCGTCGCTGGTCCTCGCCGGCCTGGTCGCCCACGGCGAAACCGTCGTCGACCGCATCTACCACATCGACCGCGGCTACGAGAACATCGAGGAAAAGCTCGGTGCGCTCGGCGCGAAGATCCGCCGCCTCCCCTGAGCCCGTCGGTTCAGCGGACGGCGGTGATCCGCAGGTCCAGGGTGCTGCCGTCAGACTCGTACTGCTTGATGCGCAGCGGCAGCCAGCCGCGGTTGCGGGCGAACCAGATCTTGGTGACGCGGGCGTTGTCGCCCTCGCGGACGCGTTCGACGCGGATCGCGCGCTCGACCCCCAGCGCGGTGCGCAGGCGGACGTTGGCGGCGGTGCGGTAGCGCTGGATCTCGACGCTGCGGCGGCCGGCGACCGCGAACTCCATTTCCCCGCGGCGGCCCGCGCCGAGTTCGGCCATCAGCGCCGCCGTCACCGCGTGCTTGTCGAGCAGGTCGGGGCGGTATTCGAGCGCAACGGACTCGTCCTTGTAGCGGCTGGTCGCGGTGCCGGCGCGCGGATCGACCTTCAGCTCCTCGCGGCGCTCCTTCCACGCGGCCTTCTGCTGCATCCGGTAGTCCAGCGACACCGGCTGGGCGGCGGACCAGCCGATCAGCGAGGTTTCCTCGCGGCGAATGCCGGCCATCCCGAGCAGGCCTTCGGTGGCCTCGCTGCGGGTCACCATCTGCCAGTTGCCGTCGGGCAGCCGGCGCAGCGTGATCTGGCCCTTGCCGATGCGGGCGTCGTCCTGGAAGACGTCGTAGTCGGCGGTGAAGGCCTTGGGCTGGGCGGCGGATGCCGCCAGCGGTGCGAACGCGGACAGGACGAGCGCGAGCAGCCCGAGCTGGAACCAGCCGGACTTCGAGGGGCGTGCGTGCATGGCTCAGGCTCCGGTGAGGCGATGGCTGCGATCGAGCTGCAGCGGTGCGGAAAGCGGGCGTCCGTCCAGCGTGACCGGCGTGTTCCTGATGTCCAGCCGGCCTGCGGCAAGCAGGGAAACGGTGGCGCGAAGCAGGGCGTGTTCGTGCGGCAGCAGGCGTGCCGCCAGCGCCGCGGCATCGTCGCCGGCCTCGACCGGGATGCGCACCTGCGACAGCAGCGGACCGGCGTCGAGTTCGGGCACGACCACGTGCACGCTGGCGCCGTGCTCGGCATCGCCGGCCGCGAGCGCGCGGGCGTGGGTGTCGAGCCCGGGGTATTTCGGCAGCAGTGACGGGTGGATGTTGAGCATGCGGCCCTCGAATCGACGCACCGAAGCGGCGCTGATGATGCGTAGGTATCCCGCACAGACGATGAGGTCGGGCTGAACGTCGGCCACGGCGCTGAACAGCGCTTCATCATGGTCGTCGCGATCGGCGTAGTCGCGCGGTCGAAGCGCGACCGCCGGCAGGCCGGCGTCGCGGGCGAGGGCGATGGCGCCGCAGGTGGGCTTGTCGGAGAAGACGCCGACGATCGTCGCGGCCAGCGAGCCGTCGGCGATGGCGTCGAGCAGCGCGCGCAGGTTGCTGCCGCGGCCGGAGGCGAGCACGGCGATTCGGAAACGCTGCATCGTCATCTCACGGCGCCCCTGTAGGAGGGCCTTCAGGCCCGGATTTCTTGCCCCCTGTAGGAGGGCCTTCAGGCCCGAAGCCCTTCGCGACCATGTCCCTGTCGGAGGGAATTCATTCCCGCGACAGGTCCAGGCGAAAAGCTTCGGGCCTGAAGGCCCTCCTACAGGGGGCGGTGTCAGCCGATGCGGACGCGCTCGTCGCCGGTGGCCTTCACCACCTGGCCGATGGCGCGATGGGCCAGGCCCAGCCGCTGCAGGTCGGCCGACACCGCGGCGACATCGCCCGGGGCCAGCACCAGCACGAAGCCGACGCCGCAGTTGAAGGTACGCCACATCTCCGGCGCCGGCACCGCGCCCTCGCGCTGCAGCCAGTCGAACACCGGCGGCAGCACGATCGCCGAGGCCTCGATCTCGAGGCCCAGGCCGTCGGGGATCACGCGGATGATGTTCTCGGTCAGGCCGCCGCCGGTGATGTGGGCCATCGCGTGCAGGTCGTGCTTGCCGAGGACCTCCAGGATGGGCTTCACGTAGATCGTGGTCGGCGCCATCAGCGCGTCGACCAGGGTGGTGCCGCCGAGGTCGAGCCCGGCCGGGCGGCCGGCGCGGTCGTAGATGCGGCGCACCAGCGAATAACCGTTCGAATGCGGGCCCGACGAGGCGATGCCGAGCAGCACGTCGCCGGCGCGCACCTTGGCGCCGTCGAGCAGGTCGGCCTTCTCGACCGCGCCGACGGTGAAGCCGGCCAGGTCGTACTCGCCCGGCGGGTACATGTCGGGCATCTCGGCGGTCTCGCCGCCGATCAGGGCGCAGCCGGCCAGCTCGCAGCCGCGGGCGATGCCCGAGACCACCGCGACCGTGGTGTCCACGTTCAGCTTGCCGGTGGCGAAGTAGTCAAGGAAGAACAGCGGTTCGGCGCCCTGCACCAGCACGTCGTTGACGCACATGCCGACCAGGTCGATGCCGATGGTGTCGTGGCGGTTGAGCTGCTGGGCCAGCTTGAGCTTGGTGCCGACGCCGTCGGTGCCGCTGACCAGCACCGGCTCGCGATACTTGCCCGACAGGTTGAACAGGGCCCCGAACCCGCCCAGCCCGCCCATCACCTCGGGCCGGAACGTGCGCTTGACCAGCGGCTTGATGCGCTCGACGACTTCGTTGCCGGCGTCGATATCAACGCCCGCGTCGCGGTAGGTGAGGGGGGTGGGCGTGGTCACGGTTGAAGGTCCGGGCGCGGGAAAGAGTTCCATATTCTATCAAGGGCTTCGGGCCTGAAGGCCCTCTCACAGGGAGGGCTTCGGGCCTGAAGGCCCTCCTACAGGGTCCGCGCTTACTGTAGGAGGGCCTTCAGGCCCGAAGCTCCTGCTTAAGGTTGGACGCCCCCAGCCCGCATGCGGCAACATGCAGCCTGCGTTTCCTGTGAATTCCCCCATGCGCCCGACCCCCCTGTTTTCCCGCCTGCTCCTGCTGCTGGCCCTGGCGCCCGCGGCGGCATTCGCCCAGTTCCAGCCGGTGGAGTCGCCCGCGCCGCAGCCGGTGGCCGGCCCGCTGGCCGATTCGTCCGACAGCGAGTCCGACGGCCTGGCGCCGGCCGAGCGCGACCTGAGCCTGTACCAGGGCCAGGTGACGCTGATCTCGCAGGGTGCCGGCGAGCGCCGCGCGGCCACGGCCCGCGCCCTGGCCCAGGTGATGGTGAAGCTGACCGGCAACCCGCAGGCCGCCAGCCACCCGGTGGTGCGCCGGGCGATGGCCAATGCCGAAAGCTATGTCGCCACCAGCGATTCCAGCGAGTCGAGCGACCAGCAGGGCAATACCGCGATCGGCGGCGTGCCGGTCTACCGGACCACGATGAGCTTCGCCTTCGAACCCAACGGCGTCGATGCGCTGGTCGCCGCCGCCGGCCTGGAGTACTGGGGCGGCAACCGGCCGCGTCCGATCCTGTGGCTGGCGATCGACGACGGCCGCGGTGCGCGCCTGGTCAACGCCCAGCAGCTGGCGGTGGTGAAGCCGCTCGCCGAACGCGGCCTCGAGCGCGGCCTGCGCTTCGGCATGCCGGCCGGCAGCGCGGTCGAACAGGCCGCGGTGCAGACGATCTGGAACCAGTCCCCGGGCCAGATGCTCCCGCTCACTGCCCGCTACGGCGGCCAGGTGCAGCTGTTGGGCAAGGTCTACCGCGCCGGCGCCAGCTGGACCGCCGACTGGCTGCTGAGCGACGGCGACAAGGAACTCTCCCGCTGGTCCTTCACCGACCCGAGCCCGCCGCGCGCGATCGCCTCGGGCGCCGACGGTGCCGCCGACGCCATCGCCCGCCGCGACGCGGTGCCGATGCGCGCCGGCGAACCGACCACGCTGACCGTGGAAGTGAGTGGCCTGCGCGACGGCACCGACTTCACCCGCGCGATGGGCTACCTGCAGACGCTGGCCGTGGTGCAGGGCCTGCAGGTGCAGCGCGCCACGCCCGATGGCCTGATCCTCGACCTGAAGCTCGCGGTTGGACGCGAAGGCTTCGAGCGCTTCCTGGCCGCCGGCAACCAGCTGGACGTGGATCCGATGTCCAGCCCCGACCGCCCGCGCTACCGGCTGCAGCCATGACCCAGACCGTCCACGTCCACAACGATCCCTTCCGCGACCGGCGCCGCTGGCAGTGGCTGGCCCTGGCGGTCGGCGTCGGCCTGCTGATCTGGCTGCTCGGTCCGGTGCTGACGCCGTTCGTGATTTCGGCCCTGCTGGCCTGGCTGGGCGGGCCGCTGGTGCGCCGCCTGCAGGCGGGCGGCCGCTCGCGCAACGTCGCGGTGATGCTGGTGTTCTCGCTGATGACCCTGGTGGTGGTGCTGGCGGTGCTGCTGCTGATCCCGCTGATCGAAAACCAGGTGACCAAGCTGATCGAGTGGCTGCCGCGCTTTGGCACCTGGCTCACCGGCACCGCCGTGCCGTGGATCGATGTCCGCTTCAAGCTCGACCTGGCCGGCTACATCGATCCCAGCCAGATCATCGAACTGCTCAAGACGCACTGGCAGGAAGCCGGCGGCGTCGCGGCCAGCATCTTCGGCGGCGTGTCCAAGTCCGGCCTGGCGATCCTGGGCTGGATGGCCAACCTGGCGCTGATCCCGGTGGTGACCTTCTACTTCATGCGCGATGGCGCGGCGATGATGCACAAGGTGCGCGACCTGCTGCCGCGTCCGATCGAGCCGGTGGTGATGCAGCTCACCCAGGAATCGGACCAGGTGCTGGGCGGCTTCATCCGCGGCCAGCTGAGCGTGATGATCGCGCTCGGCGCGATCTACGCCGTGGGCCTGACCGCGGTCGGCGTCGACCTCGGCATCCTGATCGGCATCGTCGCGGGGCTGGTCAGCTTCGTGCCCTACCTGGGCGCCATCGTCGGCCTCGGCGCCGCCGTGATCGCCACCCTGGTGCAGCACGGCGACCTGTGGCACCTCGCGCTGGTGTTGGGCGTGTTCGGGCTGGGCCAACTGCTGGAAAGCTTCTGGCTGACGCCGTGGCTGGTGGGCGACCAGATCGGCCTGCACCCGGTCGCGGTGATCTTCGCGATCATGGCCGGTGGCCAGCTGTTCGGCTTCCTTGGCGTGCTGATGGCGCTGCCGGTGGCGGCGGTGCTGGTGGTGGTGCTGCGCTACGTGCACGCGCAGTACACCGCGAGCCGCCTGTACGGCGCCGGTGACGCGGCAGAGGACGCGGCGGCCGAGGAGGAGTCGATCATCATCGTCGAGTCCGTGCACCTGCACCCGCAGGATCACGACGAGGCCAAGTGAGCACGCCGCAGCTTCCGCTGTCGCTGCGCACGCCGCCCGACCAGCAGTTCGACGCGTTCCACGGCCAGCCCGGCGTGCGCGACGCGGTGCGCGCCGGTGCGCGCGGCGAGTCCGGCGACTGGCTGTTCCTGGCCGGGCCGGCCGGCAGCGGCAAGACCCACCTGCTGCTCGCGGCCTGTGCTGAAGCCACGACCGCCGGTCGTCGCGCCGCCTACCTGCCGCTCGCGGCTTTCGCCGGCCGGCTCGGCGATGCGTTGGCGGCGCAGGAAGGCGCGGCCCTGCTTTGCCTTGATGGCCTGGAGGCGATCGCCGGCCTGGGCGAAGACGAAGAGGCGCTGTTCCATTTCCACAACCGCGCCCGGGCCAGCGGTGCCGTGGTGATGTACGCGGCGCGCGGCAATCCGGCCGCGATCGGCCTGGCGCTGCCCGACCTGGTGACGCGACTGGGCCAGTGCGTGCGCCTGGCGCTGGAGCCGCTGGATGACGCGGGTCGCCGCGACGTGCTGCGCCAGCGCGGCGCGCGCCGCGGGCTGGAGCTGGACGAGGCGGTGCTCGACTACCTGCTGCGCCGCGTGGACCGCGACCTCGGCAGCCTGACCAGATTGCTCGAACGCATCGATCGCGCCAGCCTGGCCGCGCAGCGCCGCATCACCATTCCCTTCCTGCGGACCCTGCTGCAGGACGGCGCGGTTCAGCCCTCGTCCGGCGCGTAGACGATCCGGTCACGGCCCAGGCGCTTGGCTTCGTAGAGTGCAGCGTCGGCGCGGGCCAGCATGTCGTTGAGCAGGTCGCCGTCGCGATGGACGGTGATGCCGATGCTCAGGGTCGAGCCGAAGCGCTCGGCGCGATCGCGGTAGTCGTTTGCGATGCGCATCGCGAAGCGTTCCGCCTGGTCCTCGTTGGCGCGCGGCAGCAGGCAGGCGAACTCCTCGCCGCCGAGGCGCGCGCTCAGTTCGCCCGGCCCGACCCGCGCGTCGATCAGATGCCCCAGCTCGCGCAGGATCTCGTCGCCGGCGAGATGGCCGTGGGCGTCGTTGACGCGCTTGAAGAAGTCCACGTCGATGAACAGCACCACCGGGCGATGCCCTTCGGCCACGGCCTCGTCCATCGCCGCGCCAGCCAGGCTCATCCAGCCCTGGCGATTGAGCAGGCCGGTCAGCGGATCGCTGACCGCGCGCTGCCAAAGGGTCTCGACATGCTGGTCGAGGCGGATGCCGAGGTTGGCGCGCGCGCGCCGCAGGGTCAGGCCCGCGGTCACGCTCATCAGGTAATAGAAGGCGAAGAGCAGCCGCTCCTGGGTCGACACGTCGTCGAGCCCCAGCAGCAGCACGCCCGCGACCAGGCTGCAGGCGGCCAGCATCGCCAGCGCGATCCGGGGTCGCACCAGCAGGGGCAGGCCCGCGACCGGCAGCAGCAGGAAGCCCGCCAGCGACAGCGCCGGCATCTGCCGCCACCCGCTGCCGAGGCTGGCGAGGCTCAGCAGCAGCACCGCCAGGAAGGCGAAGCCGAACCACACGCGGCGCCGCACCGACGCTACCTGTCGGTAGGTTCCGGCCAGCGCGAGCATGCCGGCGGCCGCGGCAATCTCCCAGCCCAGCGTCGCGGCCTGCGCCCAGTCGGAGAAGACGAGCACGGCGACCCGCAGCGCCTCGAGCAGGGCCAGCGCCAGCAGCAGGTTCGACAGCGGCGCATGCAGCATCTGGATCTGGCGGCGGTGCTGCTCACGGCGGTCATGCGGAAGCATGCCCGCCAGCTCGCCTTCGAGCGTGCGGTACAGGCTTGTCATGAAACGATGGATTAACGAGTTGCTCATTTCAGCCAATTAATGTGGGCGCGCGGGTGAGTCGGCGCTTAACGCAGGGGCCGAATGTAGCGGATTGCGACGTACCGCACAGGCAAGCCGGCGATCCCGGCTGTTTGGGCCCTTATCCCAGGGCGGCCAGGCGCTCCGGGGTGCCCACGTCGGTCCATTCGCCGCGGTGGCGCTGGCCGCTGACCTGGCCCCGCGCCATCGCTGCGCGCAGCAGGGGCGTGAGCTTGAACCGGGGCGGCGCGAGCTCGGCGCCGGGGACGGGGCCGATCACCTTGCGCCAGTCCTGCAGCAGGGCGGGGCGATAGACGCCGATGCCGGCGAAGGTGAGCGGCGAGGCGCCGTCCGACTGCAGGCCGCCGTCGGCGTCCAGCGCGAAGTCGCCGCGCGGGTTGTGGTCGGGGTTGTCGACCATGACCAGGTGCGCGAGGCCGCGCGGCTCCGTCGGCAGCGTCGCGAAATCGAAGTCGCACCAGATGTCGCCGTTCACCGCGAGGAAGGGCGCATCGCCGAGCCAGGGCAGGGCATGCAGCATGCCGCCGCCGGTTTCCAGCGGCTCGGCGCCTTCGCGCGAATAGTGCAGGCGCAGGCCCCAGCGCGCGCCGTCGCCCAGCGCGGGCTCGAAGCGGCCGGCGAGCCAGGCGATGTTCAAGACCACGTCGGTGACGCCAGCCGCGGCCAGCCGCTCCAGGTGCCATTCCACCAGCGGCTTCCCGCGTACCTTCAGCAGCGGCTTGGGCGTGTGCTCCGTCAACGGCCGCATCCGCTCCCCCTTGCCCGCCGCGAAAACCAGCGCCCTCACGCCCGCCCCCCTGTAGGAGGGCCTTCAGGCCCGAAGCTCTCTGTAGGAGGGCCTTCAGGCCCGAAGCTCTGGTAGCAGCGGGCGCGGCAAAAAGCTTCGGGCCTGAAGGCCCTCCTACAGAAAGCAGTCATGGCGTGGGCTGCGTGAGGTCGCGGTCGCCGATGATGCGTTCGAGCAGGGCGATCAGCGGTGCGGTTTCCCGATAGCGGGCGCCGACCTCGCGGGTGTAGCGCCACACCAGCGGCAGGTCCTGCAGGTAGCCGGCCTTGCCGTCGCGGTACCAGAGGCGGCAGAAGATGCCGAGCACCTTGAGGTGGCGCTGCAGGCCCATCAGGTCGAAGGCGCGCAGGAAGGCGCCGGCGTCGATCGTGGTCAGGCCCGCGGCGACCAGGCGCTGGCGGTAGTCCTCGACCCAGGCATTCACCCGCGCCTCGGGCCAGGCGATGTAGCAGTCGCGCAGCAGCGACACCAGGTCGTAGGTGATCGGGCCGCGCACCGCGTCCTGGAAGTCGATCACGCCCGGGCTGTCGCGCTCGGTGACCAGCAGGTTGCGCGAGTGGTAGTCGCGGTGCACGAACACCTGGGGCTGGAGCCGGGCGTTGTTCACCAGCGCGCGGAAGGCGGACTCGATCACGTCCCACTCCTCGCACTCGGGCGTATGGCCGAGATGGCGCTTGAGCAGCCACTCCGGCATCAGCTCCATTTCGGTGACCAGGCGCGCCTCGTCGTAGACAGGCAGGTCGCTCGCGTCGGCGTGCCGCTGCATCGCCAGCAGCGTGTCGAGGGCGCTGCCGTAGAGGCGGTCGGCGCTGGATTCGGTCAGCTCGGGCAGCAGCAGGCGGTCGCCGAGGTCCTCCATCACCACGAAGCCGCGCTCCGGGTCGGCGGCCTGGATCTCGGGCACGTGCACGCCGGCGCGGGCCAGGCGCGAGGCGACGTCAAGCCAGGGCCGGATGTCCTCCCGGTCCGGCGGGGCGTCCATCACGATCCAGCTGCGCCCGGCCGAATGGCTGCGCCAGTAGCTGCGGAAGCTGGCGTCGTTGGACGCGCGCTCCAGCGGCGCGTCCGGGTCGGCAAGGGCCTGGCGGGTCCATTCCAGGCGCAGGGCATCGCGGGAGGGCAAGGTCATGCCGCGATTATCACCTGTAGGAGGGCCTTCAGGCCCGAAGCCCTTCGCAGGAGGGAATTCATTCCCGACGCTCCCTGTAGGAGGGCCTTCAGGCCCGAAGCTCTTCGCCGCGACCCGTGAAGAGCTT
>LNFM01028940.1_pt1 | contig 10191 bp, 10 predicted proteins | sample 596031 | NCBI WGS metagenome assembly LNFM01 (sample SAMN04254537, study PRJNA301005) | activated carbon metagenome | isolation source: dual media filters at the Ann Arbor, Michigan drinking water treatment plant | place: USA: Ann Arbor | reverse complement strand
TGCGCGAAGAAGGCACGGAGCGCCCGGGCAGCAGCCCGCTCAACGCCGAGAAGCGCAAGGGCACGTACCACTGCGCGGGCTGTGACCTGCCGCTGTTCTCGTCCGACACCAAGTACGAGAGCGGCACCGGCTGGCCGAGCTTTCACACGCCGCTGGCAGGCGCGCTGGGCACCAAGACCGACTACAAGGCGATCTTCCCCCGCACCGAATACCACTGCGTGCGCTGCGACGGGCACCAAGGCCATGTGTTCAACGACGGCCCCAAACCCAGCGGCAAACGCTATTGCAACAACGGCGTGGCGCTGACTTTCAAGGCGGTCGCATGAGCGTCGTGCCGGGCCGTTCCCAAGCCAGCTCGCACCGCAGCCCGAAGGGCGAAGGTTTCTCAGTGATCGCGCGCCACCTGCTCGTCACGGCTGCGATGCTGCTGTCCGCTGGAGCGGCACAAGCTCAAACGACGCCCACCACCGCCAAAGCCACGTTTGCCGGCGGCTGTTTCTGGTGTGTGGAGGCCGACTTCGACAAGGTCCCGGGCGTGCTCTCGACCACCTCGGGTTACATCGGCGGCACAACAGTCAACCCCACTTGCCACGCCGAAGCGGTGGAGATCGTGTTCGACCCGGCCAAGGTGAGCTACGCCACGCTGGTTGAAAAGTTCTGGCGCACCATCGACCCCACGACCAAGGACCGCCAGTTCTGCGACGCGGGCAACCCCTACCGCACGGCCATCTTCACGCACGACGCGGCGCAGATGGAGGTGGTGAAACGTTCGCTGGCGGCGCTGGAGAAGTCCAAGCCGTTCAAGGAACCGATCGTCACCGAAGTCGTGCCCGCCAGCATGTTTTACGCGGCCGAGGACTACCACCAGGACTACTACCTGAAGAACCCGGTTCGCTACAAGTACTACCGCACGAGTTGCGGGCGCGATGCGCGCCTCGCACAGCTGTGGGGGAAATAGTGCCCCCACGCTCCGCCGCTGCGCGGTTCGCTGCCCCCCGAGGGGGCGCGGCCTTGCTTGGGGCGGCCCTGCGCTGCGGCCCTTTGCTCACCCGCGAGGATGGTGCTGCGCCACGATGGTCTTGAGGCGTTCTCGCGCCACGTGGGTGTAGATGGTGGTGGTGGAAATGTCGGCGTGGCCGAGCAGCATCTGCACCGCGCGCAGGTCGGCGCCGTGGTTGAGCAGGTGCGTGGCGAACGCATGGCGCAAGGTGTGCGGTGACAGCGGCGATGTGATGCCGGCGGCCAGCGCGTACTTCTTCACCAGCTGCCAGAACATGGCACGCGTCATGGCTTCACCGGCGCGCGAACCGCGCGAGGTGACGAACAGGTCCTCGCTCTGCAGACCGTTCAATATCTCGCCGCGTGCCTGCCCCAGGTAACGCTGCAGCCAATGCCCGGCCACCTGACCAAACGGAACCAGACGTTCCTTGTTGCCCTTGCCAGTGACGCGCAACACCTGTTCGTTCATGCCCACGTGCCAGGTCTTGAGCGTGACGAGTTCACTCACGCGCAGGCCGCTGGCGTACATCAACTCCAGCATGCTCCGGTCGCGTTGCCCCAGCGGTGTGCCCGTGTCGGGCGCGCTGAGCAGGGCCTCCACCTGCGCCTCCGACATCGTCTTGGGCACGCGCAGCGGCTGGCGCGCAGGCGAAAGGCGCAGCGTGGGGTCGGTGGTGATGAAACGTTCGCGCAGCGCCCAGCGGAAGTAGCGCTTGAACACCGTGAGCCGCCGGTTGGCGGTGGTGGCGCGCGTCTGGCTGTGGCGCTCGCTGAAATAGCCGTTGAGGTCGGCCTCGGTGGTCTCGGGCAGGGTCTTGCCCTGCCCGGCCAGCCACTGGCCCAACAGGACCAGATCACGCCGGTACGCGTCCAGCGTGTTGCGCGAGAGGCCCTCTTCGAGCCAGAGCGCGTCGACAAAAGCCCCGGCAAGGTCCTCGCTGGTCGCTGCCAGGGACAGGTTGATCACTCCAGCTTGAGCTTTTGCTTGGCGACCACCTGCTTGTAAACCTCGAACTCGGCCTTGATCTGCGCGGAGAACTCGGCAGGGGTGTTGGCCACGATCAGGGAGCCGGTGTCTTCCACGCGCTTCTTGATGGCGGGATCGTTCAGCGCCTGACGGGTCGCGCTGGAGATCTTGTCCACCACGTCTTGCGGCAGACCCTTGGGGCCGATGATCCCGTAGTACGCCATGCGGTTCACCGGCTCCAGCCCCACCTCCTTGAAAGTCGGCACATTGGGCATGCTGGCCACGCGCTGGGGCGCAGCCACCACGATGGCGATGAGGCGGCCATCGCGGATGAAGGGCAGCGCCGAGGGCAGATTGTCAAAAATGATCGGCACCTGACCACCCACGGTGTCGTTGAGCGCAGGGCCCGCACCACGATAGGGAATGTGGGTGATGAAGGTGTTGGTCAGGCTCTTGAACAACTCGGTCTGGAGGTGGCCGATGCCACCTGTGCCCGAACTGGCGTAGCTGTATTTGCCTGGGTTCTTCTGCAGCTCGGCCACGAAACCCTTGTAGTCCTTGGCAGGAAAGCTGGGGTGTACCGCGATCACGTTGGGCGTGGCCGCGATGTTGATGATGGGCGTGAAGTCGGTGAGCGTGTTGTACGGAATCTTGGTGTTGATGGCCGGGTTGGCTGCGGTGGTGGACACCGTGGCCATGCCCAGGATGTAGCCATCGGCCGGAGCGCGGGAGAGTTCGAGCGCACCCACCACACCGCCGCCACCTGCCTTGTTTTCCACGATCACGTTCTGGCCCAGTGCTTTGCTCAACGGCTCCGACATGACGCGGGCAATGATGTCGGTGGTGCCGCCGGGTGCAAACGGAACCTGCAGGCGAACGATCTTGTTGGGATAAGCCTGGGCCCAGGCAGAACCACCCACCACCACTGTGGCGGAGGCCAGACCGATTGCGACCAGTTGACGACGAGAAACCATGAGACTTGCTCCTTGCTTGAGACATCGATGAAGGCAGGCCGGGGTCGACCCTGTCCGCGCGACCGAGGTAAGGTTGCGCGATGCGAGCCTGCAATGTAGCCGCTGGGCAGGCTCATGACCATGGGACAACTACATAAGTGGAAACCCCCGAACACCCTGGGGAGCACGCTATGCTCCCCCGGTGAATTTCGCCCAACTCCTCTTCCCTGACTTTTCTCTCATCCTCTGTGGCTACCTGGTGTGTCGCTTCACTGCGCTCAACCGCAAGGTGTGGGAGCAGGTGGAAAGTCTGGTGTACTACTTTCTGTTTCCGGTGCTGCTGTTCCACAGCATTGTGAAAAGCCCGCTGGACCTGAGCCAGGCCTCCAGCCTCATGGGCGCCGGCATCTCTCTTGGCCTGTGCGGCATCGCACTGTCGTATTCGCTGCCTCACTGGCCGTGGATCGGCAAGCACCTGGACGTGCGCCTGCACGCGGCCAGCGCCCAGGTGGGCTTTCGCTTCAACTCCTTTATTGCGCTGGCCCTGGCTGAAAAAGTGGCAGGAGCACCGGGCCTGCTCATGATCGCCGTGCTGATCGGCGTGTGCGTGCCGCTGTTCAACGTGGGCGCGGTCTGGCCCATGGCGCGGCATGCCAACAAGGGCTTCATGCGCGAGCTGCTGCGCAATCCGCTCATCATCGGCACGGTCTCCGGCCTCGTGGCCAACCTGCTGGGTTTCTCCATGCCGTTCTGGCTGGAGCCCACGGTCAACCGCATCGGTCAGGCCTCGCTGGCGCTGGGCCTCATGGCCGCGGGTGCGGGCATGCAGTTCGGCATGCTGGCCAGCGCCAAAACGCTGGGCGGTCTGGTGCTGGCGGTCAAACACCTGGGCATGCCGCTCATGGCGCTCGGGCTGGCCCTGTTGTTCCGGCTTGACCCGACACAGACCACCATCCTGCTCATGTTCTCGGCCGTGCCCACCGCATCCAGCTGTTATGTGCTGGCCGCGCGCATGGGATACAACGGTCCCTATGTGGCAGGGCTTGTCACGCTGTCCACCTTGCTGGGCATCGTGAGTCTGCCTTTTGCCCTCGGCGTGCTGCGGCCACTGGCCGGTACCTGATCAACATCCCCTTCTGAAAGCCACCATGAACCCATTGCACTCTTCCATCCCCGTGTCTGGTCTGCTGCTGGGTCTGTTGTTGGCGGCCTCGGCGGCCCATGCCCAGGCCATCGGCGAGGTGGACACGGTCTTCAAGCTGTTCGGACCCGATCACAAAATCGTGGTCGAGGCGTTTGACGACCCGAAGGTCAAAGGTGTCACCTGCTACGTGTCGCGCGCCAAGACCGGCGGCATCAAAGGGGGGCTGGGTCTGGCCGAAGACACCTCGGACGCCAGCATCGAGTGCAAGCAGGTGGGCGCCGTGTCCTTCATGGGCGACCCTTTGCGGCAGCAAGAGGTGGTCTTCACCGAGCGCACTTCGCTGGTGTTCAAAAAACTGCAAGTGGTGCGCATGGTCGACAAGGCCCGCAACACGCTCGTCTACCTGAGCTACTCCGACCGCGTGATTGAAGGCTCGCCCGACAACAGCATCACCGCGGTGACGTTGCCCACCGGCCTGGCGATTCCGATGCGCTGATCAGCGGGGCGGCGCCACCAGGTCGATGCGCCGCTGCACGGCAGCTGCGGCATTCGCATCACCGGCCGCCTTCGCACGCTCTTGCTGCACCTGCAGCCACGCCAGCAAGGGCCGGCGCCAGCCGCGCGCCGACGCGGTGTCCACCGCCTGAGCGATCACACCGGGCGTGGCGCGCCCGCTGCGAAACAGCACACCAGCGGCCACCAGTTGCGAGAGCGAGTCCTGGATCGCGGCCAACGTCGCATCTGGCGCAGCGTTGCCGATCAGACCGCGGTGCGCTTCGGGCAGCAACACTGCATCGCCCGCCGAAGCCGTGCCCGCCAGGTACCGCGCATAGGCCTGTTCGGCTGGTGCGGCATCCTGCGCCAACACATCAAATCCGGTGCAAGGCTCCACCACCAGACTGGCCACCCGGGTGGCACATCGCAGCAACTCCAGCCGCGCCACCAGCGCCACCTGCCCGGTGCGCGCCACCTCGCCCCGGGCGCGGCTGAACTCTGCCGCCTCGATGCGGCTGTTGCCGCTGAGCCAGGCCTCGGTGGCGCGCTCGCTGCTGCCTTTGGCCTCGGCCGGCCATTGGGGAGGCGGTGGGTTGCTGGAGCAGGCGGCCAAGGCGAGCAGGCAACCGGCTTTGCCGGGGCGCAGGGTGTTGCCCCCTGGAGGGGGGATGCGGCTACACGCAGTGAGCAAGCGACGGGGGTGATTTCGATCATGGCAGTTTGATTTCCGTGTCACGCGCAAACGGCCACTTGCGGTTGATGTCGTTGATCAGCCCGTCCACCTTGCGCAGGCTGGACTCGACCTCGCCGCGCAACACGCCGAGGTCGGTGGTGGCTTCGCGCGTGTTGCTCGCAATGCCCTGCGCCTCCACCAGCACCGCGTCCACCTTCTGCAGGCTGACTCTGGCCTCGGCGAGCATGCCATTGAGTTGCTGCACGGTCGCGCGGGCGTCGGTCACCAGGCCGCCATCGGCAGATCCCTGGCCGAACACCTGCTTGTTCGCATTGCTCACCAGGCTGTCCATGCGCTGGGTCAGCGTTTCGGCGCGCGCCAGCAGGGCGTTGGCACGTTCGATGGTGATCACCAGTTTCTTGGCGTCCTCGTCGTTGCCCATCAGCACGCCCATGGCACCCTGCGGGCCCTTGAGCCGCTCGGTGGCGGTCTGCACGTTGGTCAGCGCCACGTCCAGTGCAGCGTCCTTCTTGGTGAGGGCCGCCACGTTCTCCAGCACCTCGCGCATGCTCGCCGCCAGCTTCGGGATCTCGGCCGCGGTGTCGCCGCGCAACACGGTGCGTTCGGCTCCGTCGGGCAGCGCGGGGTCGTCCAGCACGCCGCTGTAGGCGCGAATGCGCGTGCCCCCCACCAGACCGCGCTCCATGGTGAAGATGCTGGAGGTGCGCAGCCACTTGGCGTCCTTGCTCGGCACGTCGATCAGGATGCGCGCCGTGCCGTCCGCGCCGAGTTCGATGCGCCCCACGCGCCCGATGGGAAAACCGGCAAAGGTCATGTCCATGCCGACCACCACGCCTTCGGAGTCGTCGGAGATCAGCACCAGCCGCTGCGTGTCTTCAAACATGCCGCGCGCAAACATCACATACAGCGCCGAACCGACCACCAGCACGAGCATGGCGACGAGCAAGAGCGCGGCCTTGAACTCGAGGTTCTTCACCTCGGGTGTCTCGGAATCCTTGGAATCGTCGGGTGTGGCGTTCATGGGAGATCAGTAGTAGTTGCCGACCAGCGAAACGATTTCGATGAGCAGCACAACAGAGAACAGACGCGCGAACTCGGAAATGTCGCTGCGTTGTGCGTACAGACCGTGCGCGTCCTGCTGCGCACTGCCGGCCAGTGGCACCACCGCCACGGCCAGGCTGAAGAACAGGGTCTTGAGCGTGAAGATCAGCGTCACCGCCGGCGTGAACACCTGGCCCACGCTGCGCGTGTAGCCCGGCAGGCCCCAGTGCGAAAAGCCGTAGACCGTGAGGTAGGTGAGCACCAGCGCGATCACGCAGCTCAGCGCGGCCAGCATCAACACCGAAAACATGGAGGCCAGGGCGCGGGGCAGCAGCTCGGTGGTCAACAACACCCCCTGGCCCCATTCACGGCCCGCGCGCTGGTGGGCAGACAGCTGCTCACGCACCACCTGCGCGCCCGGCATGGCGTAGCGCGCCGCGACGAACATGGCCGCGTACAGCGGAATGAGTTCGAGCACCAGCGTGCGCACCAGCACCCCCAGCGCGTACTGCGACAGGCCGTAGCTGTAGGCGGTGGCCACCACGATGCGGATCAGCACCAGGCTGATGAGCGCCGAGAGCACCAGGAAGCCGGTGAGCAACGGCGCGGTGGCCTGGACGATGTGCAACAACACACACTGGCGACGCGCGCGCGTGGCGTAGCTCGAGGGTGTGAGCGCCACCACCAGGATCTGCGCCCCCAGCATGACCACCTGCCACCAGGTGGTCCCCCACAGGCGCGCCCGCTGGCCCCAGCGGGTCATGAGCGTGTGGCTGGCAGAGACGGGGTTCATCGGCCGATGATAGTCCGCGGTCGGTGAAGGCTTGACCCGCAGGCCGTGTGCAAAGGTGACAGCAGGCTGGTGGAAACGCGCATGGCCAAAGCGGATGATTGGGCTTCAATCAGGCCATCGGCGCCAGCCGCCGACCATCCCATCAGGAGCCCATGCATGTCTTCGACCCTTTCGCCGGTGGTGCGCCGCCAGACCATCGCCGACGCCTTGCACCGCACCGCCGTGCGTTTGCCTGACAAGACAGCCATCGTCTGCGGCAATACCACCTGGACTTACGCCGACTTCGACGCGCTGGTGAGCCGGCTGGCCGCCGGGCTGGCGCACCTGGGCGTGGCCGAGGGCGACAAGGTGGCCGTGCTGGCGCGCAACTCCCACGGCTTTGCGGCCCTGCGTTTCGCCCTGGCGCGCCGGGGCGCGGTCATGGTGCCGATCAACTTCATGCTCAAGGCCGACGAGGTGGCCTGGATCCTGCGCCACGCGGGCGCCAGGACCCTGGCCACCGACAGCGGCCTGGCCGCCCTGGCCCGAGAGGCCGCTGCGCTGGACACCTCGGTGGAGCGCTTCATCTGGCTGCCCAGCGAAGACCCGGGCGAGCCCGATGCCACCATGCACCGCTTCGACCACCTCGCAGCCTGCCCCGACCCGTTGCCCGAAGTGACCCTGGGCAGCTTCGACCTGGCCCAGATCGTCTACACCAGCGGCACCGAGTCCACGCCCAAGGGCGCCATGCTCACCCACGATGCGGTGCTGTGGCAGTACGTGAGCTGCGTGATCAACGCCGAGATCGCCGAAGTGGACCGGGCGCTGCACGCCCTGCCGCTCTACCACTGCGCCCAGCTCGACGTGTTCTTTGGCCCGGCCATCTACATCGGCAGCAGCAACGTGATCACGTCCAAGCCGGTGCCCGACAACCTGCTGGCCCTGATCGAAAAGCACCAGATCACCAGCTTCTTCGCGCCGCCCACGGTGTGGATCGCGCTGCTTCGCTCGCCCTTGTTCGATGCCACGAAGTTGAAGAGTCTGGTCAAGGGCTACTACGGTGCGTCCATCATGCCGGTGGAGGTGCTCAAGGAACTCGCGGCGCGTCTGCCTGGCGTGCGGCTGTGGAACCTGTACGGGCAGACCGAGATTGCGCCGCTGGCCACCATGCTCGGCCCACAGGACCAGCTGCGCAAACCCGGCTCGTGTGGCAAAGCGGTTCTCAACGTGGAAACGCGCGTGGTCAACGACGCAATGGACGACGTGGTGGTGGGCGAGGTTGGCGAGATCGTGCACCGCTCGCCGCACCTCATGCTGGGCTACTTCAACGACCCCGAGCGCACCGCGTCATCGTTCGAGGGTGGCTGGTTCCACAGCGGTGACCTGGCGCTGATAGACGATGAGGGCTACATCACGGTGGTCGACCGCAAGAAAGACATGATCAAGACCGGCGGCGAAAACGTGGCCAGCCGCGAGGTGGAAGAAATGATCTACCGCCTGGGTGGGGTGAGCGAGGTGGCGGTGATCGGTCTGCCCGATGCGAAGTGGGTGGAAGCCGTCACCGCGGTGATCGTGGTGAAGGCCGGTCACCAGCTCACCGAGGCCGAGGTGATCGCCCATTGCACCGAGCACATGGCCAGCTTCAAGAGCCCGAAGCGTGTGGTGTTCACCGACAGCCTGCCCAAAAACCCCAGCGGCAAGCTGCTCAAGCGGGAACTGCGGTTGCGCTACGCAGGCTGAGCCTTCTGCGCGAGTGCCCAGGCCACGTGCTCGCGCACGACCGGGCTCGGGTGGTCGGCGCGCGCTCGCAAGGCACTTTCAATGGCGGAGTCGGACCGCACACGCAGGGCGTTGCCCATGGCCACTGCGATGTTGCGCAGCCAACGCTCATGCCCGATGCGCCGGATGGCGCTGCCCTCGGTTCGTTTCAGGAACTCAGCCTCGCTCCAGGCAAAGAGTTGGACCAGGGAGGCGCCGGACAGACCAGCACGCTCGTCAAAATCGGGCAAGGCCGAGCGCTGAGCGAACTTGTTCCACGGGCAGACGAGCTGGCAGTCGTCGCAGCCGTATATGCGGTTGCCCATGAGCGGTCGCAACTCCAGCGGAATCGGTCCGGCGTGCTCGATGGTGAGGTAGCTGATGCAGCGCCGCGCGTCCACGCGATGCGGGCCGGTGATGGCCTGCGTGGGGCACACATCGATGCAGGCGCTGCAGGTGCCGCAGTGTTCGCTGACGACTTCGGTGGGTGGCAGCGCCAGGTCCACGAAGACTTCGCCCAGAAAAAACATCGATCCCGCTTCGCGGTGCAGCGCCAGCGTGTGTTTGCCGCGCCAGCCAATGCCGCTGCGCGAAGCCAGCTCCACCTCCAGCACCGGGGCCGAGTCGGTGAACACGCGGTACCCGAAGGGCCCGATGTGCGCTGCGATGCGATCACTCAAGGTCTGCAGGCGGTTGCGCAGCACCTTGTGGTAGTCCCGGCCCCGCGCATACATCGAGACCACGGCCTCGTGCGGACTGTCGAGGCGATCGAGCTCAATGGCCTGCCAGCCCTCGGGCGTGGCCCTCGGCAAGTAGTCCATGCGCGCGGTGATCACACTCAGCGTGCCCGGCACCAGCTCGGCCGGGCGGGCGCGTTTGAGGCCGTGCGCGGCCATGTAGCCCATCTCACCGTGACATTCAGCCGACAACCAGGCCATCAAACCGGGCTCGGCAGCCGACAAATCCACACCGGACACCCCGATTTGGGAAAATGCAAGCTCCTGGCCCCAGGCCTGAATCTGCGAGACGAGTTGAGCGGCATCCAAAGCGACATTCATGTGACGAGCATTGTAGGAACCGGTCTGGCTCCTGCGGGTGCGTTGTCCGCGTCTTCACAGTGGCAAGGCCACTGGGCCACCGAAGAGGACACCCAGGCCTTCGCCCTTCGCCTCGCCCTGTCACCCGCCATCGCCCACGCCACCCTCACGCTGCAAGGCGATCTGGGTGCCGGCAAGACCACCCTGGTGCGCCACCTGCTGCGCGCGCTCGGTGTTCGCGGTCGCATCAAGAGCCCCACCTACGCGGTGGTGGAGCCGCACAGCGCGATGGACTGCCCGGTCATGCCGGCGGGCGAGCCGCTGTCGGTCT
>LNFM01027363.1_pt1 | contig 10191 bp, 7 predicted proteins | sample 596031 | NCBI WGS metagenome assembly LNFM01 (sample SAMN04254537, study PRJNA301005) | activated carbon metagenome | isolation source: dual media filters at the Ann Arbor, Michigan drinking water treatment plant | place: USA: Ann Arbor | reverse complement strand
GGTGTGAAGATTCTAGGGACGATAGACCAACTCCTTTCGGTGGTTGAGCGCGATCGGGTTGATACGATCGCGGTATGTTTGGAGGATCGCCGAGCTGTGCTTCCCGTCCAAGTATTGCTGGACTTGAAGGGGATGGGAGTCGACATTTGGGATGGTAATCATCTCTATGAGGAAGAGTCCGGTCGGCTTTCAATCGATGACTTGAAGCCCAGCGCAATCATTTTCTCCAGAGAGTTTAAGCGAGGCATCGTTGTCAGAACGATGAAGCGTTCGATCGATCTGCTGACCGCCGTGATAGGTCTTGTGTTTATCCTTCCCCTCTTGGCCGTGATCGGGATACTCATTAAGCTGGATTCTCCTGGGCCGATTTTCTATCGCCAGGTTCGGGTGGGCCTTCGCGCGCAGCCCTATATGATCTGGAAGTTTCGCTCTATGTTTACGGATGCGGAAAAGGGGGGGGCCAGGTGGACATCGGAGCGGGATCCCAGAATCTCACGGGTGGGGTCGCAGCTCATCAATGTCATTCATGGCGAGATGAGTCTGGTGGGGCCACGTCCTGAGCGACCGGTCTTTGTTCAGGAATTGAGATCGGTCATCCCCTTTTATGACCTCCGGCATGTCGTTCGACCGGGAATTACAGGATGGGCTCAAACTCAGTTTCGGTATGGAGCCTCGGCGGAAGATTCCCATGTAAAGCTGCAGTATGATCTCTATTACGTCAAGTACCTCTCTCTGCGGCTGGATCTTCGCATTCTGATTGAGACCATACGAGTCATTCTGCGAGGAGAAGGTGCGCGATGAGCCTGGCAGCGGAGAGGCCCATTCATTGTCTTTCCTTTGACGTCGAGGAGCATTTTCAGGTTTCGGCATTCTGGTCGGACGAGAGACGACAGCAATGGGGCCAGTACGAAAGCCGGGTCGAGAGAAATACGCGATTACTGGCGGATCTCCTCGCGACGCATGGAATGAAGGCCACGTTTTTTATCCTGGGATGGGTTGCGGAACGGCATCCAGACCTGGTCAAGTCGCTGGCGGCTCAGGGGCATGAGGTGGCATCCCATGGATATGGCCATGAATTAGTGACTACCCAGTCTCCGGAGCGATTTCGTCAAGATGTGCGAATGGCCAAAAAAATCTTGGAAGACCTGATCGGAAGTCCAGTCGTGGGCTATCGAGCGCCCAGCTTTTCCATCACCTCCGAGACCGAGTGGGCGCTCTCGATATTGGTCGAAGAGGGATATCAGTACGATTCCAGTGTGTACGATCGATTTCATCGGACGGAAAAGGGGACGCTTCCGGGAGAAATGTTTCAATTCTACACTTCGGCCGGTGCAATCTGGGAGGTTCCCCCGTCAACATATAAGGCACTGGGATTCCAGATTCCTGTGGCGGGAGGGGGATACTTTCGGTTGTTCCCTTATGCGGTATCCAGAGCGTTGCTCCAACGGCTCGAAAGTCAGGGATCCACGCTCGTCATGTATCTCCACCCCTGGGAGATCGACCCTCAACAGCCTCGCATGGATGGATCGTGGCTATCACAGTTTCGGCACTATTTGAATCTCGATAAGACTCAGGCCCGATTGAAGCAGTTGCTTGCGGATTTCAAGTTTGGAACTATTCGAGACATCGCTGTCTCCCAGAAAGAAATGGGTAGAGCAACTTATCCTGCGCAGTCTCCTGTTGCATTTCCTAGCTGACACCGAGGTGTCAGGAAGTCCGGGTTCACGCTCATCGAAAGTTAGCGTTGCCATCAAACAACGATCGCTACAGCCTCTGTGCGCTGTAGTGATGCGATCTGCCGGCTATCGGCTCCGGTGCTTTGTGAACAGGATCCAACCCATAGTGCGTAACCAGTGAGGTGTATGCCGTGAGACATAGCTCATCCCTTGTTGTCATCGAGCCAAACAAGAGTTGGTTTGACCTGAAGTTGAGGTCGTTTTGGGATTATCGTGAATTGCTCTATTTCTTGGCTTGGCGGGATCTCAAAGCGAGGTACTCACAGACCGTTATGGGTTTGGCCTGGGCAGTGGTTCAACCGTTGTTCATGATGCTGGTGTTTACCGTTGTATTCAGTAAGATTGCACAATTGCCATCCGATGGAATCCCGTATCCTTTATTTGCATATGCGGCATTGGTGCCGTGGACCTATTTTTCCAAGAGCCTTGATCGGGGCGGATTCAGCGTCGTGGCCGAGTCAAACTTGATTACGAAGATATACTTTCCTCGGCTGATCATCCCTCTTTCAGCGACCTTGGGTGGTCTCCTGGATTTTGCGATCGCCTTTCTCCTGTTGATTGCCATGATGCTATGGTTTGGAGTGCTTCCGACATGGAAGCTGGCAACGGTTCCGCTGTTCTTGGCGCTGACGGTCCTGGCGTCACTGTCCGTGAGCCTATGGTTGTCTGCCTTATTTGTGAAGTATCGTGATGTTGCGGCGCTGATCCCGCTCTTAACCCAGGTCTGGATGTTCGGATCCCCTGTTGCCTACTCAGCCAGCATGGTCCCTCAAGAATGGCAGGCGTTCTATAATCTCAATCCGATGGTTGGGGTAATAGGGGGATTTAGATGGGCACTATTGGGCACCCCTGCGCCGGACCCGGTGTTTCTGGCGGTGAACATCGTGACCATCTCAGTGGCTCTTCTCTTGGGGATGGCATACTTCAACCGGATGGCCAATACGTTCGCCGATGTGATTTAGCTACTCAAAATCCAGCATGAGCGCTAGGATAACCTCAGTAGTTTAGCGTGAGCATTGATCGAGGGTAATTCTGTATGGGTAATGTCGCAATCCGAGTTGAACAGCTCTCCAAAAAATACGAAATCATGATTGGCAAAAGCCGAGGGGAGTCAGGCCTCGCCGAACGCTTTACGCAAGGCGTTCAGCGGATGCTGCGGATGAAGGGCGCCCCTCCATCTTCCTCGCCGAGACGAGAAGAGGTGTGGCCGATTCGCGATGTGTCATTTGAAGTAGAGACTGGGGATGTCGTTGGGATCATCGGACGAAACGGAGCGGGGAAGAGCACCCTCCTGAAGCTTCTGTCTCGGATCACCGAACCAACGAGCGGTCGTGCGCAAATGTTTGGAAGGGTCGGGACATTGCTGGAGGTAGGAACAGGGTTCCATCCTGAATTGACGGGACGCGACAATATTTACCTGAGCGGCATTATCCTAGGGATGAAGAAGGCCGAAATTGACAAGAAGTTTGATGAAATCGTCGAGTTCTCGGGGATCGACAAGTATATCGATACCCCGGTCAAGCGCTATTCCAGCGGGATGTATGTTCGTCTCGCATTTGCAGTCGGTGCGCATCTGGACCCGGAAATCTTGATCGTGGATGAAGTGCTGGCCGTCGGGGACTCGCAGTTTCAGCAGAAATGTATGAACAAAATGCATGACATCGGGGAGAAGGGGAGGACGGTGATCTTTGTCTCTCACAACATGTCGGCCGTCGCACGGTTATGCAATAAGGCCATCTTTCTCCAGGGTGGGCGGCTGGTGAAGCAGGGGCCCACACATGAGATCGTGGGGGAATACTTATACAATTCCGGTGCGCTGACCGGGTGTCGGGAGTGGCTCGACCCGACGAAGGCCCCTCAAGACGATATTGCGCGTCTGTGCGCGGTGCGAGTGCGGACCGAAAAGGGGATCGTCACCGATACCGTCGACATCGGAGAGGCCGTCGGGGTCGAGCTCGAATATGAAGTGCTTCAGCCTGGCCATATCTTGGTGCCGAATTTTGGGTTCAAAAGCGACGAAGGGGAGACCCTCTTTGTGTCTAATGATCGTGATCCAAACTGGTTACGGCGTCCCCGTCCTGTGGGACGGTACTCAAGTACGGTATGGGTTCCCGGGCACTTTTTTGGTGAGGGAACGGTTATCGTGGGGGGCGGCTTAGTACGAGAGGCTCCATTCCATGAGCATTGTGATTATCCGGAGGCGGTGGCTTTTCATGTGACTGAGAGCAACGAGGGGATTACGGCTCGCGGCGATTATACCGGTGACATTCCGGGGAAAATTCGACCTCTCCTGAAGTGGACCACCAACTCCAATTCTTCTAGGGATAGCCAATAAGTTCGCCTCCAGGATTGTTCAGCGCGGCGAGATCTCTTCCCCGCGCAGGCGAACAGCAGCGTGGCTGCCCCGTTGCCTGAACGCGGGTTCGACTCATGTGTATTCGTGAGTTCAGGGCGAGAGAGGGATTGTGGCAGAGTTGGGTATGACCTCGCGTTGAGGCATCAGGAGGAAAGAATAACGTGCGGTTCTTGTCGGGCGCACTGAACGCAGTCTGCGAGCGAGTCGAGCTGATTTTCAACTAAGGAGGACGGTCATGAAGGCAGTGATCCTTGCAGGTGGTTTGGGAACCCGGCTATCCGAGGAGACCACGCTGAAGCCAAAGCCAATGGTTGAAATCGGCGGGAAGCCGATCTTGTGGCACATCATGCAGATTCATGCGGTGCACGGGGTGACGGAGTTTGTGGTCGCGCTCGGCTATAAGGGAGAGATTGTAAAAGAGTACTTCCTGAATTTCGTCGCGATCAACAACGATCTCTCGATTGACCTGTCGACCGGGAAAGCGACCATTCATGATGGCATCCAGCCAAAATGGACGGTCCATCTCGTCGATACAGGTGCAGGAACGCAAACAGGCGGACGGGTCCGTCGCCTCAGGAAGTGGCTGGGGAACGACGAGATGTTTATGCTCACCTACGGGGACGGGGTGGCGGATCTCAATATCACGAAACTCGTGGAATTTCATCGGTCTCATGGCAAGCTAGCCACGATGACCTCGGTGCGGTCGCCTGCGCGCTTCGGGCGCATCGGGTTTGACGGCGATAGTGTGAGGGAGTTCTTCGAAAAGCCCGAGGCCGGGGAAGGGTGGATTAACAAAAGCGCTCGACTACATTTCTGGCGATGACACAATTTGGGAGCGCGATCCTGTCGAACAGCTGGCCCACGATGGCCAGATGATGGGTTTTAAGCACTACGGGTTTTGGTCGTGCATGGACACGCTGAAGGAAAAAAACTACCTGGAGGAACTGTGGCAGTCCGGCAAGGCCCCTTGGAAGATCTGGTAGCCGAAGGGATGTGGAGGTGCTGGCACTCAGCGTCTCACTTCACCTGTGCCGGATGAAGGTCTGTCTAACTCTGGATCGTATCGACGAGTAATTCGCCAATGAAAGAGGTTATGCATGGGTGCTGAGAAGTCGTTGTATGCGAAGGCCACGGAATGGCTCGATGAAGACTGGGCGCGAATGGAGAAGACCCTCGGCGACCGGGTCCAGGCATTCGCGGGAAAGCGCGTGCTCGTCACAGGCGCCGCAGGGTTTCTTGGGTTCGGGTTCCTGCACTTCCTGGCGTATCTCAACCGGAGCGCGTTGAAGGCGGCTCCTCTTTCTTTCCTCGCGGCTGATAACTTCATCAGAGGCTGTCCGCGCTGGCTGGTCGAACTCGCCGCCGGAACTCCGCGCATGCGGCTGATCCGACAGGATATCACCAAGCCCTGGCCGGACGGGGAAACCGAACGATTCGATTTCATTATTCACGGCGCCTCCATCGCGAGTCCGCAGGTCTATCGGAAATATCCATTGGAGACACTGGATACCAACATCTCGGGATTGCGCCACATGCTCGATCTGGCGAGGCAACATCAGAGCACAAGCATTTTGTATTTCAGCTCCAGTGAAATATATGGCGATCCGCCTGCGCACGAAATCCCGACGCGCGAATCATACCGGGGAAATGTCTCGTGCATCGGCCCCCGGGCTTGTTATGACGAGTCCAAGCGGTTGGGAGAAACGCTATGTTACCTCTATGCGCAGCAACATGGGGTCCCTGCGAAGATCGTGCGCCCCTTCAATAATTATGGCCCTGGGTTGAGATTGGCAGATGGGCGGGTATTGCCGGATTTCTGCCGGGACGTGCTGGCCGATCGAGATATCGTCCTGCACTCTGATGGAAGTCCAACCAGGACGTTTTGCTATGTGTCTGATGCCCTGACAGGATATCTCCTCGCATTACTCTCAAGCCATCATGCCGAGCCGTTCAATGTGGGCTCAGAGGCTCCTGAGATTTCCATGCGTGACCTTGGGTCGATGCTCTTGACGGTCGCCGGAAGCAAACGGCAGGTGATGCACAAGCCCAGTGCAGAAGCCGACTATTTGACGGACAATCCCAACAGGCGATGTCCCAATCTTGAGAAAAGCCGCACCATGTTAGGGTATCAGCCGTTAGTCGGTCTCCAGGCCGGTCTTGGAAGAATGCTGCACTGGTACCGGCATTTCGTCGAGTTAGAGAATTTGGTCGAGGCGCCGCAAGGGAAGTAGCAACGGAGCGATTATGAAAATCTCAGTCATCGGAACAGGGTATGTCGGGCTCGTATCGGGGACATGTCTGGCGGAGCGAGGGCATCGCGTAACCTGCGTGGATATCCGATCAGAAGTAGTGAATGAAATTAACGCCGGACGTCCTCCCATCCATGAAATCGGATTGGAGGATATGCTGCAAACCGTGCGTAAGAACGGCACCCTTTCTGCGACCACTGACGCGCGGCAGGCTATTCTGGACTCGGACGTGACATTGATATGTGTCGGGACCCCGACGGTGGCCGGCCGGATGGATCTGTCCCAGGTTGTGGCCGCGGCGGAAGAGATCGGGGCCGTGCTGGCGGAGAAGCGCACGTACCATGTGGTGGCGGTGAAAAGCACCGTCTTGCCGGGAACGACGGAAGGGCCGGTACAGACCGCCATCGAATCCCGCTCCGGGCGGAAAGTTGGAGAGGGGTGGGGGTTGTGCATGAACCCCGAGTTTCTCCGTGAAGGTCGAGCCGTCGAGGACTTTCGATTGCCGGACCGGATCGTGGTCGGGGCAACGGACAACACTGCGGCAGAGGTATTCCTCCGCGTGTACGAGGAGTTCACGTGCCCCAAGCTGGTGACGACTCCGCGAACGGCGGAAATGATCAAATATGTGTCGAACTCCATGCTGGCGACGATGATCTCTTTTTCCAACGAGATCGGAAACATGTGTGCCGCTCTTCCCGGGGTGGATGCCCGGCTGGTGTGGAAAGGGGTGCATCTCGACCGGCGGTTGACGCCGGTGAGCGGAGAAGCAGGCGGGCCGGCAGGAGTAACCGAGTATTTGTGGCATGGACTTGGATTTGGGGGAAGCTGCTTCCCCAAGGATGTGGCGGCGTTGCGGGGGTTCGGCCGAACGGTAGGAGAGCCAACCAGGATTTTGGATGCCGTCTTGGAAATTAACGCCGCCCAGCCGCTCCGAATGGTGGCGCTCCTCGAAAAAGAAGTCAACCTCTCCGGGAAACAGATCGCGATTCTCGGGCTGGCGTTCAAGCCCGGGACCGATGATTTGCGCGAGTCCCCGGCCCTCCCGCTGGTGGAAGAACTGGTAAAGAAGGGGGCGCAGGTCGTGGCGCACGACCCGATCGCGATGCCTCAGGCGAAGAAGCGCCCCGAATTCTCCAAGGTTCGTTTCGTCGAGAGCTGGCAGGCAGCGCTTCAAGAAAGTGACGCCTGCTGCCTGGTGACGGCGTGGCCGGAATACCGCAGCATATCCGCGTCGGAATTCTCACGGCTCATGCGGCATCCACTCCTCATTGACGGACGGGGCATTTATGACCCGGTGGTCTTCACGTCGGGCGGAGTCCGGTGGCGCGGCGTAGGCTATACGCCAACCTCGGGGTAGGGCCTCCCGTCCCGGCAAGACGCAGCATCGAACACAGATTTCCCTCTTAGAAGGAGTGATGGCCATGGATCATGCAGGATGCCGGTTTTGCGGAACAGCGTTGCAGCATGTCTTCGTCGATCTCGGCATGTCGCCGATGGCGAACTCATATCTGAAGCCGCACCAACTGAACCGCATGGAGCCGTTTTATCCATTGCGAGCCTTTGTCTGCGAGCAGTGCTTCCTGGTGCAACTTGAAGAGTTTGAGAGCCCGGATCACATCTTTTCCGACTATGCCTACTTCTCTTCGTTCTCGGATCTATTCCTGCAGCATGCGAAAGAGTATGTGGACATGGCGATGGACCGGTTCAAGCTGGGGCCGGACAGTTACGTGGTCGAGATCGCCAGCAATGACGGCTATCTGCTCCAGAATTTTGTGAAACGAGGGGTTCCGGTCCTGGGCATTGAACCAGCCAAGAATGTGGCGGAGGTGGCCGTCAAGAAGGGAGTGCCCTCGCTCGTCAAGTTCTTCGGGGTTGAGACCGCCCGTGAACTGGCTGCGCAGGGGCGGCGCCCGGATCTCCTCATCGGAAACAATGTGCTGGCCCATGTGCCTGACATCAATGATTTTGTCGGCGGACTGAAAGTGCTCCTGGGGCCGAGCGGAGTCGTCACCATGGAGTTTCCTCACTTGATGAGGCTCATGGCCTTCAACCAGTTTGATACGGTGTATCACGAGCATTTCTCCTATTTCTCCTTAACGACCGTGGCGCAAATATTCAGCAAGCATGGATTGACCCTCTTCGATGTCGAGGAAATATCGACGCACGGCGGGTCATTACGGATCTATGCGCGCCATGACGGAGATGGGTCCAAGCCGGTCACCGAACGGTTGACCGCGCTCAGGACGAAAGAAGCAAACGCAGGGTTTGCGACACTCGGCCATTACCTGTCTTTTTCCGAGGGCGTGAACGAGACGAAGCGCGCCCTGCTGGATTTTCTGATCAAGGCGAAACGGGAAGGCAAGAAGGTCGTCGCGTACGGAGCGGCGGCCAAAGCCAGCACCCTACTCAATTTTTGCGGAGTCCGAACGGATTTGGTCGACTATCTCGTCGATCGGAGCCCGTACAAGCAGGGGCATTGGCTGCCGGGGGTCCATATTCCCATTCATGACCCCGAGCGTATCAAGACCGACAAGCCGGACTATGTGATGATTCTGGCCTGGAATCTCAAGGATGAAGTCATGGCACAGATGGCGTTCATTCGTGATTGGGGAGGGAAATTCGTCGTGCCGATTCCCAAGATCACGGTCCATTCGTGAGCGTTCTGGATGTTCGGAAGGGCATGTTGTGACTCGCGATAAGAGCGGCGATCGTGACGCGTTACAGGAGGCGGGGCAGGCCATGCATGGCCTGATGGCCGAATTGTTTCCCCTCTGTCGAAGTATCACAGGCCAAGGCGTACGGGAGACGCTGGCTCGCATTCAGACTCGCATTCCACTCAACATCCATGAGGTGCCCAGCGGCACGCCGGTATTTGATTGGACCGTCCCGTTGGAGTGGAATGTCCGCGACGCCTATATAATGAACCTGCGAGGAGAGCGGGTTATCGACTTCCTGCAATCGAACCTCCATGTAGTCGGGTATAGCAGCCCCGTACGCCGACGAATGCGCTTCTCCGAGCTGAAGCAGCACCTGCATACACTTCCCGACCATCCGGACTGGATTCCCTACCGGACCTCCTACTACAAGGAGAGCTGGGGGTTCTGTCTCAGTCACCATCAGCTCCTCAGCCTGACAGACGAAGAGTACGACGTGTGTATCGATGCCGCGCTGACCGAGGGGCATCTCACATACGGAGAAGTAGTGCTGCCTGGGCGGAGTCAGGATGAAGTGCTGATTTCCACCCATGTGTGCCATCCCTCGTTGTGTAACGATAACTTGTCAGGAATTGCCGTAGCCACGTGGTTGACCGACTGGCTTCGCGCGCAACCGAGGCGTTATACCTATCGGGTTCTGTTTATTCCGGCAACCATCGGCTCGATCACCTGGCTGAGCCGGCACCAGGATGAGGCGGCGCGGATCAAGCACGGGCTGGTTTTGACAGGGATCGGAGATGCTGGTCCCTGTACATATAAGAAAAGCCGCCGGGGTGACGCGGAAATCGACCGGGCGATAGTCCATGCGCTCACCCACTCCGGACTATCCCACCAGGTCACCGACTTCATTCCCTACGGGTACGATGAGCGACAATACTGCTCGCCTGGCTTCAATCTCCCCGTGGGCTGTCTCAGCCGGACGCCCCACAGCCAGTATCCTGAATATCATACTTCTGCCGACAATCTGGAATTCGTCAGACCGCAGGCCCTGGCCGAATCGTTGGGTGTGTGTCAGGCTGCGATAGAGATCCTCGAAGGCAACAAGACCTACCTCAACCAGAATCCCCACTGCGAACCGCAGTTAGGGAAGCGCGGACTGTATCGGGCGATCGGAGGGCAGGCCGGAGAGAAATCCA
>LNFM01025562.1_pt1 | contig 10191 bp, 7 predicted proteins | sample 596031 | NCBI WGS metagenome assembly LNFM01 (sample SAMN04254537, study PRJNA301005) | activated carbon metagenome | isolation source: dual media filters at the Ann Arbor, Michigan drinking water treatment plant | place: USA: Ann Arbor | reverse complement strand
GCCTCGACGAAGTAGCTGTGCCGCGGCCCCGCCCGGTAGCCCAGGTCGGGGTGGAGCAGGAAACTGGCCCGCGCCACCTCGGGGTCGATGCGCGCGCGGCGACGCCGGTCGCGTTCACGCAGGGCGTCGGTGGCGTCGGGCGGCGTGCTGCCGGGTCGCGCGCTCACGTCCACTGCGATGACGAACTGCGCGCCGCTGGCTCGCGCTGCCGACACCGGCACCGGAAAGGCCTCGTCGCCGTCTTCGTACTCGACGCCGGCAATGCCCACCGGAGAGATGGTGCCGGGCATCGCGCCCGAGGCCCGCACTGCCACGCCGGTGTTGCCGTTCATGAAGAAGCGCCCGGCCTTGTCCTCGCGCCGTGTCGCCGCGACGATCAGTCGCCGCGGCAGATCCTCGATGCGGCGGCCACCCAGGCCGGCATTGACATAGTCCTGCAGCCTGCGGCCGTGGATCCAGCCGCGGTCGGCGAAGGGAGAAGGGTCGAACACCGTCAGCGGCCCGCCCTGGAGCGAAAGTTCGTCGATCTGCGCCGCGGTCAGGCCGCTGGCCCAGAAGGCGCCGATCAGGGCGCCCACGCTGCTGCCCACGACCAGGTCGGGCACGATGCCGGCCTCTTCCAGCACGCGCAGCACGCCGATGTGGGCGTAGCCGCGCGGGCCGCCGCTGCCCAGCACCAGCGCGATGCGGGGGGCTGGATCGAGCCGCGGCGGTGACGGCAAGGCCCGCGGCGCGTCGGCTTCGTTGTAGTCGAAGGCGGCGCATCCACCCAGTGCGCCCAGACCCGGCACGGCAACGAAGGGCGACAGCAGCACGGCCAGGGCGTGGCGGCGGCGATTGCGGGTCGGCGGCGACCGCGGGGGGTCGAGACTCATGGCGCTCTGCCTGGTGGTTGACGGTGTCAACACTTTAGGTCATGAAGGTTGACGCTGTCAACCTCGTGCCCCTTTGCGGGTCTCCCGGTCGCACCCTGACAAGGGCCTGCCGCCGGCCGGGTCGGCCGGAACACAATGGCGCTCTCTCCAGCCTTGCGAGGATGCATGCCCGAGCCCGCCGAGATGAGTCCGCCGCCGGACCTGAAGGAAGCCTGCGTGCGGGCGGCGCACGAGTTCATTGCCGAACACGGCGTCGAACAGCTGAGTCTTCGCGAGGTGGCCCGACGGCTGGGCGTGTCGCACCAGGCGCCGTACAAGCACTATCCGAGCCGCGACCACCTGCTGGCCGAAGTCATCCGACGGTGTTTCCGTCAGTTCGCCGAGTACCTGGACGATCGGGGGGGCTTCGACGACCCTCGCGAGGACCTGCGAGCCCTGGGCGGTCGCTATCTGTCCTTTGCAGCCTTGCACCCGCTGGAGTACCGCCTGATGTTCGGCATGCCGTGGCCGGCGCCGGCTGCGCAGCTGGGAGTGGTGGAAGACGCGCGCCATGCGCTGGACGTGCTGCGCGCGGTGCTGCGCCGCATCCACGGCTCGGAACGTGGGCAGAGCGCGCGCGTCGACCTGGACGCCATGTTCATCTGGTCGCAGATGCACGGCCTGGCCTGCATCGCCCAGGCCGACGTGATGCAGCACCTGGGCCTGAGCGAGCAGGCCGAGCGTCAGATGGTGCCGCATGCGATGCAGATGCTGGCCAGGGCGATGGCCGCAGAGGGACCCGGGTGAGGCTTGCGGGTTCCTCCAGGGCGCGCGGGGATGTCAGGGCCTGCAGGGGCGCATGGCGGCACGGCCCCTTGGAGACTGCCTACTTCTTCAGCCCGCCGCAGGCGTCCCGCCGCGGCTGTGACAAGGCCTTGCCGCCGCGCTCCTTGGCCCGGGCTGCCATCTGCTCGTGGTGCTGGTCCCGGTAGGCCTTGCATTCTTCGTAGCTGTTCATCGACCGCATGCGGTCTTGATGCCCGTTGCGTTCCTCGGGGGTCATCAGCGCCCAGCCTGGTGTGTAGTCCGAGCCCGCGCGCGCCGGGCCGCGACCACCGCCCGGGCCCATGCCCATGCCCATGCCGGACGCACTGGCAGACGGACCCGGGCCCATGGGACCTTGACCCATGCCGGGCCCCTTGCCGCTGCCGGGCTGGGCCAGCGCAACGCTCATCGACACGCCGACCAGACCGGCCAGGACCATCGTTCGAAGGTTCTTCATGTTTCGCTCCTTGGCGGGATCCGCCATGAGGGAAAGATACCCTTTTGGGTATGTGTCGTCCTTGCGTTCACGCAATCGCGGCGATGGAACTTCCGTCGATGGGCGGACCCGTGCGGAAGCCCGTGGCCCTGCGAGGCTCAGCCCAGTCCGATGCGCCTGATGTCCAGCGAGAACGGACCGGCCTGCCTGGCCGCGATCATCAGGCCGACCTGGCGGATGCGCCGGGCCTCCAGCGGCGGTGCGCCAGGGACTTCGCGACCCCGGAAGCTGGGTCGGAAGGCCGCCAGCGGCAGGTGCAGGGTGTGCCAGCCGTCGCCCACGGGAGCGAAGCCGGCCTGGTAGTTCAGGCTGTCGAAGCCGTCGTCGGTCAGCAGGCTGAGCTTGTACTGCCTGTGGCTGCCGCGCACTTCGATCGTGCAGCAAGACGCGTCGGCGCGGCCCCGGTCGCCGGGGCTGGAGCGCACCGAGGCGAAGCCGCCGTTCCTGGCGAGCGAGACCTCGCCTTCGAACACGGCATGTCCTGCCGGAGCATGTCGCAGCCGGCTTTGCGACACGCCACCCATCACGCGGTCGTCGATGGCGTGCCAGTCGTCCACGGCGACGGGGTCGGTGAAGTCGAACAGCATTTGGAGCATGAAGGGCCGTCGGGGTGGAAGGGCGAGGTGTTGGCGTCGCAAGCCGAAGCTCGACATGGCGATGATGCGCCCCCCGTGCGAGACAATGGGGCCGCTTCACCGATGTCCAATTCCGCCCCCACGGCCGCCCCGGCGGCCACACCCCGGCCCGGCGCCTCGCGCAACTTCCCCTGCCCCGGTTGCGGCGCCGCCATGGCCTTCGACCCCGGCCGCTGTGCCCTGGCCTGCGCCTCGTGCGGCCACGCCCGGCTGCTGCCCCCGCCCACCACGGATGCCCAGGCGCAGGCCCTGCAAGAGCAGGACTACCACGAGGCGCTGCGCCGGCTGGCCGCGCGCGAGCCCAGCCTGGAGGCGCGCGTGGTCGACTGCCCCGCCTGCGGCGCGCAGACCCAGTTCGACGGGCATGTGGTGGGTGACCTGTGCGCCTTCTGCGCGTCGCCGCTGCTGGTGGAACAGGCGCACGTGGAGCGCCTGATCCGTGCACAGGCCCTGGTGCCGTTTGCGCTGGACCGGCAGGCTGCGCAACAGGTCTTCTCGCGCTGGGTGGCCAGCCGCTGGTTCGCGCCGAATGCGCTGAAGCACACGGTCAGCCAGGCCGACGGCATCCGCGGCGTCTACGTGCCTTGGTGGACCTACGACGCCAGCACCGTGACCACCTACCGCGGCGAAAGGGGCGTGCAGCGCCAGGTGGTCGACCATCGCCCCGGTGCCAGCGCCAGCGCCGGCCCGGCCCGGCGCGTCGTGACCGACTGGACGCCGACCGCGGGCGCGGTGCAGGTCGCGTTCGACGACATCCTGGTGGTGGGCTCGCCGTCCATCCCGGCGCACCTGGCCCGCGTGCTCGGCGACTGGAACCTGGCTGCACTGCGCCCGCCCGAGCCCGACCTGTTGGCCGGCTTCAGCGTCGAGGTCTACCGCCACGGGCTGGAGCAGGGCTTCAGCGAAGCCCGTGGGCGCATGGAAGGCGCCATCGACGCCGCCATCCGGCGCGACATCGGCGGCCACCAGCAACGCATCCACGGCCGCCAGACGGTGGTGGACGACATCCGATTCAAGCACCTGCTGCTGCCGGTGTGGATCGGCAGCTACCGTTTCGGGGGCAAGCCCTATCAGGTGGTGGTGAACGGGCAGACCGGCGAGGTCGAGGGGGACAGGCCGTACTCGACGATCAAGGTCGCGCTCGCCGTGATCCTGGCGCTGGTCCTGGTGCTGGTGTTCGCATCCCTGTCGTCGGGCTGAAACGGCAGGCCGGCGCCGGCGACTCGTCACCCCCCCCCAAAAAAAAGTCCGGCGGCCCGTGGCTGAACAAGTCTGTGCATAACTTGCGGACAAGGGTGGGACGCACGAACGCCGGGGCCGAGCAGCGGCTGTGCCTGGATTTTGAGCAGCTGCGAGCGGGTGGTGCCAAAGGCGCCGGAGCTTCTTCTCGCCCTGCGAATAGCCCGCTAAGCTGCGCCCATGAGTTCGTCTGAAGACCGCGATCCCGCCGGCAACGTGCTGGCGGTGGACGACTGCCCGGCCATGCGCGAGATCATGCGCGCGACCCTGGAAGGCCGGGGCTACAGCGTCCAGGCGGTGGACAGCGGCTGGGCGGCGCTGGACGCCGTGAGCCAGTCCGTCTTCGATGTCATCGTGCTGGACGTCGAGATGCCGGGCCTGGACGGCATGGCCGTGGGCCGCGCCCTTCGCAGCGCCCCGCGCACGGCAGGTTCGGCCATCGCGATGCACAGCAGCATGTCCGCGCAGGTTTCTCGGGCTACGACGTCTATGTGCCCAAGAGCGCCGACCTGCGCTCGCTGGGCGAGCAGATCGATCGGCTGGTGGGCAGCCGGCGAGGCCGGCATCGTGGGCCCGCGGGGCTCGCGCCCGTCGCCCTCGTGCAGAACGCAGACTGAGTTTCGGCGGCATCCCGCCGCTCGTGAGTCCTGACGGCGGGCCTGCGCTGCGGGTCTTCGAACCCGAGGCGGAAACCGCAAGGTCACGAGGCCTTGCGGCTTGTCCTGGATCCCAGGGCGAAGTCGGATTGGAGCCAGCTGCTGGCCGAAGCAGGTGCCGAGTCGGCGCGGCTTGGCCGACTGGCGTCAGGCGGCGCACGCGCAAGTCCTTGATGCTTCGACTTGCCGGCCCCAACCGATGGAGGTTGGGCGTCGAATGGTGGTGGAGACGAGGAGGATCGAACTCCTGACCTTCGCATTGCGAACGCGACGCTCTCCCAGCTGAGCTACGCCCCCATCGCGGGGCAGTTTAACATCCTCGACCACCCCACCCGTGCCGGCCGGCCTCCCCATGCGCAACCTGTCCGATCCCGTCTGGCTCGATGCCCAGTTCAACAACCGGGCCCGCGTGCCCGCGGCGCCACAGATCCTGCAGCGCTGGGCCGCTGCCTCGGCGCTGGCGCGGGCCGAGTCGACCTGCCATCTCGACCTGCGCTACGGCGAAGGCGAGGGCGAGACGCTCGACGTCTTTCCCGCGGCCGAGGCCGACGCGCCGGTGCTGGTCTTCATGCACGGCGGCTACTGGCGCTCGCTGGACAAGGCCGACCATTCCTTCGTCGCGCCGTCCTTCGTGGCCGCGGGGGCCACGGTGGTGGTGCCCAACTACGCACTGTGCCCGGCCGTGACGGTCGAGCACATCGCGCTGCAGTCGGCCCGCGCGCTGGCCTGGGTGTGGCGCCACGCGCGCTCGCACCACGGCAACCCGTCGCGCATCGTGGTCGTGGGCCACTCCGCCGGCGCGCACCTGGCAGCCATGCTGCTGAGCTGCCGCTGGCCCAAGCTCGCCGACGAACTGCCCTCCAGCCTGGTGCAGGGCGCGATGGGCATCTCGGGCCTGTACGACCTGGAACCGGTGCGCAACTCGCCTTTCCTGCAGTCCGACCTGCAACTCACCCCGGCGATGGTGCGCCGTCTGAGCCCGGCCTTCTTTCCCCGCCCGCGCGGCAAGTTCCACGCCGTCGTCGGGCTCGACGAGAGCGAGGAATTCCTGCGCCACAACCGGCTCATCCGCGACGCCTGGGGCCCGACCTCGGTGCCGGTGTGCGAAACCGTGCCGGGGGCCGACCACTTCACCATCCTGCACAACCTGGCCGACCCCGCCGGCCGCGTGCACCACCTGGCGCTGAGGTTGCTCGGACTGGCCTGACGCCCCAAGGGTGACCACGCGCGATCCGGCGTGATCGAAGTCGCGCGCGCCGAGGGGGAGCTCAGAAATGGCTTCAGGTCTGCTGGGGATGTCCGAAATCCTTCAGGCGAGGCTCCGGACCCTGTTCCCCGGCGCTGCGCCTGTCCATGACCCTGCCTTTGCCGCCCGTCGCCGTCGAAGAGCCTGCATCCGGTGGGCTGGACCGGTTGCTGCCCGGCTCCGCCGTCGCCTTGCTGGCGCTGAACGCCGTGCTGTGGTGGCAGGGCTGGAACGCGGCACCCGACCTCAACATGACCGCCCTGGCCGTGGCGGGTCTGTCGCTGCTGGCCTGCCTGGGAGCATTCTGGCTGCGACGGACCGAGCGCCTGGCGCAGCGCAGCGCCGCGCTGCAGGCGGCCGAACGGCAGCACAACGAGCAGACGCGCAACGACGAGCGCTGGACGATGGCCTTCGACGGCGCTTCCGAGGCGCTCATCCTCTGTGACGCGGCCGGCACGGCCGTGCAGTGCAATGCGGCAGCGGTGGCACTGCTGGGCGTGCCCGCCGGCAGCATCGTCGGCCAGCCCATCGTCGCCTGGCTGCAGATCGAACTGCCGCGCGCCGGCGGCGGGACCGTCGGTGCCAGGCTGCAACGCCTGGAGGGTGACCCGATTCCGGTGGCCGTCGAGGTCTCGCAGGCGGTCGACCACAGCCGGGCCGAACGGCTGCTGCGCCTGCGCGATCTGACCGACCAGCGTGACGTCACGCAGCGTCTGGCGTCGCTGGCCAACTTCGACAGCCTCACCGGCCTGCCCAACCGGGAGCTCTTCCGCGACCGCCTGGGCACGGCGATGGCCCGCGCTCGGCGCACGGGCCAGCCCATGGCGCTGATGTTCCTCGACCTCGACCGCTTCAAGGTCGTCAACGACAGCCTGGGCCATGCCGTGGGCGACGACCTGCTGCGCCACGTCTCGCACACCTTGTCCAACTGCCTGCGCAGCGTGGACGTGGTGGCGCGCTGCCACGAGGACCCGGTGACCATCTCGCGGCTGGGCGGCGACGAGTTCACGGTGATCGTCGAGGCCATCGGCGGCGCCGACGATGCGGCGATGATCGCCAGGCGCATGCTCGAGGCGCTGTCCGCACCCTTCGTGACGGGCGAGGAAGAGCTCGTCGTATCGGCCAGCATCGGCATCTCGATGTACCCCACCGACGACGTCGATCTCGACGGGCTGCTGCGCCACACCGACATGGCCATGTACCGCAGCAAGTCGATGGGCCGCAACACCTTCAGCTTCTTCAGCGACGACCTCAACACCGCCGTGAAGGCGCGCATGTCGCTGGAAGGCAGCCTGCGCCGGGCCATCGAACGCGACGAGTTCATCCTGTACTACCAGCCCAAGGCCGATCTGCACACCGGCAAGGTGGTGGGCGTCGAGGCCTTGCTGCGCTGGGACTGCCCCGGCAAGGGCATGGTGCCGCCCGACCGATTCATCGCCGTGCTGGAAGACACCGGCCTGATCCTGCCCGTGGGCGCCTGGGTCATCCGCAAGGCGCTGGCGGAACTGGAGCAGTGGGACAAGCTGGGCCTGCCGCCCATCACCATGGCGGTGAACCTGTCGGCGCGCCAACTGCGGCACCAGTACCTCACCTCGCTGATCGAGGACAGCCTGCTGGAGCGCCGCATCTCGCCTCAGCGGCTGGAGCTGGAGCTCACCGAAAGCCTGCTGATGGAAGACACCGAGATGAATCGCCTGATGCTGTCGAACTTCGCGCGCATCGGCGTGCGCCTGGCCATCGACGACTTCGGCACCGGCCATTCGTCGCTGAGCTACCTGCGGCGCTTCCGCGTCGACACGCTGAAGATCGACCGCAGCTTCGTCGGCGAGATCCCGCACGACAGCGAGGACTGCGCCATCGCCACCGCCATCATCGCGCTGGGCCGCAGCATGCAGATCAAGCTGGTGGCCGAAGGCGTGGAGACGGCCGAGCAGGCGGCCTTCCTGCGCGAACTGGGCTGCGACGAGATGCAGGGCTACCTGCTGACGCGGCCGCTGCCGATGCCGCAGTTCATCGAGTGGTTCAACGAGCACGAGCGCAAGCTGGCGCACAACGAGCTGCCGATGTACGCAGTGGAGCCCGACACCATCCGCGGTGCACTGCTGACCATGGACGGCGAGCCGGTGACCGTGTAGGGCAGCCTGCCGTCCGCCGAGGGCCCAGCAGGGCCGGTTCCCTGGCGGGAAGCTCGATCGGTGACTCGCGTCGAAGGCCGCCTCCTAGAATGGGCCGATGCCCCTTTCATCGGACACGCCGAGCCTCGCCGTCGACCCCCGCCTGCTGGCCAACCTGAACCCCGAGCAGCTGGCCGCGGTGACCCTGCCCGCGCAGCCGGCGCTGATCCTCGCCGGCGCAGGGTCCGGCAAGACCCGTGTGCTCACCACGCGCATCGCCTGGCTGCTGCAGACCGGCCAGGCCTCGCCCGGCGGCATCCTCGCCGTGACCTTCACCAACAAGGCCGCCAAGGAAATGCTGACCCGTCTGGGCGCCATGATCCCGGTGGCCGTGCGCGGCATGTGGATCGGCACCTTCCACGGCCTGTGCAACCGCTTCCTGCGCGCTCACTGGAAGCTGGCCGGGCTGCCGCAGGGCTTCCAGATCCTCGACAGCGCCGACCAGCTGGCCGCCGTCAAGCGTGTCATCAAGGGCATGAACCTCGATGAAGAGCGTTTCGTGCCCAAGCAGGTCACGTGGTTCATCGCCGGCAACAAGGAAGACGGCCGCCGCCCGCGTGACGTCGACGTGCGAGACGCCCACACCATCAAGCTGGTGGAGGTCTACCAGGCCTACGAGGAACAGTGCCAGCGCGAGGGCGTGGTCGACTTCGCCGAGCTGATGCTGCGCACCTACGAGCTGCTGCGCGACAACGACCCGCTGCGCGAGCACTACCAGCGCCGCTTCCGCTATCTGCTGGTCGACGAGTTCCAGGACACCAACCGGCTGCAGTACGCCTGGCTGAAGATGTTCGCGCCGCCGGGGGGTGCGCACGGTGGCGCCCAGGGGGTGTTCGCGGTGGGCGACGACGACCAGAGCATCTACGCCTTCCGCGGCGCGCGCGTGGGCAACATGGCCGACTTCGAGCGCGAATACCGCGTGCAGAAGATCATCAAGCTGGAGCAGAACTACCGCTCCTTCGGCAACATCCTGGACGCCGCCAACCAGCTCATCTCGCACAACGCGCAGCGACTGGGCAAGAACCTGCGCACCGAGCAGGGCGCGGGTGAACCGATCCGCGTCTACGAGAGCACCAGCGACTACGCCGAGGCGCAGTGGTTCCTGGAAGAAGCGCAGCAGCTGCACCGCAGCGGCACGCCGCGCAAGGAGATCGCGCTGCTGTACCGCAGCAACGCGCAGAGCCGCGTCATCGAAAGCGCGCTGTTCAATGCCGGCGTGCCCTACCGCGTCTACGGCGGCCTGCGCTTCTTCGAACGCGCCGAGGTCAAGCACGCGCTGGCCTATCTGCGGCTGCTGGAGAACCCCAACGACGACACCAGCTTCCTGCGCGTGGTGAACTTCCCGGCGCGCGGCATCGGCGCGCGCAGCATCGAGGTGCTGCAGGACGCGGCGCGCGGCTCGGGCCGCAGCCTGTCGCAGAGCGTGGGCGCGGTGCCGGGCAAGGCCGGCGTCAACCTGCAGGCCTTCGTGGCGATGATCGATCGCCTGCGCGAGGCCACGCGCGGCCTCACGCTGCGCGAGATCATCGAACACGCGCTGCAGCAGTCGGGACTGGTGGAGTTCTACCGCACCGAGAAGGAAGGCCAGGACCGCATCGAGAACCTGGAAGAGCTGGTCAACGCCGCCGAGTCCTTCGTCACGCAGGAAGGCTTCGGCAAGGACGCCGTGGCGCTGCCGGTCGACGAGATCTCCGAAGGCGCCGGCCCGCTGACGCCCGACGCCGAGACCGGCGAGATCATGTCGCCGCTGGCGGCCTTCCTGACCCACGCGTCGCTGGAAGCCGGTGACAACCAGGCGCAGGCCGGGCAGGACGCCATCCAGCTGATGACGGTGCACTCGGCCAAGGGGCTGGAGTTCGACGCCGTATTCATCACCGGCATCGAAGAGGGCCTGTTCCCGCACGAGCAGAGCCTGTCCGACGCCGACGGCATCGAGGAAGAGCGCCGCCTGATGTACGTGGCCATCACGCGTGCGCGGCAGCGCCTGTACCTCAGCTTCAGCCAGACGCGCATGCTGCACGGCCAGACGCGCTACAACGTCAAGAGCCGCTTCTTCGACGAACTGC
>LNFM01013767.1_pt1 | contig 10191 bp, 6 predicted proteins | sample 596031 | NCBI WGS metagenome assembly LNFM01 (sample SAMN04254537, study PRJNA301005) | activated carbon metagenome | isolation source: dual media filters at the Ann Arbor, Michigan drinking water treatment plant | place: USA: Ann Arbor | reverse complement strand
AGCCCTTTTTCATTTTGTTGGGGCCGCACCCGCAAAGCCCGATCCTTGCTGGGTTCCGCGACAGGACGATGACGGGGCGGCGCCCTCCCCTGCCGGCGCCGTCCGCCGAGTCGCATGGGGGGATAGGGGAGCTGCCCCCTTCTCGTATAGGCTCGGGGCCTGCCCGCACCGGCGGGCCTCCCCCTCTCTCTGCACGGGACACCCGACATGACCGCTTCGTCCGACTACACGCCTCCGAAGGTCTGGACCTGGAACAAGGCGAGCGGCGGCCGCTTCGCCACCATCAACCGGCCGATCGCCGGACCGACCCACGAGAAGGATCTGCCGGTGGGCCGCCACCCCCTGCAGCTCTACTCGCTCGGGACCCCCAACGGCGTGAAGGTGACCGTGATGCTGGAGGAGCTCCTCGCCCTCGGCCATGCCGGCGCTGAATACGACGCCTGGCTCATCCGCATCTCGGAGGGCGAGCAGTTCTCCTCCGGCTTCGTCTCGGTCAATCCGAACTCGAAGATCCCCGCCCTCCTCGACCGCAGCGGCCCGACGCCGATCCGCATCTTCGAGTCGGGCGCCATCCTGGTGCACCTCGCCGAAAAGTTCGGCGCCTTCCTTCCCGTCGAGCCGGCGGCACGGGCGGAGACGCTGTCCTGGCTGTTCTGGCAGATGGGCTCGGCGCCCTTCCTCGGCGGCGGCTTCGGCCACTTCTACGCCTATGCGCCGAGCAAGATCGAATATGCCATCGATCGCTACGCCATGGAGGTGAAGCGGCAGATGGACGTGCTCGACCGCCGCCTCGCCGAGAGCGCCTTCGTCGCCGGCCCCGACTACACCATCGCCGACATGGCGATCTGGCCCTGGTACGGGCAGCTCGCCAAGGGCCTCCTCTACAATGCGGGCGAGTTCCTCGAGGTCGAGAGCTACACCAACGTCGTCCGCTGGTCGGAACAGATCTTCGCCCGCCCGGCCGTGCAGCGGGGCCGCATGGTCAACCGGGTCACCGGCGATCCGGCCAGCCAGCTGCACGAGCGGCACGAGGCGAGCGACTTCGAGACGAAGACGCAGGACAAGGTGGGAAGCCCCGCCTGATGCGTCCCGGACGGGTGCCCGCGTCGAGATGTCGTCGCGGGCGCCACCTTTCCCGCGACATGCGTCAGCCTCGCGGCGGCACCGACATGGTCAACGATACAGTGTTTCCTTCGCTCGAATGCTTGGGATTGACTTGGCGCACGCTGCGACGAAGGTAGGGCCCTATTTCGCTTTTTCCTGACGTATATTCAGGAAAATTTTACCGATACGGCGCAATTTCTCCGTGACGGATCGTCTCACCGACAGATCCGCCGGCAAGTGCAGACCGCCGTTTTCCCCCGAGCGTCGGTAAAACCGCTCTGCTCTGCAGACGTCCTCTGGGAACGCCACAATGAAAAACATCCCTCACGGGGCCTCGGACGAGGCCACCGAACGCTCGTCCCGCATGAATTTCATGCGCATCACGCCGGAAACGTCCGCACTCCTCCGCGAATTCTGGAAGATCGTCGAGCCGAAGCTTCCCGACATCCTCGAGGCCTTCTATCGCCACGTCACCAACGAGCCGAAGCTGGCCGCCATGTTGGGAAAGGACATCCCCCGCCTGAAGACGGCGCAGGGCACCCACTGGGCCCGCCTTTTCGACGGCGCCTTCGACGCCGACTACATGCGGGGCGTGCGGACCATCGGCCATATCCACAACAAGATCGGCCTCGAGCCGCGCTGGTATATCGGCGGCTACAACATGGTGCTGAGCGAACTCTCCGCCCATGCGGTGGCGGCCTACAAGTGGCACCCGGCCAAGCTCGCCAAGGTGCTGAAGGCGGTCAACGCGGCCGTGATGATCGACATGGATCTCGCCATCTCGGTCTATCAGGAGGCCATGCTGGCCGAACGGCAGGAGCGGCAGGACAAGATGAGCCGCGCCATCGAATCCTTCAACGTGGAGATGACCACGTCGCTGAAGTCCATGGAGCAATCGGCCGAGCAGCTGAGCAGCACCGCCAACGGGCTCGCGGCCAATGCCGAGGAGACCACCCGGCAGTCGACGGCGGTGGCCGCGGCGTCCGAGCAGTCGGCCTCCAACGTGCAGACGGTGGCGGCGGCGTCCGAGGAGCTGTCGAGCGCGGTGGCCGAGATCGGCCGCCAGGTGAGCCATTCCACGGAGATCGCCAACCAGGCGGTCAACCAGGCCCGCCAGTCGAAGACGGTCATGGACGGGCTCGCGGAAGCGGCCCAGAAGATCGGCGACGTGGTCAATCTCATCGCCAACATCGCGGGCCAGACCAACCTCCTCGCGCTCAACGCGACCATCGAGGCGGCGCGCGCCGGCGAGGCCGGCAAGGGCTTCGCGGTGGTCGCCTCCGAGGTGAAGAGCCTGGCGAGCCAGACCGCCAAGGCCACCGACGAGATCGGCGTGCAGATCGCCGCCATCCAGGCCGCGACGAACCAGTCGGTGAGCTCGATCACCCAGATCGGAACGACGATCGAGACGATCAGCACCATCGCCGGCGCCATCTCGGCCTCGGTCAGCGAGCAGCAGTCGGCCATCGAGGAGATCGCCCGCAACATCCAGGAGGCCGCCCGCGGCACCCAGGAGGTGTCGAGCAACATCGCCGGCGTCAGCCAGGCGGCCAGCGAGACCGGGACCACGTCCACCTTCGTCCTCACCGCGGCCAACGCGGTGGCCGACCAGACGACGAAGATCCGCTCCGGCGTGACCGACTTCTTCTCCACCATCAAGGCGGCCTGACGGGCCGGCCGACGACCGCTCAGGGAGCCGGCCGCCGCGCCGGCTCCCTCGACGGGGCTTCACTTCCCTGCCCCGTCATGCTCTTTTCCTCACGAACTTTAGCTGAAGGCCGGACGAACCGGCCCGCCCGTTCACGAGGAAACGTCGATGACCCTGCTGATCAACCGCCGCGCGGCGCTCGTCGCCAGCGCCACACTTCTCGGCCTCGGGGCCCCTGCACTCGCGCAGGCCCGCCGCCGCCTGACCGTCGCCACCGGCGGCACCGGCGGCGTCTATTTCGTCTATGGCGGCGGCCTCGCCCGCGTGCTCACCGAAAAGGTCCCGAACGTCCAGGCGACCTCGCAGGTCACCGGCGGTTCGGTCGACAACATCAACCTGCTCTCGGCGGGCGACGCCGACATCGGCTTCTCGACCCTGGATTCGGTGATCGACGCGCTCAACGGCGTCGGCGCCTATGCGCGCGGCGGCAAGCGCGACGTGCGCCTGATCGCGGTGCTCTACGACAACGTCCTGCATACGGTGGCAACCACGGCGCTCAACTCGGTCGCCGACATGAAGGGCAAGCGCATCGGCGTCGGCTCCGCCGGCTCCTCGACGGAAGGCTGGGCGGACCGCACGCTCGAGGCCGCAGGCCTCAACCCGAAGACCGACATCATCCGCGACAATCTCGGCGTCGCCGAGAGCGCCAACGCCCTCGCCGACGGCAAGATCGCCGGCTTCTTCTGGGGCGGCGGCGTGCCGACGGCCGCCATCCGTGACCTCGCCCAGAACGGCCGCACGCCGTTCAAGCTTCTCGACACGTCGAAGGAGCTGGTCGAGATGGACAAGAAATATCCCGGCCTCTACCGGCTGTCCGTCATGCCGGCCAACTCCTATGCCGGCCAGACGCAGCCCGTGCAGGGCATCGGCGTCGCCAACGTCATGCTGGTCGACGCCAAGGCACCGAACGATCTCGTCACCCTCATCCTCGAGGGCATGTTCAACAACCTCACGGACATGCAGGCCATCCACCCCGAGGCCCGCAAGCTGAGCCTGCAGAGCGCGGCGGCGAAACTGGCCGCCCCGTTCCACCCGGCCGCCGAGGCCTTCTACAAGGCGCGCGGCGTCTCGATGTAATCGCGGCGCGGAAGCGGCCGACGGAAAGCCGGAACGGCCCGACCGTTCCGGCTTTTCCGCATGCCGGCGCAGGGCTGCCGGCCAGAGCCCCGCCCGATGCGGCGGGCGCCAGCAGGGGAACAGAGAGACATGGCGGCAGGTGGAACCACACCGGCGTCGACGGCGGGCGAGCGCATCCTCACGGACGAGGAGATCGAGAAGCTGTCGTCCGATTCGGAAGGGGGCCCGGCACGGCGGGTCGGCGGGTGGCTCGGCTGGCTGACGGCGGGCGTCTCGTTCCTGGTCGCCGCCATGGCGCTCTACTGGACGCAGTTCTCCATCACCACGACGGTCTACCGGGCGAGCTTCCTCAGCCTCTGCCTCGCGCTCATCTTCATCCTCTATCCGCTGGCGCGCCCCGGGCGGGACGGCGTGGCGCAAACGCGCCGCCCGAGCATCGAGGAACTGGCGGTGGCCCTCATCGCCATCGCCATGGTCGCCTACGTCCTGCACCACCCCAACCCGATGTTCACGGTGTTCGGGCGCTCCAGCTTCGGATACGGCCTCGGCTGGGCGCTGATCCTGTGCTTCGCCGCCTATCCGCTGCTGGTGTCGAACCGGTTCCTGGCGCGCCTGCAGCCGGCCGACTGGTTCTTCGCGGTGCTGGCGCTCTACACGGCCTGGTACCTCTCCACCAACATCGACGAGTACAAGACCCGCGCCATGCGGCCCTCGCCCGAGGAGCTGGTCATGGGTCTCGCGCTGATGCTGCTGGTCCTGGAGGCGACACGGCGCACGGTCGGCTGGGTGCTGCCGGCGATCGCCGCCGCCTTCCTCATCTACTGCTATGCCGGCACGGGCTGGCTGATCCCCGACGTCTTCGAACATCGCGGCTTCACGCTCAACCGCATCGTCGGCCAGAACTTCCTCACCCTCGAGGGCATCTTCACGACGCCCCTCGACGTGGCGGCGACCTTCATCATCCTCTTCACCATCTACGGCGCGGTGCTCGACCGCGGCGGCGCCGGGCGGTTCTTCATCGAATGGGCCTTCGCCCTGTTCGGCAAGAACCCCTCCCCCTCCGCCCCCGGGCGCGCGGTGGTCGCCTCGGGGTTCCTGCTGGGGACGGTCTCCGGGTCGGGCGTCGCGACGACGGTGACGGTCTCGACCCTCGCTTGGCCGATGCTGAAGCGCTCGGGCTACGACCCGCAGGTGGCCGGCGGCATGCTCTCGGCGGCCGGTATCGGGGCGACCCTGTCACCGCCGACGCTGGGCGCGGCGGCCTTCATCATCGCCGAGTTCCTCGACGTCGACTACCTGCAGATCCTGATCTACGCGACCATCCCGACGGTCCTCTACTACGTCTCCTGCTGGCTGATGACGGAGGCGGATTCCCGCCGGCTCGGCGTCGTGCCGGTACGCACGTCGGAAGCCTCGGTGTGGGAGCTGACCAAGCGCGGCGGCTACCACTTCATTTCGCTGGGGGCGATCGCGGTGTTCCTGGTGATGGGCTTCACCAGCTTCATGGCGGTCTACTGGTCGATCGTCGTCGCCTTCGTCCTCTCCATGGTGCGGGAGGACAGCCGGCTGGTGACCCGCGAGGCCTTCGGCATCGGCTGCGTCGTCATGGTCGGCGCCTATCTGTTCGGCGTCAGCGGCGCCGCGCAGCGCATGGGGCTGCAGGAACTCTTCAACGACCGGGCCTCCGTGGCGACGTTCTGGGGCATCGCCGCGGCGGTGGCGGCCTCGGGGCTGCAGAGCCTTGCCGCCATCCGCGCCGGGCGCCCGGTTCCCGCCGGCGGCACCGGCATGATCGACGCCCTGCTCGACGGCACGCGCTCGACGCTCGGCATCGTGGCGGTCTGCGCCTGTGCCGGCATCATCGTCTCGGTGGTGAACCTCACCGGCCTCGGCCTCACCATCTCCGGCATCATCATCTCCGCGGGTGGCTCCAACGTCTTCCTGATCCTCCTCATGGCGGCGCTCGCCATGTGGGTGCTCGGCCTCTCGGTGCCGGTGACGGCGAGCTACATCATCGCGGCGGTCATGCTGGTTCCGGCGCTGGTGAAGGTCGGCGTGCCGCCCGCAGCCGCGCACATGTTCATGTTCTACTATGCCGTGCTGGCGGACGTGTCGCCGCCCACCGCCCTCGCCCCCTTCGCCGCCTCGGCGATCACCGGCGGCGAGCCGTTCCGCACCACGATGCAGGCGTGGAAATACACGCTGCCGGCCTTCATCGTGCCCTTCATGTTCTGCCTGACGCCCGACGGCGCCCAGCTGCTGATGCTGGTGCCGACCGGCACCAACGCCGCGGGCGCGGTCGTCTACGGCATGCCCTCGACGGTCGGCGCATGGCTGTCGGTGCTGTGGGTGACGCTCGCCGCCTGCATCGCGCTGGTCGGGTTCTGCATGGCCTTCGCCGGCTACGGCCTCGCCCGCGCCACCGCGGCCGAAAGGGTCATCTGCCTCGCCGCGGGCTGCCTGCTGCTCGTGCCGCACGCCTACAGCCAGGCGGCGGGCCTCGCCCTGCTCGCCATAGGGCTCGGCGCGCACTGGCGGCGGGCCGGCCGCACCGGCGGCGCACTGCCGGCCGGCTAGCGGGCGCTCCGCAGCTTTTCGTAGCGGCGGATCGCCCGATCGCGCTTCAGCCGCGACAGACGGTCGAGCCAGAAGATGCCGTCGAGCTGGTCGATCTCGTGCTGGAGAACCACGGCGAGGAAGCCCTCGGCCTCGGCCCGTTCCTCCGCGCCCGAGAGCGTGTTCCAGACGAGCCCGATGCGGGCGGGGCGCTCCACCTCCTCGGCGATGCCGGGCATGGAGACCGACCCCTCCTGCTCGCGCTTGAGCTCGGGCGAGGTCCAGAGGATCTGCGGATTGACGTAGAGCCGCATCAGCGCGTCGTCGGCGAGGCGGATCGCCACCAGCCGCTGCTGCACGCCGATATGGCAGGCGCTGAGACCGATGGCGGGGGCTGCGACCACCGTATCCATCAGGTCCTGCGCCAGCGATTCCAGGGCTGCGTCGAAATGCTCCACGGGTGCCGCACGCAGTTTCAGGCGCGGGTCGGGATACATGACGAGCGGTCGTGCCGGCACGGGAACTCTCCTTCGGATCCCCGATCCTCTAGCCGAGGACCCCTGCGGGCAAAAGAGCCCGGCGGCCCGCTCCTGCCCATTCGGACGGCGTGCCCTGCCCCGCCGGTGGGCGCCGATCGATGGCGGCGAGGGCGCCCTGCGGCGCGTCGTCCACAGCATCGGCGCCATGCCCGGCGCGGGTTGCAATGGAATGGATGTTGCATGAGGATGCGAGCCCGCGAAGGCCCCGGCCCCCGCACAGAAACCTTTTCAAGCGAGTGACATTCGACGTGAGCGCACTGCCCCAGTCTGCCGCCGATTCCCTGGCCCCCGCCGCCAATACCGGCCCCGTCCTGTCGGTGTCCAACCTCGTCACCTCGTTCCTGCGCGAGGGTGAATGGAACGCGGTGGTGCGCGGCGTCTCCTTCGACGTCGGCCCCCGCGAGACGGTGGCCATCGTCGGCGAATCCGGCTCCGGCAAGTCGGTGACGGCGCTGTCGATCATGCGCCTCATCCCGCCGCAGAGCGGCCGGGTCGAGGGCAGCATCAAGCTGGCGGGCCGCGAGCTCACCACGCTGCCCGAGAAGGCGATGCACCACGTGCGCGGCAACGAAGTCGCGATGATCTTCCAGGAGCCGATGACCTCGCTCAATCCGGTGCTGACCATCGGGTTCCAGATCGCCGAGGCGCTGATCTACCACCGCGGCATGTCGCGTCAGGAGGCCGAGGCCGAGACGGTGCGCCTCCTGGAGAAGGTGCGCATTCCCGCCGCCAAGTCGCGCTTCCACGAATATCCGCACCGCTTCTCCGGCGGCATGCGCCAGCGCGTCATGATCGCCATGGCGCTGGCCTGCCGGCCGAAGCTGCTCATCGCGGACGAGCCGACGACGGCCCTCGACGTGACGATCCAGGCGCAGATCCTCGAGCTCATCAAGGTTCTGCAGGAGGAGGAGGACATGTCCGTCCTCTTCATCACCCACGACATGGGCGTCGTCGCCGAGATCGCCGACCGCACGGTCGTCATGTACCAGGGCAAGGCGGTGGAGGCCGGTGACACCGGACAGATCTTCGCAGCCCCCGCCCATCCCTACACGAAGGCGCTGCTCTCGGCGGTGCCGCAGCTCGGCTCGATGAAGGACATCAGCCGGCCGATGCGCTTCCCCATCGTCGACAAGACGACCGGCGAGAGCGACGTGCCGGTGGAGACGCCGGACACGGTGAAGGCCGCCGAGCGGCCGGTGCTCGAGGTCTCCGGCCTCACGACGCGCTTCGACATCCATTCCGGCCTGTTCGGCAAGGTCTCCGGGCGCGTCCACGCGGTGGAGAACGTGTCCTTCTCGCTGCATTCGGGCGAGACGCTGGCCCTCGTCGGTGAATCGGGCTGCGGCAAGTCCACCACCGGCCGCTCCATCCTGCGCCTGATCGAGCCCAATGCCGGCTCGGTACTGGTCGACGGCGAGGACGTGCTCGCCATGGACGGCGGCAAGCTGCGCGACATGCGCAAGCGCATGCAGATCATCTTCCAGGACCCCTTCGCCAGCCTCAACCCGCGCATGTCGATCGGCTCCGCCATCGCCGAGCCGTTCTACGCTCACGGCCTCGCCACCGGGTCGGAGGCGCGTGACCGGGTCGCCGACCTGCTGACCCGCGTCGGCCTGTCGCCCGACATGGCCTCGCGCTATCCGCACGAGTTCTCCGGCGGCCAGCGCCAGCGCATCTGCATCGCCCGCGCCCTCGCCCTCGGCCCGAAGCTGATCGTCGCCGACGAGGCGGTCTCGGCCCTCGACGTGTCGGTGAAGGCGCAGGTGGTCAACCTGATGCTCGACCTGCAGGCGAGCATGGGCCTCGCCTATCTCTTCATCTCCCACGACATCGCGGTCGTCGAGCGCATGTGCCACCGCGTAGCGGTCATGTATCTCGGCGAGATCGTCGAGATCGGCCCGCGCGCCGCGGTCTTCGGCAATGCCCAGCACCCCTATACGAAGAAGCTGATGTCGGCCGTGCCGATCCCGGATCCGGCCCGCCGCCTGCAGAAGCGCGGCGTGTCGAACGACGAGATCAAGAGCCCGGTGCGCGCCCCCGACTACGTGCCGCCCGTGCGGCAGTACCGCGAGGTCTCGCCCGGCCACGTGGTCATGGCCTGGGAGTGAGCCCTCGGGCCGCTGGATAAACGAGGAAGGCCCCGGTTTCCGGGGCCTTTTTTGTGTGCGGTGGACGCCGAGGAGCCGGCGGGGCGTGCACTGCCCTTTCCGTCATGGCCGGGCTCGTCCAGAGCACAACGACCAGCGCCGTCTTGCACCCCGCCCCGGGGTGTCCCCTCAGAAGTGCTCGAACCGCCCGGACGCGAAGGAAAGCACCTGACCTTCCGCCGTCCAGGTCACATCGGTGCCTTCCGTGACCTCCCCGATCACCGCCAGCGGGACACCCGCTTTCGCCGCATCGTCGCGGAGCGCGGTAAGACGGTTCGGCGGGCAGGCCAGCAGGATCTCGTAGTCGTCGCCGCCGGTGAGGATGCGCTCCCGCAGCGCCGGGTCGATCGCCAGCGCCCGGACGGCGGCCGGCGACAGCGGGACGGCCCCGGCGTCGAGCCGCGCGCCGGTTGTCGACGCCGCCATCATCTTGGCGAGATCACCGACGAGCCCGTCCGACACGTCCATGGCGGCGGAGGCATGGCGGGCGACGGCGGCGGCGAGGGCGACCCGCGGCCGGGGGCTGAGATAACGGTCAACGAGATGGGCGCGCTCGTCCGGTGCGAGCAGGCGGAGCCAGTCTGGCGCGGTCGCAGGCGCGCGCTCTGCCTGTCGGGCGATCAGCCCCAAGGCGCCGTCGCCGATCGTGCCGGTGACGCAGAGCACGTCGCCGGGGCGTGCGCCGCGCCGGCGCACCGTGCGGGCCGCCCGGCCGAAGGCGGTGACGGAGAGTGTCAGGGGCCCCGGCACCTTCACCGTGTCGCCGCCGAGCAGCGGGCAGCCGTAGTCGCGGATGTCGATCGCGAGGCCCTCGGCGAACGCGGCGAGGAAATCGACGGTCCAGTCGGCCGGCAGGCCGAGGCCGAGGAGGAAGCCGGCGGGTACCGCGCCCTTGGCGGCGAGATCGGAGAGGTTGACCCTCAGCGCCTTGGCGGCGATCAGCCCGGGGGGATCGTCGGGGAAGAAGTGGACGCCGGCGACGGCCATGTCCTTGGTGACGACGAGGTCGCCCTCGCCCTCCGGCACCACCGCCGCGTCGTCGGTGAGGCCGTCGGCGCCG
>LNFM01013766.1_pt1 | contig 10192 bp, 9 predicted proteins | sample 596031 | NCBI WGS metagenome assembly LNFM01 (sample SAMN04254537, study PRJNA301005) | activated carbon metagenome | isolation source: dual media filters at the Ann Arbor, Michigan drinking water treatment plant | place: USA: Ann Arbor | reverse complement strand
GCGACCGGCGACCTCGACCGGCTGATGAACGGGGCGATCGTCGGCGGCATCACGCTGGCCGTCGCCGCGCTGCTGGCGCTGGTGATGGGGCTCAGCATGGCGCGCTCCATCCGTACCCTGACCTCGGCGGCCGAACTGATCGAGCAGCTCAAGTTCGACGAGCCGTTCCATCGCACGTCGAGGCTGCGCGAGATCGACGACGCCGGCCACAGCCTCGACAAGGCGCGCGGGGCGCTGAAGTGGTTCGGCGCCTATGTACCGCGCCGTCTCGTCTTCGGGCTGATGGAACTGGGCGAGGATGCCGTGGCGTCGCGCCGTCGTGTCGTCACGGTGATGTTCACCGACATCGTGGGCTTCACGCCGCAGGCCGAGGAGCTGCCGGAGCAGGAAACGGCCGACATGCTCAACCATCATTTCGCGCTGCTGGGCACCTGCATCGAGAACGACCAGGGCGTGATCGACAAGTATATCGGCGACTGCGTGATGGCGGTATGGGGCGGCCTCTCGACCATGGAGGACCATGCCGACCATGCGGTCCACGCGGCGCTCGAGATGGGGCGCGTCGTGCACGAGGACAATCTTCAGCGCATCGCGGCCGGCCAGAAGGCCGTCCGCCTGCGCGTCGGCATCCATTCGGGCCCTGTGATCGTGGGCAACATCGGTGCGCCGGGCCGGGTCAACTACACCGTGGTCGGCGACACGGTGAACGTGGCGCAAAGGTTCGAGCAGATGGGCAAGGAATTCATGGGCCCCGACGAGGACGTGATCGTCCTGGTGAGCGGCGACACGATCGCGGCGATGAAGCGTCCCGAGGCGCTGGGCGAACTGCCCAAGCCGGAGCTGCGGCACGTGAAGGGCAGGGACGAGCCGGAGCAGGTGTATCGCCTGCTGTAGCGGGCGCCTCCTGTGACGAGGTGCTGCGCTGGACGGGATATGGTCATCGCCGGTAGTGTGCGGCCGTCCTCTTCTTTGGCATTTCGAAGGAACGAGCCGCACATGGAACGACGCAAACTTCTTGCCTTGTCGACGGCCGCGCTCGCTCTTGCCCCCTTCCATGGACTGCGCGCGCAGGAGTCCAACAAGCCTTTCACGACCGAGCAGCTCGACCAGATGCTGGCGCCCGTCGCCCTCTATCCCGACGCGCTGCTGTCGCAGGTCCTGATGGCGTCGACCTATCCGCTGGAGGTCGTCGAGGCGGCGCGCTGGTCGCAGGCCAACCCGAACCTCAAGGGCGACGCTGCGGTCGCGGCGGTGAAGGACAAGAGCTGGGACGTCAGCGTGAAGTCGCTCGTCGCGTTTCCGCAGACGCTGCAGATGATGAGCAACCAGCTCGACTGGACCCAGAAGCTCGGCGACGCGATGATCGGCCAGCAGAAGGATGTCGCCACGGCCGTTCAGCGCCTGCGCGCCAAGGCACAGGCCGCCGGCAACCTGAAGTCGACCCCGCAGCAGACGGTGACGACGCAGTCGAGCGGCGGCGCCAGCGCGATCGTCATCGAGCCGGCCAATCCCGAGCTGCTCTACGTGCCCTACTACAATCCCACCTGGGCCTACGGCCCGTGGCCCTATCCCGCGTATCCGCCACCCTATTATCCGCCGCCGCCGAACTACGGCGCGGCGCTGATGACCGGCATGATGTTCGGGCTGGGCGTCGCCGCGGGTGCCGCGATGTTCGGCGGCTGGCACTGGGGCTATGGCGGCGGTGGCTGGGGCAACAGCTACACGACCGTGAACGTCAACCGGGCGACCAGCATCACCAACAACTTCAACGCCGACCGCTATCGCAACGGCCAGTGGAACCACGATCCGGCGCATCGCGACGGCGTGCCCTACCGCACGCCCGCCGAGCGGCAGGAGTTCGGCCAACATCGTCCCGATTCGGCGGCACAGCGCCAGCAGTTCCGTGGCCAGCTCGACGGGCGCGGCGCCGAGGGCGTGCAGAATCGCGGCCTCGAGAACAGGCCGGCCGAAAATCGCGGCGTCGAGAGCCGTGCCGGCGGTGAGCGCGGGGCATTCGGCGACATCAACCGGGGCGGCAACGGCGCCAGCCGCGACTTCGACCGCGGCAGCCAGTCCTGGGGCAACCGCGGCTCGAGTGGCGGTGGCGATCACTTCGGTGGTGGTGGCGGTGGCAGATTCGGGGGAGGAGGACGGCGATGAGCGGCACGATGTTCCGGCGCGGTCTCCTGGCCCTCGCCGTCTTCGTCGGCCTGGCCGGCGGCGCGGTCGCCCAGCAGGCGCCCAAGCTTCAGGGATTCCCGACGGCCGAGGCGGCCGCCAACGCGTTCACCGACGCAGTCCGGAAGGGTGACCAGAAGACACTGGGGGCTCTGCTGGGGCCCCAATGGGGCGAGTTCGTCCCGGCGACGTCCGAGCAGCGCCAGGAGCGCCGGAAGGCCTATCTCGCGGCCTGGGACGAAAGCCACGAGGTCAAGGTTTCCGGCGACAAGGCGACCATCATGGCCGGCAAGGCCGGCTGGACGCTGCCGATCCCGCTCGTGAAGGACGGCGCGGAATGGCGCTTCGATCCGGTGGCCGGCTGGCGCGAGATGCGCCTGCGCCAGATCGGCCATGACGAAGCCGCCGTGGTGCAGACGATGCTGGCCATCGTCGATGCCCAGCGCGACTACGCGGCGATGGATCCCATGAAGACCGGATCGCCGGTCTATGCGCGGCGCCTTCTCAGCTCGCCGGGCCGCAAGGACGGGCTCTACTGGGAGGCCAAGCCGGGCGAGCCGCAGAGCCCGCTCGGACCGGCGGTCGCCCGCGCCCAGGTCGACGGCAATGCGCCGGACGGCCATTATGGCTACCACTTCCGGCTGCTCTACGGCCAGGGCCCGGCGGCCCCGGGCGGCGCCCGCGACTACATCGTCAAGGGCCGCATGATCGGCGGATTCGGCGCTATCGCCTGGCCGGTGCGCTACGGCGTGACCGGGGTGATGACCTTCATCGTCGACTACAAGGGCGAGGTCTATCAGCAGGACCTGGGACCCGAGACGGCGCAGCGCGCCGGCATGATCAACATCTTCAATCCTGATAAGGGTTGGGTGAAGGCGGACATGACGCCTCCGTGATGGAGGTGTCGAGGTTAAGGGGAGAGGTGTGATGAAGACGAAGATCCTGACGCTGGTCGTCGCGGCGGGCTTCCTGGGCGGTTGCAGCACCAGCAACCTGTCGGATGGCCAGACCGGTGCGCTCGTCGGCGCCGCGGCCGGCACCGGAATCGGCCTCGCGACCGGCGGCAGCTTCGGCGCGGTGGTCGGCGCCGGCCTGATCGGCGGCGCCGTCGGCTATCTTGGCGGCACCGCCATCGGCAACAGCAAGTAAGGGGAGATGCGCATGACCTCCAGGCTTCTCCTCGCGCTGGGTGCCCTTTCGGTCGGAAGTGTCATCGCCGTCTCGGCGCCCGCCCAGGCCCAGATGCCGGCGCTCAACTTCGACCAGGCGGCCTACGTCACCTGCAAGGAAGCGCATGCGATGAATCCGGAAGCCCGCAAGGCGCTGGCCGTGTTCCTCGCCGATCATTCGGCGCGCATGCGCGGCGTGGTGATCCCCGACGGCGATCTCGGCGCCCATCTCGCCCACCTGGTGCGTGGCGGCTGCACCCTCTCGCCGGACGCCTACCTGTTCACGGTGGTCGACCGCGCCATTGTCGCCGAGAGCTCGAAGCTCCCCAAGCGCCGCTAGTTACTTCCAGCTACGGCTTCCAGCGGGTCACGCCAAGAGCTGCCAGCACCAAGCGGGCGGCGTGACGTAGGCGGCAGAGGCGAAGCCCTGCGCGTCGGAAGTCCTTCATCTGGAGCGCCGTCGGATATCCCAGATACTGGCCGTCCGAGAGCTGCTGCGGTTGTCCCGCTGTCCTGTTGGCCACGAGACGCGCCAGGGCAGTCGGCAGGGCGCGCGCACCGGCCAGGAAGAATTGCGTCGTCAGTTCTCCGACCGAGGTTGCGCCATCGATCGGCACTTCGACCTGGGCAATGACGCGGCCGGTGTCGATCGTGCGATCTTCAATCGCGTGAACCGTGGCGCCTGAAATGCGCTCCTGCCTCGCTTGTGCCCACAGCACGGGGCAGGGGCCGCGCAGGTTGGGAAGCAGGGAGGGATGAACATTCAGCGCAGCCACCCTCGGCAGGCCGATCAGAGGTGGCTGCAGGATCTGGTCAAAATTCATGACGACGATGAAATCGGGAGCGCAAGCCTGTACGGCGGCAAGCGTCTCGGCGGAATTGACGTCGGGTGTTTCGACGAACCGCGCATTATGGCGCCGCGCCAGTTCGGGCAAGGTCGCCAGTGCCGGAGGTCGGCGCGTGACCAGCGAAAGCCAGCGCGAGAAATAGGCGACGATCGGCACCGATATCAGGTCGAAGCCCAACCAGAGGTTGAGGGGGATGCCATAGCGCCGGAAGCCGGCGGTCGTCTGCTCCCAGAAGGTGCCGTGACGGGAGCCGAACCGCCGCGAGGACAGGACGAGACCTATGTCGTTCCCGAATTCCGCGAACACCGCGTTCAATGCCGGGAGGCAACACAGGCTGTCGATATGGCAAAGTACGATCGTACGCGTCTTTGGCCTGTTCTCCGCAGCGGACGGCATGCGGCCCTACTCCTTCAATATCCGCGCACTCAGCCAGACGGGAAGCAGCGCCGTGAACCACACGCCGAGGGTGAGGCCAAAGGGGAAGGCGATTCTCGGTCTGTTGCGGGCGAGACCGTGCCGGATGATCTGCGAGGCTCGCCCTGCACTCATCGATTTCGGTCTCGGATCGGCGATCGCATCGGTCATGCGGCTCGTTACATAGCCCGGGCAGACGACGCTTAACCCGACATTGGCTTTTGCGAGCGGGAAGCGGAGGCTCTCCCCCCAGACGCGTATCGCCGCCTTGCTCGCGTTATACGAAGCGGAGCGCGGGCGGCCGAAGAAAGCCGCAAGGGACGAGATCACGCCGACTTGTCCTTGGCGCCGCGCCATGAGGCGATCAATCAGCGGCTCGACGGTGTTCAGCACACCCGTGAAATTGACCGCCATGGTCTTGTGAGCCGAATCGAAGGGTTCGATTCCCAGGTTGTTCTGGTCGAGCGAGATCCCGGCATTGGCAACCAGCAGGTCGACGGGGTGGGCGTCGTCGAACGCCTTCAACCAGCGCGCCATTGCGGACCGATCGGTGGTGTCGACAGTATCGGCGACCACTGTCGCTCCCTTGGCCCGGCAGGCATCCGCAACCGCATACAGGCGCTTGGCGTCACGGCCCGTCAGGCCAAGAACAACGCCCGGAGCGGCATAGTCGATGGCCAGTGCCTCCCCGATGCCACTCGAAGCGCCAGTGATAATGATGTGGCGGAATGTTTTCATGTTGGGGCAAGTGTCCTGAAATGATAGTGACCTTGCGAGTGCTGGACCACGCATTTATGTTGACCGACAGCGCATTGACCGATGGTCGAAAGTCCGGACGTGACCCGTAGACTGTTGTTCGACGTCACGGGGCTGCTTCACTGGTACGCCTTCTTCTCGAACCCCTCTGGCATCCAAAGGGTGACTGAAAAGCTGTTTTCCTCGACGGCTGTTCAGCGGAACGAGCAGGTGGAGTTCGTGGCGCGGGCGCTTGGCGGCGACGAATTATACAGGGTCGATCGTGGCGTATTGCGTGATCTACAGGATCCGCTGCAGCGCCGGGCGGCGATAGCCCACCTGCGCGCCCTCTTCACGATGACCATGCGACAGGCACGGCCACGGGGGCCGCTGTCGGACATGACCATTATCCATGTTCCCTACTTCCTGCTCGGCCTGACCCGTCTGGCGCCGTTGGTCGAGGCCTGGTTCGGCGGGCGATTGCCGACCGCCGTGCCGCCGCTGGAAGTCGTGCGGGAGCCCGGGCCGCAGGACATGTTCTTCAACCCGGGCGATCTATGGTGGCAGAATCACTATGCCCCGTTCCTGCTTCGGCTGAAAATCCGCACGGGGGTGAAGGTCGTGCAGATGATCCACGATCTTTTCTTCATCGAACGGCCGGACTGGTTCTCGCCAACCTTCGCGCGCACTTTCCCGTCCACCTTTGGCGGGGTTGCGCCTGCCGTCGATCGCTGGCTGACCAATTCGACCTTCGTGAAGGAACAACTCAGGACTTACATGGAGAGCCACTCGCTGCCTCCGCGACCTGTCGAGATACTTCCCATGGGCTGGGATAGTTTCGCGGTTTCAAGGGGGGAAGATCGCCCCGGCGCCGCGGCGGTGCTCCGGCGCTACGGCATCGTCGGTCAACCGTTCATCCTGTTCGTCGGGACCGTCGAGCCGCGCAAGAATCTTGCAATGCTCCTCGATGTCATGGAGGAGCTGCGCCGGGACCTCGGGGAGCGTGTTCCGGAGCTGGTGGTCGTGGGTGGCTACGGGTGGAGGGCGAAGGGTCTTGCGGCGCGCCTGTGGCGCAACCGGCACACGAGGTGGCTGACCAGGGTTCGCGACGCCGATCTGTCTGCCCTTTATCGCGCCGCACTCTTCACCGTATCGCCCAGTTACTCCGAGGGATGGGGGCTGCCGGTCCAGGAGAGCATCGCCCATGGCGTGCCCTGCATCGCCTCAAGCGGCGGAGCGCTGCGTGAGTCCGGTCGTGGCCTCGCGGTTCATTTCGATCCATTGGATCCGGCGAGTTTGAAGTCTGCGATGGCCCATTGGATCACCGATGGCGCCGCGCTTCAGCGAGAGCGGGAGAGAATTGCCGAGGCCCTGGGCTCGGAGCATTTCCCGACCTGGAACGATGCGGGACAGATGTTGCTGAAGCAGGCGAGCCTGGACGGGAACGGACGCGACCTGTGAGTGCGCGGTTGCTCTACGACCTGACGGGCCTGATCCATTGGTATGCCTACTTCCGGCATCCCGGCGGCGTGCAGAGGGTTATCGAAAAGGTGGCGTCCTCGGATGTCGTCCGCCAATCGTCCGCGGTCGAGTTCGTGGTGCGCATACTCGGCAGCGATCGATTCTACAGGATCGAACCCGAACTGATCGCCAACCTCGGTAGCGGGCGCTCCTCGGCAATATCGCGCCTGCGACGCATCCTGGCGCAGGGATTGAGATTGGCAACGCTCCCGGGAATGCTGTCCGAAGGGCGACATTTCCATCTGCCGTATCTGGCGGCCGGGCTGACGCGGATGGAGGGTCTCATCGAGGCCTGGACGGAAGGAGTCGCGGGGCGGTCGTCACCTGCGCTCGATATCGTTGCGCCGCCCGGCGCGCAGGACACGTTGTTCAATCCCGGCGACCTCTGGTGGCAGAAGAAGTACGTCGCGACGGTCGCCGGCCTGAAGGCGCGAACGGGCGTGCGGATCGTCCAGATGATCCACGATCTTTATCTCATCGAGCGGCCGGAATGGACTCCCGCCGATTCCGTGCGGATTTTTGCCGAGCAGCTCAATGGGATCGCCCCGAGCGTGGATTGCTGGCTGACCAGCTCGCATTTCGTCAAGCAACAGGTGCAACGCTATCTCGCCGATCGGTCGATCCCGGAAAAGCCGGTGGTTGTTTTGCCGATGGGCTGGGACAGCTTCGAGCCTTTGCGCGACGCCGGCCTTGATCGTCTCTCCGACCGCCTGGTCCTTGGGCGTCACGGGCTGACCGACAAGCCGTTCATGCTGTCGGTCGGCACGATCGAGCCCCGCAAGAATGTCCCGGCGCTGCTCGATGCGGCAGACGGGCTTCGCGCACGATTTGGCGATGCCATGCCGCGTCTGGTGATCGTCGGTGGCTACGGCTGGAAGGCGGCCGAGGTGCGGGCCCGGCTGACATCGGGATCCCGCAACGGCACCCTGCTCTGGCTCAAAAATCTCTCCGACGCCGATCTCGGGGTCCTTTACAGGAACGCACTTTTTACGGTCATGCCGAGTCACGGTGAAGGCTGGGGGCTGGCGGTGCAGGAGAGCCTCGCCCTCGGGGTCCCCTGCATCGCCTCGAATGCCGGAGCGACGCGCGAGGCCGGCCTCGATCTCGCAACCTATTTCGATCCCTCGAGTTCCGACGGGTTGACGCGGGCGATGGTCGCCTGGATCTCCGACGCAGAGGCCCTGGCGGCCGCCAGGGACAGGATAGAGCGCGCGCTCGCGACGCGGACGTTTCCGACCTGGAACGACGCGGGAAGCGTGCTGCTCAGGTCAGCTTCACCATGACGTGCTTGGCATAGGCCGGGCGCGTCATGAGCCGCTCGTACCACGCCCCGACGTTCTTCAGGTCCGGTCGTTCGATGTCCAGCGCATACCAGCGATGGACGAAGCAGCCGACCGGAATGTCGCCCATCGTGAACTGGTCGCCCGCGACGTAGCGCTTGCCCGCGAGCCAGCCGTCGAGCCGGCCGAACAGCTTGCCGGCCTCTGCGGCGGCCTTGCCGATCGCCGCCATGTCGCGCTTCTCCGGCGGCGTGCGGATCAGGCCCCAGAAGGCGATGCGCATCGGCTCGGCGATGGTGCTGAGCTGCCAGTCCATCCAGCGGTCGGCCTCGCTGCGCAGGCCGGGATCGGTGGGCCACAGCGTGCCCGCGGCATGCCTGGCCGCGAGATAGCGCACCGCCGAATTGCTCTCCCAGACGATGCGGCCGCCCTCGTCGATGGTCGGCACGACCCCGTTGGGATTCATGTCGAGGTACCATTTCTGGTCGTTGCCGCCGAACGCCCCGCCGACATCCTCGCGCTCGTACCTGAGCCCGCACTCTTCGGCGCACCACAGCACCTTCATCACGTTGATCGAATTGGCGCGGCCCCAGATTTTCATGGTGAATTCCTCACTTCATACATCGCTTATCAAATACGACACCTCACCCTGAGGAGCGCCGCTTCGCGGCGCTCCTCAGGGTGAGGCTTTCTCTGCTCAGTGCGCCGCCGCCCAGTTGTCGCCGACGCCGGTGTCGACGACCAGCGGCACGGTGAGGGAGGCGGCGCTTTCCATGATCTTGCGGGTCACGTCCTTCGTCTTGTCGAGCTCCTTCTCGGGCACCTCGAACAACAGCTCGTCGTGGACCTGAAGCAGCATCTTCGCGTTGAGCTTCGCGGCGCTCAGCGCGCCGGGCAGGCGGATCATTGCGCGCTTGATGATGTCGGCGCCGCCGCCCTGCAGCGGGGCGTTGATCGCCGCACGTTCGGCGAAGGCGCGCATGCCCTGGCTCTTGTCGTGGATGAAGCGCAGGTGGATCTTGCGACCGAACGGCGTCAGCACATAGCCGTGCTTGCGCGCGAAGTCCTTGGTCCGCTCCATGTAGTCGCGGATGCCGGGATAGCGCTGGAAGTATTTGGCGATGTACTCCTTGGCCTCCTGCTGGCCGATGCCCAGCTGGTTGGCGAGGCCGAAGGCCGAGATGCCGTAGATGATGCCGAAGTTGATCGCCTTGGCGCGCCGCCGCACCAGCGGGTCCATGCCCTTCACCGGCACGCCGAACATGTCGGAGGCGGTGATGGCGTGGATGTCGTCGCCGCGCGCGAAGGCCTCCTTCAGGGAGGGAATGTCGGCGACATGCGCCAGCAGGCGCAGCTCGATCTGCGAATAGTCGGCGCTCAGGAGTTTGTAGCCAGTCTCGGCGATGAAGGCCTGGCGAATCTTGCGGCCTTCCTCGCTGCGCACCGGAATGTTCTGCAGGTTGGGATCGGTCGAGGCGAGCCGTCCCGTGGCGGCGCCGGTCATGTGATACGAGGTGTGGACGCGGCCGGTCTTGGCGTCGACCTGGCGCACCAGCGCGTCGGTGTAGGTGCCCTTCAGCTTGGCGAGCTGGCGGTGCTCCAGGATCTTCACCGGCAGCGGATGGCCCTGCGCCGCGAGGTCGTCGAGCACCGAGGCGTCGGTCGCCCAGGAGCCGTTCTTGTTGCGCTTGCCGCCGGGCAGCTTCTGTTCGTCGAACAGGATTTCGCCCAGCTGCTTGGGCGAGCCGACGTTGAATTCGCGTCCGGCGATCTTGTGGATCTCGCCTTCTAGTTCGGCCAGCCGCTTCTCGAAGTCGGCGCTCAGCCCCTTGAGCTTCAGCGCATCGACCTTGATGCCGGCGCTCTCCATCGACAGGAGCACCGGGATCAGCGGTCGCTCGATCGTCTCGTACATCGAGGTGACGCGCTCAGGGACGAGGCGCGGCTTGAGGCGCGCCCACAGCTGCATGGTGACGTCGGCATCCTCGGCGGCATAGTCGCGCGCCTTGTCGAGCGGCACCTTGTCGAAGGTCACCTGCTTGGAACC
>LNFM01013765.1_pt1 | contig 10193 bp, 11 predicted proteins | sample 596031 | NCBI WGS metagenome assembly LNFM01 (sample SAMN04254537, study PRJNA301005) | activated carbon metagenome | isolation source: dual media filters at the Ann Arbor, Michigan drinking water treatment plant | place: USA: Ann Arbor | reverse complement strand
TGGGCCATGGCGAGATCAAGGACTCGATGTTCCTCGACGGCCTGGAAGACGCCTACGACAAGGGCAAGCTGATGGGCGTGTTCGCGGAAGAGACCGCGACCCGCTACCAGTTCAGCCGCGAAGCGCAGGACCGGTTCGCGATCCAGTCGACCACCCGCGCGCAGGCCGCGATCAACGGCGGCGCGTTCGATGCCGAGATCACGCCGATCACCCTGAAGTCCTCGAAGGGCGAGACGGTGATCAAGATCGACGAGCAGCCGCTGAAGGCGAAGATCGACAAGATCCCGTCGCTGAAGCCGGTGTTCAAGAAGGATGGCACGGTGACGCCGGCCAACTCGAGCTCGATCTCGGACGGCGCCGCGGCGCTGGTGATGATGCGCAAGTCGGAAGCCGAGAAGCGCGGGCTGAAGCCGCTGGCGACGATCGTCGCGCAGGCCAGCCATTCCCACGAGCCGCAGTGGTTCACCACCGCCCCGGTCGGCGCGATGCAGAAGCTGTTCGCCGCCACCGGCTGGAGCGTCGACGAGGTCGACCTGTTCGAGGTGAACGAGGCGTTCGCGGTGGTCACCATGGCCGCGATCCACGACCTCAAGCTGCCGGAAGAGAAGGTCAACGTGAACGGCGGCGCCTGTGCGCTGGGCCACCCGATCGGCGCATCCGGCGCACGCATCGTCGTGACCCTGCTTTCCGCATTGCAGCAGCGAGGCGGCAAGCGCGGCATGGCTACGCTCTGCATCGGCGGCGGCGAAGCCGTGGCGATGGCGATCGAACTCGCCTGATCGGCCTGGCCATGGCCGCTCCGGTCGACTTCTACTTCGACTTCTCGTCCCCGTACGGCTACTTCGCGGCGCATCGCATCGATGCGATCGCGAAGGCGCACGGTCGCACGGTCGAATGGCATCCGATCCTGCTCGGCCTGGTGTTCGAGGTGAGCGGTGGCCGGCCGCTGCCGTCGATCCCGATGAAGGGCGACTATGCGAGGGTCGACGTGCCGCGTACCGCGCGCTTCCATGGCATCGCCTACAACCATCCGGTGAAGTTCCCGGTCAGTGGACAGGCAGCGTGCCGGGCTTTCTACTGGATGGCAGCGCAGGATCCGCTCCGGGCGCAGCGTCTGGCGCTCGCCCTGTTCCATGCATACTTCGCCGATGGTCGCGACATCTCGAGCCCCCAGGTGACTGTCGACGTGGCGGCCGAGATGGGCATTCCCGGGCCCGCGCTGGCCGATGCGCTGTCCGATCCCGCGGTGAAGGAACTGCCGCGCGGCGCCACGCAGCAGGCGATTTCCCGCGGCGTGTTCGGTTCCCCGCACTTCATCGTCGACGGCGAACCGTTCTGGGGCAACGACCGGGTCGACCAGGTCGAGCGCTGGCTGGCTTCCGGGCCGTTCTAGGCGCGGTCCCGCCGCGCCAGGCGGGCATTTTTCACGGACAGCCGCGGTATCATCGGTCGAGAATGAGAGGCGGCAGGGTCGTCGGTGCGCAGGCACGCGCCGTGCGCACAGGCGCCCGTGCGGACAGGCGCCTGTGCCTGTGCAAGCGGGTTTTCGTTTGCCCCGCGATGCTTACTCTGGCATTTTCGACAGTTGTACCCGACGTGCTGCGCAGACGGCACCGGGGTTCCGCCGCACGATTGCCTGCGGCAACACGTGGTTCCATGGAGGTCAGATGAACGCTCGTTCCTTCGCCGGCCGTGCCGGCTTGTCGTTGCTGCTCGCGTCCGCCGCGTCTTTCGGGTCTGCGCAGCAATTCCCCACGCGCCCGGTCACGGTCATCGTGCCGTTTGCAGCAGGCGGGCCGACCGACACGACCGCCCGGCTCACGGCCCAGGGCCTGCAGGCAGACCTCAAGCAGACGGTCGTCGTCGAGAACGCACCGGGCGCAGGCGGGACGATCGGCAGTGCGAAGGTGGCCCGTGCGACACCGGACGGCTACACGCTGCTGTTGATGCATATCGGGCTGTCGACCGCGCCTGCGCTGTACAAGAAACTGCCGTTCGACCCGGTGAAGGATCTCGAACCGATCGGGCAGGTGTCGGACAATCCGATGACGCTGCTTGCGCGCGGCAACCTTCAGGTCAGCAGCCTGAAGGACCTCGTGCCATACCTCAAGGCGAATCGCGACAAGGTCACGATCGCCAACGCCGGCATCGGGGCGGCGTCCCACCTGTGCGGCCTGCTGTTCATGAGCGCGATCAACGTGGACCTCACCACGGTGGCCTACAAGGGCACTGCGCCGGCCATGAATGACCTGCTCGGCGGCCAGGTGGACCTGCTGTGCGACCAGACCACCAACACGATGGGACAGATCAAGGCCGGCAAGGTGCGCCTGATCGGCGTCACTTCGCCGAAGCGCCTGGCCGCGCTGCCGGAGGCGCCGACGCTGGCCGAGCAGGGCATGGCCGGTTTCGAGCTGGGCATCTGGCATGGCCTGTTCGCACCGCGTGCGACGCCGAAGCCGGTGGTGGACCGGCTGGTGTCTGCGCTCGGCAACACGGTGAAGGATGCCGGGTTCAACACGCGCCTGGCCGAGTTCGGGGCGGTCGCGGCGTCGCCGGCACAGGCCACGCCGGATTCGCTGCGGGCTTTCCTGACCAGCGAGATCGCGAAGTGGAGCCCGATCATCCGCAAGGCGGGCATCTTCGCCGACTGATCGTACGACGGACGCCGACCGCGCGCCTGCTCGCGGTCGGCGTCGCTGCGGCACAATCGCGCTTTCCATGGAGCGACAGCCAATGGCAGCACGATCCGCCGCACTCACCAGCATCCTCGTCGCCGTCGACCTGGACGGCATCGCCACGGTCACCCTGAACCGACCCGAGATCCACAACGCGTTCGACGACGTGATGATCGGGGAACTCACCCATGCGCTGCGCGACCTCGACGCGGATCCGCAGGTGCGGGTGGTGATCCTGGCGGCCAACGGCCGCAGCTTCTCCGCGGGCGCGAACCTGAACTGGATGAAGCGGATGGCCGGCTACTCCGAGGCGCAGAACGTCAAGGATGCGCTCGGGCTGGCCGGGCTGATGCATACGCTCCATACGCTCACCAAGCCGACCATCGCCCGGGTGCACGGCCCGGCGTTCGCCGGCGGCCTCGGCCTGGTGGCCTGCTGCGACATCGCGATCGCGACCCGTGAAGCCACCTTCTGCCTGACCGAGGTGCGCCTGGGCATGATCCCGGCGGTGATCACGCCGTACGTGATCGCCGCCATCGGCGAGCGCCAGGCACGCCGGTACTGCCTCACCGCCGAGAAGTTCGATGCCGCCGAGGCCTTCCGCATCGGGCTCGTCCACGACCTGGTCGAGGAACACGAGCTGGGCTCGACGCTGAATGCGCTGGTCACCCAGCTCTTCCTGGGCGGGCCGCAGGCGCTGGCCCAGTGCAAGGACTGGATCACCGTGGTGGCCGCGAGCCCGATTGACGACGCCCTGGTCGCCGAGTCGGCCCGGCGCATCGCCACGTTGCGCGCCAGCAGCGAAGGGCGCGACGGCGTGGCTGCCTTCCTCGAGAAGCGGGATGCGCGCTGGGTCGCGGCCGCGAAGCGCCGGATCGTCGAACGGGAATCCGGAGCAGGCGGTGCAGGGGGGCAGGGCGCGCCGGCGCGCGCAGCCGCGAAGACGGCGGCGGGAACGAGGGCGACCGCGAAGAAGGTCGTTGCAGGGAAGTCCCCTGCGAAGAAGGCTGCGCCGAAGAAGTCGACGCCGGCGAATCGCGCGGCGCCCGCTCGCCGGCGTTGAACCGGATGTCTTCGATCCCCGCCGGGCTGCCCGAGGACGTACGCGTCGTCGAGGTCGGGCCACGCGACGGCCTGCAGAACGAGCCGGGCAGCATCCCGGTCGCCACCCGTGTCGAACTGATCGACCGCCTCGCCGGTGCAGGCCTCGGAGTGGTCGAGTCGGGGTCCTTCGTGTCGCCGAAATGGGTGCCACAGATGGCTGGCACGGCCGAGGTGCTGTCCGGCATCGCGCGTCGGCCCGGGGTCCGCTACCCGGTGCTGGTACCCAACCTGAAGGGGTTCGAGGCCGCGCTTGCGCACCAGCAGGCCAGTGGCCGGCCGATCGGGGAAATCGCGGTGTTCTCGGCCGCAAGCGAGACGTTTTCGCAGAAGAATACGCATTGCTCCATCGACGACGGGCTCGCGCGCCTCGCCGAGGTCGCCCGCGCCGGCCTTGCCCAGGGATGGCAGGTGCGGGGCTACGTGTCGGTGGCCTTCGGCTGTCCGTACGAGGGCGGGATCGACGTCGGACGCGTGCTCGCCGTCGTGCAACGGCTGCTCGAAATGGGCTGCTACGAAGTCTCGATCGGCGACACCACCGGTGTCGGGACCGCCGGGGCGGTGCACCGCCTGTTCGAGCGGTTGACGATCGACGTGCCGGCGGCCCGGCTCGCGGGGCATTTCCACGACACCTGGGGCCAGGCGCTGGCCAATGCGCTCGCGATGTTCGAGCACGGCGTCGCGACGGTCGACGCGTCGGTCGCGGGCCTCGGCGGGTGTCCCTATTCGCCCGGTGCGACCGGCAACGTCGCCACCGAGGACATGGTCTGGATGCTGCATGGCCTGGGCATCCGCACCGGCATCGATTTCGACCGGCTGGTCGATGCCGGGTGCTTCATCAGTTCGGCACTCGGCCGCCCGACCGGCTCGCGCGCCGCGCGCGCGCGGCTTGCACAGCGCGCGCGCGCCGGCGCCTGAGGCTGCACGGCGAGCACCGACTGGCGCCGCAGCGCCGCATGCCCGACAATGCAGGCCCGGTGCGCCATGCGGCGTACGCCCACCCCGCCGCAGGATCGACAACGCCGTGACGCTCCCGATATCGCCTGACGCCGCACCGGCCCTGGCCGCCGAGGCAGACGACCTGGTGGCGTCGCCGTGCGTGCTGGTGTGCCTCTACGACAAGGATCTCGACGCCTGCCGCGGCTGCTTCCGCTCCCTCGACGAGATCGCCCACTGGTCGATCTACGAGCCGTCGGAACAGCGGGCCGTGCTCGCGCGGGTGGCGGAGCGGCGCCGCCGCGCCGGGGCGCAGGCACCCGGCTGACCGGGGCCGCCTTCCTCCACTCATTGCTTCGACGCCTCCAGATGCCACTGTCCGAACCCGCCCCGCGTACCGCGATCCATGTCCGCCGCGTCGAATGCCAGGGATTCCAGCGCGAGGACGGCCTGTGGGACATCGAGGGCTTCATGATCGACGTGAAGACCCATCGCCACCAGCGCCGCGACGGCGGGGTGCCGCGTGAACCGGGCGAGCCGATCCACCAGATGCGCATCCGGCTGACCATCGACCTCGACTTCCTGATCCACGACTGCGAAGCGGTGACCGAGGCCTCGCCGTACAGCGGCTGCGGCGATATCGCGCCGGCATTCAAGGCGCTGGTCGGGCTGAAGATCGGGCCGGGCTGGCGCCGGCGCACGCTCGAGGTGCTGGGTGGCACCCGCGGCTGCACCCACCTGCTTGAACTGCTCGGGCCGATGGCCACCACCGCCTACCAGGCCACCGGCCGGGCGCGCGCGGCGCGCGAGCAGGCGGCGCCCTCGGACCAGCGGCCCTACCAGATCGATTCGTGCCATATCTATCGCAGCGACGGACCGGCGGTGCTCGAACGCTGGCCGGCCTGGCACACCGGCCCGAAGGTCGAACGCTAGCGACCGAAAGGCGCGACGCCGATCAGCACGCGGTGCAGCCAGAACGCGAAGGCGGCCCACAGTACGACCCCCAGCGCCACCGTGAATACCGTGGGGACGGTGCCGCCGTTGTAGGTCACGCCCGCCAGGCGATCGCGGCGGCGCGCCGAAACGAAGTCGGCGATCGCCCAGGCGAGGAAGCTTCCGAACAGCAGGACGTCGGCGAGCGTGCCGTTGGAGAGCAGGTGGGCGAAGGCCCACAGCTTCACGCCGGCCACCATCGGATGGCCCACGGCCGCCTTGATGCGGTTGGATGGCACATAGGCGGCGGCCAGCAGGATGAACGCCCCCAGCGTGAATAGCGAGGCGGCGTGCCGGGTCCAGACCGGGGGATTCCAGAGCCATACCGGATCGGCGCGGGCGGCACCGTAGCCGAGCACGATCAGCACCAGGCCGGTGACCGAAACGAGCGAGTACAGCCCTTTCCAGCCGTTGGCACCCAGTTTCGCCACCATGGAACCGCGCCAGCCCTCCGCGAAGATCCGCGTGGAATGCGCGCCGAGGAAGACGATCAGTCCGATCAGCATCAGGGTCATGGCTGGAATGCCTCAGGTTGCGTGAAAAAATGCCGATTTCAATGGCGGGGAGGGTGGCGTCGACGCGACGGACGGCAACTGTCGTTTTGCTGACTCCAAACTTCGTCCAGAATCAAGCTTTCTTGCGCATCCATCGGAAAAGATTAAAGAAAATCGATTCCGTACCGTTTGACATTACCCTGCTTGTTCATTACCGTCCACTCGCGCCAGGGATGACCGTGGTTGGCCGTGTCCGGGCGTCGATGGCGTAGCGGTGTCCAGCAGCGGATGGTCTCCCGCAGGAAGGCAGGCCCGGTCTCCGATCGGTCTCCGTCAACGGTTCACGGCGTCGCGAAAAAACTGTGCTGTTCAAGGCCAAGCAGAAACCCGGATGGCTCTCGCTCGCGGTGGACCGCGACCGGGTGGACATCGCCCATGTTTCCCGGACGGGCGGCGGGCGGCCCCTTGTCACGCTGTGCGAAACATACCGGCGTGAAGGCTCGCTCGAGCACACGATGACCCGGCTGCGCAAGGAGCGCAGCCTGGAGGCGTTCCGCCTGACGGCATTGATGCCGGCCGGCCAGTACCAGCTGCTGCAGGTCGATTCGCCCGACGTCGCGGCGGGGGAACTGGCGTCGGCGCTGCGCTGGCGGCTGAAGGACCTGATCGATTTCCCGGTCGAGTCGGCGGTGGTCGAGACGATGCAGATACCGGCGGGCGACGCCACACCCGCGCGCGCGTCCCAGGTGTTCGCGGTGGTCGCGCGCGCCGACGCGATCCGCCGCCACGCAGAGCCGCTGCAGCGCAGCGGGCTGGGCCTCGAAGCGATCGACATCCAGGAGAACGCCCAGCGCAACATCTCTGCACTGTTCGAACGCCCGGGCCGTGGCGTTGCACTGCTCGCGTTCGACGAGACAGCCGGCCTGCTCACGGTCACGGCCGGCGGCGAACTCTGCCTGGCACGCCGGATCGACCTGTCGCTGCCTGCGCTCGGCGAGATGGACGAAGCGGACCGGCAGTCCGCGTACGAGCGGGTCACGCTCGAACTGCAGCGCTCGATCGATCATTTCGACCGCCAGTTCGGCTTCGTCGCGCTGGACCGGCTGCTGGTGACCGGCGTCGGCCCGGTGATCGGGTTGCGCGACGTGCTGTCGGAAAACCTGGACCTGCCGGTCGACCTGCTCGACCTGGCCGACGCGATGGATTTCCCGTCGATCCCCGAACTGCGCTCGACCGCGCGCCAGGCGCAGTGCCTGGCTGGCATCGGCGCAGCCCTTCGCACCGCACCGACGGCGGCGAGCTGACGATGACGCAGCAGGTCAACCTCTATCATTCGCAGTTCCGCCCGGTCAGCGATCCGATCGGTGCCTCGCGGCTGGTCGGGATCGTGCTGGCGGCGCTGCTGGTGCTGGGCGGAACCTGGGGCTGGTCGTCCTGGCAACTGGCACAGGCGCGCACGGATGCGGCGAGGGCCAGCACTCAGCTCGAAGCGCGCCGCGCCGAGCTGGCCGAGGCGGCGCGCGCCGCCGGCGCCCGCCGCATCGACCCGCGCCTGGAACAGGCGCTGACGCGCGCCGAAGCCCTGCACCGCGCGCGCACCGAACTGATGGCGCTGCTGGAGTCCGGGGCGCTGGGCACCCCCGGCGGTTTCTCCGGCCAGATGCGGGCGCTGGCCCGGCAGAGCGCGGCCGGCCTTTGGCTGACCGGGTTCGACCTGTCGCCCGGGCAGGTCGAACTGCAGGGGCGGGCGCTGACCGCCGACCTGGTGCCGGCCTACCTTCGGCGCCTGGGGGCCGAAAAGGCCATGGAAGGTCTCGCGTTCAACGGCCTGCGCATCGGTGCGCCGTCGCGTCCGGCGACGGGCGCGCAGGCGGCACAGGATGGGTCCCGGGCCGGCAAGGCGATACCGCGCCCGCCGGAGTACGTCGAGTTCGTGGTCGCCAGCGATGCGCGCGCCGTCGAACCCCGGACAGGTCCGGAGGTGCGTCGATGAAGGCCACCCTTCCGGCTCGCTGGACCGCGCTGCTCGGGCGCATCGATGCGCTCAACCGGCGCGAACGGCTGATGGTCCTGGCGGCGGCCCTGGTGCTGGTCGGGTTCGTGGGGGATACGCTCCTGCTCGCCCCGCAGCGCATGCAGCGCCTGCAGGTGGAGCGGGACGGGGCGCGCGAGCGCGCCGAGCTGGACCGCATCGATGCGCAGCTCGCCGAACTGAAACGCACGCTCGCGTCGGACCCGGACGAGGTGCCGAAACTCCGGCTGAAGCAGCTCGACGCCGAGCTTTCCGAACTCAATGCCGGATTCCAGCGCCTGGAGCGCAGCCTGGTCGCGCCCGACCAGATGGCCCGGCTGCTCGAGCAGGTCATGCAGCGCACCCCGGGCATCAGCGTCGTGCGCCTGCAGACGCTGGCGCCGAAAAGCCTGCCCGAACGTGAAGGCGAGCGCGACGCGGAGGGCCCGGCAGTGGCCAGTCCTGCGGGAGCCGGCCAGTCCGCGTCCGGCCAGCCGGCGGCTGCAGCCGCGGCCGGGGCAACCGGCGCCACGACGGCAACGGCAGGCGGCGCCTCCCCGGCCGTCGCCACCCCGGGGCAACCGGCGCTCTGGCGGCATGGGGTCGAACTGACCGTGCGTGGCAGCTACGCCGACCTGCTGCGCTACCTGGATGCCGTCGAACGCCTGCCGGTGCGGGTGTACTTCGGTCGGGCCGTGCTCGATGCCAGCCAGTATCCGGATGTCGACCTGCGCCTCACCGTATTCACCCTCGGCATGGACCGATCATGGCTCGCACTGTGAAGCCGGCGGCCGGGCTCGATCAGGCGGCGCGCCAGCTGGCGCTGTTCTGCGGCGCGGCCCTGCTGCTGGTGGCCGCGCTTGCGCTGGTCGGGGCAGGCGCTGCCGGTAATGCGCGTGCGCAGGACGCGGCGCTGCCCGACCCGACGCGGCCGCCGGCGGCGCTGCTGCCGTCGCCGGGCGCAGTCGGCGCAGCGGTTGCCGAGGCGCCGCAGCTGCAGTCGGTGATCATTTCGGACGGTCGCCGGGGTGCGATCATCAGTGGCCAGTACGTGGCCCTGGGTGGCCGCGTCGGTGAGGCACGGCTGACCCGGGTCGACCCCTCGGGCGTCGTGCTGCGCGGCCCGGGCGGCGAGCTTTCGTTGCCGCTGTTCCCGGCCGTGCGCAAGCAGCCGGCAGGTACCCCGGCAGCCACCCCTGCGCCAGCCACCGGGCCACGCAAGAATCCGCCGGCGGGACCGATCCCGCCGCGCATGCAGGAGACGCTGCAATGAAGAATCGACGGCCCAACCGTTCCCCCGGCCAGGCTGCCGTGCATCTCCTGGCGCGCGGTGCGCTGGTCGCGCTGCTCGCCGGCTGTGCACAGGATGTCCAGCGCTACAACCAGGGCCGCGACACCATCAGCGGCGAACTCGATCGCGCGGCACGCGATGCCCGTGACCGGCCGGCGCCGGCCGCCCGGCCCGCGACGCCGGATGCGGTCGCGCAGGCCCTGCTGCCGCCGCTGATCGTGCAGATGCCGGCCTCGTCCCAGCAATCGCCGGAACCGCGCTTCGACCTGGCGGTGAACAATGCGCCGGCGGCACAGGTGTTCCTGTCGATCGTCTCGGGCAGCCGCTACAGCATGATCGTGCATCCCGACATCAGGGATTCGATCTCGGTCAACCTGAAGGACGTGACGGTCGGCGACGCACTCGAGACCCTGCGCGAGCTCTATGGCTACGAGTATCGGGTCACCGGCAACCGCATCGTCGTGCAGCCGGTGGCGATCCAGACGCGCATCTACCAGATCAACTACCTGCTGGCGAACCGCCAGGGACGCAGTGACATCCGGGTCACCTCCGGATCGATCTCGACGCCCACCGGCGGGCCGGGCTCGCCGGGTGGTCCCGGCACCACCACGGGTGCCACCGGCGGCGTACCCGGGCTGCCGGGTGCTGCTGGAACCATCCGCCCGATCGAATCGAGCCGGGTCACCACCTCG
>LNFM01013764.1_pt1 | contig 10194 bp, 10 predicted proteins | sample 596031 | NCBI WGS metagenome assembly LNFM01 (sample SAMN04254537, study PRJNA301005) | activated carbon metagenome | isolation source: dual media filters at the Ann Arbor, Michigan drinking water treatment plant | place: USA: Ann Arbor | reverse complement strand
GTGACCTGGATCGTCTTGACCGTCGAGGACAGGCGCTCGACCGTCTCGTTGATCGCGCCCTTGAGCTCGGCGAACTTGCCGCGATAGGCGGCATTGACCCGCACCGTCAGATCGCCGGCGGCGACCGCCGAGAGCGTGCGGGCGAACTCGCTGGTGGCGGAATCGACGACCGCATTGATCTCGTTGATGCCGGCGACGAGCTTCTGCATCTGCTCGTCGGCCTGGTCGATCTGCAGCCGCGCCGAGAAATCGCCCGCGGCGGCGGCCGCCACGACCTCGCCAACGTCGGAAACGATTACCGCCATATTCTCGGCCGCGCGCATGCGCAATTCGGCCGCCGCGCGCTCCTGCTCCTCGAGCGCGCGGACCTTGACCAGGCTCTCTCGGAACACCTGCAGGGCCTTTGCCATCGTGCCGATCTCGTCGCGCCGTTCGGCATGCGGAATCTGCGTTCCCAGGTCTCCGCTGGCGAGACGATCGGTCGTCTTCGTTAGGTCTTGGATCGTGCGGACGTTGCGGCTGACGACGACGATCACGATCGGCATGATGACCAGCAGAAAGACAACCGCTTTCAATGCAAGAGCCAATTCGAACGCTCTCAACTTTTCAAAGTCGGCGCGATTGTCGCGCATGGTGGCAATCTGGAGCGTTTCACCGGCCAGTGTGCTGAGTGCCAACGCCGCGACGGTGTAGGGCACGGAGCCCAGCGAAACCTCGAGGGTCTCCCCTTGCCTTTCCGGCAGCGCGGGGAGTTGCTGGAGGCCCGCGACGGTCGAGGTTAGCGGCTTGCCGCGATAGGCAAACACGACATCCGCGCCGCTAAGCTTCTTGATCTCGGCGGCGGTTTCCGTCCGGTAGCGCGAGCCGATCTTGATCGTCCCCAGCCTGTTGTCCTTGCCGAGCACGGGCTGGACGGCATCGACCGAGACTTCGCCCGAGCTCTGCGACACGGTGAGCCCGCTGCCGGCAGTCCCGGAGAGCGCCCGTGAGACGAGCGGGTCGTTGGCTTTGTTGTCTCCATGCTTCGCGGGCTCGTGCGCCCGAAGCTGGACGATGCCAGCGGCATCGGTCACCTCGAAAGTGCCGACGACCGGGTCCTGAGTCCGCAATTGCTCAAACAGACGGCCGAGCACTTCCTGCATCGTCGCCCTGTCCCCGGCCTCGAGCGACTGGATCACCTCGGGATGCGTCGCGAAGATCGACGCATAGGTCTTGATGCGCTGTTGGATCTTGCTGACGACGTCTTCGGCCCGGATCTGGGCCTGGCGGGCGCCTTCTCTCATCGCCTCCTGCGCATCCCGCTCAAGCGCGAGGTGGGACAGCCCGCCAATGACCAAAACACAAAGGACGACAAGAAAGCTGACCGCAGCAACGGCCTTGGTCCGGAGGCTTGAGACGCTAATCATCGAGGATCCCTCTGAGATTCGTTCTTGTAGGCGACGTAAGGTAAATAACATCCTAAGAGCCAACTTAGGCTTTAGTTTTAAGTATATATCTTAGGTAAAATTCGCCCGGAGGTTGTAGGGTGGGCGTTCCCCATTGATCGAACGGGAGCGCTTGGATCGGGGCGAGCGCGAACTTTTTGCAACGCCGAGCTGCCGCTCGGCGCCTTGGATCGGCCAGAGCTGGCCGGTGGCGGCAGTTATCAGTTCAGGGAGGTGGAGGCGCAGGCGGGGCTGGCTCAATTAGACAGCCCGACTTCTGTCACACCCCCGAATTGGCAGAAAACGGGGGAGGGCTCAAGCGTGCACGCACTTGAGGTCAACACATTTTCAACGTGGCTTACAACGGCGAGCGCCCGCCCAGAGAGCGGCGAAGAGCGTTTGGGCCAGAACGCCAAGAACGGTATCGAGCCTCGCGGCGCTATGGGGATGAGCGCGCAGCCGCGCGCCCGTGCATCGAGCGCCGCAAGTCGATCGGTCGCATGCAAGCCGTGCCCTGCTGCGACGAGGTCAAGCGCGAGATAAGTATGCGAGACTTCCGCGACGACCCGTAGTTTGCCGATTGGATCGAGAGCCGCCTTAACGATCCGCCCGATAATGGTGTCGCGCGAAAGCGTGATGATCGGCTCATTGACGAGATCGGGTGCCGCAAGCGTGTTGCGGCCGTGAAGGTCGTGACAAGGGGGGATCACGATGACGAGTTCGGAGTGCGCGAGGACACGCGTGTCCAACTCTTCCTGCGGCGCGACGAGATTGCCAAAACCGATGTCGAAGGGCCGAGCGAGGCGCGAAAAACCGAAGTCGCGCTGCGCATGCATATCGAACAGGATCGGTCCCGACGATTGACCGGCCGCAAGCATGCCTGCGATGGCGGGAGCGACGATGCTTCTCGCGTGGCGTGACAGCGCAGCGATGCGCAGCGGTTCAGGTTCGTCCTCCGGCATCGTCGCCGAGGACGTCAGATCATCGATCAGCAGGAGCGCTTCGCGGGCGCGACCGTGAAACCTGTGGCCAGCCGGCGTCGGCGTTAAGCTTCGCTCGCTTCGATTGAACAAACGTGCGGCGAGATCTCGTTCGAGTCCGGAGATGATGCGGCTTATCGCGGAAGGCGAGAGTGCCACGCGTGCCGAGGCAGCGACGAGCGAGCGCGTGTCCATCACGGCGCAATAGACGCGCAGCGTCCGGCTGTTGATTTCCATTTTTGCAACGGAGCCTTCTGATCTTTCACTTGTCGCAGCGGTAGTTTCATGGCTCGCTTTCGTCAAACATGGAGGACATGGGATGAGTTTCAGGATGTTTGTGATCGCATCGGCTGCCGTTGCATCGGTGGGCTGGGGCGAAATCGGCAACGCACGAGCACAAGAGGGAACCAACACCATCAGCTGCACATTGACACGCGATGGCGAGGAGTATCGTGGGCCATGCGCCATTCCGTGTGCCGTGAATGCGCTGGCCATCAACATTGCAGGTCAGCGGTCCGACTTTGCATGTTTTGCACCCGACCGCGTCGTCGAGGCCAAGCTACGCCGACAGGAGCGCTTCGACGACTGGCTCGGCTCCATGCAAGGCAAGGAGCCGGAAGACCCAACCCGTTTTGGCCTAATAACGCCAAGAGATGGCAATGGCGGTACTGCGAAGACGCCGTATGGCTGGTTTGCCATCGGCGAGATGCGGCTCGATGCCACCGAAATGGCGCTCAGGATCATCGCCGACCGGCAGTTGCCGCCGACCGAGGACGATCGTCGTATCATTCGCCGTGCGATAGAGTTGATCCCAAGCCGCGAAGTCTGGAACAAGCAGGACGACCGCAAATGCTCGCCCCAGCAGACCAAAATCAGCCTATTTTGTGCGATGATGCAGGCAACAACCGAGACGACGGGCGGCGTGCACTACCGTCAGCCAGCGATGCAGGCAGTGCGGGAGGTGCTCAATGAAGTGGGAGGAGACCGCGTCAAGCTCCACCGGATCATGGACTACAACAACCATCCAGACACGAAGCTCGAGGACATCCACGCGCTCCTCCAGAAGGCTGAGGCCAAGCTCAGGGAGCGTGGCATGTAGCCAGTTGTCGCTCTCGGTCACAGCCCGGGCGATTTTTTAAGTGAACGATCTCTACGTCAGTAGCCGGCGGTGACATAAAAAAGGTTCTCTCTTGGCTTCGTGACCGCGATGAACACGCATTTGGATCATCTCGACGACGGTCTTGTCTGACAGCGGAGCGGGCTGAAAAACCAGTTGGAGAAAACAGAGGTCCAGAACGTGTTGCCGGGCGTGCAACCTTCGCGGCACGCTCGTCTTCTGCTGTATTGGTGCAACTCGTGGGTCAAAAGACATTCCGAAGCGACATGTGTCATGCTAGCCGAAGCGCGGAAAGCAGAATGGCGATGGGGGCCACGTGACAAGTTCGCGACGGATATTCGACAACAATCCGCAGATGCTCGCCATCCTGACGGATGCGATGCCTCAGATGATCTGGTCGACCCGACCCGACGGTTTCCACGACTACTACAACGCGCGTTGGTACGAGTTTACAGGCGTACCGGACGGCTCGACAGATGGCGAGGAATGGAATGGAATGTTCCATCCCGACGACCAGGAGCGGGCTCGAGCGCAGTGGCAGCACAGCCTTGACACCGGAAAGCCCTATGAGATCGAGTATCGGCTGAGACATCGCTCAGGCGCTTATCGCTGGACGCTGGGCCGTGCCCTGCCAGTCCACGACGACGCCGGCGAGATCGTTCGCTGGATCGGCACCTGCACCGACATCGACGACGCCAAGCGCGCCGCCGAGCAGAACGAGCTGCTCAGCCGCGAACTCGCTCACCGTATCAAGAACATTTTTGCCGTCATCGCCGGTCTCATCGGCATCAGCGTGCGCCAAAATCCCGAGGCGCGTTCCTTCGCAACGGGCCTACGGCAGCGCATCGCCGCCCTCGGGCGGGCTCACGAGTTCGTCCGCCCACACAGTGAGGCGTCACGGCCGGCGGTCGGTCGCACGACACTGCAAGGCCTGTTGACGGACCTGTTCAAGCCCTACCCCGCCATGGACGTGGGCCACATCGTGATCTCAGGAGACGAAATCGCCGTCGACGACAAGGGGGCAACGCCCTTCGCCCTGATGTTCCATGAGTTAGCGACCAACGCGATGAAGTATGGCGCTCTTTCGGTCCCAGAGGGCCGCGTCGCTGTGGCGACACGCATCGACGGCGACATGGTCGTCGTGGAGTGGAAGGAGACTGGCGGGCCTGCGGTGGCTGCGCCGCCGACCCGTTTTGGCTTTGGCTCCAAGCTGTCCGAGATCAGCATTGAGGCTCAACTCGACGGCAAGCTTGCCCGCGGATGGGAGAGTGACGGGCTGCGGGTGACCGCTACGGTACCGCTGGCAAACCTAGCGCGGGGTGATGTCGCCTGAGAATGACACAAAGCCTGGCGGCGGCATGACATTCCTCCCCTCGCGCTTGGCGATGGCGAACGCGATGATCGACGCGATCGTGCCGTCGTCCACTGGCTTCTCGACAACGCCGAGCGCGCCGGGAACGCCCTGAGCAACCGAGCGTGGATTGGCGGTCACGAACACCACCTGAATGCCTCTCGCCGCCAGATCGCGGCCGATCTGCGGGCCGGTCATGCCATCGCGAAGGTTGAGATCGACCAAAGCGAGATCAGGCTTGAGTTCGGCCAGTTCGCGAGCCTGGCGCTGGTCTGCGGCTATGCCGATAGGCTCGAAGCCTAAGTCCTCGATGACGGCTTCCATTTCCATGGCGACTATCATCTCGTCTTCGACAATGAGAATACGGGCAGTCATTGCATTCACTTTGGATGGCTGTTGATGTTGGGCTAACGGCAGATAGGCAAGCTTGTTCCGAATTTAATAACGGTTCGTTACGCGTCATCCCGCCGCATGTTGCACTGCCGCGCAAGAGCGCAAGCGGGGTGGCCGATTGGCCTAGGGGCATCAACAAGTCGTTTTTTTGATGTGGCCGATGGACGTTCCTGCGCAGGGTGCGAGCGCTCGAGATGGTGGCGATCGGCGCAGGATTGCCTTACCTTGAGGCACTGGGCGGTGCTGCTGATGACCCGATAGTCGTCATCTATTCTCGCAGCATGAAGGTCGCAGTTACCGAGACGGCGATTAACTCGACCCGAGCGACCCCTACGCACGCGAGGCGCAGAACTTTTCCCGGCTCACTGGCGAGATAGTCGCGCGCATCGCCGGCTTTGGCGTCCCCGAGGCGCTCTCGCTCGGAACGCAATTCCGAGCGCCGCGAACTTGGGGTCGATTTTTTAAGGTTGTGGCGGGCGCGATGGAGATTTTCGATCTCGACGCCGATGACGAGGGAAACGTCAGTTTCGTATCTGCTGCGAAGCAGTTTAACGGCGAGCTCAACCTGTTCAACGGAAATGGGCTGCCGGTATCGGGCCGCACAACGGGCGTGGCGCGCGCATGGTGCGCGTCAGGCGTGCAGATTTTGCCAGCTGGCGACAGGTGAGCCCCACATCAGCGAGCGCCATTCTGTGCGCCTTAACGCCTGGGACTGATCTGGCATGCACAGGGCGAGGGCGTAGATCGGTGACAGGCGGAAGCAGCGTCGTCGCGCGGCACACAGCAGATTTGATCACTGCAGTTAACAACAGACTCTCGTCGGCGCATTAATTGCGCGATGGGCGCCCGCAACCACGATCAGGGTACGGCCATCGGCCTCCTTGACCGCCGGTGCGCCGTGTCCGCCCCGTCCGCTCTGTCCGCCCACATCAGGACGAGGCGGACAGCGCGGACGGCAAAAATCTAGGCTTCTGTGAACAGGTCGGACAGCGTGATCAACCGATCCCGCCCCTTGGCGACGCGATCGAAGTCGATCGAAATACCTCTGCTGCGAAGGATCGGCGCGAGGCGGCGCAAACGTCCACCGAGGACTGCGGGATTGATCGGCTTTCGCGGGACGATAATGGCCTCGAGCAGCTTGGCGAGATCCGTGGCGGACCCCTGCCAGGGCGACTGGCCCGCGTGAAACGCTTCGACCGCAGCGAAAAGCGGATCGGTCTCGGCGATGATGGCGGACGCGATGGCACGATTGGAGTCATAGGCGGCCATAAAGCAGCCCGGGTCACCGAACGTTCTCTCGACGGCGATGCCGAGCCTGGCAAAGCCGGCCAGACGGGGGAGGCGGTCCGGTTTGAGCCCCGGGAGGTTCCTGCAGGCAAGCCACATGATGTCGAGCAGCGCGCCAAGCGTTTCCGGGCGGCAGGCCTCGAACCTGGCTTCGAATTCCGCCGGATCGATGCGCTCGTTCTCGGGGATCGCCGGAAGCGTCAGGACGATGGCGCGATCGGCGAGGTCGGGTCGCCTGACGACATCTTCAATGGCGGTGAGAATGATGGGTTTTGTCGCCTCGAAATACACCTCTCCATCGTCGCTAAACATTTCGCGCAGGCCGATACCGCCGCCAGTCGCGATCTTGCAGAGCAAATCGCTCAGCCAATCGCTGATCTTAGACAGGTTGTCGAAGCTCAGCACATGCGTGTTGGAGCAGGCGATATAGAGATCACGCTCGCTCGAAGGCAGGGACCTGAGCCGCAGCCGGCATGGGTCGATGAGGTCGCGAAGCAGACGGGCGAGAAGCGATTTGCCGGCCCCCTGCTCGCCGGCAATCGCGAGCACAGGGTAGGGTCCGGCCGGCATCAGCGCCGCTATGCACCAGGTAACGAGAAGCTGGAATGAACCCTCGTCTTGAAGGTTCAAAAGGTTGCGAAACGCATCGAGATCGCCGCCGCGGATTGGCTTCGGCAGTGGGAGGGTCATCTTGCTGCGAATGAACCGGACAGGCGGCGAGGGCACGAGTGTCCAGTCGGTCTCGTCGATCATGATCGCGCAGCCGCTCTCGTCGCCGAGGTCGATGTAGATACAGCCACCATGCGAGGCCGTACGCAGCCAGACCGGGGTCTCTTCGCCGACACTGGCGAGGTCGGCGAGCATGGTCAGGGCGGTTCTGACCGCAGCGGTCGAGGGGGTTCGCCCACGGCTCTCGCGGAAGCGCAGACGCAACCACGTCTGGAACCCCGGCCCCTTCAGCTGAAAGGTTCGCTGTCCCTTGTCGGTGACGACAGTGGCGTAGGCCCGCGACTGCCAGTGCGAGAGGTCAGCCTCCTTGACCCCGATCTCGACCAGGAGATCGACGTCGCTCACGACGACCTTCTTCTCCGCCGTCTTATCCTCCGTCACGGGGCGACCTCCTTTGCGATCGGGCCAGCGCTGGCGCAGCCGAGGACGACGGCAGCGGTCCACGTCGAGCCTGACCGCACGAGGCGGATCGCGATCTCGACCGGCCCGTCGACGGGAATGTCGATGGTCAGGCGAAGCGGGCCAGCATGCATGGGGGACGGGCTCGGCGGCGCTTGCTCGTCGTTCGCAGAGAGGCTTGCGTTGACCGTCTCCGCCTTCTTGCGCGCTTCCATGTGGGCAACGGCCGCCCTCCAGGTCGCCGGGTAAAGGTCCTTGAACATAAGGTGTTCCTTTCGATGTTGATGGTAAAGTCAGGGATTGCCACGGGTCCGGATGCCGCGGATCGTGCCGGTCGCCGGATCGACGCCGGGAGCGCAGACGTTGCCCGTCATCGCCCAGCCGGGGATCGAGCAGTCGTCGAGAGTCTTCAGAAGGCCGCTGTCGGACATCCGCCGGGCGCGCTTGCCGTCTTCGGTCAGTGCCCAGTGGAGCGCCTGGTCGTCGCGAGCGACGGTCTGCAGCGTGGCGAAGGTCCAACCGAGACCGCCGCAGCAGAGGCCGAGAACGCCGCCCATTATCCAGCCGCGGATCCGGACCTGCCGGCGCGCCTTGGCCAGTGTCTCCGCGCTGCCGACCCGGATGGCCGTAGCGGCAGCAATCTCGGTCCTCAGCGCCTGGAAGAGGGTAAGCAGGATCGCGACAGGTGAGCCCGGCGCGAGTCGCAGCGCGGTGGCTGCCTGCAACAGAGCCTGAAACTCGGCCGCCGTAACGGGGCGGCCGAGCAGGTCCTGCGAGAGATTGTCGAAATCCTCGCGGGTCATTGCGATCACCAGTCGAGGAGCGGGGCCAGCGCAGCGCGCGAACGCGGGCGCCAGGTATCGAGGGCGGCGACCTCGGCGATGTCACCCCTCTCGGCGATCGCCGCGAGCGAGAGACGATCCGACTTGAAGTGGCGGACCAGCGCCGCAGGCATCGCAGGCAGGTCGATCACGCGCCCCTGGTTGATGAAGCTATGGCCGAGATCGGACTCGTTGAACGCCTCGAACTCGTCCGGATGGCCAAAATGGCGGGGACGGATGATGAAGAACTGCGCGCTCGGCATCGCCTCGCGCATGGCCTCGATGTGGTTGAGAGAATCCACGTCCAAATCGATCGGGACCACGACAAAGAACGGGCGCCCGACCCGGGACGCCGCGAGATCGAGCGTACCGGCATTCTCCTTGAAGACGTCCACCAACCCCGCGCCGCAGGAGATCAGGATCGGCCCGGTGATGCTGGTGTCGCTGATCCGCCGGGCGATGGAGGTGAAACCGTGCTCGCGGTCCATCGCGATGCACTCGCACTTCAGCTCGGTGTGGTGGGCCTTGAAGTTGTCGGGGTTGGCCTTGTCGGGATCGATGATCCACGGCATATGGCCCATCTCCATGAGGTGGAGAATGATCTCCGCCAGCGTGGTCGACTTGCGCGTGCCGCCCTTCGGCTGGGCGGTCATGATGACCGGGGCGAGCCGGGCGCGATCGGGGCGGCCGGTGTTGCGCGCCTTCTGCGAGTTGGACGGCGCGGTGTTCGCGCCCGCCCTGAGGGTGTTGATCGACATCTAGGTCTTCCTCTTCCTGTCAATGTCGGCGCCCGCAGCAAAACTGCCCGGGATGGGCAGCTCATCAGCAGGGCTGGGCACCGACGTGGTCGTGGCCCTGCTGCGCTCCTCGTGAGGCTGATCCTCGCGGGAATCCTGAATCGGCTTCGAAATCTCGGCAGGCGGCGCAGAGAGCGTCACGGCCTGCGGGCGGATCGTCGAGCTAAGCTCGAGCGACATCCGGCCCTTGTTGATGTCGGTCATGTACTGCTTGATCGTGGCAGGCGCGATCTTGCGGCCGCTCCACTCCTCAAGCTTCGCCCCGATCTCCTCCCAGGAGGCGCCGGCTTCGCGCATCGCCGCGATGTGGCTGCGAAACATGCGCACGGCGTCGGCATTGCTGCCGATCGTGGTGGGGCGCCCGGCGAGATAGGCCCGAAGGTCTTCGTCAGCCTTTCGCCTGCGGTACGAGAGATCGTCGTCGGTCATGTGGTGTCTCCGGGCATGAAGATGGCGGGATGATAGATGGTTGTGAAGCACTTATCGAAATTATATTTATCTATACGTTGGAATACAGACGTATATGTTGACATTCGGATACCTTCCGGATGAGCAAATAAATATTGAACATCTGAAGACTTCCGTTTTTGTAAGGGGGCGAGTGGATTCACTGTGCACAAATCTTCGATTGCACTCAGTGAGGCTCGGCAGGGAGGTCCCTGCACCCCAACCGGCAAGCTGGTGCGCCTGGCGGCGCCGGCTTCGCCGCAAACAGAAGGAGACGTCCCGATGGGCGACCAGACCGCGAACTTCGTCTCGTTCCGGATCGACGAGGCCACGGCCGCGCAGTTGGCGGCCGTGGCCGAGGCGGCCGGCCTGAAGCACAATGCCTGGGCCCGGGCGCAGCTGATCAGGCTGCTCGGCTCGAAGATGCAGGCGCCGAGCGTCCGGCGTGC
>LNFM01022238.1_pt1 | contig 10195 bp, 10 predicted proteins | sample 596031 | NCBI WGS metagenome assembly LNFM01 (sample SAMN04254537, study PRJNA301005) | activated carbon metagenome | isolation source: dual media filters at the Ann Arbor, Michigan drinking water treatment plant | place: USA: Ann Arbor | reverse complement strand
TCTCCATCTGCTCGGGCCGCGCATAGCCGGTCATGTAGTTGAACAGGCGCGCGGCGTCGCGGCACATCGCCGGATCGCAGGTGAAGAACGACAGATCGGTGTAGATGCGGGCGGTGATCGGGTGGTAGTTGCCGGTTCCGAAATGCACATAGGTGCGAATCGACTGCGCCTCACGGCGCACGACCATCGACACCTTGGCGTGGGTTTTCAGATCGATGAAGCCGTAGACCACCTGCACGCCGGCGCGCTCGAGGTCGCGCGCCCAGCGGATATTGGCTTCCTCGTCGAAGCGCGCCTTCAGTTCGACCAGCGCCGTCACGGTCTTGCCTGCCTCGGCCGCCGAGATCAGTTCCTTGACGATCGGCGAGTCGTGGCTGGTGCGGTAGAGGGTCTGCTTGATCGCCACGACGGCCGGATCGCGCGCCGCCTGGCGCAGGAACTGCACGACGACGTCGAAACTCTCATAGGGATGGTGGACGACGATATCCTTGGCACGGATGGCAGCGAAGCAGTCGCCGCCGAAGTCGCGGATGCGCTCGGGAAAGCGGGCGTTGTAGGGCGCGAACTTGAGGTCCGGCAGGTCGTCGACGATCACCGCCTTGACGTCGCCGATGTTGAGCATGCGGTCGAGATGGAAGACGTGCACCGTCGGCGTCTGGTCCGGTATCTCCAGCTGGTCGAACAGGAAGTCGCGCAGCTCGGCCGGCATGGCACTGTTGACCGAGATCGAGATCAGGTCGCCGCGGCGGCGGCGCTTGAGCGCGCTCTCGTAGAGCAGCACGAGATCCTCGGCCTCCTCGTTGATCTCGACGTCGCTGTCGCGGATCACGCGGAAGAAGGCCTTCTCGATCACCTCGTAGCCCGGGAACAGCCGCGGCAGGTAGATGTCGACCAGATCCTCGAGCGACAGGAAGCGGACCGCCGCGCCCGGCAACCGGACAAACCGGTCGACCTGCGACGGCAGCGGCAGCAGTGCCATCAGCGGACGGCGATCGTCCTTGCGCTGCAGCTTCAGGATGGCGGAGAAGCCGCCGTTGACGATGAAGGGGAACGGGTGCGCCGGATCGATGGCGAGCGGCGTCAGGATCGGGAAGACCTGGTCGATGAAATACTGATCGAGCCAGGTCCGCTCGCTGGCGGTGAGTTCGTCGGAGTCGAGGACGGCGATGCCGGCTGCGCGCAATTCGCCCTGGAGCGTCGCCCAGACGTCCTGCTGGTGCGCCATGAGCTTCGACGCCTGGTCGCGGATCGCCAGAAGCTGCTCCGCAGGCGTCATGCCGTCATCGCTCAGCAGCGTCGACCGCGTCTGCAGCATGTCGACGAGGCCGGCCACGCGGACCATGTAGAATTCATCGAGGTTATTGGCCGAAATCGACAGGAACCGGACCCGCTCAAGCAAAGGATGGCGCTTGTTGCTGGCCTCCTCGAGCACACGCATGTTGAAGGCGAGCCACGACAGCTCCCGATTGATGAAGCGCCGCGGGCTCTCAGAGGTAATATCAAGCGCCGAGATCGGGTCGAGTGTCGTGTCGAGGGCGTCCATCATTGCCCCAAGCGGGGCACCTCCCGGAAACAGTTCACAGAAACGGTAACGCCTCTACATGACGGTGTCATGGCAATTCCCTAAACATTTGTTTTGAAAGCATTTTCTGGGATGAGCTCGTGAAGACAATTCTCCTCCTGCGACATGCAAAATCGGCCTGGAACACCACAGGGCTGAGCGACCATGAACGTCACCTGAATCGCCGGGGCGAGCGGGCGGCCAAGGCTATTGCTGACCATTTGGCCCAGCATGGCCCTCGCCCCGACCAGATCCTGTGTTCCACGGCCACGCGGGCCCGCCAGACGCTTGCGCCCCTGATCAAGCAGTTTGGCACGCCGGCCCCGCCGATATCGCTGGAGGATGACCTCTACCTGGCCTCCGAGGGCAGCCTGCTGGCACGCCTGCAGGCCCTGGCCGACGACGTCACCACCGTCCTGCTGGTGGGCCACAACGACGGTATCTGGCAGCTTGCCGAGGCGCTGGCCGGACGAGGGGCACCTGCCCTCCTCGCCTCCTTGCGGGAGAAGTACCCGACCGGGACCCTTGCCATGCTCCACGTCCCGGACGGGACATGGCGCGACCTCGCGGCCGGCTCGGGCAAACTTCAGGCCTTCGTCCGGCCGCGCGATCTGATGCGGGGCTAGAATGATTGCACCCACGGACAAAAGCCCATGAGCGCGCGAGACGTGCGGTTCAAAAGACTCATGATCTTCCGGACCGCGCGCGTCTCGCGCGCTTCTGAGACTCGACTGCCGGATTGTAGCCGCTAGTACGTGCCCGGATACTGGCCGCCGTCCATCAGGATGTTCTGGCCGGTCATGTAGCCCGCGTGGACGCTGCACAGGAACGCGCACATCATGCCGAACTCCTCGGCCGTGCCGAAGCGACCGGCCGGATGCGCCTTGGCGCCGGCTGCGTACTCTTCCTCGAAACTGCGGCCGGCCTTCGCCGCACGCGCTTTGGTCGTGCCGCGCAGGCGGTCGGTGTCGAACGGGCCCGGCAGCAGGCCGTTGATCGTCACACCGTGGCGGATCGTCGTGCGCGCGACGCCGGCCACGAAGCCGGTCAGGCCGGAGCGCGCGCCGTTGCTGAGGCCGAGAATGTCGATCGGCGCCTTCACCGAACTCGAGGTGATGTTCACGATGCGCCCGAACCCGCGCTTCATCATGCCATCGACGCTCGCCTTGATGAACTCGATGGGCGTCAGCATGTTGGCGTCGAGCGCCTTGATCCAGTCCTCGCGGTTCCAGTCGCGGAAATTGCCCGGCGGCGGGCCGCCCGCATTGTTGACGATGATGTCGGGCTCGGGGCATGCCGCCAGCACCTGCTTGCGGCCGTCCTCGGTGGTGACGTCGACCGCGACCGCCGTGACCTTCACACCGTACTTCTTCCTGATCTCCTCCGCCGTCGCCTCGAGTTCCGACTTTGTGCGCGCGTTGATCACCAGATCGACGCCCTCGCCGGCCAGCGCCGTGGCACAGCCCTTGCCCAAACCCTTGCTTGCCGCGCAGACGATCGCCTTGCGGCCCTTGATGCCCATATCCATTTTCTGCTCCCTACTTCACGCGTGTCCAGATCTGTGTCTCGCCGAACATCGGCGAGCCGACGTAGCCACGCAAACGAAGCGTGCCGTCTGGCTGCAGGCTGATATTGGCCGAGTAAGTCTTGCCGTTCTCGCCGTTGTAGATCTGCCCGCCGTCAAAGGCATTGGGATCCGACGTCTTCTTGAAGCCCCAGATCAGCGGCATGCCCAGCACCTTGCGGCTGCGCAGCGCCGGGTTCTCGTTGCGAAAGTCGTTGGCGACCTCGGGCGCGACCACGACGCCGTCCGGTCCCCTGGGCTCGATCAAGCCGACAATGAAGCCGCAGATCGGACCGCTGGCCGGATCCGGACACGGGTCGATCTTGACCTGCGCCTTGCCCGAAGCAGTCAGCCACGTGCCCATGACCGACTGCGCCTGGGCAGAGGCCCCCGGTGCAACAACCGCAACCAGAGCGGCCAGGAAAAGCCCTTTCATCAATCCCCCCTTATGTCGCCGGCGGCATGCCGGACAATTCACCCAGGACATCGGCCGCCAGCCGGCGATCGATCTCCCGCTGCTCGACCAGCCCGCGACGATCGAGCGCCGCCCATGTGCGACACCAGATACTGCACGACCCCGGCGCCGGCATGCAATTGCCGGTCGCCGAGCTGCTTCAGGATGATCGATCCCAGCAACTCGTCATCAGGAGGTGCCAGCGCCACGGCAGGCGCTGCCCGCAACCGCGACATCAGATCGGGCAAGGCGATCGACCAATGGGCCGGGGGCAAGGCCGACGTCAGCAGCAGGGAGCCGCCACGCTCTCGCATCAGATTGTAGAGATGAAACAAGGCGCGCTCCGGCGCGCGATCGGCACCTTCGACGACGATCGCGGGCGAGGCCGCGGCCATATCGGACAGATCGGCCACGCTCTTGCCCTCGAGATCGCTGCCATCGATCACCGAAGCCCCCGCGCGGACCGCCCAGATCCGGGCGAGATGCGTCTTGCCGCAGCCGGTCGGACCGCTCAACGCCAGCGCCGGTGCCGGCCAGTCGGGCCAGCGATCGACCCAGGCCAGTGCCTCTCGGTTGCCGCCGGCTACGACAAAATCCTCCCGGGCATAGGTTGGAGGCGGCAACGTGAGTTCGAGGGTGAGCTGATTGGGCATCGGATGACTAGCCCGATTGATCGCCGCGGTAGATGTCGCTCTCGCGATAGCGACGGAGCAGATGGCGCACGATCACACCAATGATTGCCGCCGTCGGTACCGCGACGAGGATGCCGACGAATCCGAACAACGATCCACCCGCTAGCAGAGCGAACATGATCCACACCGGATGCAGTCCGACGCGGTCACCGACAAGTTTGGGCGACAGCACATTGCCTTCAAGTGCCTGCCCAACGAGAAACACAGCCGCGACCTTGAGCACGCCTATCCACTCCGGCGGAAACTGCGCCAGCGCCATGCCGATCGCCATCACGGCACCGACAAAGGTGCCGACGAAGGGAATGAAGGAGATGGCGCCTGCCACAAGCCCAATAACGAGGCCGAACTGCAGGCCGACAAGCGACAGGCCAATGGCGTAGATCGAACCGAGGCAAAGGCAGACCAGTGCCTGGCCACGCACGTAGCCGGCGATGGCGCTGTCCGACTCGCGCGCAAGCTTGCGGATGGTGTCGGCATGGTCGAGCGGAAGCCCGCTATCGACCGCGGCAAGAATCTTCTCCCAATCCCGCAGCAGATAGAACGTCACGACCGGAGTAATGAACAACAGGCCAAGAAGATTGATGAGCGCCACGCCCCCCTGCGCGACCCCGCCGGCGACCCCACCGGCGATGGCGAATGCCTTGCCGGCCCACTCGGCTGCCTGCGACTGAAGGTCCTGGACGCTGAGAGGCTGCAGCCCCAGCCGCTCGAACAAAGGCTCGAGCAGCGGCTGGATGCGTAGCGTCGCCTTCACGACGTACTCCGGTGCTTTGACGATCAGCGCCTGCAGCTGCCCGAACAACGGCGGAAGGATCGTCATGGCGATGCCGATGCTCAACAGGACGGCCACCACCGTCACCGCAGTCGTCGCCATCGTGCGCGAAAGCCCGAGGCGTTGCAGACGCGCGACGACGGGGTCGAGGAAATAGGCCACGACCATGCCGACCACGAACGGCAGCAGGATGTCGTTCAGGAGCCAGAGGGCGAGCAGGAACGCGACCGCCGCCGCCAGCCAGAATCGCCAGTGACCGCCCATAGCCGGCTGGATCACGTCACGCGGGCCGCTTCCATTGGTCACCGCGGCTGCAGCCGCCACTGGTCGGCTTCCTTGTCCAGCACCAGGCCCGCCTGCGCCAGGGTGCGCTGAAGCTCGTCCGAGGTTCCGAAATATTCGAGGCGCAGCTCGGCACGGTCGGATTCCAGCGAGCGCACGGTCACGCTCTTGACCGCCGGCACGCCGCCCAGGCGCTGACGCACCTGGACCCAGTCGCCCAGCGCGCGGATCGGCACGAAGACGTCGATTGCATCCTGCGAGTCGCGGCGGACGGTGGCGATGCTGCGCCATTCGTCATTCACCCGCGCATGCACTTTCCTGGCGGCTTCGGGAAGCTGGGCCGCGCCCTCGACCGGAACCTTGGGGATCTCGCTGCGGGCGCCGGTCTGCATATCGTAGCGAACGCCGCCGACGCTGAGCGCGCCCGTCTCCTTGTCGCCTTCGACGATGGCCACGATGATCGTCGGTGCGCGATAGCGCTCGTTCATCCGCGCCAGAGCGGCAACGTCGCCGACATACGCCTGCTCGGATGTCAGCGCTCCCTGATCTGTGGGATCGGCACGAAGCACCGTCACCGGCACGGCACTGCCGGCCGTGTCGAGAGACCGCCACGCCTCGCGCCAGGCATTGCGATCGTCCAACGGCTCGACCCCGCCCTTGCCCTTCCACACCGGGATGACCAGGGCCGGTCGCGCAACCGTCTCGACCACCTTCACGCCGCTGTCGCTCAACCAGGCCTTGGCCAGGTCGGCCGCGAATACGACGTTCAATGTCGCGATGTAGCGGCTGGGTGCAGTCCGCTCGCGGACGAACTCGACGCCACGCACCATGGCATCGAGCCGGGCATCGTCGAGTGGCGGCACGCGGCCGCGATCCTCGGCCGACACGAGGCGGTCGACCAGCATGCGCGAGGCCCGGCGCTTGGCTTCCTGGATGCCCTGCTCCCGCGCCTTGATCGCGTCGGCGGCGGCTACATCGACGTCAATGCCAGTGATCGAATAGGAATTGCCGCCGGCGCTCTGGGCAGCGGCGGTGCCGCACAGGGCAAGGGTCGCCAGCAGAATTGCGACGATCGTGGAAAACCATCGGCCTATCGGCATTGCGGGGGTCCGGTTTTTGGCTATGTTCGCGCCAACTATCTAGCACGCCACCCGATCTAGCACGAATGAGCATGGCTTGAAGCCCGACGCACCGCCCGACGCGCCAAGCGACAACAAGGGGGGCCACAACCGGCCGCCCCTGACCTACAAGGAAGCCGGCGTCGATATCGATGCCGGCGATGCGCTGGTGGAGCATATCAAGCCGCTGGCCCGTGCCACCAACAGGCCGGGCGTAATGGGCGGCCTGGGCGGTTTTGGCGGGCTGTTCGACCTCAAGGCCGCGGGATTTCGGGACCCCATCCTCGTGTCGGGCACCGACGGCGTCGGCACCAAGCTCAAGGTGGCGATCGAGGCCGGCATCCCGGACACGGTGGGAATCGACCTGGTGGCGATGTGCGTCAACGACATCGTGGTGCAGGGTGCCGAGCCGCTGTTCTTCCTGGACTACTACGCGAGCGGCCGTCTCGACGTCGATGTCGGACGGCGTGTCGTGGCAGGCATTGCCGAGGGCTGCCGTCGTGCAGGCTGTGCGTTGATCGGCGGTGAGACGGCGGAGATGCCCGGCATGTATGCCGACGGAGACTACGATCTGGCCGGTTTCACCGTCGGCGCCGCCGAGCGTGACGAACTGCTGCCGCGGGCCGACATCGCGGCCGGCGACACGGTGCTGGGCATTGCCTCGAGCGGCCCTCATTCCAACGGCTACTCGCTGGTCCGCAGCGTTGTCGCGCGAAGCGGCCTTGCCTACGATGCCGCGGCGCCGTTCGCCAAGACATCGCTGGGCGTTGCCCTGCTCGAGCCCACACGCATCTATGTGAAGCAGGTGCTCGGCGCGGTGCGAGCGACCCGCGCGATCAAGGGGCTCGCCCATATCACCGGCGGCGGCCTGCCCGGCAACGTCCCGCGTTGTCTGCCCAACGGGACGCGTGCGCGCCTCGACGCAAGACAGTGGTCCGCGCCGCCTGTCTTCGGTTGGCTTCGCGATGTCGGCGGCGTGCCGACCGACGACATGCTGCGCACTTTCAATTGCGGCCTCGGCATGATCGCCGTGGTGGCCAGGAACGATGCGACGCGTGTCGCCAAGGCTCTGCGCGACGCCGGCGAGGTCGTGCACGAGATCGGCGTCATCGAGCGCGCCCCCAGTGACGAGGCCGACTGCGTCGTCGAGCATGCCGACAGCCTATGGCGCAGCTGAAGGTCGGCATCCTGATTTCGGGCCGAGGCAGCAACATGGCGGCCCTGGTCCGGGCCGCCCAAGCCACCGACTACCCGGCCACGATCGCCTGCGTCGTCAGCAATCAGGAAGATGCGCCTGGCCTCGAGGCCGCCGCCAAGGCCGGCATCGCGACGGCGGTTGTGTCCCATCGCGACCATGCCGGCCGCGAGGCCTTCGATCGCGCCCTGTCGACCGAGTTGGAACGGCACGGCGTGGAGCTGGTCGTTCTCGCCGGCTTCCTGCGGATCTTCAGCCCGTGGTTTCCGACCCGCTGGGCCGACCGGGTGATCAACATCCATCCGTCGCTGCTCCCGTCGTTCAAGGGCCTGCACGCGCAGCAGAAGGCGCTGGATGCCGGCGTGCGGCTGAGCGGCTGCACCGTCCACTTCGTCACCCCGGACCTCGATGCCGGGCCGATCATCGCCCAGGCTGCCGTGCCGGTCCTGGCCGGCGACACCGAGGAGACGCTGTCGGCCCGCATCCTGCGCCAGGAGCACCGGCTCTATCCGCTGGTCATGCGCTGGTTCGCCGAGGGCCGGATCGCGATCGCCGATGGACGGGTCAGCGTCCGCGACGTTCCGCCCGATGCCACCCTCCTCTTCTCCGCCGAGCCCTAGTTCGCTATAAGACTGCCGCGAAATCTCAACGAGGATCCGACATGGCCGACTCGCAGGACGACTATCCCTCCCACCTGGAATCCTACCATTCCTTCAACAAGCTGGTGACGTTCACGCTCCTCTGGATCGTGCTGGTCCTGGTTTCCATGGCTTTGGGACTGGTCGGCAATATGTCGATCCTGGCGCTTTTCCTGGGGATCGGCGGCAGCGTGGCCCTGCTGGTGGCTTTCGCCGTCCTGGGCTGACGCCAGCACCTCCAAAAGAAGAGCGGCCCCCGATGAAAGTCAGGGGCCGCTTTTTTGTGCCTGTTCTTTGTGGCTGGCGATCGACTCAGCCGACGATTTCGGACCCGGCGAAGAAGTACGAAATCTCGATCGCGGCGTTCTCGGGCGAGTCCGAGCCGTGCACGGAATTGGCCTCAATCGACTCGGCGAAGTCCTTGCGGATGGTGCCGGCGTCGGCGTTGGCCGGGTTGGTCGCGCCCATGATCTCGCGGTTCTTGGCGACGGCGTTTTCGCCTTCCAGCACCTGAACCACGACCGGACCGGAGGTCATGAAGGTGCAGAGGTCGCCGAAGAAGGGCCGCGCCTTGTGGACGCCGTAGAACTGCTCGGCCTGCTGGCGGCTCATCCAGATACGCTTCTGCGCCACGATCCGCAGGCCCTTTTCCTCGAAGCGGGCGTTGATCTTGCCGGTCAGGTTCCGGCGGGTCGCGTCCGGCTTGATGATCGAGAAAGTGCGTTCGACGGCCATGGAATCCTCTTGAAGACAAACACTTGGCGAGTGGGCGCGCCTTATAGACGCGAGGTTTCGGCCCGGCAAGTCGGCCGATCCGCCTTGGAATGGCCCGGTATCGCATGCTAAAGGCCGCCGCCCCATGCTCCACATCAGCGACATCTCCTTCCGCCACGGCGAGCGCGTGCTCTTCGACCGCGCTTCGGCGGCCTTTTCAGACGGCTGGAAGGTCGGTCTGGTCGGCCGCAACGGCGCGGGCAAATCGACGCTGCTGCGCCTCATCCAGGGCCAGATCGAAGCCGACAGCGGCGAGATCAACCTGATGGGCCGCACCCGCATCGGTTCGGTCCCGCAGGACCCGCCCGGCGGCGACATCACCGTCCTTGATGCCGTGCTGGCGGCCGACCTCGAGCGCAGCGCCCTGATGGCCGAGGACGCGACCTGTCACGACGGCCTGCGCCTGGCCGAGATCCATGCCCGGCTCGACGAGATCGGCGCCGCCTCGGCCCCTTCCCGCGCCGCCTCGATCCTGAACGGCCTGGGTTTCGACAACGAGAAGCAAGGACGGCCCTGCGGCGAATTCTCCGGCGGTTGGCGGATGCGCGTGGCACTGGCCGGCACGCTGTTCAGCGACCCCGATCTGCTGATCCTCGACGAGCCGTCGAACCATCTCGATCTCGAGGCCATGCTGTGGCTGACCGAGCATCTGAAACGCTTCCGCAACACCGTTCTCATGGTCAGCCACGACCGCGACCTGCTGAACGATGTGTGCGACCACATCGTCCACATCGATAACGAGAAGCTGGTTCCCTACACCGGCAACTACGACTTCTTCGAGCGCACGCGCGCCGAGCGACTGGCCAACGACGCCGCCCAGCAGGCCAAGGTCGCGGCCCAGCGCAAACACATGCAGGCCTTCGTCGACCGCTTCAAGGCCAAGGCCAGCAAGGCACGCCAGGCGCAGTCGCGCATGAAGATGATCGAGAAGCTGGGGCCCGTCGCCAGCGTGCCGATCGAGGAGCGTGTCTCGTTCAACTTCCCCTCGCCCGAAATCCTTGCCTCGCCGATCGAGACGCTCGACGAGGTCTCCGTCGGCTACCCCGACGGTCCGCTGGTGCTGCGCGGCCTCGACCTGCGCATCGACATGGAAGACCGCATCGCGCTGCTCGGCCAGAACGGCAACGGCAAATCGACCTTCATCC
>LNFM01013761.1_pt1 | contig 10195 bp, 9 predicted proteins | sample 596031 | NCBI WGS metagenome assembly LNFM01 (sample SAMN04254537, study PRJNA301005) | activated carbon metagenome | isolation source: dual media filters at the Ann Arbor, Michigan drinking water treatment plant | place: USA: Ann Arbor | reverse complement strand
CGAAGTATTTATCCTGGTTGTTTGTAAAATCATTTAATACAAATCCATCATTAGCAATATTAGCTGCCGCAAAAATCTGGTTGAAAGGAAGCTCTGCTTTATCACCATCGAACTGTGTTGGAGATGCTGGCTGGTACTGGAATATACGGCTACGGAAATCACGGATACGGATCAATGTAGATCCTCCGGTTTTAAAAATCTGTTTGTTATTCTTTATAGTGAACGGAATAGTAAGGCTTCCGTTTGCACCATAGCTAAAATCTTGCAGGTTACTATAAAAGCGACGGGTATCATCATCATTATACTCAAATGGACTAGTTGATCCTTTTGAGCGGAAATAAGCTGATGTACGTAAATCTGGTTGTGATTTTCCGTTATACGCAAAGTTCCCGTTCCATTTTAATTTGATACCACTGGTTGTAAGCTGATGATCACCTTCTAGCTGGCCACTATACAATGAACGTTGATTTAATACAGAGGAGCGAAAATTAATTTCCTGTATGCGGTCATCATTAACTCCTGTTCTGATATAATAATTATCTTCAAAAAGCTGGTTAAATAAGTTCTTAAAAGAAATTTTATGTCTTCCTTTTACGTAAGAAATATTGGCTATTGCCCCGGTATTTACACTATACTTATTTTGATTATCATTAAGTACTACTATAGCATCTCCATCCTGTTCATGCAGCCTTCTTTCCACATTGTATTGCAGCATGCTGTTGCGGTATTGCACGGAAAGAATTGTCCCCAGTACGCCACCATTTTTAAACTTTGTACTCTTACCCCAGGTAAGGCTATAGGTTTGTGTAGGAAGTGCTTTGTTGTTTACTTCACTATAAACATCGTTGTTGAGTAATTGGCTCCAGGCAATTTTTTGTTGCGTGGTTCCACTGCGATATTCTTGTTGTGTTTTCGGAAAATCTGCAGGAAGTTTTCTTGTTTTATCATCAAACCCCAGCCAATCCATTCCGTTTCTTTCATTACTGGTAAAATCGTTAAACACAGATTGTGTATTAAAGCCAAGAGCAACACTTACAGTTAGTAGATCTCTTGTAGGTACATCTTTGGTATTGATTTGTACGAGACCCCCTGCAAACTCACCTGGTAATTCTGGGGTAGCTGTTTTATTAATAATAATATTATCAATAAGTGAAGAAGGAATTACATCAAAAGAAAATGCTTTTTTATCAGGCTCCGTACTTGGCAACTGTGCATTATTAATAACAGCAGAATTGTAACGATCGCTCAATCCACGAACTACCACAAATTTTCCATCCTGGATACTGGCACCACTAACTCTTTTTAAGACTTCACCAGTATTTCTATCTGGCGTACGACGAATAAAATCTGCAGCCAATCCGCTTGATAAAGCTGTATTACTTCTTTGAAAAGTAAGTAAAGCAGCAGTGTTCTCCTGTTTCCTTGAAGTTGTTTTAATGACAACGCCTTCAAGGTTTGACTTATCTTCTAAGACAATCTCCAGGTAATTTTCCTGGTTCGCAGTCACATCAACATCTGAAATTGATTTAGTTTGATAACCGGTGTTGGAAACAGTAAGTGTGTATTTTTTTCCCGCCTCCAGCGTAATGTAAAATTTACCTTCAATGTCTGCTAATACCTGCTTGCCAGCACCATCAATGACAATGGTAGCTCCCTGCAATGCTTCGTTCCGGGTATTTATTACCTTACCGGAAAGCTTAATTGTTTGTGCCTGTGTTATTGCAAAAAGGCCAATAGAAAGAAGTAAAGTAAAGACGAATCGCAGCCTGAAGTACATACCTGTTTATTTCCGGCAAAGGTGTGCCGGAGAGGTTACCGCCATGTTACCCCCAGGTTAAGCAATTATAACCTCAATGTTACCGGAATGTTAAGCAACGCTATAAAGCGTCTAATCAGGAACTAAGAGAAAATTTTTAGTTTACTAAATTTATTATCGTAATATTGCGATTGATATGGGAGCAACAAAAACATTGGAATTTAGTATAAAGGAAAACAGACTGGCCAAATATGCCAAAGCATTGGCACACCCGGCCCGGGTCTCTATTTTACAGTTACTCGCCAGCAAACAAACCTGCGTATGTGGTGATATCGTGAATGAACTCCCTCTATCACAAAGCACCGTTTCACAACATTTAAAAGAATTGAAAGAAGCAGGTTTAATAAAAGGTACTATTGAGGGTACCACTGTTTGTTATTGTATTGATGAAAAAGAATGGAAAGCTGCGCAGGCATGGCTTAACCAATTATTTGACAGCTATAAAGGATGCGCTGAATCTTGTTGATTTTTTTTGCCGTAAACTATCGGCATATTACGATAAATTAAAAATTGAAATAAAATGAAATTATCCGACGTTAAAAAAAGTCTTAGTACAGCCAGCTCTGTAAATTTTCAGTTGCCAGATGGCTCATTTGTACCCGAACATTTTCATGTTACTGAAATTGGGTTAGTGACAAAACATTTTATTGATTGTGGCGGCACCGTTCGCACAGAAAAAATGGCCAATTTCCAATTGTGGGATGCCAACGATTTTGAACATCGTTTAAAACCCAAAAAATTATTGGACATTATTGCTTTGTCTGAAAAAATTCTTTTGTTGGAAGACCTCGACATAGAAGTAGAATTCCAGGGAGAGACAATTGGAAAATATGGATTGGATTTTAACGGTAAAGATTTTGTGCTTTTATCTACGCAAACAAATTGTTTGGCTAAAGACAAATGCGGTATCCCTGCTGATAAATTAAAAACAAACTTGGCTGGGGTAGCTGCTTCTACCTGCACACCTGGGGGCGGATGTTGCTAACTATAACTTAAACTGAATTAGAAATATGTCAGCCAACAACTGTGCTCCCGTAGTTGAAAGAAAAAAGTTGAGTTTCTTAGACAGATATTTAACTCTCTGGATTTTTCTAGCCATGGCAATTGGTATTGCGATTGGTTATTTTCTTCCGAACTCGTCAACTTTTATCAATTCTTTTTCTTCCGGCACTACCAATATCCCTTTAGCAATTGGTTTGATATTGATGATGTACCCGCCTTTTACTAAAGTGAAGTATAATAAACTGAAAGAAGTGTTTAAAAACACGAAGGTGCTTGGTATTTCCCTATTGCTGAACTGGATAATTGGCCCGGTACTTATGTTTGTGCTCGCCATTACTTTTTTACAGGGCTATCCCGAATATATGGTGGGGCTTATTCTTATTGGATTGGCAAGATGCATTGCTATGGTTATTGTGTGGAATGAGTTGGCCGGAGGTAGCAGGGAATATGCGGCAGGTTTAGTTGCATTGAACAGTATCTTCCAGGTATTGCTGTATAGTGTGTATGCTTATGTATTTGTTACAGTTTTACCACCTTTGTTTGGTATTGAAGGAGCAGCAGTAAACATCTCAATCGGTCAAATAGCAGAGAGTGTTGCGATATATCTGGGCATTCCTTTTCTGGCAGGCTTCTTAACCAGATATTTTTTATTAAAATGGAAAGGAGAAGAATGGTATCAAAATAAATTTATTCCTTTTGTTTCACCCATCACTCTTATTGCATTGCTTTTTACCATTGTTATTATGTTCAGTCTGAAAGGCGAACTGATAGTACAGATACCGCTTGATGTGGTAAGAATTGCCATACCGTTAGTTATCTATTTTGCCATCATGTTCATAATAAGTTTTTTTATTGGCAAAAAAATGGGAGCCGATTATTCAACGAATGCATCAATTGCATTTACTGCAGCGGGCAACAATTTTGAATTAGCCATTGCTGTTGCTATTGGTCTATTTGGTATCAATAGCGGACAAGCTTTTGCCGGCGTTATCGGCCCATTGGTAGAAGTGCCGGCTTTGATAGGATTAGTAAATGTTGCCTTTTGGTTCAAGAGAAAATATTATCCAGCATTAAAATAAAATTTATGGAAAAGCAAATGACCTATATAAGCTACGTTATTCAAACAGAAAATGGACCTGTATTCGATCATGAAAAGTTTCATTTAGAACACACTTTGAGTGCCGCAACTTTTCATGATGTTACAAAAAATGAAATAGTAAAATGGGCTGACCGGAAATCAAAAGAGTTGCCAAAAGGTCAACGCCTGACGGTACTTAATTTTTTCACTTTTGAAAATGAAATTAAATGAAAATTGCTTTATTCTCCGACATCCACGCCAACCTTCCTGCATTGGAGGCTTGTTTTAAAAGTATAGATGAACAAAAACCGGATGCTGTTTATTGTCTGGGCGATTTAGTAGGTTATAATATCTGGCCTAATGAAGTAGTGAATGAAATAAGAAAAAGAGGCATACCAACTATTGCCGGAAATTATGATCAGGGCATCGGACTTATGAGTGATGAATGTGGTTGTGCTTATAAAACAGAACCGGAAAAAGATATGGGTAAAATATCTATCTCCTATACTAATCATTTGGTAACGCCGGTCGAAAGAAAATATCTCCGCACTCTTCCATCTCATATCAATCTGGAATTTCAATTGAACCATGATAAGTTTAATTTATTACTGGTACATGGCAGCCCAAGAAAAATTAATGAATACCTTTTTGAAGACCGGGAAGAAAAAAGTACGATTAGAATATTAGAGCAAGCCAATGCAGATATACTTTGTTTTGGACATACGCACAAACCGTATCACCGTATTTTTAATACTGGTACTGAAGGAAAAGATCATTTCCGACATGCAATAAATATTGGATCTGTTGGTAAACCTAAAGATGGCGATCCAAGAGGTGGCTATGTTATACTTACGATTAACGATAATACATCAATAAACGATAAAGATTCAATTCAGGTTGAGTTTATCCGCTTTGAATATGATGTAGAAAAAGCAGCAAAAGCTGTTGAAGATAGTCCACTACCAAATGAATATGCAGAGATGTTACGTAAAGGTGTTTAAAGACTTTTTATTCTAGAAAGTAACTATACCCGTAAACCGCCATTGTATGGCTTCTTGTGCCGGGCCTTTAAAATAGCCAGCATCTGTTTGCAGCTTCAGATTATGCTTGAAGAAATAATGAGAATAAGCTATCATATACTCATTAACCCTTGAAGTGTAGTTAGCAATTTTTTTATCGGGTGAAGTAAAGCCGTATCGAACAGCAAATTCATCTTTTTTAGTAAATAAATATCCGCTCTGTAAGAGCAAGCCTGTCCCACTGTACACAAAATTTGCTTTAGCTGGGTTATTAGGATCTATGCTGATACCATTCCTCGAATTTCTTATATACATCTCACCGGTAAAGGACCAGCCTTTCTTTTTCATCACTATATCTGCACCATAATAATGTATGTCTGCTAATTGATTATTAAATAAATATTCTCCTAGCTGGCCTGCCACCCGGCTGGTTCTATTATTAAAGTTGTAACTAATCCCTAGCGATAATTTGAATTTGTCTTCAAAAAAAATATCCGACTCAACATAATCCCCACTATTCTTAAACTCTCCAAACGGTAATAACTCCGAACGAAATGAATAACTCAAGCCATTTGTTTTATCAGAATTAATTCTCCCTTCACCTGAAGTCAGCGCAAAGGTGTTGCTTAATATTGCTTTCTTTTTGAAGTAAATGGTGTTAGTTACCCAAAAGCCTTTGTCCCGGTCCAGAGTAAAAAGTCCATTGGTATTAGAACGGTCTGCAAACTGCAGATTTCCGGAAGATGTTTGCCGCTGCCGGTTACCGGGTAGTTTTGTTTGTCCGAATCCCAATCGCCAGCTTTTATTGGGAGAGTAATACAACATAGCATCTCTTAAAAACAGGTTGTTTTGCACAGCAGAATTATCTGGCGAAATATCTCGTTGAGAAAAAGAAAGCTGAATCCGATAGGTAAATTTCTGGCTAATGGCGTTACCTGCAAAATTGAGACGGAGGCGCCGAATATAGAAATCAACAGTACTATTCTTCGTTTTTAAGTCGTACCGGGATTCTGCCATGCTTTGTATTCGGCCCCCTATGCCCAAAGAAAAAGTACTATCCCGGGATGAAAAGGTAATAGGCTTGCCAAAATGTGCATCCATAAAGCCATTATCGGGGTTATACTGACCCGTACTAATAAGGGAGAAAAGAAGGAAAAAACCAGTTAAATATGTTGTTACCACTATTCTGTTAGGCCAAAACATGACTTGTGTTTAAAATTGCTGCAATATAAAGTCTTTGTTATTGAATCATTACCCTAATTTTATTTCTATATTAACAAATCATTAATTCTCCCTACCCTTAACACCCATCATTAATTCTACCCGGTATTTTCGCAAATCATTCGGCCTCAGCCGATATTAAAAACTACGAACTATGGCACTACAATCGTTTTTGAAAATCTTCATGCCGAAGAACAAAATTTTTTATGAATTATTTGAGAAGGTAGCAGATAATGCTGCTAAAATGGGCTCTATCCTGCGGGATATTGTGGCCGAACCTGATTTCGATAAAAGAGGTGCATTAATATTACAAGTTGAAGATCTCGAACATGCTAATGATGAATTGACACATAATATTTTTACAGAACTGGGCAGAAACTTTATAACACCTTTTGATAGAGAAGATATTCATTATCTCGCTACATCACTCGATGATATAGCAGACTATATATATGCCGCTGCTAAAAAAATAAACTTCTATCGGGTTAACCCCAATGACACCGGCATGCAAAAATTTGCGGAACTGATTGAGCAGGGTGCGCAGCAGGTAAAAATTGCCGTAACTGAGCTTCGTGACATGAAAAATATGCGGAACATTACAGAAGCGTTGGTAAAAATAAACAGTATTGAAAACCAGGCAGACGATGTGTTTGATTTCAGTATCGAAAAATTATTTGCTACAGAGCCAGATGCAAAAGAAGTGATTAAGAAAAGGGAGATTTACCAGGTAATGGAAATTGTTACCGATAAATGCGAAGATGCAAGCAATGTGATAGAATCTATAATTATTAAATACGCTTAATAATTGTCAATGTGCAAATGTTAGTTTTCGAAAACTGTATTAAATTTTCACATTCACACATTTTCTAACTGACTTCTTATGACAACTTTTCTAATAGTAATTATAGCATTAGCCCTGATATTTGATTATATCAATGGCTTTCACGATGCAGCTAACTCCATAGCCACTATTGTATCTACCAAAGTGCTTACTCCTTTCCAGGCTGTATTATGGGCAGCCTTATTTAATTCAGTTGCCTTTTTCATTTTTAAAGATCATGGGGTTGCCGATACAGTAGCTAAGACTGTTAAGCCAGACTGGGTTGGCCCCAATATGATGGTAGTTATTTTTTCAGGCCTAATAGCTGCTATTGCCTGGAATTTATTGACATGGTGGTTAGGCATTCCTTCGTCTTCTTCCCACACATTAATAGGAGGTTTTGCAGGTGCCGCTGTTGCAGCTGGTGGATTTGGTGCTGTAAACTCGCCAATTATTCTTAAAACGGCTGCCTTTATATTTATTGCTCCAATTGTCGGAATGTTAATGGCATTTATCATGTCGCTTTGGTTTCTTAGTTCCTTTAAAAAGGGGTGGACCTCAAAAATATTTTCCATTCTGGTACTCATTTTTGTAGCCGTGTTTCTTTACGTTAGTCTTCAAACCGATCCGGCTAAACTTAAATCTGATTACGATTCGCACATTATGAATGTAATCATGTATTCAAAGAATTTTAAGTGGATACTACTCTCGTTTATTTTAGTTACAATGGCTGTATTTGCATTATATCTCAGCAACATGAATGCACACAAAGCCAATGTATGGTTTAAGAAATTACAATTGATCTCATCTGCTGCCTTTAGTATCGGGCATGGTGGTAATGATGCACAAAAAGTAATGGGCATTATAACAGCCGCCTTGATTGCGGGTGGAAGTATTACAAATATTAGTGAAATGCCGAATTGGGTGCCTATTTCCTGTTATGCAGCTATTGGTTTGGGAACCATGAGTGGTGGTTGGAAGATTGTAAAAACAATGGGTACTAAAATTACAAAAGTTACTCCTTTTGAAGGTGTAGCAGCCGAAACTGCTGGTGCTCTTACGTTGTTTATTACGGAAGCTTTAAAAATTCCGGTAAGTACAACGCATACAATTACGGGTGCTATTATGGGTGTTGGTGCTACTAAAAGATTGTCTGCAGTAAGATGGGGAGTTACAGTAAGCCTTTTATGGGCATGGGTACTTACCATTCCTATTAGCGGGTTGTTAGCAGCGGGTATATATAATATTGCTATTCTCTTTTAATTCAATTGACTTTATTAAAATAAAAATCCTGACTTTTGTCGGGATTTTTTATGGGTAAAATATTAGTAACAGGTGGCTGCGGCTACATCGGATCACACACTCTGGTAGATTTAATTGAACATGGATATGATGTTATTTCGGTTGATAACAACTCCCGTTCAAATCCCGTAATATTAAAAGGTGTTGAACAAATAACCGGTAAAAAGATAAAAACCTACAAAGTAGACCTCTGCAATTTTGATGATACGTTTGCTATTTTCCAGGAGAACGAAGATATAAGTGGAGTAATACATTTTGCAGCGTATAAAGCCGTCGGTGAATCAGTAGAAAATCCATTACTTTATTTTGAAAACAATCTTACTTCCTTGATTAACCTGCTTAAATGTGTGCAGGAATTTCATACCCCGCATTTTGTTTTCTCATCCTCTTGTACCGTCTATGGCAACCCGGATGAAGTACCCGTTACTGAAAACACCCCTTTAAAAACTGCAGAATCTCCTTATGGTTATACCAAGCAAATGAGTGAGCAGATCATCAGTGAGTTTGCAAAAAGCTCAGATACGCAATGTATTTTATTACGCTATTTTAATCCTGCCGGAGCACATCCTTCCTCCATCATTGGAGAAATGCCATTAGGCAAACCTCAAAATCTTGTTCCTGCAATTACGCAAACCGCTATTGGCCGTTTAACAAAAATGACGGTGCATGGAAGCGATTATGATACCAGGGATGGGTCTTGCATAAGAGACTATATTCATGTTTGCGATTTAGCCAATGCTCACACCCTATCACTTCAATATTTGGAAGATCTGAAAAATAGTAGCCAATGCGAAGTTTTTAATCTCGGCAGTGGAAATGGGATTTCCGTTTTAGAAGCAATTAAAGCGTTTGAAAAAGTAAGTGACGTTAAATTGAATTATGAAATTGGCCCCAGAAGACCGGGTGATGTAATAGCAACGTATGCGAATAACAATCTCGCCAAACAAGCCCTAGGATGGAATCCAATATTTTCGCTGGAAGATATTATGGCCACCGCCTGGAAATGGGAACAAAGACTGAAAGCTGATGAAACTGTTTTTGGAAGCCAGTATGGCGAGTTGAATTAAGAGTAGGGAGTCGTAAGTCTTTAGTCGGGAGTTGAAACCCGAACACTCAGAATTTTACATTTTATTTGGGTGTTCGATAATAGTGAGTAGCGGACAGAACGATGAAGGGTGCGACGCAACTGGGCTGCTAGTAGCAATATAGTTGGTCGAATAATTAATTCCTTTCTCTCTGGACTCAGCGACCTCTGCGTGAAACCTCTTTTTCTCATTTGCCTCTTTTATCCTCTTAGCTTACATTTGCCGCACTTAAACAATAAGGCATGCTAAAGGAAATTCAATCAACAGGAAATAAAGATACCCGTAGTGGCTTTGGCGATGGCATTGTGGAAGCGGCCCGCAAAAACGCAAATATAGTGGCTCTTACAGCCGACCTGGCTGGCTCATTGAAGCTGAACCAGTTTATGAAAGAGTTTCCAGAACGTTTTATACAAGTAGGAATTGCAGAAGCGAATATGATTGGCATTGCTGCTGGTTTGACTATCGGTGGAAAAATTCCTTTCACTACTACTTTTGCCAATTTTTCTACCGGGAGGGTGTATGACCAGATTCGTCAATCTGTTGCTTACAGCGGTAAAAATGTAAAAATTTGTGCATCACATGCCGGACTAACATTGGGAGAAGATGGTGCCACTCACCAAATTTTAGAAGATATAGGTTTGATGAAAATGCTACCAGGGATGACAGTTATAGTACCCTGCGATTATGCACAAACAAAAGCTGCCACGGAAGCTATAGCAGAATTTGAAGGACCGGTTTATCTGCGATTTGGTCGCCCGGTTTGGCCAATATTTACTTCCGACAGACCATTTGAAATTGGTAAAGCACAACAGTTTTCTGAAGGAACAGATGTATCCATTTTTGCCTGTGGCC
>LNFM01013760.1_pt1 | contig 10195 bp, 8 predicted proteins | sample 596031 | NCBI WGS metagenome assembly LNFM01 (sample SAMN04254537, study PRJNA301005) | activated carbon metagenome | isolation source: dual media filters at the Ann Arbor, Michigan drinking water treatment plant | place: USA: Ann Arbor | reverse complement strand
TGTAGAACTGGTAGTTGGTGAACAGCACGAAGTTCTGGAACCACTCGGGCGCGGTGCCGGTGTAGTGGCGCAGGCGCTGCAGCGAGTAGTCCACCCGCGGTGCGGTGAACAGCGACAGCGGGTGCGCCTCCCCGGGTCTGGGTTCGTGCGTGCCGTTGGCAATGCCGTCGTCCATGGCGGTGAGGTCGGGCAAATCAAACACGTCGCGCATGAGAGCGCGGCGCGCCACGTCCAGGCTGCCTTCCACGTGGTCGTGCTCGGCGAACGAGAAGTGAATGGGAATGGGCTGCGTGCTGGTGCCCACCTCGAGTTCACCGCCGTGGTTGGCCAGCAGCAGGCGGAACTGCTCAAGGTAGTAGTCGGCGTACAGGTCGGGCCGGGTGAGTGTGGTCTCGAAGCGGCCGGGCCCCGCCACGAAGCCGTAGCTCAGGCGGCTCAGCGGCAGGCTGCTGCTGCCCTGGCGCGACACGCTGTGGGTGTGCAGCCTCACGTAGGGGTAGCAGGCGCGCACGCGGGCATGGGTGAAGTCGCCACCACCCACAAAGTCGCGCATGGCCTGGCGCAAAAACTCGACGTTGTCGTGGTAAATGCGCTGCACCTGGTGCAGCGCAGCGGCTGGGTCGTTGAGGAAGATCGGCGCAGTAAAGTCGGGTGTCTTGTGCATGGGGCTTATTGTGGCGCTGCACCGACCAACCCGCATGACACGATGACCACCCTTCCCGATCTGCCCCAGGCCGCCGCCACGCTCGCTGCGGCGCTGGGTTGTGGGTTGTTGATCGGCATCGAGCGCGAGCGCCGCAAGGGGGAGGGGCCGGGCCGGGCATTGGCGGGCCTGCGCACCTTTGCACTCACCTGCGTCACTGGCGCGGCCGCGGCGCTCACGCAGATCAACGGCCTGATCGTGGCGGGCGCGGTGTTTGTCGCCGCACTCGGCGTGGTGGCCTACTTTCGCGACCGATCCGACGACCCCGGCGTGACCACCGAGATCGCCTTGCTGCTGACCTACCTGGTCGGCGTGTTGTGTTTCTGGAGCCTGCCATTGGCCGCCGGCCTGGCGGTGGGGCTCACCGCCATGCTCGCCGGGCGCGAACGCCTGCACAGTTTTGCGCGCCAATGGCTGCGCCCGGCCGAGGTGCGCGACGGCATCGTGCTCGCGGCGCTGGTGCTGCTGGCCTTGCCGCTGGTGCCCGACCGGCCCTTGTGGGGCAACACCCTCAATCCGCATGTGATCGTGCAGTTGCTGGCCTTGCTGCTGGGCGTTCAGGCTGCAGCCCACCTCGCACGCCGGCTGCTGCAGGCGCAGAACGCGGTGGCGCTTTCGGCGTTGGCATCGGGCTTTGTATCGAGCACGGCCACCATCGCCACGCTGGGTCTGGCCGTGCGCGAGGGCCGCAGTGGTGCGCGGCTGATGGCCGGCGGTGCGCTGCTCAGCTGTGTGTCGACCTTGCTGCAGCTGCTGCTGGTGGCAGGCACGGTGCAACCGGCTTGGCTGGCGCACCTGGCGCTGCCGGCGCTGGGCGGCGCGGTGCTGGCGCTGGCCTGGGGCTTGTGGCTGGTGCGCGGCGCGCCGGCAGAAGCGGCAGCTTTGGCCGTGGAGAAAGACGAGCGCATGTTCAGCCTCAAGGGCGCTGTTGCTGTGGCGGCTTTGCTGGCGGGCATTCAGGCGCTTGTGTACGCGCTCACGCTGTGGCTGGGTGAGACCGGTCTGATCGTCGGCAGCCTGCTGGGTGCGCTGGTCGACCTGCATTCGGCCCTGGCGGCGGTGTTCACCTCCGGCCCGCCCGCGCCCATCGGTCATCAGGCTGTGATGGGGGCGCTGGCGGTGCACGCCCTGAGCAAGAGCGTGACCGCCTCGCTGGTGGGTGGGCGGAACTATGCGATGTGGTTTCTGCCCGGGTTGTGGGCGCACACGGCGCTGGTGATGGGGTTGCTCTTCGTGCTGTGAAGCTGTGGGTGGCACCACGAGAGCCCTTCGACAGGCTCAGGGCGAACGGAACTGTTTCAAGCCTTCACAGGCTCCCGCATCGTCACGAACTCTTCAGCGGCGGTGGGGTGGATGCCGATGGTGCTGTCGAACACCGCCTTGGTTGCGCCCGCCTTCATGGCCACTGCGAAGCCCTGCACGATCTCGCCCGCTTCGGCACCCACCATGTGCAGGCCCACCACGCGGTCGCTTGCGGTGTCCACCACCAGCTTCATGAGCGTGCGCTCGGTGCTGCCCGACAAGGTGTGTTTGAGTGACTTGAACTCGCTGCGAAAGATGGTCACAGCGCCGAATTTTTCGCGCGCTGCCTGTTCGCTGTAACCCACGGTGCCGATGCTCGGGTGCGTGAACACAGCGGTGGGGATGAACTCGTAAGCCATGCTGCGCGGCGGCTTGCCGGCGGCCGGGCCGAACAGCTGGTCCACCACCACCATCGCCTCGCCGAGGGCCACGGGCGTGAGCTGCACGCGGTTGGTCACGTCGCCCACGGCGAACACCGAGGGCACGTTGGTGCGGTAGTTTGCGTCCACGATCACCTCGCCCTGCGCGCCTTGGGCCACGCCCAAAGCCTCCAGCCCGAGGTCTTTCACATTGGGCACGCGCCCGGTGGCGTAGAGCACGGCGTCGGCCATCACCACGGCGCCGCCCCCGCACTCCACGCGCAGTCCTTCGGCGGTTTTGCGGATATCGACCACGTCGGCGCTGAGGCGCAGGTCCACACCGGCCTTGCGCATTTCGGCGGCCACGAAATGGCGGATCTCGTCGTCAAAGCCGCGCAGGATCTGCTCGCCGCGGTAGAGCTGGGTCACCGTCGAGCCCAGGCCGTTGAAGATGGAGGCGAATTCGCTGGCGATGTAGCCACCGCCCACCACCAGCAGGCGCTGGGGGAAGGGCTCCAGGTCAAAGATCTCGTTGGAGGTGATGGCATGTTCGCGGCCCACAAAATGCGGCACGTGGGGCGTGCCGCCGGTGGCGATCAGGATGTGTTGGGCGGTGAACGCCTGGTGGCCGGGTGATCCATCTGCGTTCAGCGTGGCCAGCGCAATGCCGTTCGGGCCGGAAAGGCTCGCGAAACCATCGAGCACGGTGACGCCCGAGCCGCGCAGCAGGTTGCCGTAAATGCCGTTGAGGCGCGTGATCTCTTTGGCGCGGTTGGCTTTGAGGGTGGACCAGTTCAAGGTGGGCTTGACACCTTCCCAGCCGAAGCCGTGGGACTCTTCAAAAGACTCGGCGAAATGGGCTGCATAGCTGTAGAGCTTCTTGGGAATGCAGCCCACGTTCACGCAGGTGCCGCCCAGGCCATCGGTGCCCAGCACCTCGGCCAGCGCCACGCGAGCACCGCGTTGTGCCGCCATGCGCGCGGCGCGCACGCCGCCGCTGCCGCCGCCGATCACGAAAAGATCAAAGTCGAAACTGCTCATCACACATCCTGGAAAAGGCCGCGCGACAGGGTGTCTGGCGAGGCGGGTCTTGATGGTAAGCCTGCGCATGGGTGGGCGCTTGCCCGACGCCCTTGGCCGGCCGCGCGCCGGGGCCATGCATGGGCCGAGCAGCAGGCCCATCGAGCCCTGCCGATAATCCGGGCATGAACACAGCCACCGATTCCCTTTCCGCCAAGCAATCGGGCCTGGCGGTGGTGATCGGGGGCACCGGGGGCATCGGCGCGGCGCTGGTGGCGGGGCTGCAGGCGCAAGGCGTGGAAGTGCTGTCGCTGGGCCGGCGCACGCAGCCCGCGCTGGACTACACCGAAGAGCCCACCATGGCCGCCTGCGCCCAACACGTGGCCGACCACCTGGCACGCACCGGCCTGCCGCTGCAGCGCCTGATCGTGGCCACCGGCTTCCTGCACGGCGACACACCGAGCGGACAACGCGCCGAGCCCGAACGTTCCTGGCAGCACCTGAACGCCGACGCCCTGCAACACAACTTCCTGATCAACGCGATCGGCCCCGCTCTGGTGATGCGGCACTTCCTGCCGCTGTTGCCCAAGCAGGGACGCTGCGTGGCTGCGTTCCTCTCCGCGCGCGTGGGCAGCATCGGCGACAACGCGCTGGGCGGCTGGTACGCCTACCGCGCGTCCAAGGCCGCGCTCAACCAGCTGGTGCACACATCGGCCATTGAACTGGCGCGGCGCAACAAGGAGGCGCTGTGTGTGGCCTTGCACCCGGGCACGGTGGACACGGGCTTGTCGCAGCCGTTCGCGAAAAAGGGTTTGCAGGTGAGGCCCACCGATGAGGCCGCAAGCGATTTGCTGGCGGTCATTGACACGCTGCCGGCGGGCAGCAACGGGCAATTTTTCGATCACAAGGGAGTTGCAGTTCCCTGGTGACGATCAATACGTGTACACGCCCCGTCCGGTCTTGCGGCCCAGCCAACCCGCCGCGACCATTTCCTTGAGCAAGGGCGCCGGGCGGTACTTGCTGTCGTTGTACTCGGCCACGTAGACGTTCATCACCGCCAGGCACACGTCCAGGCCGATCATGTCGGCCAGGGCGAGTGGGCCGATGGGCTGGTTGGTGCCGAGCTTCATGCCGGCGTCGATGTCTTCCGGTGTGGCCAGGCCTTCGGCCAGCACGAAGAACGCCTCGTTGATCATGGGCACGAGGATGCGGTTGACCACGAAACCGGGTGCGTTCTTCACCGTGATGGGCGTCTTGCCCAGCGCCACGGCCAGCGCTTTCACGGCGTCGTGCGTGGCGTCGCTGGTCTGCAGGCCACGGATGATCTCCACCAGCGCCATCATGGGCACGGGGTTGAAGAAGTGCATGCCGATGAAACGGTCGGGGCGCTGGGTTGCGGCGGCCAGCTTGGTGATGCTGATGGAGCTGGTGTTGGTGGCCACGATCACATCGGCGGCGAGCAGGCCGTCGAGCTGCTGCAGGATCTTGACCTTCAGGCCCTCGCTCTCGGTGGCGGCTTCAATGACGAGTTGCGCGCCCTTGAGGTCGTCGTAGTTGGTCGAGCCGGTGATGAGCGACAGCGCCTTGTCCTTGTCGGCGGCAGTGATCTTCTCTTTCTTGATCAGGCGGTCCAGGCTGCCGGCCACGGTGGCCAGGCCCTTGTCGACGGCGGCCTGCGCGATGTCGACCAGGACCACGCGGATGCCGCTGGTGGCGCAGGCCTGCGCGATGCCATTGCCCATGGTGCCCGAGCCGATGATGCCGACGGTTTGAATGCTGTTCATGTTGTGTTCTCTCCTGCGGATGTGGGGTGAAAGTGTCGGGGGTTTTCCCTGCGTCGCGAGGGTGTCGAAGACACAGGTTTCTTAGGCGCTGCGGCCTACCCGTGCAGAAACCCGTGTGATAAGTTGCCTCAGGATTGTCGCGCACGGTTTGCAGGGCGCCACACACGACGGAGACACCCCATGTTCGACTACATCATCGTTGGCGGCGGATCGGCAGGCAGCGTGCTCGCTGGCCGGCTGAGCGAAGACCCCACCATCCGCGTGGCCCTCATCGAGGCCGGCCCGCCCGACCGCAGCGTGTTGATCCATTGCCCGGCGGGTCTGGCGGTGATCGCCAAGTTCGAGCTCAACGGCTGGGGTTACAACACCACGCCACAGCCCGGCCTGAACGGCCGACGCGGTTACCAGCCGCGCGGCAAGGTGTTGGGCGGCTCCAGCTCGATCAACGCCATGGTCTACGCGCGCGGCCACGCAGCCGACTACGACGGCTGGGCCGCGCAAGGCAACCCGGGCTGGTCCTACGCCGACGTGTTGCCGTACTTCAAACGCGCCGAGCACAACGAGCGCGGCGCCGATGCGCTGCACGGTCAGGGCGGCCCGCTCAACGTGATGGACCTGCGCAGCCCCAACCCGTTTCTGGCCTCGTTCATCGAAGCCGGGCAGCAAGCGGGCTACCGGCACAACACCGACTTCAACGGGCCGGAGCAGGAAGGCGTGGGCGCCTACCAGGTCACACACAAGAACGGCGAGCGTTTCAGCGCCGCCAAAGGCTATCTCACGCCCCACCTGCAGAGGCCCAATCTGCAGGTGATCACCAGCGCGCTCACCACGCGGATCGTCACGGAAGCGGTGGACGGCCAGCCGCGAGCGGTGGGTGTGGAATACCGTGGCAACGGCGGTCGTGGCCCGATGCAGAGCCTGCGCCTCAAACCCGGTGGCGAAGTGGTGCTCAGCGCGGGGGCTTTCGGCTCGCCCCAGCTGCTGATGCTTTCGGGCATTGGTCCTGCAGACCATCTGCGGGAACAGGGTCTCCCGGTGGTGCACCACTTGCCGGGTGTGGGCGAAAACCTGCACGACCACCCCGATGTGGTTCTGGTGGTGAACGCGCCGAAGGTGACCGACCTGTTCGGCATTTCGCTGCCCGGTGTGTGGAACATGGTCAAAGGCATCTTCGAATGGCGGCGCCGTCGCAGCGGCATGCTGACCAGCAACTTTGCCGAGGCCGGCGGCTTCATCAAGAGCGCTCCGGAAGAAGCCATCCCCGACCTGCAACTGCACTTTGTGGTGGGCAAGCTGGTGGACCACGGCCGCAAGACGGTGCTGGGCCACGGTTATTCGTGCCACGTGTGCCTGCTGCGGCCCAGGAGCCGTGGCAGCCTGCGTCTGGCCAGCGCCGACCCGCAAGTGGCCCCACTCATCGACCCCGCGTTTCTGCAGGACCCCGACGACACGGCGCGCCTGGTGCGTGGCTTCCAGGCGGTGCGCCGCCTCTTGCAGCAGCCCGCGCTCAAGCGTCACGGTGGTACCGAATCCAGCACCTCCGCACTGGCGCAGAGCGAGGCACAGATCGAACAGTTCGTGCGCAACCACGCCGATACCATCTACCACCCGGTGGGCACGTGTCGCATGGGCCCCGGCCCCATGGATGTGGTGGACGCGCGCCTGCGGGTGCACGGCGTGGCCGGCCTGCGGGTGGTGGACGCTTCGGTGATGCCCGCGGTGGTCGGCGGCAACACCAACGCGCCGGTGATCATGATGGCCGAGAAGGCGGTCGATATGATGCGTGCGGACCGAGCCACCGCTCCATCACTTCAGGAACAACACGATGATTCTCGAACACGCCGACATCCGCATCGATCCGCTCAAGAGCTTGGCGTTTGAAGAGGCCATCCTGCTAGGGGTGACCACCGTCATTGCGCACGCGAAAGGCTTCAAGGGCTACAAGGTCAATCGCAGCATCGAGACGCCGGGCCGCTACCTGCTGATGATTTACTGGGACACGCTCGAAGACCACACGGTGGGTTTTCGGGGCTCCGACCTGTTCCCCCAGTGGCGCGCCATCGTCGGCCCGTTCTTTGCCCAGCCACCCGTGGTTGAGCACCTGGAACTGGTCGGCAAGAGCTGATCAGCCCTTGCGCATGAGCGTGGATTTGCCGAACAGGCTTTCGATCAGGTCCACCGCCAGTTCCGCCGTGCGGTTGCGCACGTCCAGCGCCGGGTTGAGTTCCATCACGTCCATGGACGACAGCCGCCCGGTGTCCGCGATCATTTCCATGCACAGCTGCGCCTCACGGTAGGTGGGGCCGCCGGGCACGGTGGTGCCCACGCCGGGCGCGATGTCGGGCTCAAGGAAATCGACGTCGAAGCTCACGTGCAGGTGGGTGTTGTCGTCCATGCCTGCGAGCGCCTGTTGCATGGTGTGGCGCATGCCCATTTCGTCGATGTAGCGCATGTCGAACACCTCCAGCCCTTGCTGGTGCACCAGGCGCTTCTCGCCCGCGTCCACGCTGCGGATGCCGATCTGGCGCACCACGCTCGCGTCGATGGCCGGCGTGGTGCCGCCGATGCCGGTGAGCAGCGCCGGCCCATGGCCGCACAGCAGTGCCACCGGCATGCCGTGGATGTTGCCGCTGGGCGTGAGGGCGGCGGTGTTGAAGTCGGCGTGTGCGTCCAGCCACAAGACGCGCAGCTGTTTGCCGGTGTCGCGGCAGTGGCGCGCCACCGCGCTGATGGAGCCCAGGCCCAGACAGTGGTCGCCACCCAGCACGATGGGCAGGCGGCCCAGCGCCAGTTCGGCGTGCACCGCGTGGTGCAGGGTTTCGTTCCAGGCGGCCACCTCGGGCAGGTGGCGGTAACCGTCGACGGGGGGCTGCCAGGGGTTGGGCGGGCCGCTCAGGTTGCCACGGTCGATCACGTTGAGGCCGTGGCCTTCGAGCACGCTGGCGAGGTTGGCCACGCGCATGGCTTCGGGGCCCATGGAGGCGCCGCGCGCGCCAGCACCGATGTCGGTGGGCACGCCGATGAGGCTGATGTGTTTTTGCATGCGGCGATTGTCCTTGAGAAGGGCCATTGTGGTGTCGTTGTGTATCTCTTGGTATGTGCTGTTTCCGAATGCGCCCACATGAGCGTGTGTGCACCGTGCACTGGGCTGAGCGGCGTTACATCGGCCTACGTTCTGCCGCGATCGCCCTTGGCACCGCTGTCAGACTGCGGCCTTTGATTTCTTGAACGCCGACCGATGAACATCCCGCTTCCTTGGACCTGCCTGCTGTTGACCACCCTGGCCCTGAGCGCCTGCGGTGGTGGCGGATCGGACGATATTGCCTCACCCAGCCCTGCAATATTGGCCCCGGCCACCTTGCCCGCTGTGCCCCAGGGTGCCCTGGCCTGCGACACCGCCACTGGCCGGGTGTTGAACGTGGGCCCCGGCCAGGCGCTCGCCACCCCCAGTGCCGCTGCGGCCGTGGCCCAGGCGGGTGACGTGATCCGCATCGCCGCTGGCGACTACCGCGGCGACGTGGCCATCTGGCGCCAGAACAACCTGACCATCTGCGGTGTGGGCGGCCGAGCGCGCCTGTTTGCCGACGGCATCAACGCGGGCGGCAAGGCCATCTGGGTGGTGTCGGGCAGCAACATCACCATCGACAGCGTCGAGTTTCGCAACGCCGCCGTGCCCGACCTCAACGGGGCCGGCATCCGCGCCGAACACGGGGGCTGGCTGCGCATCCGCAACAGCGGCTTCTACGACAACGAAAACGGCATCCTCACCAACTCGGGCGCCACGAGTCTGGTCATTGAAGGCTCCGAGTTCGCGCGCAATGGGCGGGGCGATGGCTACACCCACAACCTCTATGTGGGCCAGATCGACCGGCTCACGGTCTCGGGCAGCTATTTCCACGAGGCGAAGGTGGGCCACAACCTCAAGAGCCGGGCGCGCGAGTCCATCATTGAAAACAGCTACCTGATGGACGGACCCACCGGCACGGCCAGCTACCTGGCCGATTTTCCCAACGGCGGGCGCGTGGTCATGCGCGGCAATTTGCTGCACAAGGGCCCGAACGCGCAGAACCCCAGCGCCATCTCGTTCGGCGCCGAGGGGCTGACCAACCCGACCAACACGCTGGAGCTCACCCACAACACGGTGGCCATTACGCGCTCGGGCGGAGCCTTCGTGGCGGTCTACGCGGGCGCACAGTCGGTCAACCTCAAGGCCAACTTGTTCGCTGGTACCGGCAACCAGGCGGTGCTCACCGGCAGCTTTGCCAGTGGCAACGCGGTGCAGACCGGCAACGTGACCGGCCTGGCGGGCAACATCCCCGGCGTGGACAACATCGCCAACCCCCGTTTCTGGCCCGACGTGTCCCTGCAGGCCCTGTTGGATCCGGGCAGCGTGCTCGATGCCGGCTACGCATTCGACGCACCTCGGCCGTACCAGTTGCGCGCCATCTCGGGGGCACGCAAGGCAGGAGCGCTGCAGTCGGCCCCCTGAACCCGGGGGGCAGGGCGTGTGAACGACAATGCAGGCCGCCTGTGTTCCTGCCCAAACCACCCACGCCGCCCACGCGCTGCGGGCCCTGCCATGCCTACCCAAACTCTTTCCCTGTGGACCCCCTGCGGCTTTGACCACCTGACGCGCGATGGTCGCGGCTGGCTGATGCCGACCGACGAATACTGGCGCCTGTGGCTGCAGCGACCCGAACTGGCTTTGGTGGAGGAATCTTGCGCGGCCGAGCAGGCGCTGCACGCTTCTCTCATGGACACGCCCACTCGCACCGTGGGTCAACCTGAACTCGACGCGTTTGAAGACGATGACGCGCGCGCCAACCACCGCCTGTTCCTGGGTTTCCGCGACGCCGTGATGGCGGCCGGCTCGCTGGAAGCGGCCTACGCGGGTTTCTTCAAGGCCGGTGCAGTGCAGATCCCGCCGCTGTTCCTCGACCTCGTGGTGCAGGCCCTGGTGTGCAACCTGCTCGACGGCGTGGATGGCCTGGATGGCGCCTGGCAGTGGCGCGCGGCCGAGATGCTGT
>LNFM01013759.1_pt1 | contig 10197 bp, 7 predicted proteins | sample 596031 | NCBI WGS metagenome assembly LNFM01 (sample SAMN04254537, study PRJNA301005) | activated carbon metagenome | isolation source: dual media filters at the Ann Arbor, Michigan drinking water treatment plant | place: USA: Ann Arbor | reverse complement strand
ACGTGGAATCGAGTGACATCACCGCCGAAATTCGCATGGCCGTCCTCGGCGAATGGGTGCCTCCCCAGCTCGCCGACGTGCTCGCCCTGCAGCGTGCCGAAGAGCCGGAGACTCATGCCGTCCTGGCCGGATGGACAGATCCCGTTCGAGGCGCGGAGCTGCCGGGCGACGGCTTCGACTTCGCCTTGTCTGCGGTTGCCCGGCAGTGGCCTGGCTGGGTATGCGAACCGCTGTGGCATGACACGCTGGCGGTCGCCGTGGCCAAGCGCTCCCACCTGCTGGCCTACCGTGAAGTGCCGTGCCAGGAAGTGCTCAAGCAGCCCTTGATCTGCTCGCAGTCCACGGCCGATGAACCATGGCGCATGACCGTGCAGCGCGTATTCGAGAACGCGCTGCAAGAGCGAGAGCAAACGGTGGAGACATTCGATGTGGCGATGACGCTGGTTGCCGCCGGGTATGGGATCGCCATTGCGCCTGCCGCGAGACTGGCGAGCTACCGACGCCGAGGCATCGCCGTGCGGCCGCTGGCCGGCGCACCAACGATCGTGATGGCTTACCTGCTGCGCCGCGATGCTTCCTTGTCGGACACCCAGGCAAGATTCGCCCGCCGCGCGCGCTTGGTGTCCTGACAGACGCGCGGGGATCGCGGTTTCGCCACGATCCCGCATTCCTGCTGCTAGGCGACTCCGACTCGCGGCAAGGGCTATTCGGGGGCGCCTCAGAAACGGAAAAATGAAGCTCGTAAAGCCGATTGCAGTGGCCGTAGCGGCCTGAACCTGTCCGCGGCGGCATGCACGCGGCGGCGCAGCTAGACGTTTTGCAGCCAGTCCAGGATAAACTGCGTCCGCTCGAAGTGCCCCAACTCGCGCAGGGTGACGACTCGTTCTGGTGCTGGTAGTTGCCAAGCATCCTGAGCATCAGCGGGACCGTCACCGTGCCCTGCTTGATCGAGGTGGCCAGCCGCAGGATTTCGTCCTAATGAGCGAGGCCGTGTTTGATGTTGAGCGTGCCGTCGATCATCGAATTGAGCGCGTCATAGGCGCCGCCGCCATTTGGGATGTAGAGCTTGGCGTCGCCCAGGTCGCGGATGCGAGGCGCGAAGCGGAAGCCCAAGAGGTGCATCAACGCGAAGACGTGATCCGAGAACCTCGCCGTGTAGGAGTAGTGCATCCTCGATGCGCAGATTACCGAGGATGCGGTCGAGCAGGTCGCCGATTACGTTGGTTACGGTGGCAATGCCCTCGATGGCGAGCGCCACCTGGGTCGTGTAGCTGCGCTACGGCTTGAATTTCGTCAGGTCGGCGAAAGTCATCTGGCAGCCGTCGTGGGCGATCTTGATCAGCCGATTCCGGTGTACCAACCCTGCGATGCTGGAAGGCAGGTTGAGCGCATTCCACGGCTTGAAAGTGTCGATGTGTTCCAGCATTTTCCGCGAGTTGATCTTGGCCGGTGATTGGAGCAGCTAGGTCAGCCAGGTCGTCTTGCCCTGATCGGTTTGTATGGCCAGATCGGTCAGCGTGCGGACTGCCTGCCGGTAGTGGCTCATAGCGAAAGGCTGGAAGCCGAACACCGTTTGCACCTCGATCAGATGCTCGCGTCGGGTCTGCTCCCGCTGACCCGTGCTTGCCCCAGTTTTCGACGCCGACCTTGAGCTGGTCACCGACCAGCTTCAACAAGTGCGGAAACGGCGACTCACCGACGCCAGGGATGACGACAGAAAGCGCAGGTAGCAGGGCTGCACCGCGAGGCCCAGCCGGTTGGTTGGGCCTCGCCGCTGCCGGATGATGGACAGGGCGGTGTCGCTGAACGCGTAATGACGAATCAACTCATCCTTGGTATCCGGCAATCCCAGTAGGCTTTCGCGCTCGCCAGCGGACAGAATTGAATGGCTTGGCATGGTCAGGTTTCTCGCATGTACTGGTAAAGCGTTTCGCGACTGATACCGAATTTACGGGCCAGTTTCGCATTCTGCTCGCCAGCCGCGACGCGCCGTTTCAGCTCAGCGATCTGCTCACCGTTCAGAAATTTCTTTCAGTTCTTTCGGCCTCGGTAGGCGCGCTCCACGCTCGATTGGCGAGCGAGATACTTTCGCGCCGCCGCTAACGGATCAAAGCCCGCTCAGCCTCGGCAAACGCACCTATTACCGGCAGCATCAGGTTCGCCATTGGCGAGTCCTCGCCACTGAAGGTCAGGCATAGTTCAAATTGACACTAGACTCCAATACGCCCGTTTCTAGGATCGCATATTCGGTACTCCGTCCACCGATCTGTCAGCAGCGGGTGGGCTGTCAGCAAAGTACGGCAAGCAGACGAGCGCATGTCCCGTCTGCTTCGCTCACGGAAGAGAAGGACGATTACCTCACCTTGGTGATGACATACCCCTTGTCGGCCTGGGCAAACTCGAAATCAACCGTCTTGCCGACCATGAGGCTGTCCAACATCATCTTGTCCTTGACCTGAAACCCCATGGTCATGGCGGGCCAGTTCAGGCTCTTGACGGGTTCATGGGCCAGGGTGACGACACCGGCAGCCGCATCAACCTTGGTGACCTTGCCCTTGGCCATATGTACGGTTTGTCCTGCCGCCGGCTTGCCCATTGGCATGTCTTTCATCCCGTCCATCGGCATGCTCTTCATGCCATCCATCGCCTTTTGCTGCGCCATCGCCGCAGTTGCCGAAAGCACGAGAATGGCCACGAGTGAGTTGATCAGTGATTTCTTCATGTTCAGATTTCTCCAGTAAGTGAGAGGGTGGGAAACCGGTCTCCGGCACTCCAGAGACCGGGGGGGGGTCATCAAGGGCGCTCGCCGTTTGAATGAATGGGGTGCGCTTGGGCTTGCGCATGCGATTGCCGGCGAGGCCGGCGCATCAGGTAGTAGGCTGCCGGGATTACGAACATCGACAGCAGCGGCGCGGTGATCATGCCGCCCACCATGGGGGCCGCAATGCGTTGCATGACTTCGCTGCCGGTACCGCCGCCCCACATGATGGGCAGCAGACCGGCCAGGATGACCGCCACCGTCATCGCCTTGGGCCGCACGCGCAGCACCGCGCCTTCGCGGATGGCGTCGAGCAGGTCGGCTTCGCCGGTCTGGTTTTGGTCGATGCGCGCCATCCAGGCTTGCTTGAGGTAGAGCAGCATGATCACGCCGAACTCGGCCGCTACGCCCGCGAGCGCGATGAAGCCCACCACGCCGGCTACCGACAGGTTGTAGCCCAGTCCATACAACAACCAGACACCGCCGACCAGCGCGAAGGGCAGCGTCGCCATGAGCAGCAGGGCTTCGCCGAAGTGCTTGAAGGTCAGATAGAGCAGCACAAAGATGATGAGCAGCGTGAACGGCACAACCAGCTTGAGCTTGGCAGCGGCGCGTTCGAGAAACTCGAACTGCCCGGACCACGACACCGAATAGCCAGGCGGCAATTTCACCTGCTCAGTCACCGCTTGCTGCATCTCGCGAACCGCCGTGCCCAGGTCGCGACCGCGCAGATCGACGTAGACGAAGCCCGCCAGGCGGGCGTTCTCGCTGCGCAGCATCGGCGGGCCGTCGTCGATGCGAATGTCGGCCACGTCGGAGAGGACAAGCTGCTGCCCGCGCGGCGTGACGATGGGCAAGGCACGCAGCCGGTCCAGCGAATCCCGCACCTCGCGCGGATAGCGCACGTTGATCGGGTAGCGCTGCAAGCCCTCGATGGTCTCGCCGATGTTCATCCCGCCCACGGCACCGGACACCACCGACTGCACGTCGGCGATGTTCAGGCCGTAGCGGGCCGCCCGCTCCCGCTGGATGTCAACGTTGACATAGCGCCCGCCCGTCAGGCGCTCGGCAAACGCACTGGTCACACCGGGCACTTGCTTGACGGCTTGCTCGATCTCACCCGTGAGCCGGTTGATGACGGCCAGGTCGCTGCCCAGCACCTTGACCCCGACCGGGCTCTTGATGCCGGTGGCCAGCATGTCCAGGCGGTTGCGGATGGGCGGAATCCAGATGTTGGTCAGGCCCGGCACGCGCACGGTCTTGTCCAGTTCCTCGACTATTCTTTCGGGGGTCATGCCCGGTCGCCATTCGCTCTTGGGCTTGAACTGGATGGTGGTCTCAAACATGACCAGCGGCGCGGGATCGGTCGCGGTCACGGCTCGGCCTGCCTTGCCGTACACGCTGGCCACCTCGGGTACGGCCTTGATCAGCCGGTCGGTCTGTTGCAGCAATTCGGCGGCTTTGCCCGCCGACAGGCCCGGAAACGCGGTCGGCATGTAGAGCAGATCGCCTTCGTCGAGCGGCGGCATGAACTCGCTGCCCAGATGCTGCAGGGGCCACAAGCTGACCACAAAAAACAGCGCGGCGCCCGCGATGGTGGCTTTCGGAAAACGCAGCACGATGTCGAGCATGGGCCGGTAGAGGGCGATCAGCCAGCGGTTGAGGGGGTTCTTCTGCTCGTCCGGAATGCGCCCTCGGATGAGATAGCCCATCAGCACCGGGATCAGCGTCACTGCCAGACCGGCGCTGGCCGCCATGGCATAGGTCTTGGTGAAGGCCAGCGGCGAGAACAGCCGCCCTTCCTGCGCTTCCAGCGTGAACACTGGCACGAAGGACAGGGTGATGATGAGCAGCGAGAAGAACAGCGCCGGACCGACCTCGGCGGCGGCATCGCCGATCACCCGCCAGCGGGCGTCGCCGTGCAGGCGTTGCCCGGGATGTTCGTGGTTCCATTCCTCCAGGTGTTTGTGCGCGTTCTCGATCATCACCACCGCAGCGTCCACCATGGCGCCGATAGCAATGGCGATGCCGCCCAGGGACATGATGTTGGCGTTGACACCCTGCCAGTGCATGACAATGAAGGCTGCCAGAATGCCAAGTGGCAGGGAGACGATGGCGACCAAGGCAGAGCGCAGGTGAAACAGGAACAGCGCGCACACCACGGCCACCACGATGAACTCCTCGATCAGCTTTTGGCTGAGGTTCTCGATGGCCCGCCCGATGAGGCTTGAGCGGTCGTAGGTCGGCACGATCTCGACGCCTTGCGGCAAGCTCCGCTTCAGAACAGCCAGTTTTTCCTTGACAGCCTCGATGGTGGAGAGCGCGTTCTCGCCCGAGCGCATGACGATCACGCCGCCGACCGCTTCACCTTCGCCGTCCAGCTCGCCGATGCCGCGCCGCATTTCCGGGCCGATCTGCACTTGGGCCACGTCGCCCAACAGCACGGAGACACCCGCATCGGTGGTCATCAGCGGGATGGCACGGAAGTCATCCAGGGTTTTCAGATAACCGGACGCGCGCACCATGAACTCGGCTTCACCCATCTCCAGCACCGAGCCGCCTGCTTCCTGGTTGGCGCGGCGAATCGCCTCGATCACCTTGCCATGGGGAATGCGATAGGCGGCCAGTTTGTCCGGGTCGAGCTGCACCTGGTATTGGCGCACCATGCCGCCGATGGTGGCCACCTCGGCGACGCCGGGCACGGTCTTCAGTTCGAACTTCAGGAACCAGTCCTGCAGGCTGCGCAACTGGGCCAGGTCCTGCTTGCCTGACTTGTCGATCAGCGCGTACTGGTAAATCCAGCCAACGCCGGTCGCGTCCGGCCCCAGCGCCGAAGTGGCGCCGGGGGGTAGGCGCGACTGCACCTGGTTGAGGTATTCCAGCACCCGCGAACGCGCCCAGTAGAGGTCAGTCCCATCCTTGAACAACACATAGACGTAGCTGTCTCCAAAGAACGAGTAGCCGCGCACGACCCGCGCCCCCGGCACCGACAGCATGGTGGTGGTCAGCGGATAGGTGACCTGATTTTCGACCAGTTGCGGCGCCTGCCCCGGCCAGGTGGTACGGATGATGACCTGGGTATCCGACAGGTCGGGCAAGGCGTCCAGCGGCGTACTAACGAGAGAAACCACGCCCCAGGCCGCCAGCAGTACGGTGGCGATTAGCACCGAAAAACGGTTGCTGATCGACCAATGGATCAGGCGGGCGATCATTGCTTGCCTCCTGTCTGCTTACCGTCCTGCGCTTGCCACTGGACGATCTGCGGCGCGTCGCCCTCGCGCATGTGGAATTCGATGTCGATCTCGCTGCCCGCGGCAAGCTTCTTCGAGACTTCCGGCGCCAGCTTGAAATCCATGGTCATTCCCGGCCACTTCAGGGCGGGGATTTCAGGATGCGTCAGCGTCACCGTGTCACCGGTCACGGCTTCCACGCGGGCGGTCGTGCGGTAGGTCTGCGGCGTGGCGTTGGCGCCCATCGGCCCAGCCTCGGAATTCGTACCGTTTGGCGAAGACAAACGCGCCTCCACGCCTTTCAGGCTGGCTTCGGAGTCGATCAGGAACTGTCCGGACAACACGATCCTCTGGCCCTGGCTGAGGCCGGACAGGATTTCGGCCTGGCCATTCTGTTCGCGGCCCACTTGCACCTCGACCGGACGGAACGCCCCTTCTTCGACGACCATCACCAGTGTGCGCTTGCCGGTGCGCACCAATGCCTCGGATGGCACCAACAGCGTGGCGCGCGCTTGGCCTTGCGCCGATGGCTTGAGTTGCATTTGCACGAACATTCCGGGCACCAGCTTGCCCTTGGGGTTGACCAAGGCCATGCGCGCTTTGCGCGTGCGTGTCGTCGGATTGACCTCGGGCAACAAGGCTTGCACTTGGCCACGGAACACCTCTCCCGGCAAAGCCGGGGTAAGCGCTGTCACCTGCGCGCCCACCGCCAGCTGCGACGCCTGGCTCTCCGGCACTTCAGCCTGCACCCACACAGTAGACAGGTCGTTGATGCGCATAAGCGGCATGCCCATCATCGCCGTGCCACCTTCACGTGCCATCAGTTCGGTGACTGCGCCGCTGGCCGGCGCGACCAGAGTCATGCGGGCCTGTATCTGGCCTGTGCGTTCGACCAAGGCAATCTGCGCCTCGCTCATGCCAGCCTGACGCATGCGCTGGCGAGCTCCTTCAGCGAGTGTCTCCAACCCACGCCCCTGCAAGCGCCTGGCGGTCAAATAGTCTTCCTGCACCGCCACCCAATCTGGCACATAGAGTTCCAGCAGCGGCTGCCCTTTGCCGACGTGATCCAGCGCCGCACGCACGTGCAGTTTTTCAATAAAGCCTGTGGCTCGCGCTTGCACCAGGTATTGACCGCGTTCATTCCAGGCTACGGTGCCCACCGCTGCAACCTCGGGTGCCAGTTGACCAGAGACGACTTCACCCGTGCGCACCCCGAGGTTCTGCTGAATGCGCGAGCTGACGGAAACCGTGCCGCTGTCGGCACCCTGCGCCCCGGCATAGGCGGGAACCAGCATCATGTCCATAAAGGGCGATTTACCGGGCGACTCGAATTTTTTGCCCGGCACCATGGGGTCGTGGTAGTAGAGGATTTTTCGACCGGTGAGCGGATCGACGTCGCCGCCCTTGAGGCCGCTCTCGACATGGCGCCGTGTGGCCGCTTCGCCCTCCGGTATCCCCCAGGCAGAGGGGTCTACTGCGGTAGCTGCAGGCGAGCCTGTCGCTTCGGTGGGCGCTGCCGTCGGGGCATGCGCCATCCCGTTGCTGAGACCCAGTTGGTAGAGGCTCCAGCCGCCCGCGCCGAGCACGCCGGCCGCCAGCAGGGCGATGACTATGGTTTTCTTGTTCATGGTTCCTGCTCCTGAGCGGGTTGATTCGACGGACTGGGCAAGGTCTTGGGCCAGGGATCAGGCAAAGGGGCTTGCCCGGCCTGTTCTTGAGGGATCAGATACTCCAGTTCGGCCCACCAGGCGGCCGTCTGCTTTTCGATGCGCAGCCGCTCCAGGCGGGTGTCGGTCACCATGCGCTGGGCTTCGATAACGGCAGCCAGAGGCGCCTTGTCGCCGCGGAAGGCAGCCTCCATGGCCTGGACTCGCTCCGTCGCCAGCGGAATCAGGGTCTTGTCGTAATCTGCGAGGCGCGTGAGGTTGCTGCGCCAGTTGGCGAGCAGGCGTTGCACCTCGAAGAGGTGCTCGCGCCGCATCTCTTCGCGCTCCAGCCTGATCTGTTCAGCCTTCTGCAACCTGGCTGACAGCTCGCGGTCCTGTTTGCGGGCCTGATCCCATTGCAGAGGAATGGAAACGCCCAGCGACACCATGTCGCCGAATCGGCTGCCCCGCTTGCTGTACATCAGCGACCAGCTCCAGTCGGCGCTCTTGTCCTGTCGTGCCACCTCGGCATCGGCCAGCGCCATCCGCTCGCGCGCATTCATCACGGCGATGTCGGGGTGCTGATCGATCTCGTGGCCCAACTGGTGTTCGGCGAGGCGAGTCTGGTCGATTCTCGGGGGGACGCCGAGTGCTTGTTCGGCGCTATCGCCGATCCAGCGTTGCAACTGCGCCCGGGCAGCGGCGAGCCCCGCACGTACCTCGTGCAATCGGTCATCGATTCGGGCCACGGCAGCATGCGCAGCCAATACATCCGCCTGGCTGCTGCGCCCGCCACGGTAGGCGGATTCAACCGCTTCGCTCACCCGGCCGGCTTCCTCACGTTGGCGCTGCAACAGACCCTGCATTTGTTCCTGGTAGTAGCGGTCGAACCAGGCGCCGGCTGTTTGAGCGAGCAGCCTGGCCTTCTGCATGGATCGCATGGCGGTCGCAGCTTCTGCTTCGCGCTCATAACGCGCGGCGCGTGCCTGGCGTTTTTCGGAGCCGGTGAAGGTCTGCATCAGACTGACCGAACGCATCGTCATGAAGTCGTCGGTCAGGCTGTAGCGCATCGGCCCCTCGATGGGCAGGTTGTCCACCGACAGGCGCAGCACAGGGTCCGGCAGACGACCGGCGGAAACGGCCATTTCCCGTGCCGCGCGGGTCGCTGCATCTTGGGCTTGCAGTGTCGCGGATCGTGCCTGCGCAGCATCCAGGGCGGCATCCAATGTCAGGGGGGACGAGGATGTTTGAGCCGCCGCGAGGCTGACGATGCTGAGTGAAAGGACGGCAACAGCGAGAGGTCTGAGCCTGCGCGGCCAATGCCGAGCGCTAAGGATGGGAGGCATACTGCCTCCCGGACAGGAACGTGAATACATTGGCTAACTCCATGCGTGATGAACGCGCGCGACTGATCGAGCACGGACAAGGAACCGCCAGCCACAGAGTGACCAGCAGCTGTATCGCGGTTACACGGAATTAGCTAAGGGATGGCGGTCGCCAGACGCCAGGGGGATCGAATGAGGCGACAAGTGCAGTCAGCGCGGACACAGGGTCTGATGCCTGTGCAGAAGGAATGTATGCGTGAAACGACGGAAGAACGCTGGCACTTGAGGAACCGCAGGGGGTGTCAGTCTTGCAGAGCTTGCCGGTCTTGGCCGCAGTCTCGGCATCGTTGCAGCAATCCCCAGAAGCCTGAGCAGAATCATCGACTGACATCGATGGGCTACCATCATGATCCATGGGGCAAGGCATCTGGAAGGCATGTGCGTTCACGCTGCCTTGAAAGGCAACGACAAAGCAGAGCAACAAGGCCAAAAAGACGCGCATTATTCAATTGTACCAAAAATCATTTTTCGGCGACAGGCTCAACGTGCTTCATTTTCCGTTTTCTGAGTCGTCCTCCATTCGCTTTCCTTCACGACCGTACTCACCGCCATGACGAGCTTGTCGAGATTGCCGGCCGTCACGCCCTCCAGTGCCGAATGCCCCCGCAGCATCGAGCGCGGTTGCAGCAGTGCATGGTAGATCTGCCAAGGGTCCGCACCCCTGGTCAGCTTCAGGACGGACTGGATCAGCTCGTGCTTGAGTGGGTCGAGATGCCAATCCGGCACGCGCTGGCCGCGGTTGCCCACGTTCAACGCCAGCAAGTTGCCCGCCTTGATCTCGTAGCTGATCCACCTGCGGGACTTGCCCGCCATCTTGGCAAACGCAGCGACGGGAAGGTTGTGCGGCGCCTCGAAGACATCGAACAGTTCCATCCTCTCGCGCTGAATGTCCGAAGGTACCAGCGGCGCGGCCGATCGAGGGGGCGGAACCGCCGGCAGCCGATGTGCGGCGGCAGAAACCAACGGCATGGCGTCGCCCGGCTTCGTCACGAGCAGGATTGGCGAAGCGGCAACCGGCGTGGAGGGTGCGCTTGCGGTTTGCTCATTCGGGAACGCGGGCACGCCTTCCAGATGCACGGTGAGCGGCATGCTGGCCGCCTCGACCTGGTTCTGCTCGAAGAGGTCGAGCCGATCGGCCCAGTCCTGCATCATGCGGCGACGCTGCTCCACGTACTCGG
>LNFM01013757.1_pt1 | contig 10202 bp, 7 predicted proteins | sample 596031 | NCBI WGS metagenome assembly LNFM01 (sample SAMN04254537, study PRJNA301005) | activated carbon metagenome | isolation source: dual media filters at the Ann Arbor, Michigan drinking water treatment plant | place: USA: Ann Arbor | reverse complement strand
CTCCGGTGGGGGAAGGTTGGGATGGGGGCAGCTTGCCGATCAAGCCCGCCCGAAATGCTCCATGCAGGCCTTCTCCGTCATCATCACGAAGCTGTGCCCCTTGCACGCGTTCTGGCCTTTGCAGGCGTTCATGGCGGTCTTGCAAGCACCCTGCCCCTTGCACGCGTTCGAGCCGTAGCACTTGACCTGCGCCGTGCTCGAGTCCGCCGACTGGAACACGCCGCTGCCCGGATTGGATTGACACCCGGTCAGGAACATCGCCGCTGCCGCCGTCGCGATCGCGGTGCCTGTCATGGTGGATTTGTCGATCATCGTTGTTCTCCTCGAAGGGTTGCGAGTGGTCCGCTCGTGTTTCAACGCCGAAGTCGTTCCCCGCGGGGGCGGACCGAGATCCCGCGGTTCATGCCTGTGCTTGCGTTGCACCTCGCACGACCCCATTACGGACGTGAGGCAGGGTTGGATTCACCGGTGCGGGATTCGCGTGGCCGGCCATCCAAAGTGGACCGAGCTACGTAATGAGAACTCGCAGGCGCTACGAGCCAGGCGTCATCCGCGGCATCGATGCCGAGTGCCCGGGCGAACCGATCCACGACAACAGAATTGAATGCCATGCAGGCGATCACGACCCACGAGCCGGCGCAGTCGTCGACTGGCGGCACACCGCCCTGTCTTGAACGGCACGTGCGCATTCGTCATTGGAATTGCTAACCGAGCGAGGTCGCCATGATCCAGAAACCTGTCGCCGCGGTCCGGCGTGTCTACAGCACGTTGGATCTTTGCAGTTCCGCCGTCGGTTTGCTGTTCCGTCTGTGGGTCGCCAAGGTGTTCTTCCTCTCCGGGCTGACCAAGATCGGAAACTGGGAAACGACGCTGTTCCTCTTCCAGGACGAATACCAGGTGCCCTTGCTGTCGCCCGCCGTGGCGGCCTACCTCGGCACCGCGAACGAACTGGCGCTGCCGATCTTCCTCGCGCTCGGTCTGGCCACACGCCCCGTGGCCCTGATGCTGTTCGCCTTCAACATCGTTGCGGTCGTCTCCTATCCCGCGTTGTGGGAGACCGGGTACCAGGACCACGTCTACTGGGGGCTCATGCTGCTGGTGCCGATCTTCTACGGTCCGGGCCGCATCTCGGTCGATCACCTGATCGGGAAGTACCTCCCGGTTGCCGATCGCAGCGCGACGGCGTGAGCTTCGACCGTCACGCCAACCCGATTGGTGCGGGCCGAGGTGACGGTCATGGCCCAGGGCGACGATGTATCCTTTACCGCACCGTAAACGCCGCTGGAACTCGCCGCATATGCCCGAGTCGATCACCGTGAACGCGAACCGGCGCGCATGGCTGGCAGCCAGTGGAGCCGCTGCATTCATGGCGGCGTGCGGAAAACAACGAGGAGACGTTTCGATGGGCGCGGTAAACGAGAAGTTCGAGATCAGCAAGACCGATGACGAGTGGCGCAAGCAGCTGAACCCCCAGCAATACCGTGTGCTGCGCCTGCACGGGACCGAACGGGCCGGCACCAGCGAGCTCGATCACGAGAAGCGCGCCGGGACGTTCGTGTGCGCCGGCTGCGACCTGCCGCTGTACTCGTCCGACACCAAATTCAACAGTGGCACCGGCTGGCCGAGCTTCTTCCGGCCGCTGCCCAACGCCATCGGCACTTCGACAGACCGCACTTTGTTCATGACCCGTACCGAAGTGCACTGCCGGCGCTGCGGCGGGCATCTGGGGCATGTATTCGAGGATGGTCCGCCACCCACGGGGCTGCGGTATTGCATGAATGGCGTGGCGATGAAGTTCGTGGCTGCATAGGGCTGCCTCCAACGCCCGCCTTCCCCCGGCATAGCCGGGCGCAGTTGCCCCCATCCCCCGCCTTCCCCCGGCATAGCCGGGGGAAGGAGCGAACTGCGGCGCCGCTGGCTATTGGCACTCCTTCCCCCAGCTTCGCTGGGGGAAGGTTGGGATGGGGGCAGATCAACCCCGACCTGTCGGTCCACCTTACGCCTGCACCCATGGGCGGCGCCCGCATGCGTCCATCTCTTTGACGTAACAATGCAATCGTCGCAGGGCACGAGGGTTGCGTCCGCGCCGTCCTAAGCTATTCCCAACAATAGTCGTTGTGTCCGGGCGGGTGCCGCGTGGACCGCACGACCCGAGCCTCGGGGGCCAGGACTTGAACAAGAATCCGGCAGGTAGAAGTGCACCGTCACGCAACAGTGCAGGCTTTCACGCGCGGCGACGTCCTCTCGCGGCTCTCCTCGCGGCTCTCCTCGCCGGATCACCCTCGGCCTTCGCGCAGACCTGGAACGCCGGCACCGGGGACTGGTTCACCGCCGGCAACTGGAACCCGGCGGTGGTACCCGGGGCGGGCAGCAGCGTCATCGTCAGCAACGGCGGGAACGCCCAGCTTAGCGGTGTCGCCACCACCCCGCTGTTGAGCGATCTCAGCGTCGGCCTGGGTTCATCGGGCACTGGCGCAGGCTCGGTGCAAAGCAACGGCGTTGGAATCCGCACCATCGGTGCCATCAATGTCGGCACAGTCTTCTCGACAGGATCGCTCGCCAACGGTCTCGTGACGATCGCCGGCGCCGGCGGGCAGGCGGGCTCGGCTGTTGTCGGCTACGTCGGGAGTGCCGCCAGCGCGGCCTCGGCCTTCGGCTTTCTGATGACGGAAAACGCACTCACGATCAACAACGGTTCGGTCTGGGCCGGTCAGATGTTCGGCTCGGCCCGCGGGTCGGTGGCGCAAGGGACGATGATCCTCGGCGGCGATGCCGGCACCGCCTCGGGCTTCTTCATCGCGGGCAACGTGACGGCGTTCGACAGTACGCAGGTAGGCAGCCGGTCCACGGGCAGCCTCAGCATCCTCAACGGCGGCGGATTGACGTTGCTCGCGGGCAGCGAAGTGCTCGTTGGCACGACCGTGGGGACCGATCGCACGATGGATGGCGGGGCGACGTACGTGAACCGCGCGACCGGCACGGCCACGATCGGCGGGACACTGACCGTGGCGGGCCCCGTTGGCGGCCTGCGCGTTGGCACCACCGACGGTGGCGTGGTGAACGGCGCGCTGAGCGTGAACGCGCTGGCGATGGGCGCGAATCGGATCGGTGTGCTGAACGTGGGCACCACGGGCAACAACGGGCAGGCCGTGGGCAGCGTGAGTTCCAACAGCGGCAACCTGAACACCAACGGCAATACCTCGGTGGGTACCACGACGGGTGGCAACGCGCAGGGCAGCGTGAACCTGGGCACGGGTGAGCTGCGCGGCAACGGTGGCGGCACGCTGTACAGCGGCGTGGGCTACGGGGTTGGCACAGGGACGGTGGTGAGCGCGCGTGGCGAAGTCAACGCCGCGGGGGTGAGCGGCTACAGCGGATACGAAGTGGGCATGCTGTCCGGTGCGATGGGTGCGGGCTCGTTCGCGCAGGGCGTGGTGAGCGGCGCGGGAGCGGGAGCGGCCTCGGGCAGCACCAACTACCTTACTGTCGGCGTCACATTCAACACCGTGAACGCCGTGTCGGCGACCGGTACGCTGGCCGTGGACGGCGCATTGCAGGTGAACAACGGGCTGATTCAGGTAGGCCAGATGTTCGAAGCCGGACGCGGGTCATTCGCGGGCGGCACGGTGAACATCGGTGGAGACGCCGGGACGGTCAGCGGGCTTTGGATCGTGGGCAACGTGACCTCGTTCTCGGGGGCCACGGTGGGCAGCGAATCGACCGGTGCGTTCAGCACATCGAACGGTGGCGGATTGTCCGTGCAGGGTGGGACCAGCGTGTACATCGGCACGACGGTGGGGAGCGATCGCGCTGTGGAAGGCAGTTCGACGTACGTGAACCGCGCGACCGGTACCGCGACGGTCGACGGCACGCTGCGGGTGCTGGGCGGCGGCAGCAACATGTGGATCGGATACACGACCGGCGGAGAGGTCAACGGATCCTTGAACGTCGGCGCCTTCGACACCGGTGCGAACCGTATCGAAACGCTGGCGATCGCAATTGCCGGAGCAGACGGGCAGGCCACGGGTGAACTGAAAACCGGCGGCGGTAACCTCAATGTCGGCAGTTTGTTTGTCGGCATCGATAACGGCGGTACTGCGGAGGGTCACCTGTCGGTGACCGATACGCTGGCCAACATCGATCGCGTGGTGGCGGGTACCGGTGACAGCGGCACGGGCACCCTGCAACTCGTCAATTCCACCATGAACGTCGTCGAAGACTTCTCGCTGTTCCGCGGTGAGCTCTCCCTCGACGACAGCCTCCTGGCCGTGGGCGGCAACTTCATTCTCGGCGAAGGCGCGACGCTGCGCATCGACATCGACGGCATCGTGCGTGGCGCCGAGTATGGCGCGGTGAATGCCGGCGCGGCTTCATTGGACGGCATACTCGCGGTGGACCTCACCGATCTCATTGTGAGCGGGACCATAGTGTTCGACCTGCTGCGTTCGAGCACGCTCGATGGCATCCTCGGCGACTTCGACAACCTGCTGCTGACCGGATTGCAGAGCGGGTACTCCGCGTTCGCCGGGATCGAAGTGGTCGACAACGTGGAGGTCTATCGGTTGCGGATTGCGAGTGCGACCGTGCCCGAACCAGGGTCGATCGCGCTGGTGCTGGCGTGCTTCGCGGGGATGATGGTGATGCGTCGCTGTCGGTTGGTGGCGCAGCGGGCGCGGTAGAAGTTAGCGGGCAGTTTTCCGCGGCACGCTTGCTTGCCCCCATCCCAACCTTCCCCCACCGGTGGTGGGGGAAGGGGTGTACTGCCGCTGCGCCTTGACCCGGCTTTGCCGGGGAAGGGACGTACACCCTTCCCCCCGACTACGTTGGGGGGAAGGAAACTGCTGCGATACCGGTGGCCATCTGCACTCCTTCCCCCACCGCAAGGTGGGGGAAGGTTGGGATGGGGGCGAACCCATCGACGAGACGAGAGCGTTATCATCCCCGCTCCCGACACCCGAGCCTCTCGATTGACTGACCAGCTCTCGTTGTTCGGCACCGAACTCGAGGTGCCGCCCGATCCGTCGGTGGTTCGCGCTGTCGCGGTGAGCGACGATCTGCGCCTCCTCGCCGAGCAACTCGGATCCAACCTGCACCTCGGCACATCGTCTTGGTTTTTCACGGGCTGGACCGGCATCGTCTACGCCAACGGATCGGATTCCCGCGTGCTCGCGCGCGAGGGCCTGACCGCATACGCGGCGCATCCGCTGCTGCGCACGGTGAGCATCGACCGGTCGTATTACGCGCCGCTCGATCGCGAAGTCTTCGAAGCCTACGCCGCGCAGGTGCCGCAGGACTTCCGCTTCACGGTGAAGGCGCCAGCGGAATGCACGACGCCGTGGGTGCGCGGCGCCGATGGCTACCCGGCTGGCGACAATCCGCATTTTCTCGATCCGGAGTATGCGTACGAGAAGTTCGTGCGGCCGGCATACGACGGGCTCGGTACGAAGTGCGGGCCACTGCTTTTCCAGTTTCCGCCGCAGGGCCGCGCGGCATTGCGCCACCCACGGCAGTTCGCCGATCGGCTGTACGCATTCCTCTCGCGTCTGCCGCGATTGCCGCTCTACGCGGTCGAATTGCGTGATGCGCCGCTGATGACGGACACCTACGTCGAGGCACTCCGCAGTACCGGCATGCGCCATTGCCTGAGCGTGCATCCGAAGGCCGGTGCCCTGCACGACCAGACCGACGTGCTCGCAGCACTCGGGCCGGGCCCGCTGGTCGCGCGGTGGAACCTGAATCCCGCGCACACCTACGAAGAGGCGAAGGAGCGCTACGCCCCGTTCGACCGCTTGCAGCAGGAAGATCCCGCCTCGCGCTCGGTGCTGGCGAGCGTCTGTGCCCGGGCGCTGCAGGGCGGGCAGCCCGTCTACCTGGCCGTGAACAACAAGGCCGAGGGCAGTGCGCCGTTGTCGGTTTTCAAGCTGGCCGAAGAGATCCGCCACAGGCTGCGGCGGGCTTCCTGACCGGCGCCCGGGTGTCGCCGCCCGGCGCCGACGCCTTGAGTTCCGACTCGAACTGTCGTCGGCAGGGTCATGATTCCTTCACCAAATCGCTGGTGCGGCTCTTGCTCACAAGCCTTGACCTGTTCCAAACCGGCCGTATCCCACTGCCCCGGCGTGCGCCTGGTGACGTTTTTTGCCTGGAAGTGCGAAAAATCAGGAATTCCGAGTTGAAGTTATCCCGAGTTCTTCAAGTAGGAGGTTAACGTGAAAGGGCGATTCTCCCTATTGCTGGCGGCCGCGACCGCGATCGCTTCGAGCGGCGGCGCCATGGCGCAGATGTCCTATGACCCCGTGGGGCAGAAGGCCAAGGAACGGAGTCCCGTGTACATCGGGATCGGACTCACGTCCGCCAATTCCAAGCTTCCGCAAGGCACCATCGATGCCTTTGGCAACGCCAATCTCGCCGCGCTCGGGGGGGCGTACTACATCACGAACATCGACCAACGCACCAACGGCGCCAAGGTGTTCATCGGCTACCGGTTCACCAAGTACCTGTCCGTGGAGGCCGGCGGTATCCACTTCGGCGAGCCCGGGGTCGGCTACCAGTTCTATGCCAGTGGCGGTGCTGGTGGCCTCGGTGAGGGCAAGATCGACTACGCCATGGGGGCTGTGTTCGTCGATGCGGTGGGCACGTGGTACCTCACCGAGAAATTCGCCCTGCTCGGGAGAGTCGGGGTGGCTCGCGGGCAGACCCGCGTGGACTTCAACGGTTTACCGCTGGTGTTCATTGCTGGCAACAACGATCGCACCGAACGCAACACGCGCATCAAGTACGGCCTCGGACTGCAATACGACCTGACCGAGTCAGTCATGCTCCGCGCGGAGTGGGAGCGTTACACCCTCCCCGACCCGTTGAGCGACGACAAGGTCAAGGTCGACTCGTTCTCGGGCTCGCTGATGTATCAGTTCTAAGGGTTCAACCGCGGGTGCCAGCGACTGACGTCGCAAGTACGGTAACCCAAAGGGATGCACTCCTTCCCCCAGCAAGCTGGGAGGGAAAGTACAGCGCGAGCGGTCAGACCTGCGCCAAGCGCAGGCACTCCTTCCCCCACCTGTGGTGGGGGAAGGTTGGGATGGGGGCAAGCGACTCGGTTGCGACGATCGCAGCCCCCACCCTGACCCTCCCCCGGCATAGCCGGGGGAGGGAATGTACTTACCCGCAGCTCCCCACCGCCCCGCACGCGGTGCAGAAATCGCAACCGTCCTTGCGGATCACCGTCACGTTGCCGCACTCGTTGCACAGCGAGCCCGGCTGCACCGCAGGCTGCCCTTCGTCGCGCCGCGACTCGAGAATGCCCATCTCGCGCGTCGGGTAGCCCTCTTCATCGAGCACGCCGAGCATCGCGTAGCGATGCATCACCAGACGCGCGAGATACGCCACCGTTGACGGAAAATTCTGCTGGCGCCGCTGGCCCGGCACGAACGCCATGAAATCGCCGAGCGGCTCGGAATAGTTGGTGAGCTTGCGCAGCTTCATGCCGATCCACGCCGGGTCGAGCACGCGCATATCGAGCGACAGGATGCGTGCGAGTCCATCGAGCGCGCGCGGATAGTGGCCCGAGAGCCACAGCGAATACGGGCGCGTCACGCCGTCGGGCAACGTGATCTCCTTCATGCCCAGCACGAACTCCTCGCCCGAAGCGGCGTTCTGGATATCCACGGTCCACGACAACGTACCGTCGGTGCCGGTGCGCGGTTCGTCGCGCGAGAACATCGCATCCAGCACCGGTGACGGATCGGTGTCGTCGAACGCGCCCAGTCGTTCGCAGCGATAACGGATCAACTGCGCCACGCCCGCGACCACGCTCGGCACCTTCTTCAGTTCACCGTGCGGCGGAAACGGCATGTCGAAGCTCTGGTCGCCCGGTGTGCGTGCGAGCTCGTCCAGCTTCAACTTGAGCCACGCGCGATCGTTGGCGCGCATGTCCATCGACAAGGTCTTCGCGACAGCACCGAGACCGCGCGGCTGCTCCGCGCCGTTGACCCAGGCCTCGAATGGAAACGCGCGGCCGTTGGCCTGCGTGTGCCCGACGAACAGCGCGAATTCGCCGTGCGGGTGCGTGATCATGTAGGTCCAGGCATCGTTGCCGTCCGGCAGCGCCGGGCGCCCTGGCCATTGGAGCGATGCGAGCACGGGGGCAGGCAGCGACTTGATCGTGAGGCGCCGATTGGCTTCGCCCAGTGCGACGTCCTGCGGTTTCGATTTCTCGTTCGCGGGCGAGTCCACGCTGAGCACCGCGCCGAGCACCTTGTTCGGGCGGTAGGTCGCGAGGCCCTTCAGGCCCGACTTCCATGCCGTGAGATACAGGTTCTCGAAATCGCGGTACGGATAGTTCTCCGGCACGTTCACGGTCTTCGAGATGCTGGTGTCGATGAACGGCGCCACCGCTGCCACCATGTCCTTGTGCGCCTGCGCCGAAATTTCGAGCGCGGTCACGAAGTACTCGGGCAACTTCTGTACGTCGCCGCCGAGGTGGCGATACAGCCGCCAGGCGTAGTCCTCCACCGGATACTCTTTCCACGTCCCGTCGGCCGTGCGCTTGCGGCGCGTGTAGGTCCACGAGAACGGCGGCTCGATGCCGTTCGACGCGTTGTCGGCGAAGGCGAGGCTGATGGTGCCGGTGGGTGCGATCGACAGCAGGTGCGAATTGCGGATGCCGTGCGTGCGGATCTTCTGCTTGATCTCCGCCGGCAGGCGCGAGGCGAAATTGCCGCCGGACAGATACATGTCCGCATTGAACAGAGGGAACGCGCCGCGCTCCTTCGCGAGGTCGATCGACGCGTGATACGCCCGATCGCGCATCGATTCGGCAATGCGTGTCGCCATGGCACGCGCGTCCGGCGTGTCGTAGCGCACCCGCAGCATGATCAGCGCGTCGCCGAGGCCGGTGAAGCCGAGACCGATACGCCGTTTCGCACTCGCTTCGTCGCGTTGTTGCGGCAACGGCCACTGCGTGAGATCGAGGACGTTGTCGAGCATGCGTACCGAAGTCTCGACGACCCTGCCGAACGCGGTGAAGTCGAAGGCTGCCTTCTCCGTGAAGGGATGCGATACGAAATGCGTGAGATTGATCGAGCCGAGGTCGCAGCAGCCATAGGGCGGTAATGGCTGTTCGCCGCAGGGGTTGGTACTCTCGATCGTCTCGCAGTAATAGAGATTGTTGTCCTTGTTCATGCGATCGAGGAACAGGATGCCCGGCTCCGCGTGATCGTAAGTGGAGCGCATGATCTGCTCCCACAGATCGCGCGCGCGCACCTTGCGATACACCCACGAGCCGTCGTCGCGCTTGTACGCGCCGGCTGCGCGGATGTCAGGCGCGGGTTCCGCCTTGTGCACGAGTTCGACGTCGCCGTCGTTCTCGACGGCACGCATGAACTCGTCGGTCACACCCACCGACACATTGAAATTGGCGAGATCGCCATGGTCCTTGGCGTGGATGAAGGTCTCGATGTCCGGATGGTCGCAGCGCAGGACGCCCATCTGCGCACCGCGCCGCGAGCCGGCCGACTCCACCGTTTCGCACGAACGATCGAAGACGCGCATGTACGAAACCGGCCCGCTCGCGCGCGACTGCGTGCCGTGGACCATCGCACCCTGCGGGCGGATGGACGAGAAGTCGTAGCCCACGCCCCCGCCGCGTCGCATGGTTTCCGCTGCTTCGGCGAGTGCCGTGTAGATGCCCGGGCGGCCGTCGACCACTTCGGTGATCGAGTCGCCCACCGGCTGCACGAAGCAGTTGATGAGCGTGGCGGACAGCGCGGTGCCGGCGGCGGAGTTGATGCGGCCGGCGGGGATGAACCCTTGCACCTGCGCTTCGAGGAAGCGCTGTTCCCACTGGGCGCGGCGGTCTTCGCCTTCGGCCAGCGCGAGCGCGCGGGCGATGCGCTGGCGGACTTCGTGTTGGGTGCGCTCGCCGCCCTTGGCGTATTTCTCCAGGAGGACTTCACCGGAGATGTCCTGGGCGGGCAGCGCCGCCGCCTGGACGTCGGCGGTCGGGAGGGTCGTGTCTTTCATGGCGGGCTTTGTTCTATCGGGTCTAAAAGGATACGCCTGGATGGCGGGTGGGGCACGCGGCCGGCGGCGGTGGTTGCCCCCACCCTAACCCTCCCCCAGCGCTGCTGGGGGAGGGGATGTACGGCGTGTGCGTCAGGTCTTCGGCAAACGGTGGCACTCCTTCCCCCGGCTCTGCCGGGGGAAGG
>LNFM01020089.1_pt1 | contig 10205 bp, 5 predicted proteins | sample 596031 | NCBI WGS metagenome assembly LNFM01 (sample SAMN04254537, study PRJNA301005) | activated carbon metagenome | isolation source: dual media filters at the Ann Arbor, Michigan drinking water treatment plant | place: USA: Ann Arbor | reverse complement strand
GGCGCTGGACCGCACGCGCTACATGCAGTCGTCCAAGACCTTCGTGATGGTGGACCGCCCGTTCTGGAACGACCTGAAAGCGAACGGCTGGCCACTGATGGGCATGACGCTCACCGACCGCCTCACTCGTGGCACCTATTTGTTCGACAACGGGCCCGACCAACCCGGCGTGATCTGCCTGAGCTATGCCTGGATGGGCGATGCGCTGAAGATGCTGCCGCACGGCACGAAGAAGCGCGTGCAGCTCGCGCTGTCGGCACTGGCCAAGATCTACCCCGACGTGGACATTGCCAGCCACATCATCGGCGACCCGATCAGCGTCTCGTGGGAAGCCGACCCGCATTTTCTGGGCGCGTTCAAGGGCGCGCTGCCCGGCCACTACCGCTACAACCACCGCATGTACAGCCACTTCATGCAGGACGGCTTCTCACCGGCCGAGCGCGGCATCTTCATAGCAGGCGACGATGTGTCGTTCACGCCTGCGTGGGTCGAGGGCGCGGTGCAGACCTCGCTGAATGCGGTGTGGGGCATCGTGAAGCACCTGGGCGGCCGCACGCACGCAGCCAATCCGGGTCCTGGGGATGTGTTTGCTTCGCTGGGCCCGGTGGCTCTGCCAGACTAGCGTTTCGCAAACATTTCATCGTCAGCCGTTCGACCCTTTTGCCCAGACCCTCATGACAGCCGACACCCTGACGCTTGCTCTCTGGCAGACCCCGCACCCGACCGAACCCGCCAGCGCGCTGGAACGGCTGGAGACCGCAGCCGCACAGGCCAGCGCAGCAGGCGCGCAGTGGCTGGTCACGCCCGAAATGTTCCTCAGTGGCTACCTCATCGAGCCCAAGTTGCTGGGTGCGCGCGCGCAAGATGCCACAGCCAGCCTGGCGCTCGCGAGCATTGCCAGCCGGCACCGCATCGGCATCGTGGCCGGCTTTCCCGAGCGCAACGGAAGCGGCCTTCCTTTCAACGCCGCGATCGCCGTGGCGCCCAGTGGCGAGACGATGACCACTTACCGCAAGGCGCACCGTTACGGCCCCGCCGACCGACTGCGTTTCACACCGGGTGATCGTCTCCCCACGGTTTTCGAATGGAACGGCTGGCGTCTGGGCCTGCTGATCTGCTACGACATGGAGTTTCCTGAAATGGTGCGCGGCCTGGCGCTGGCCGGGGCCGATGCGGTGATCGTGCCCACCGCCAACATGGAACCGTTTGACGAAGTGCAGCGCGTGCTGCTGCCCGCGCGCGCGCTCGAAAACCGCCTGTACATGGCTTATGCCAACGCTTGCGGCCGCGAAGGAGACACCGTCTACAACGGGCTGAGCACGGTCTGTGGGCCGATGGGCGAGGTGCTTGCCCAGGCCGCGCGCGAAGAGACGCTGCTCAGGGTGACGCTCACGCGCGCTGCGCTGCACGCTGCGCGTGCCAGCACCCAGCTGATCGACCGCCGGCCTGACCTGTATGGGCCCATCGTCGGCTGAATCAAATTTTCCAGAAGTCAGGCCGCGCGTATTCGTGCTTCAGAAAGTCGATCCACAGGCGCACGCGCAGCGCCAGGTGTTTGCGCTGGGGGAACAGCGCAAAGATGCCGTTGGGTGGCGCCGCGAAGTCGTCGAGCACGCTCACCAGCCGCCCTTGAGCGATGTCGGCCTCCACCTCCCAGGTGCTGCGCCAGGCGATGCCATAACCCGCCAGGCACCACTCGCGCAGCACCTGGCCGTCGGTGCAGTCCAGCGGGCCGCCGGGGCGCAGGTGCGTGATGGTGGTCTCGCCACCCTCACCCGGCACGGCAAACGCCCAGCCCCGGGTTTGGGAGGCATCGCTGGACAGCGTGAGGCAGTCAAAGCGCACCAGATCGGCCGGGGTCTGTGGCTTGCCGTGGTGCTGCAGGTAGCGCGGCGTGGCCACGCACAGGCGGCGGTTCTCGGCCAGCCGCACGCTCACCAGCGAGGAGTCGGGCAGGTCGCCCACGCGCACCGCGCAGTCGTAGCCTTCGCCCGCCACGTCGACCACCCGGTCGCTCAGGTTGAGCGAGATCGTCACCTCGGGATGCAGCTCGCGAAAGTGGGGCACGAGCGGCGCCACATGGCGGCGGCCAAAGCCGGCCGGCGCGGTGATGCGCAGGTGCCCGCTGGCCTTCACACCGCCGGCGCTCACACTGGCCTCGGCGTTGGCCAGGTCGGTGAGCAGGCGGTTGCAGTCTTCCAGGAAGGCGCTGCCTTCGTGCGTCAAGGTGATGCGCCGCGTGGTGCGCACCATGAGCTTCACACCGAGGCGGGCTTCCAGCGCGTCGAGCCGGCGGCCGATGATGGCCGGGGCCACACCCTCGGCTTTGGCGGCGGCGGTCAGGCTGCCGCGGGTGGCCACCGACGCGTAGGTTTCAAGTTGTTTGAGTTTGTCCACCGGGGCAGATTACCCCACGAACCGTGGCGGAACAATGCCGCATACGCCTGGATTGATGACTTCTCAAGCGGCTTTCGCCACCGTCTGGCTCAGACGCGCCGCGTCTTCGGCCGAGTAGCCGAATTCGGCCAGCAGCTCGGCGCTGTGTTCGCCCAGCCGCGGAGGACTGTGGCGCACGCCCAGACGTTCGCCGTCGAGCGCGAGCGGCAGCAACACGGTTTGTGCCGTCTGGCCGGCGGTCTCACCGTCGGTGAGGGTGATGGGTGCGAGACCACCGGTGGCCAGCAGGTGCGGGTCGTCCAGCAGCTCATGTGGCTTGGTGATGGGGGCGAACGGCAGGCCGTGGCGCTCGAACACCGCCGCCAGTCCGGCCTTGCTGTACTCGGCGAGCCGCGCGCGCAGCTGCGGAATGAGCCAGTCGCGCGAGCGCACGCGACCGTTGTTGGTGCGCAGGCGCTCGTCGGCCTGAAAGTCGGTGTAGGCCATGGCCTCGCAGAAGATGGCCCACTGCGTGTCGCTCACCACAGCCAGAAAGATCTGCTCCTCGTCCTTCACGCGGAACACGTCGTAAATGCCCCACGGTGAGATGCGCTCGGGCATGGGTGCGGCGGGTTTGCCGGTCACCGCGAACTGCATCATGTGCTGCGCCACGAGAAAGACGTTGTTCTCGAACAGCGCGCTCTGCACCTCGCTGCCCACGCCGGTCTGCTCGCGCGCGCTCAGCGCGGCCATGACACCAATGGCGCCGAACAGCCCGCCCATGATGTCGTTCACCGACGAGCCCGCGCGCAGCGGATCGCCGGGGCGCCCGGTCATGTAGGCGAGGCCTCCCATCATCTGCACCACCTCGTCGAGCGCGGTGCGGTGGTCGTAAGGCCCGGGCAGAAAACCTTTGTGGCTCACGTGGATGAGGCGCGGGTTCAGCGTCTTGAGGCTCTGGTAGTCCAGCCCCAGCTTCTTCATGGTCTCGGGCTTGAAGTTTTCGCTCACCACGTCGGCGGTGGCGATGAGCTTGAGCACCGCCTCTTTGCCTTCGGGCGTTTGCAGATCCAGCACCAGGCTTTTCTTGTTGCGGTTGAACAGCGGGTAGAAGCCCGCGCCCGAGCCCAGCAGGCGGCGCGTGTTGTCGCCGGCCGGCGGCTCCACCTTGATGACCTCGGCCCCCAGATCGGCCAGCACCATGCCGCAGGTGGGGCCCATGACCATGTGGGTGAATTCGACGACACGGATGCCCTCAAAGGGGAGTTTTTTCATGTTGCGGAGAAGGTCAGAAGGCTTCGACAGGCTCAACCCGAACGGGACATATTGGGCTGCCAGCCCTGGGGCAAACCGGCTTCGGGCGTCATGCCGTACACCGGTTCACCGGGCAGGCCGGCTTTCAGCGGCTCGCGTGCCGCAATGAGTTTTTCGATGTCGATGCCGGTGCGCACGCCCATGGCCTCGAACATGAAAACCAGGTCTTCGGTGACCACGTTGCCCGAGGCGCCGGGCGCGTACGGGCAGCCGCCCAAGCCACCGAGCGAGGCGTCAAACGTGCGCACGCCCACGTCATACGCGGCCAGGCAGTTGGCCAGGCCCAGCCCCCGCGTGTTGTGCATGTGGGCCGCGCCCGCACGCTCGCCCAGCTCGGCGCGCAGCCGCGTGAACAGGCGGCGCACCTGCGCCGGGTTGGCCATGCCGGTGGTGTCCGACAGGCCCACCTCGTCGGCACCCGCCTCCACACAGGCCACCGCCAGGCGGAGCACATCGTCTTCAGCCACTGCGCCCTGCAGCGTGCAGCCGAAGGCGGTGGACAGGCCCACCTCCATGGCCACACCCGGTGCGGTGTCGCGCCGCAGCGCGTGCACGGCGCGAAGTTCGACCAGCATCTGCGCCGGCGTCTTGCGCACGTTCGCCAGCGAATGCGCCTCGCTCACCGATACCGGCAAGGTGATCTTGAGCACGCCCGCGGCCAGCGCGGCCTCGGCACCGCGAAGGTTGGGCACCAGCGCCATCACCACCAAACCTGGGTACTGCAACGCATGCTGCACCAGCGCGGGCGCGTCCGCCATTTGCGGCAGCAGCTTCGGCGGCACGAAGGAGCCCACCTCGATCTCGCGCAGACCGGCCGCCACGAGCGCGTCGATCCAGCGCAGCTTGTGTGCCGTGGGCATGGTGGCCTTGACGGACTGAAGACCGTCGCGCGGGCCGACTTCGCTGATCAGGACTTCGGGGGTGGTGGGCATGGGAAGGCGGGGACAAGCAGGCGGGCCTTGCATTCTGTCAGCCTGCCTGCCCCGCTCGATCGAACGCGCCGGCACCAGCGGCTGGGTGGGGTGCGGTCCGCACGCAAACGGTGTTCACTTTTTCACACATTTGCGGAGCACTCGGATCTTCATGGCACCTAGAAACAACACTTAGGCATTCATTTATCAAATCTCTCGCCAGAATGCGCGGTGTTTTGAATTAATCACCCAAAAGTATTCATGCGAGGGAAAAGATGAAACGCAAGAAGGCCCACGGGCCCGCTCGGCGCGTGGCCGTGCTGACCGTCTTGGTGAGCGCAATGTGGACGCTGCCAGCCATCGGCCAAACCCCACGCGACACGGCACAAAGCGCAGCGGAGCAACGCCGGGCCGATGAACGCGATACCCGGCAACGTGAGCAGGCCATTCCTCAGCGAGAAGCGCCGCCCGACACGCCCGACACCAAGCCCACCGCCCGCCTGCCGGACAACGAGTCTCCCTGCTTCCCGATCCAGCAGATTGAACTGCGTGGCGAGGGCACGGCCCGCTTCAGTTGGGTGCTGGATGCGCTCACCGCCCCCGATGGCCTGGACGGGCCCCTGCGCCGCTGCCTGGGGGCGGGCGGCGTCGGCGTCGTGGCCCAGCGCGCCCAGCAAGCCCTGCTCGCGCGGGGGTTCGTCACCAGCCGGGTGCTGGTCGAACCACAAGATTTGAACGAAGGCCGCCTGGCCCTGACCTTGATCCCCGGGCGCATCGGACAGCTGCGTTTTGCCGACCCCACTTCGGCGCAGACCGCCACCCGAAACGCCTTGCCCACGGAGCCCGGCGATGTGCTCAACCTGCGCGACATCGAACAGGCGCTCGAGAACTTCAAGCGCGTGCCCAGTGTGCAGGCCGACATCCAGATCGAGCCCGCCCCAGCGGCCGGATACAGCGATCTGCTCATCGGGTGGACGCAGGGCCGGCCCGTGCGCCTGAGCCTGAGCGCGGACGACGGCGGCTCGCGGAGCACGGGCCGTTACCAGGGCAGTGCCACGCTCAGCGTGGACAACCCGTTGGCGCTCAACGACCTGTTGTATGTGGGCGTGCAGCGCAGCCTGGGTGGTGGCGACCCCGGCGCACGGGGCACCCGGGGGCACTCATGGCACTACTCGCTCCCCTGGGGACGCACGCTGCTGGCCATCGACGTCAGCCAGCACCGTTACCTGCAAAACGTGACGGGCGCTGCCCAGGACTACACCTACCGCGGCCGCACCGGCTCGCAAGAGGCCACGCTGTCGTACCTGCTGCACCGCAACGCCACCGGCAGGACCACGCTGCAGGCCAAGGCGTTCGCGCGGCAATCGAACAATTTCATCGACGACACCGAGGTCGAGGTGCAGCGCCGGCGTGTGGGGGGTTGGCAGCTGGGTGTGGGCCACCGCGCCTTTGTGGGGCGCGGCATGCTCGACCTGAACCTGAATTACCGGCGCGGCACCGGCGCCTTCGGCTCGTTGCCCGCGCCCGAAGAGGCCTTTGGCGAAGGCACCTCGCGCTTTGCGCTGATGCAGGCCAGCGCGCAGTGGCAGTGGCCCTTCAAGCTCGGCGCGCAGCCATGGCAAGTCACCAGCCACTGGCGCGCTCAGATCCACCGCACACATCTGGCGCCGCAAGAGCGCTTTGCCATCGGTGGGCGTTACACCGTGCGCGGCTTTGACGGCGAGTCCAGCCTGAGCGCGGAGAGCGGCTGGTTCTGGCGCAACGAACTCTCCACGGCGCTGGGCGAAAGCGGCACATCCGCATTCGCTGGTCTGGACCATGGCCAGGTGCGCGGCCCCAGTGCACCGCTGCTGCTGGGTACGCGGCTGACAGGTGCCGTGGCCGGTCTGCGCGGCAGCCTCGGCAGCGAGCCTTCCTTGCTGTTCGAGGTGTTCGCCGGCTGGCCGCTGCACAAGCCCGAGGGCTTTCGCACACCCAACGCCACCTTGGGCTTCTGGCTCACCACGGGTTTCTGAGTCTGCCGCCACCAACAACAACCTCCAGGGAATCTTCATGAACCGCAACCACCACCGCATCGTCTTCAACGCCGCGCGCGGCCAGCTCGTGGCTGTGAGCGAAACCGCCACGGCCTGCACCGGCTCGGCAGCCACGGGTGAAGGCCCAGCCCCTTCTCTGCGACCGACCCGTTGGCGCAGAACGGGCGCGGCCCTGCTCACCGCGCTCACCGCCCTGAACGCCCAAGCCCAGATCAGCGCCGACCCCAGCGCTGCCGGCCACCTGCGCCCCACGGTGCTCAGCGCGCCCAACGGCGTGCCGCTGGTCAACATCCAGACACCCAGCGCCGCCGGCGTCTCGCGCAACGTGTACCGCCAGTTCGATGTGGGAAGCCAAGGCGCCATCCTCAACAACAGCCGCACCAACGTGCAGACCCAGCTCGGCGGCTGGGTGCAGGGCAACCCGTGGCTGGCCACCGGCCCGGCGCGCGTGATCCTGAACGAGGTCAACAGCAGCCGCTGGGTGGAGGTGGGCGGGCAGCGCGCCGAGGTGGTGATTGCCAACCCGGCGGGCATCCACGTGAACGGCGGCGGCTTCATCAACGCCAGCCGTGCCACGCTCACCACCGGCACCCTGGTGATGAACGCCGGCGCGCTGGAGGGCTTTCGGGTGCAGGGTGGGCAGGTGCGGGTGGAGGGTCTGGGGGTGGACGCCGCGCAGAGCGACCACCTGGCCATCCTGGCGCGCGCGATCGAGGTGAACGCCGGCATTTGGGCGCGGGCGCTCACGGCGGTGGCGGGGGTCAACGACGTCTCGGCCAGCACCGCGGGCATCACCCCGCTGGCAGTGGGCTCGGCCACCGGCAGCGCCCCGGCCTTCGCGCTGGACGTGGCCGCGCTGGGCGGCATGTACGCCGGGCAGATCCACCTGATCGGCACCGAGGCCGGCGTGGGTGTGAGGAACGCCGGCAGCCTGGGCGCCAGCGCCGGCTCCCTGGTGCTGGACGCCAACGGCTGGCTGCACAACAGCGGCTCACTCGTCGCGGCTCAAACGCTGGACCTCAAGACCCCGACCACCGCAGGCATCACCCAGCGCGGCCTGATCGACGCGCAGACCACGCGAATCAGCACCGGGCAACTGGTCAACGAAGGCGCGGGGCGGATTCACGGCGACAGCATCGCCATCAACGCGCCCACACTCACCAACGACACGGGCGCGGTGATCGCCGCGCGCAACACGCTCAACGCCAGCACCACCACGCTGATCAACAGAGAAGGCGCGCTGCTGCTGAGCGGCGGCCACATGACCCTGGCGGCCAGCGAGCGGCTGGAGAACCGTTCGGGCAGCATCGAGGCGCTGGGCAACTTGACGATCACCACGCCGGTGCTTGTCAATGCCAACGACCACATGACCCACACCGTGGTGACCGATGCCACCACGAACCACACGGTGTACTTCACGCCCGGGGGCGCGGTGGACGCCACCGAGGTGGCCTGGAGCGTGGTCAAGCCGCAGGACGGTCTCTCGCAGGACGAGTACGACGCTTACCGGCGCGAATGGCTGGTGCCGACCTCCAGCGCCTATGCCCACCCGGATTTCAAGACGTACTACCTGGGCGCGCTGCCCTTCGTGGCCGGGCACCTTGAGTCGTTCAACGACGGTGAGAGCGGCTCCACCTGGTGGGTGGGCGACACCTTCACCTACAGCCGCCAATCGCCCATCTGGGCGCACTTCGGCTTGACCGCACCCACCTGGGATGCGCCGGGCCAGATGCCGGGCGGCAGCTTCGACACCGAGGGCAACCTCATCAGCCCACCCGACCCGCAGGCCGTGGCCGCCTGGCAGGCCCAGGCGGCACCCTGGGTGGAACTCACGGCGCGCGTGGCGTCCTTCAAGACCGCCGTGGAAGGCCAGTTCCTGCGCTTTGACGCCTACCAGGACTACACCCAGACCACGCAGCGAGCGGTGATGACAAGGAGTGAGCCCGCGCGCCTCGTCAGCGGTGGCACCATGAACCTGAACGTGGCCATCAGCGCACTGAACCAGGACAGCGAGATCGTGTCCGGTGGTGCGCTGACCATCGGCGGGCGCAGCGTGACCAACCAGGCCACCGAGGTGAACGCACCCACCAGCCGCAGCGGTACCCTCAGCAGCTGGGGCGTGACGGGGCGCGATTGTGGTCTGTTCGGCTGCGACCCCGAATACGGCTGGATCCAGACTCCCTATGCCGAGACCATCGCCAACAACGTCCAGCTGCCCGGGCTGCGGTACGAGCCCAACAGCAACGCGGTGCCCACCTCCGGCACCCACCCGCCGCTTTCACCCACCCTGGGCAACGCGCTCTTCAACCTGAGCCCCGACCCCGACGCAGGCGCTTTCTTCGAGACCGACACGCGCTTTGCCAGCTACCGCCAGTGGCTCAGCTCGGACTACCTGCTCAGCGCCCTGGCCGTGGACCCGGCCACCACCCAGAAGCGCCTGGGCGACGGCTTCATCGAACAGCGCCTCGTGCGCGAACAGGTGAGCGCCCTCACCGGCCAGCGCTTCCTGGGCGACTTCACCACCGACGAAGCGCAGTACCTCGCGCTGATGAACGCCGGCGCCACCTTCGCCCAGACCCACCAGCTGCGCCCGGGCATCACGCTCTCGGCGAATCAGGTGGCCGCCCTCACCAGCGACATCGTCTGGCTGGAAGCCCAGACCATCACCCTGCCCGACGGCAGCACCACACAGGCCCTGGTGCCGCGCGTGTACCTGCTGCCGCGCGCGGGTGATCTCAACACCTCGGGCGCGCTAATCGCCGGGCGTGATGTGCAGCTGAACCTCAGCGGCGACGTGCTGAACTCGGGGACCATCGCCGGGCGCGAACTGGTGCAAATCAAGGCTCAGAACGTGCTGAACACCGGCCTGGTCACCGGCCAGACCGGTGTCATCACCGCCCGCGAGGACGTGAACACCCTCGGCGGCACGGTCACCGCCACCGGCGCGCTCACCGTGCAGGCCGGGCGAGACCTGAACGTGCAGACCACCACCGCGAGGGGGTCGGGCGCTGACGGCGTGGGCCGCTACAGCAGCGAGCAGATCCACCGTGTGGCGGGCCTGTACGTCTCGGGCGAGGCCGGTGTGCTGCTCGCCAGCGCCGGGCGCGATGTGAGCCTGACGGCCGCTGTGCTGCAGGCCAGCGGCGTGCAAGGGAGCGTTCAGGTGCAAGCCGGTCGCGATCTGAACCTGGTCACCGTCAAGACATCCAGCAACCTGGACGCCACACGCGACAGTCGCAACTTCGCGCGCGTGCAGCAAGGCGCAGAAGTCGGCACACAGATCCAGGGCGCATCGATCAGCCTGCAGGCCGGGCAAGACATCACCGCGCGCGCAGCCAGCGTGCAGGCCGAAGGCGCATTGACCGTGAACGCCGGGCGCGACATCACCCTGAACGCCGGTGAATCGAATTACCAGATCGACCACGGCGTGTATGCCAAGAGCAGCGGCCTGCTCAGCTCCTCCAGCACCGAGAACCGCACGCACAACAGCCGCACCGATGCCGTGGGCACCGCGCTGGGTGGGGCGCAGGTGATCGTGCAAGGCGGGCGCGACGTCAGCGTGCGCGGC
>LNFM01013756.1_pt1 | contig 10205 bp, 7 predicted proteins | sample 596031 | NCBI WGS metagenome assembly LNFM01 (sample SAMN04254537, study PRJNA301005) | activated carbon metagenome | isolation source: dual media filters at the Ann Arbor, Michigan drinking water treatment plant | place: USA: Ann Arbor | reverse complement strand
CCTTTGGCCCCGGTTTCCAGGGCTCCGATGGGTTGATCAACCTTCCGCGGCCCCGGCTGCACCGGTTGGCGGACTAGCGACCCGCCTTGCTGCTGATTACGCCGCAAGGGGACGGGAAGGACCGTTTGAGTTCAAGCCGGACTTTACCACCCCGTTCTGGTGCCGCGACGCGCCAGATTGGACGGCAAAGCGCCCCCACCTCTGCCCGCAGGCGCAGGCCGGGCGACGTGACACTGCGGCGGGTATGCAGCCCCGCGTGATCCTCCTGCGCGCCGAAGCGCCGGCCAAGCCAGCCACGGGCGCAGCCTGCAACGGCTGCGGCCTGTGCTGCGCCGAGGCACCCTGCCCCATGGGCATGCTGCTCTCACGGCGGCGTCGAGGGCGCTGCCGTGCCTTGCGCTGGGCCCAGACCGAAGGGCGTTATGTCTGCGGCGTGCTGATGCAGCCGCGGCGCTGGCTGCCATGGCTGCCCGCAGGCTTGGGCCGTCGGCTGGCGGCGCGCTGGATTGCCGCGGCCCAGGGCTGCGACGCCGCTTTCGAAACCGCCTGAGCCGGCTGCTCCCAGCGTTTCCCCGCAGTCGGCGGACGCTGACGGCGCGCGCATTCGGCTCTAGCATGCGCGGCGTCGCCTTCGTGGCACCCCGGCGTCGCCGGGGCAACGTTTGATAGGACCCCGCTGATGAACCTGAAGACCCTGTTGGCCGCAGCCGCCGCCGTCGTCGTGATGGCCCTGCCCGTCCACGCCCAGACCGTGCGCTGGGCTGCGCAGAACGACATCCTGACGATGGACCCGCACTCGCAGAACCATGCCACCACCAACACGGTGCTGGCGCATGCCTACGAGGGGCTCACACGCTACGGCCCCACCTACGAGGTGGAACCCGCGCTGGCCACGAAGTGGACCTTCGTCAGCCCGACGCAGGTGCGCTTCGAACTGCGCAAGGGCGTGAAATTCCACGATGGCACGCCCTTCACCGCCGACGACGTGGTGTTCAGCTATGGCCGCATCAAGCAGCCGCAGGGCACCATGGCGATCTACGTGACGGGCATCAACGAGGTCAAGAAGATCGACACCCACACCGTCGACTTCGTGCTCGCCGCGCCCAGCCCCATCCTGCTGCGCAACCTGGTGAACTTCTTCATCATGAGCAAGGCCTGGGCCGAGAAGAACAAGACCACCAACGTTCAGGACTACAAGGCCAAGGAAGAGAACTACGCCTCGCGCAATGTCATGGGCACAGGCGCCTTCCGCGTGACCGGCTGGCAGCCCGAGCAGCGCGTCACCATGGCCGCCAACCCCGACTGGTGGGACAAGACCGGCGGCAACGTCAAGGAGGTGGTCTACACGCCCATCAAGAGCGACCCCACCCGCGTGGCCGCGCTGCTCTCGGGTGACGTGGACATGCTCACCGACATCCCCACGCAGGACGTGGCACGCCTGCGCAGCGACAACAAGCTGAAGGTGCTGGAGGGCCCCGAGGTGCGCACCATCTTCCTGGTGATGGACGTGGGCAGCCCCGAGCTGAAGTACAGCAGCGTCAAGGGCAAGAACCCCTTCGCCGACAAGCGTGTGCGCCAGGCGCTGAACATGAGCATCGACCGCGAGGCCATCCGCCGCAACATCATGCGCGGCCTGTCGGTCTCGGCCGGCATCCTGGTGGCACCCGGCGTCAACGGCCACACGCCCGAACTCGACCAGCCCGCGAAGGTGGACTACGAAGGTGCCAAGAAGCTGTTGGCCGATGCCGGCTACCCGAGCGGCTTCGAGGTGCGCTTCAGCTGCCCGAACAATCGCTACGTCAACGACGAAGAGGTCTGCCAGGCCATCGTGGCGATGTGGGCGCGCATTGGCGTGAAGGCGCAGCTGGCGGCCGAGAACTTCGCCACCTACAGCCAGAAGTTCCAGAACTTCGACACCTCGCTGTACATGCTGGGCTGGGGCGTGGCCACCTACGACGCGCAATACGCCATCCAGTCGCTGGTCCGCACGCGCACCGCGGGCGCTGACGGCAACTTCAACTTCGGCCGCATCAGCGACCCCACCATCGACCGACTGAACGACGCGATGAAGGTCGAGCCCGATGTCGCCAAGCGCAACGAGATGATCCGCGAGGCGCTGGTACGCATCAAGGACGAGGTGCTGGTGATCCCGCTGCACCACCAGGTGCGCCCGTGGGCGATGAAGACTGGCGTGACCACGCTGCACCGCTCCAACGACAACCCGCACATGCGCTTCACGACCGTGAAGTGAGGCGCTGACGGCGCCAGCAGGAAGGCGGCCCACGGGCCGCCTTTTTCATGCGCGCTTCGGGCTCAGGCGTCCAGGCGGTTGAACACGACGCGGCCACCCTGCACCAGCAGGCGGATGCCGGTGTCAGGGCAGGCCAGCGGTGCGAGGTCTCGGGTCGGGTCGCCGTCCACCACCAGCAGGTCGGCCCAGGCGCCGGGCACCAACTGTCCGATCTGCCCTTCCTGGCGCATCAGCCGCGCTGCGGTGACGGTGGCGCTCTGCAGCACTTCCACCGGCGACATGGCGCCAGACCGAAGCGCGAACTCGCCGTTCTGGCGGCCGTGCATGTGGCCCAGCAGGTCGGTGCCGAAGACCACCGGCACACCTTCGTCCCGTGCCAGCTTCACCGCCGCCAGACCTTGCGCCTGCACCACGGCCAGCTTCTCCAGCATGGCCGCAGACCAACCCAGGCGCTGCCCTTCCTCGGCCAGGGCGGCGTAGGTGGACAAGGTGGGCACGAGGAAAGTGCCGTGGGTCTTCATCAAACGCACGGTGGCTTCGTCGATGAGGTTGCCGTGTTCGATGCTGCGCACGCCAGCCAACACGGCGCGAGACACGGCGCGCGGCGAGTAAGCATGGGCCAGCGCGTAGAGATTCGCGGCCTCGGCTTCTTCCACGGCCGCGCGCAGCTCTTCGACGGAAAACTGCGTGCCGTCGATGGGGTCGCTGGGGCTGCTGATGCCGCCGCCGGCCATGATCTTGATGTGATTGGCGCCCTGGCGCACCTGCTCGCGCACCGCGCGCCGCACCTCTGCCACGCCGTCGGCGATGGCGCCCATCAAGCCCATGCCGGCGCAACTGCAGAAGTAGCCCTCGCCGCGCACGCCGCGCGGGCGCATGTCGGCATGACCGCCGGTCTGGCTGATGGGCTGGCCCGCAATGAAGAGGCGCGGCCCTTCGTACAAGCCCCGGCGCACCGCCTCTTGCAGGCCGTGGTCGGCACCGGCGGCATCACGCACGGTGGTGAAGCCGCGATGCAGCATGCCGCGCATGATCTGCGCCGACATCGCGCCCACCAGCGAAGGCGGCTGCAGCGACAAGCCGGCCAGGTCGTGCGAGGCGGCAACGACATGCACGTGGGCGTCGATGAGCCCGGGCAGGACCACGCGCCCCGCGACGTCGATGCGCAGCGCGTCGTCCACCTGCACGGGCTCGTCGGTCACCGCCAGCAGCCGTTCGCCTTCGATGACCAGCGTGCCATGCGGGCGCAGCGCACCGGCCGCGCTGTCGAAGACCCGCGCGTTGACGATGGCCAGATGCGTCTTCACTGGCTGGCCGAGGCGGGCTTGGCGGGCTGCGGCGCTGAGGCCGGTTTGGAAGAAGGCCAGGGCAAGGGGATGGACCCGCCCACGCTGATGCCGCCCCCCCGGCCGATGGGCACACCGATGCCGATGCCGATGCTGTTGCAGCCACTGGCCAGTGCCAGCAGCGCCACGCCCGAAAGCAGCCCGAGGCGGCGCGCGTTCATGCCGGCCGCGCCGCCAGGCGCAGCTGCGCCGCCTGCATCTCGCGCTTCAGCCGTGCCACCAGCTCGGCCGTGGGCACCACCGCCTTCACCGCGCCAATGCCCTGGCCGCAGCCCCAGATCTCTTTCCAGGCCTTGGGCTTGCTGCCTTCGCCGCCAGCGAAGTTCATCGCGCTGGGGTCGCTCTCGGGCAGGTTGTCGGGGTCCATGCCGGCGGCGCGGATGCTGGGCTTGAGGTAGTTGCCGTGCACGCCGGTGAAGAGGCTGCTGTAGACGATGTCGTCGCTGTTGCTTTCGACGATGCAGCGCTTGTAGTCCTCGGACGCACGCGCTTCGTCGGTGGCGATGAAGGCACTGCCGATGTAGCCGAAGTCGGCACCGGCGGCCAGGGCCGCCAGCACGCCGTCGCCGGTGGCGATGGCGCCGCTCAGCGCCAAGGGGCCGTCGAACCATTCGCGGATTTCCTGCACCAGCGCGAACGGGCTCTTCACACCCGCATGACCGCCTGCGCCGGCGGCCACCGCGATCAGGCCATCGGCGCCCTTCTCGATGGCCTTCCTCGCGAAGAAGTTGTTGATGATGTCGTGCAGCACCACACCGCCCCAGCTGTGCACGGCTTCGTTGACGTCGACACGCGCGCCCAGGCTCGTGATGACGATGGGCACCTTGTACTTGGCGCAAACCTGCAGGTCGTGCTCGAGGCGGTCGTTGCTCTTGTGCACGATCTGGTTGATGGCGAAGGGCGCGGCCTTCTGGTCGGGGTGGTCACGGTCCCAGGCGGCCAGGGTCTCGGTGATTTCGGCCAGCCATTCGTCGAGCTGCGCCGCCGGGCGCGCGTTCAGCGCCGGCATGCTGCCCACCACACCGGCGATGCACTGCGCGATCACGAGCTTGGGGTTGCTGATGATGAACAGCGGCGCGCCGATGATGGGCAGCGGCACACGTTGCAGGGCGGGCGGAAGCTTGCTCATCAAAAGGACTCCAGGGCCAGGGCGGTGACGGCATCGGCACCTTCGACGATGCTGTCGCGTGCGGACGGCACCTTGTTGAGGATGTGGTCGCCGTAAAAGCGCGCGGTGGCGATCTTGGCGTGCATGAAGGCGGTGTCGGTGTCGGCTGAAGGTGCAGCCAGTGCGTCTTCGGCGGCCATCAGCGCGCGCGCCATCTGCCAGCCGGCCACCGTGGTGCCGGCCATCATCAGGTAGGGCACGCTGCCAGCGAACACGGCGTTGGGCGCGGCCTTGGTGTGGCCGGCGACGAAGGCCACCACATCCTCGAAGGCGCGGCGGGCGGCGCCCAGGCGCTTGGCCATGGTCTGGCAGGCGGCACTGCTGCGCGCCTTGAGTGCACCTTCGGTGGCTTCGATCTGCGCGGCGATGGCACGGGCCACGGCACCGCCGTCGCGCGCAGTCTTGCGGCCGACCAGGTCATTGGCCTGGATGGCCGTGGTGCCCTCGTAGATGCTGAGGATCTTCGCGTCGCGCAGGTACTGCGCCGCGCCGGTCTCTTCGATGAAACCCATGCCGCCATGCACCTGCACCCCCAGGCTGGCCACTTCCAGGCTCATCTCGGTGGACAGGCCCTTGATGAGGGGAACCAGGAACTCATAGAAGGCCTGGTTCTGTTGCCGCACGTCGGCTTCGGGGTGGGCATGGGCCGCGTCGAAAGCCGCCGCAGCCACCAGCGCCATCGCGCGGCAGCCTTCCGTGTGGGCACGCATCGTCATCAGCATGCGGCGCACATCGGGGTGGTGGATGATGGCTCCGGCCTTGGGCAGGCTGCCGTCCACCGGCCGGCTCTGCACGCGGTCGCGCGCGTAGCTCACGGCCTTCTGGTAGGCGCGCTCGGCCAGCGCGATGCCCTGCACGCCCACGCCGTAGCGCGCGGCGTTCATCATGATGAACATGTACTCCAGGCCGCGGTTCTCCTGGCCGATCAGGAAGCCTGTGGCGCCGCCGTGGTCGCCGTACTGCAACACCGCCGTGGGGCTGGCCTTGATGCCCAGCTTGTGTTCGATGCTGACGCAATGCACGTCATTGCGCGCACCCAGGCTGCCATCGGCGTTCACCAACACCTTCGGACAGATGAAGAGGCTGATGCCTTTCACACCCTCGGGTGCGCCCACCACGCGGGCCAGCACGAGGTGGACGATGTTGTCCGCCATGTCGTGCTCGCCATAGGTGATGTAGATCTTCGTGCCGAAGATCTTGTAGCTGCCATCGGGCTGGGGCTCGGCGCGCGTGCGCACCGCCGAGAGATCAGATCCCGCCTGCGGCTCTGTCAGGTTCATCGAGCCCGTCCAGCTGCCGTCGATCATCTTCGGCAAGTAGGTGGCCTGCTGCTCGGGCGTGCCGGCAGTCAGCAGGGCTTCGATGGCACCGTCCGTCAGCAACGGGCACAGCGCGAAGCTGAGGTTGGCGCTGTTCACCATCTCGCTGCAGGCCGCGTGGATCAGCTTCGGCAGGCCTTGGCCGCCAAAAGCTGTAGGGTGCTGCAGCCCCTGCCAGCCGCCCTCGGCAAACTGCCGGAAGGCCTGCTTGAAGCCCGGCGTCGTGGTGACCTTGCCGTCCTTGAAGAAAGACGGGTTCTTGTCACCCTCCCAGTTCAGCGGCGCCACCACCCCTTCGTTGAACTTCGCGCTTTCTTCCAATACGGCGGCGGCAGTGTCATAGCCGGCATCCTCATGGCCCGGCAAGCCGGCCACGGTTTCGATGCCGGCCAACTCCTTCATCACGAACAACATGTCCTTGACGGGTGCGCGGTAGCTCATGCTCGGTCTCCAGATACAAAAAGGGCGCCACAAGGGGCGCCCGGTTCAGTTCACGCCTCAAAGCTTCTCGATGAGCTCGGGCACGGCGGTGAAGAGGTCGGCCTCCAGGCCGTAGTCGGCCACGCTGAAAATCGGCGCCTCGGCATCCTTGTTGATGGCGACGATGACCTTGCTGTCCTTCATGCCGGCCAGATGCTGGATGGCGCCGCTGATGCCGACGGCCACATACAACTGCGGCGCCACGATCTTGCCGGTCTGGCCCACCTGCCAGTCGTTGGGCGCATAGCCGGCATCCACCGCTGCGCGGCTGGCGCCGAGCGCCGCGCCCAGCTTGTCGGCCAGGGGTGTGAGCACCTCGTTGAACTTCTCGCCGCTGCCCAGGGCACGGCCACCGCTGACGATGATCTTCGCTGCGGTCAGCTCGGGACGGTCGCTCCTGGCGATCTCGCTGCCGATGAAGATGGAGGCGCCGCTCTCGGCCACTGCCGGGACAACTTCCACGGCTGCGCTGCCCCCGCTGCCAGACGCGGCGTCGAAGCCCGTGGTGCGCACGGTGATCACCTTGACGGCGTCGGTGCTCTGCACCGTGGCGATCGCATTGCCCGCGTAGATGGGGCGCTCGAAGGTGTCGGCGCTGATGACCTTTGTGGCGTCGCTGATCTGCGCCACATCCAGCAGGGCGGCCACGCGCGGGGCGATGTTCTTGCCGCTGGCCGTGGCCGGGAAGAGGATGTGGCTGTAGGCCTTTGCGTCCTTTCCCACGATGGCCAGCACCTGCGCGGCGTTGGTCTCGGCCAGACCATGGTTGAGGCCTGCCGCATCGGCGTGCAGCACCTTGCTCACGCCGGCAATCTGCGCCGCCGCAGCTGCGGCAGCCCCGGCGTCGTGGCCGGCCACCAGCACGTGCACGTCGCCCCCGCAGGCGATGGCAGCGGTGACGGTGTTCAGCGTGGCGCCCTTGACGGACGTGTTGTCGTGTTCAGCAAAAACGAGGACGCTCATGCTCAGATCACCTTGGCTTCGTTCTTCAGTTTGGCCACCAGCGTGGCGACGTCGGGCACCTTGATGCCGGCGCCGCGCTTGGCCGGCTCAGAGACTTTCAGGGTCTTGATGCGTGAAGCCACGTCCACGCCCAGATCGGAAGGCTTCAGCAACTCCAGCGGCTTCTTCTTCGCCTTCATGATGTTGGGCAGCGTGACGTAACGCGGCTCGTTCAGGCGCAGGTCGGTGGTGACGACTGCCGGCAGCTTGAGCTTCAGCGTTTCCATGCCCCCATCGACTTCGCGGGTGATGTTGGCCTGGCCATCGACCACCTCGATCTTTGAGATGTAGGTGGCTTGCGGCAGGCCGGCCAACGCAGCCAGCATCTGCCCGGTCTGGTTGCAGTCGTCGTCGATGGCCTGCTTGCCCAGGATCACCAGACCCGGCTGCTCCTTGTCGATCAAGGCCTTTAGCAACTTGGCCACAGCCAAGGGCTGCAGTTCATCGGCACATTCCACCAGGATGGCGCGGTCGGCTCCGATGGCCATCGCGGTGCGCAGGGTTTCCTGGCACTGCGTGACACCGCAGGACACCGCCACGATCTCGGTGACCACGCCCTTCTCCTTGAGCCGCACTGCTTCTTCGACGGCAATTTCGTCGAAGGGGTTCATGCTCATCTTGACGTTGGCGATGTCCACGCCCGTGCCGTCGCTTTTCACGCGCACCTTGACGTTGTAGTCCACCACCCGCTTCACGGGCACCAGCACCTTCATGAATGACGCTCCTGCGCTCAGTTGACGTATACGTTAATCGGTCCATTCTAGGCGCCGCCCCTGCGCCATGCGCCGAAACGGGCCAAAAAATAGTACGGTCGTTCTATTCTCTGGCCAAGCGGCGCCCGGCGCAGTCGCCGCAGCGACAAATCAGACAGGAAGGGGGTGAACAGTTGGCGCCGAGGCAGCAGTAGGCCGCCGTGGCCGGGTGGTGGCAGTGGTGCCCAGGACGGGACTCGAACCCGTACACCCCGCAAGGGGTCGCGGATTTTAAGTCCGCTGCGTCTACCGATTTCGCCACCCGGGCGGGCGGCCGATTATGCGAGCGGCCCGCAAAACAAAAGGGCTCCACCCTGGGAGCCCTAAGCTGTGAACGTGCTTGGAATAACTGGAGGCGCGATCCGGAGTCGAACCGGACTAGACGGATTTGCAATCCGTTGCATAACCGCTTTGCTATCGCGCCAGGGGGTCGGCCACTCAACTTCCGTCTTCAGCCAAAAAGAAGGGAAGCCTAAGCTTCCCGTTCGTTTGCGCCTTGATGCAGGCGCTTCGTTCTGAAATTTGGAGCGGGATAAGAGGCTCGAACTCTCGACCTATACCTTGGCAAGGTATCGCTCTACCAACTGAGCTAATCCCGCATGTTTTCGCCGCTGGTTGGCGGCTGTCTTGCATGCCTCGACGGTGTTTTGGCCGCTTGCCTTGCTGGCCCCGTCGAGCCTTGCATTCTATGCCAGTTCTTTCGACCTTTGCAAGCCCTGCCGCATCAATTTTCTGTCTCGGCAGCTCAATGCGGCAAGGCGTCTTGGGAGCCCACCGGTGGCACCGCATCGGCCTTGGGCGCCGTGGCGTCCTTGGCGACCAGTTCCTCGTCGGGCAGCGCATCAGGCACGCGTTCCAGCGCGATCTGCAGCACCTGGTCGATCCAGCGCACCGGCACGATCTCCAGGTTGTTCTTGGCGTTCTCCGGGATGTCCTGCAGGTCCTTGACGTTCTCTTCAGGGATCAGCACGGTCTTCACGCCGCCTCGGTGGGCGGCCAGCAGCTTCTCCTTCAAGCCGCCAATCGCCGTGACCTCGCCACGCAAGGTGATCTCGCCCGTCATGGCGACATCGGCGCGAACCGGTATGCCGCTCAGGGCCGAGACCAAGGCCGTCGTCATGGCCGCGCCTGCGCTCGGGCCGTCCTTGGGCGTGGCGCCGTCCGGCACGTGGATGTGGATGTCACGCTTCTCGAAGATCTCGTCCTTCAAACCCAGACGACGGGCGCGCGAACGCACCACGGTGCGCGCGGCTTCGACGCTTTCCTTCATCACGTCGCCCAGCGAACCGGTGCGGATGATGTTGCCCTTGCCCGGCATCACCGTGGCCTCGATGGTGAGCAGGTCGCCGCCGACTTCCGTCCACGCCAGCCCCACCACCTGCCCGACCTGGTTCTTCTTCTCGGCACGGCCGAAGTCGTACTTCCGCACGCCCAGGAAGTCGTTGAGGTTGTCCTCGGTGACGACCACCTTGCCTTCGTACTTCTTCAGCGTGATGCCCTTGACCACCTTGCGGCAGATCTTGCCGATTTCGCGTTCCAGCGAGCGCACGCCGGCTTCCCGCGTGTAGTAGCGCAACACTGCGCGCAAGGCCGATTCGGTGATCTCCATCTCACCGTCCTGCAGGCCGTTGTTCTTGGCCTGCTTGGGCATCAGATAACGCTGCGCGATATTGAGTTTTTCGTCCTCCGTGTAGCCGGCCAGGCGTATGACTTCCATGCGGTCCAGCAGGGCCGGCGGAATGTTCATGCTGTTGCTGGTGGCGACGAACATCACGTCGCTGAGGTCGAAGTCAACCTCGACGTAGTGGTCGCTGAAGGTGTGGTTCTGCTCCGGGTCCAGCACTTCCAGCAACGCCGATGACGGGTCGCCGCGGAAATCCATGCCCA
>LNFM01013755.1_pt1 | contig 10206 bp, 9 predicted proteins | sample 596031 | NCBI WGS metagenome assembly LNFM01 (sample SAMN04254537, study PRJNA301005) | activated carbon metagenome | isolation source: dual media filters at the Ann Arbor, Michigan drinking water treatment plant | place: USA: Ann Arbor | reverse complement strand
TCCGCCGCAGCCGGCCTGTCGATGGGTGAATTCAACGGTCACGGTTCCAGAGATGCTTTGCTCACCGACGTGTTCCTCAAGTTCGCTCCGTCGGACACGACTCGGGTTGAGGTGCCATTCGACCTGGGCACCGAGTACGGGAGGGCAGACCACAAACGTGATTTCTTCCCGTTTGTCTCCATGGCGCTTGCACCCGTGATGCATTCGCGATCGCGCCTGGCTGCCTACGCCACCCCCGCGCTGGGCGAAGGTATTGAAACACCCGGCTCCGCCATGACCGGCGTTGGGGGTGGATGTCTGGCCATCCTCAGCGCAGGTGCCCCCATCAAGGCGTGGGTGGCCGGCGCAGATCTCGGTCTGCTGGTGCATGGAGATCAATGCCTCGTGCTGGCCGATCCACTGCCTGGCGAGGAACCTTTGCTGGACGCTCATCTGAAGCTGGCTGGCACCTGCCATGGGCTGACCGCAGTTCAGTTGATGGCGAACACGCCTGGAATCTCAATTGGTCAGCTGGAAACAGCGCTGGCACAAGGCGTGGACCTGTGCCGCTCACGTCTGACGGAGATACGTGCAGCGTTGTCCGACCGGCCGAGTACGGCCGAGCTGAAAACGCCTTGGAGCCAGACGATACACATCGATCCTGCGCTCACCCACGAGGTCATGGTTCGACGTCGCGACGCGGTTGTCGAGCTGTGCGAAGCAATCGGCACCAGCATCCGGGTTGACGAACAAGGATTGGTGACGATCTCGGCACCCAGCGCCCAACTGCTGGAGATGGCTTGCAAGCAGTTCAAGACGATTGCAGGCGACGCGCTGAAGAATGGCGCGACTGTTCGAGCCGTGGTGGTTGAGGTGATCGAATTTTTTGGCGTCCGGCTTGCGACAGAGGACGGCAAAGTTGCCATGCTTCACTCCTCGCGAATGACACCGAGCACCCTGAGTCAGGGCTTGGATGTGGGCGACACGATCAGGGTCAGGTTGTTGGGGCAGGACGTTCTGGGTTGCTACAGGGCGGAGATGCCCCTGGATCCTGAGCCAGAGCCGGGCGGTTCATCGGCTTCGTTCTGAGGGCTCCCGATGACCAGCCCATCACACACCGAATCCGTGACGCAGACCCAGCGCCGCCGAACGTTTGCAATCATCTCCCACCCCGATGCTGGAAAAACAACGCTGACCGAAAAACTGCTTCTGTACGCAGGGGCCATTCACATCGCTGGCAGTGTGAAGGGCAGAAAGGCGACCCGCCACGCCACTTCAGACTGGATGGAGATCGAGAAGCAGCGAGGGATCTCCGTGGCCAGTTCCGTCATGCAGATGGAATACCGCGGCTGTGTCATCAACCTGCTGGACACGCCCGGGCACCAGGACTTCAGTGAAGACACCTACCGCGTGCTCACCGCTGTGGACGCAGCATTGATGGTGATCGATGCTGCCAACGGCGTGGAGGCCCAGACACTGAGGTTGCTCGAAGTCTGCCGTGCGCACAAGACGCCCTTGATCACCTTCGTCAACAAGCTTGACCGTGAGGTTCGTGAACCCCTTGACCTCATCGACGAAATCGAGCGCGTGCTCGCCATACCGACGGTTCCCATGTCGTGGCCCGTCGGCATGGGCAAGACGTTCCGTGGTGTGTTCGACATTCCCGGTCAACGGATGCGGGTCTTTCGCGCTGGAGAGGACAGAGCCCGGGATGCTGATGAGTGTTTAGAGGGGCTGGACAACCCGGTGGCCGCAGAAAGATTTGGCGATGAGTTTCGACAAGCTCGAGCTGACATCGATCTGGTCCAAACGGCGGGTGCACAGTTTGACCGCGAGACTTTTCTGCTCGGTAAACAAACCCCCGTGTTCTTTGGTTCGGCCATCAACAACTTCGGCGTGCGGGAGGTGCTTGACGCCTTGGTGGACCTTGCCCCACCGCCTGGGCCTCGGCAAGCACTGCAGCGTTGGGTCAAACCCGATGAGCCCGCCTTCACCGGTGTCGTGTTCAAGATCCAGGCCAACATGGACCCGGCGCACCGCGACCGCATCGCATTCGTGCGCGTGTGCTCAGGGCACTTTGCCCGGGGCATGCGACTGAAGGTGTGCCGCAACGGCAAGGAGTTCAGAGCGTCCAACGTGGTGTCGTTTCTTTCGCAGCGTCGTGAGCAACTCGAAGAGGCGTGGGCGGGCGACATCATCGGCTTGCCCAACCACGGTCAGTTGCAACTGGGCGATACCCTGACCGAGGGGGAAATGCTGCAGTTCACAGGGTTGCCGTTCTTTGCGCCCGAGTTGTTCCGCACGGTAGAGTTGGCGGACCCCATGCGCGCCAAGCAGCTTCGGGAGGCGTTGAAGCAGTTGGGCGAAGAAGGGGCGATCCAGGTGTTTCGCCAAGCCAACGGAAGCGGCACCCTGTTGGGTGCCATCGGCACGCTGCAATTCGAGGTGGTCGAGCACAGGCTCGAACACGAATACCGCGTGCGCGCGCGCATTGCACCCGCGTCCTTCCAGTCCGCGCGTTGGGTGACTTCCAACGATCCGCTGCAGCTGCGTCGCTTCCTCGACGTGAACGCCCACCGAATCGTCTACGACGCTGTGGATGCGCCCGCATTCCTGGCCACCTACCGCGCCGAGCTTCAGGTGGCTCAGGAGCAGTGGCGCGACATCGAGTTTCACCCCATGCGCGAGCACGCGGGGCTGGTCGCACAGCCGCGCATTGTTTGACGCTCTCTCCTGAACTCTCACCCGAAAGGATTGAACATGGATCACGCTTCCCCGGAACAGATGGACATCGAGGCCGTTCGCACAAGGCTGGTGCAGCAGCTCAAACAGGTCGAGCGCGATGTTCCAGCCATCGACATGCCCGCCACCATTGAACGCACGCGGATTCGCCGCCGTCGTGCCCAAGCAGCGCTGGACCGCCTGGATGCAGGCATCTACGGACGGTGCTGCCAATGCAATCTGAGCGTTGAGCCCGAGGTCCTGCATTTCGATCCCTCCGCGCCTTTCTGCAACGACTGCCAGTCCGAAGTGGATCTGCGCCGGCGCAACGCATGAACGCGGATCGTCATATTGAAAGGATCTCGCAATGAACTTGAACATGGAGATGCAAGCGCCCGATTTGCGCTTTGAACTGCTGCGGGGCGTCGAGGTGCTGGCCTCGGCCGTCAAGGCAACCCTGGGCCCTTCCGGGCGCCATGTGGTGCTGGAACGCGCGGACGGTCCACCGCGCATCACAAAGGATGGCGTGAGCGTGGCCAGGACGATCCAGCTGGAGAATCGATTCGAGAACCTCGCAGTCCAACTGGTCAAACAAGCCGCGCAGCGCACCGCCGATGAGGTTGGCGATGGAACCAGCACGACCACGGTGCTTGCCCACGCCCTGCTGCGCGAGGGCCTCAAGCACCTGGCCGTGGGGATTGACCCAACGCAACTCAAGCACGGCATGGAGCTGGCTGCCGCAGCCGCGCTGGCTGATCTGCGCAAGCATTCCGTGGCTTGTTCCGGACCTGAAATGTTGAAGCAGGTGGCCACCTTGGCGGCCAATGGCGACAGCCATGTCGGACAGCTCGTTGCCGACGCGTTGCAGCGTGTGGGCACAGAAGGCGTGGTGCACATCGAGCCTGGCCGTGGGTTGCACAGAGAACTCCATCTCGTGGACGGATTGCAATGGGAAACAGGTCCAGTGTCGATGCGATTTGCAACCGACCACGTACGACAGCGGGTGCGGCTTGAAAAGCCGTGGGTGCTGGTCGCCTTCGGGACGATCGAAGTCTGCGTCGATCTGGTGGATCTGCTGGAGCGCCTGGCCAAAAATGGGGGGGCGCTGGTGATTGCCGCCGAAGATTTCTCCGAGGGTGCCTTGCAAATCCTGCTTGCCAACGCTGGTCACGCGTCGCTCAAGCTGGTGGCCATCAAGGCTCCTTGGGTGGGGGAACGCCGACGAGGGGGCTTGGTTGATCTGGCCTTGGCCACAGGAACGCAGCCTCTGAATCCGCTCACGGGTCACACGCTGAAAAAGCTGGCTTTGTCCGAGCTGGGAACGGCGCTGGCATTCGAGGCCTCCGAGCGGCATTCGGTGTTTCTGGGCGGCGGGGGAAAGTCTGTCGATCTCCATCGCCACATCGAATCGCTTGGCCACATGGCCCTCGCGGCTGACAGCGAGACGGATCGTACCCAGGCGCGAGAGCGCCGCGACATGTTGGCCAATGCTGTGGCATCGATAAGGGTGGGAGCTGTCACCGAGCTTGAATACCAGGAAATCTCGGACCGCCTGGATGACGCCTTGCATTCGGCACGAGCGGCCCGCCGGGAGGGACTCGTGCCGGGCGGAGGCGTGGCCTACCTGCGCGCACGAGCCGCCGCGTCCTCGGTGCCGACGGACAGTGAAGACGCCGCCGCCGGTGTCGCCGTGCTGGTCAAGGCACTGTCCGAGCCCTTTCTGCAAATCGTCGGGAATGCCGGCATGGAGGCCTTGCCAGAGCTCAGTCTCATTGAAGGACTTCCAGCTGCGCGTGGTCTGGATGTGATCCACAGGCGCTACGGTGACATGTTCGAACTCGGCATCATGGACCCGACGTCGGTTGTCTGCAGCGCACTGCGCAACGCGGTCTCGGTTGCAGGAATGCTGTTGACCACCGACTGCGCCATCACCGCCGACGGAATTCACCATGCCAAAACCGGGCAGACCGGGGAAGGATTTGCATCCGGCAAGCGGTGATGTGGCGCGCAAACTCCAGACGATCTTCAGCGACTGCGGAAGAGTTTTCCTGGCTTGAGCTTTCGGGCTCCGCCATCGACATCGCCCCCTGTGAGCCCACGGCGTTGCATGCGATGCGCTTGGACACCGTGCTCACACACCTGCTGTACGGTGGCTCAACGTCGGTGGCCGACCTGGGCTGCGGCGGCGGCTTGCTTGTCCAGCGTCTGCTTGCCCATCCAAGGTTTCAAACAGTGGTGGGGATTGACGTTTCGGCGGCGGACTTGTGGAAGGTGGAGCGAGACAACGCTGCAGAAATCCGTGAGGGCCGACTTCGACTGATTCACGGGTCGTTCACTGACCCCCATCAAGACCTTATCGGGCTTGAAGCCGTGGCGATGGTGGAGACGATTGAGCACATTCCTCCGTCCAGGCTCTCTCGGCTGGAACGCTGGCTTTTCGAGCAATGGCGCCCCTGCACCGTGGTGATCACCACGCCCAACCAGGAATACAACGTGCTGTACGGCATGGCCCCAGGGCAGATGCGCGAACCTGGACATTGCTTCGAATGGCCGCGCGCCCGGTTCCGCCAGTGGGTTTGCGGTGTAGCCATGCGCCATGGCTACGCGCTGGAACTGTTTGGCATCGGCGAGGAAGATCCACGCCTCGGCAGCCCGACCCAGGCGGCGCGGTTCCGCAGGCTCGAGGTTCGCCCTTTGCGTCCCTGAACGCCGGGAGACAGGATGTTCGGCGACGTTAAGCTTTCCGGCTCCGCCTTTCGGGTCGATCCGAACCAACAGCCATGCGACTCATCTCCCAATTGATTCACCCCCGGGTAGCCAGCATGAACGGCACAGTGCTCAAGCGCCAGGCAGCGCGTGGCATCGTGCTGCGCGAGCAATCCGTCTTATTGCTCTTCACGGAGCGGTACAACGACTTCAGCTTCCCCGGCGGTGGCGTGGACCCGGGCGAGAGCTTGACCGTGGGCCTTCAGCGAGAGATGGAAGAAGAAACCGGCGCGACCAACACGCGTGTGCTGCGCGACTTTGGGTATCTAGAGGAATACCGGCCCCACGGAAAGGGCGGGTTCGACCTGCTTCACATGACCTCTCACTTCTTCCTGTGCGAAATCGACCAGGAGCTGAAGGCAACGAATATGGAGGGCTATGAACAGCGCAACGGCATGCGCCCCATGTGGGTGGACCTTCACACGGCGCTGAACCACAACCGTGCCGTCCTGCAGCGGCAGGACATCACCATGGGCATGTCGATCCAGCGTGAGACGCTGATGCTGGAGTTGGTCGCGAAGGAACTGCTTCAGCAAACAGGGTGAACACCCAAGGGCCACGCTGTGCTTTGAGGGGAGCTCAGGGGCGACGGTATCCGCCACGCAGTCCGTCTTTGGTCAAGACCCACTGCCACAGCTGGATGTCCCGAGCCCGAAATGCTCCTGCGCAGGACAAGAGGTAGTAGCGCCACATGCGGTGGAATCGTTCTCCGAGTTCCTCGCTGAAACGAGGCCAGGCGGCCTCGAAGTTGGCGTACCAGGCCATCAGTGTCTTGTCGTAGTCCGCGCCGAAGCTGTGCAGGTCTTCCACTACAAATAAGGCATCGAAGGCATCGCCCAGCTGCCCGATAGAAGGCAGGTCGCCGTTTGGGAAGATGTACTTGTCGATCCACGCGTCCGGCGTTCCCTCACGGGTGTTTTTACCGATGGTGTGCAGGAGAAACAAGCCGTCGTCCGCAAGACAGCGGTGCGCCACCTCCATGAATGTGCGGTGGTTCTTGCGCCCTACGTGTTCGAACATCCCCACACTGGCGATGCGATCAAACGGTTCGTTCACTTCTCGGTAGTCCTGTAGTCGGAACTCGAGCGGCAGTCCCCGGTACCGCTCCTGCGCCCAGGCGGTCTGCTCTTGGGAGATCGTCACGCCCACGCACTGAACGCCATAGTGCTCGGCCGCGAAGCCCATCAGGCTGCCCCAGCCGCAGCCGATGTCCAGCAATCGCATACCGGGTTGCAGTTGCAGCTTGCGGCAGATCATGTCGAGCTTGGCCTCTTGAGCCTGCGCCAGTGTTTGTGCGCCACCGGACCAGTAGCCGCAGGTGTAGGTCATGCGCGCGTCGAGCATGGCGGCATAAAACTCGTTGCCCAGGTCGTAGTGGACCTTGCCGACCTTCCAGGCGCGTTTTCGATTCTGGCGGTTGATCAATCGAGTGCGCAGCGCGTGAAAAGCCAGCCGAAGTGGTTTAACTTTGGCATCGAGCCGTGCGTTGAGGATGCGATCAAAAAACTCATCCAGCTTGTCGGCTTCCCAATGCCCGTCCATGTAGGCCTCGCCCAACCCGAGGTTGCCTAGAGAGAACACACGTTCGGGCAAACTCGCATCATGGAGCTGCATGTCCCAGGGTTGCTCGCCATTGACCCGAATGGCGGCGGACTCCAGCAACTCCAGCATCAGCTTGTGGACGTTTGAACGCGCATTCAAGGCGATTCGATGGTTTCTGGTTGTATCCAAGCCACTGGTTGCTTCTTCAGTACTCAGCATCTTCAATTTTCTCCTTCAAAAAATTGTGTGACGAGAGGGCGCTGCTTGGTTGTCAGCGCAATCGGTCGGGGTCGTTGCGCTCGATCTGGCAAGCCATGCAGAAGACCACTGCTGGGTCCTGCCGCAGACGGGCTGGATCGATGCCTTCGTCGCACTCGCAGCAGCGGCCGTAGACGCCTTGCGCCAAACGGTCTTGTGCCGCCAGCAGCTGGCGCTGACGCTGGCGCAGCCGCTGCTGGCGCTCCTGCGCCATGGCCTGCTGCTGCAGGGCGTCCATGCGCGAGAGGCGGCCCACGCTGGTCTGGTCCAGCTCCACGGTGCTGGCTTCGTCAGCAGCCTGCACCAGCGATGTACTCACCCCGGCGAGTTCGTCGGCGATCAGTTGGGCAAATGGGGTGTGGGAGGGTTCCATGTCGATTTGCCCGGAACGTTCAGCGCAGCAACAGAGTGGGCACCTTGGCCGCGCGCAGCAGCTCGCTGGTTCGGCTGCCCATGAACAGGCTGCGCAGCGGCGAGTGGGTGTACGCGCCCATCACCAGCATGTCGATGCGCTGCTCGTCGATGTAGCGCGCCACGGCGGTCTCCGGGTCCCCCATCACTTGGGCCGCGGACGTGTCGATGCCGGAGGCCATCAGTGCGGCCTGCGCCACCTGCAGTTGTTTAGAAGCGTCGCCACGGCCCTCCTTGCCCACCATCAGCAGGTGGCAGGGGATGCCTTTGAACAGAGGGCTGGCGGCCACCATCTCCACGCCATGGCGTGAGGCCGAGCCGCCGTCGAAGGCGATCAGCACCCGGGCTGGCGGTGTGAAGTTGTCGGTGACGGTGAGGATGGGGCGCTCCATGGCGCGCACCACGCGCTCAACATTGCGGCCTAGGTCGCGCAGCGTGGTGGTGGACGATTCACCACGTCGGCCCATGACCACCAGGCGCACATCGGCCTGCTGCTCGGTGAGCGTTTCCACCAGCGAACCGTGACGCTGGCGCATGTCGGGCTCGGCCACGCCAGCGGCTTGTGCGCGCAGGCGCAATCGGTTGAGGAAGACGCGTCCTTGCTCACGCTCGCGAATGGCCACACTGGCTTCGTCTTCGGTCAGCTGGTTGAGCAGGTTTTCCTGTGCGTTCACGCCGATCGCACCGCTGTGGTCCGTCACCGGCGCGGTGCCCTGCTGTCGGTCGATCACGTGCAGCAGTTCCAGCGGCGCGCTCATGCGCAGGGCAGCCCAGGCGGCGGCGTCGGTCACGTGGTCGGCGTAGGGCGACTGGTCCACACAGGCCAGCACTTTGTTCTCGAAGCTCATGTTCGTGCTGTCCATCTCAGTGTCCCATCAGCAAATCTTCGGCGCCGTCTTTGTCGTGCACGCCGAACTTGTCCACCATGGTGGCGCTGGCCTGGTTCAGGCCCACCACCTCCACCTCGGTGCCCTCGCGGCGGAACTTCAGCACCACCTTGTCGAGCGAACTCACGGCCGTGATGTCCCAGAAATGCGCGCGGCTCACATCGATGCGCACCTTGTCCACCACTTCCTTGTAGTCAAACGAATTCGTGAAACGGTCGGCCGAGGCAAAGAACACCTGGCCCAGGATCTGATACGTGCGTGTGCGGCCATCGTCTTCAGCACGTGACTGCACGCGCAGGATCTGGCCCACCTTGTGCGCAAAGAAGAAGCCCGAGAGCAGCACGCCCACCAGCACACCCTTGGCCAGGTCGTGTGTGGCGACTGTGACCACCACAGTGGCCACCATCACCACGCTGGAGCTGCGTGGGTTGTCGCGCAGGCCCTTGAGCGAGGCCCAGTTGAAGGTGCCGATGGCCACCATGATCATCACGGCCACCAGCGCGGCCATGGGGATCTGGCCCACCCAGTCGCCGAGGAACACCACCATGAGCAACAGGAACACGCCCGACGCGAGCGATGACAAGCGCCCGCGTCCGCCCGACTTGATGTTGATGATGGACTGGCCGATCATGGCGCAGCCCGCCATGCCGCCGATGAAACCGCTGGTGATGTTGGCAACGCCCTGACCCACGCATTCGCGGTTCTTGTCGCTTTTGGTGTCGGTCAGGTCGTCCACGATGGTGGCCGTCATCAGCGATTCGAGCAGGCCCACCACCATGAGCGTGAGCGAGTACGGGAAGATGATCAGCAGCGTTTCCAGGTTGAGCGGGATCTGCGGGATCAGGAAGAACGGCAGGCTGTCGGGCAACTCACCCATGTCGGCCACGGTGCGGATGTCCAGGTTCATGAAGATGGCCAAGGCGGTCAGCACCACAATGGTCACCAGCGGCGAAGGAATGGCCTTGGTGATGTAGGGAAAGCCGTAAATGATGGCCAGACCACCTGCTGTCATGGCGTACACATGCCAGCTCACGTTGGTGAGCTCGGGCAGCTGCGCCAGAAAGATCAGAATGGCCAGCGCGTTCACAAAGCCGGTGACCACCGAGCGCGAGACAAAACGCATCAGCACGCCCAGTCGCACCCAGCCGGCAATGATCTGCAGCACACCAGTGAGCACGGTGGCGGCCAGCAGGTATTGCAAGCCGTGGTCCTTCACCAGCGTGACCATCAGCAGCGCCATGGCGCCGGTGGCGGCCGAGATCATGCCGGGGCGACCGCCAGTGAATGCGATCACCACTGAAATGCAGAACGAGGCGTACAGCCCGACTTTGGGGTCGACGCCGGCAATGATGGAAAACGCAATGGCTTCGGGGATGAGGGCCAGTGCAACGACGATACCGGCGAGCAAGTCGCCACGGATGTTGGACAACCAGTCCTGTTGAAAAGATTTCATGAATTCGATGGGTGTGCTCAAGCCATGCGGACCTTGTATGGGCATCGCGGCGGAGCGGGGAAAACGGAGCGATTGACTGGCGGGTTTGAAGATGAATCTTCAAACAACCGCACCAAGTAGGTGCGGCGCCCTGACGCATGACCAAACACTTTTGCCGCTCGCCGGGCAGTGCCGGTGCGGTCAATGGGT
>LNFM01013753.1_pt1 | contig 10207 bp, 8 predicted proteins | sample 596031 | NCBI WGS metagenome assembly LNFM01 (sample SAMN04254537, study PRJNA301005) | activated carbon metagenome | isolation source: dual media filters at the Ann Arbor, Michigan drinking water treatment plant | place: USA: Ann Arbor | reverse complement strand
CATGTCGGCCTGTCGATGGCGATGGGGGCCTTTCTGGCGGGCGTGCTGCTGGCCGATTCGCATTTCCGGCATGAGCTGGAGGCCGATATCGAGCCGTTCCGCGGGGTGCTGCTCGGCCTGTTCTTCATGGCAGTCGGCATGTCGCTCGACCTCAGGCTCGTGCTCGACAACTGGCTGCTGCTGGCGCTGGCGGCGCCGCTGCTGGTGCTGTTCAAGATCGCGGTCGCGGCCTCCATCCTGCGCGCCTCCTGCTCCTCGACGACGGAGGCGATCCGCGCCGGGGCGCTGCTCTCGCCGGCTGGCGAATTCGCCTTCGTGCTCCTGCCGCTCGGCCTCTCGCTCGGCCTGCTCACCAGCCAGCAGAGCGCGATCGTCACCGCGCTGGCTGCGCTCTCCATGCTGATCGGGCCTGTGCTGGCCAAGCTGATCGATGGCTGGCTTCTGGCGCGCGCGAAGCCGGAGACGATGGAGGAGGACTTCGACGGGGCCGGCGCGGCCTCCGTCATCGTCGTCGGCTTCGGGCGCTTCGGGCAGATCGTGACTCAGGCTCTGCTGCTGCAGCATGTCGATGTGACGATCATCGATTCGGACGTCGAGCGCATCCGCTCGGCGGCGAGTTTCGGCTTCAAGATCTATTATGGCGACGGCACGCGGCTCGATGTGCTGCGTGCGGCGGGCGCGAGCAAGGCGCGCGTGATCTGCATCTGCATCGACGACAAGGACGCCGCCTTGCGCATCGTCGAGATGGCCAGGGCCGAATTCCCGCAGGCGCGGCTGCATGCGCGCGCCTATGACCGCATCCACGCCATCGACCTGATGAAGGCCAATGTCGACTATCAGATGCGCGAGACCTTCGAATCGGCGCTCGGTTTCGGCCAGGTGACGCTGGAAGCGCTCGGGCTGACCTATGACGAAGCGAGCCTCGTCATCGACAGCGTGCGCGACCGCGACGCCCAGCGCATGGAGATCCAGTACCATGAGGGCATCGCGGCGGCGCTCAACAAGGTCCCGCGCGTCACGCCCGAGCCGCTGGTCAAGCCCAGGGCCAAGTCGAAGGCGCTGAGCGAGGAAACCCGCGAAGTGATCGAGGATGGCGGGGCGGAGGTCGCGGTCGGCGGCGTCGGCGAGCCCGAGCGATGAGCCAGCCCGCCGGCCGCCAGGAGGCGGTCTTCGTCACCGGCTCGCTGATGCGGCACGTCACGGTGATGACCGCGACGGCTTCTGTCGGACTGATGGCGATCTTCGCCGTCGACCTGCTCTCGCTGCTCTACGTCTCCTGGCTCGGCCGGCCGGAGGCCACGGCGGGCGTCGGCTTCGCCACGATCGTTCTCTACCTGATGATCTCCATCAATATCGGGCTGATGATCGCCGTCTCCGCCATGACGGCGCGTGCGCTCGGCGCCGGCGACCGCGAGGCTGCGCGCCGCATCGCCGGCTCGACCATGGCGCTGATGGCGCTGGCGGCGATCGCGCTGTCGATCATCGCCCTGCCCTGCCTGCCCTGGCTGCTGCGGGCGCTCGGCGCGCATGACGAATCCTACCGCGTCGCGCTGTCCTTCCTCTGGATCGTGCTGCCGTCGAATGTGCTGATGGCTCTCGGCATGGGCTTTTCCGGCATTCTGCGCGCCGTCGGCGATGCGCGCCGCGCCATGTTCGTGACGCTGGGCGGCGGGGTGGCGACGGCGGGCCTCGACCCGCTGTTCATCTTCGGCCTCGGATTGGGGCCTGACGGGGCGGCCTGGGCCATCGTGATCTCGCGGATCATCATCGCGAGCGTCGGTTTTCATGGCGCGGTCAAGGTCCACGACATCGTGGCCCGGCCGTCCATGGCCGCCATGCTCGGCGACACGGCCCGCACCTTCGCCATTGCCGGACCCGCGATCCTGACCAACCTCTCCAATCCGATCGCCAATTCGGTCTTCGCCGGCGTGATCGCGCGCTATGGCGACGCGGCGGTGGCGGCCATGGCGATCATGGACAGGCTCGTGCCGGTCGCGTTCGGCGTGCTGTTTGCGCTGTCGGGCGCGGTCGGGCCGATCCTCGGCCAGAACTGGGGTGCGGGCCGCTTCGACCGGATGCGCAAGGGACTGACCGATTCGGCGATCTTCGCCGTGGCTTGCGTGCTGATCGCCTGGCTCGTGCTGGTGCTGCTGCGCCATCAGATCGTGGCGGCCTTCGGCGCGACCGGGCTGACGGCGGAGCTCGTGCTGTTCTTCTGCCTGATCGCAGGGCCGATGTGGGTCTTCGTCGGGCTGCTCTTCGTCGCCAACGCGGCCTTCAACAATCTCGGCATGCCCCTGCTCTCGACCCTGTTCAGCTGGGGCCGGGCGACGCTGGGCACCATGCCGCTCGCCTTCATCGGCGCGCATTACGGCGGGCCGAAGGGCGCGCTGGTCGGCTCGGCGCTGGGCGCGGTGGCGTTCGGCGTGGTCGCGCTCGTCTTCGCCTATCGCGGCATCGCCCGGCTGGAGCGTGAGGCGGCCTCGCTTGCCTCGCTGCCGGGCGCTGCTATCGTCCCCGAGCATGCGGCGGCAGACCGCTGAACCGGGCCGGAGACGCACCATGACCAATCTCTACGAGATGATGATGCAGGCCCAGAACGGCCAGGCGATGCAGAATCTCGCCCGCGCCTACGGGCTCTCGCAGCAGCAGACGCAGAGCGCGATCGAGGCGCTGCTGCCGGCCTTCTCGATGGGGCTTCAGCGCCAGACGCAGGACCCCTACGCCTTCGGCAGCCTCGCCCAGATGATGACGGCCTCGCCCTTCGGGCGGATGTACGACGCCAATGGCGACGGCATTCCCGACAATGCGCAGGTCGCGGGCACGAACGTGCTGAGCCAGCTCTTCGGCTCGAAGGAGGTCAGCCAGGCCGTGGCGGCGCAGGCGGCCGCGACCAGCGGCGTCAGCCAGGCGATCCTCAAGCAGATGCTGCCGATCATCGCCACGATGGTGATGGGCGGGCTGTTCAAGTCCGCCGGCAACAGCGGCATGGGCGGCATTCTGGGCCAGTTCGCCGAGATGATGAAGGGCCAGATGCCGGGCATGCAGCCCGCCCCGCCGCCGCAACCGCAGGCGCCGACCAACCCGCTGGAGGCGATCTTCGGCCAGATGTTCGGCAACGGCCAGATTCCGGGGCGCGGCGAAACGCAAGGAGGCGGGCCGTTCGGCGGCGGCCAGATGCCGGGCGGACAGACGGGCATGGACCAGATCGGCGGCAGCATGCTCGGCCAGATCCTGACCGGCATGTTCGGGGGCGGGCAGCAGGCTGCGCCGGAGCCTCGTCCCGAGCCGCGCGGACGTCGCGAACCCGAGCCGGAGGCCGACCCGCCGCCCTCGGGCGAGACCGGGCCGGGTTCGATCGGCCTCGATGCCCTCAACGCGATGTTCGAGACCGGACGGCAGGTGCAGGACAGCCATCAGAATGCGATGAAGGACATCTTCGACACGATGTTCGGCGGCGGCAGACGCTGACGAGGCAGGGCGGCCGCCTGAAGCAGCCGCCCTCGATACGCTGTCGCGATCAGGCGGCGCGACGCGGCGCGGTGGTATCGACAATGCGCGCCTGATGGCGGTCCTCGCCGGTCCGGAAGCGGGCGACGAGCGCGTTGAGGCGGGCGATCTGGTCGCTCAGGGCCGTTGCCGACGCCGCGCTCTGCTCGGCCAAAGCCGCATTCTGCTGGGTCATCTCGTCCATATGGGCCACAGTCTGGCTCATCTCGTCGATTCCGTTGGCCTGCTCCGCCGAGGCTGCCGAAATGTCGGAGACCGTGGCCGACACCTTCAGCGAGGCGTTGACGATGCTGTCCAGCGCCTCGCCCGCCGAGCGGACGAGGCCGACGCCCTGCGCGACCTCGCTGCCGGATTCGCCGATCAGGGCGGTGATGTCCTTGGCGGCCGTGCTGGACCGCTGCGCCAGCGAGCGTACCTCGGAGGCGACGACCGCGAAGCCCTTGCCGGCATCGCCGGCGCGAGCGGCCTCCACCGCCGCGTTCAGCGCCAGCAGATTGGTCTGGAAGGCGATCTCGTCGATCACCGAGGTGATGTCGGAGATCTTGCGCGAGGCCGTCTCGATGCGGGCCATGGCCGCGACCGCGTCGCCGACGATCGCTCCGCCCTTGCGCGCCACGTCCATCGCCTCGTCAGCGAGCGCGACGGCCTGCCGCGAGGCGTTGGCCGAGGCCTTGACGGAGGCGGCCAGTTCCTCGGTCGTCGCGGCCGTCTCTTCGAGCGAGGAGGCCTGCTCCTCGGTGCGCTTGGAGAGGTCGTCTGCGCCCGTGTTGATCTCGCGGGCGGCGTTGCCGACATCGGCCGAGGTCGCCTGGATCGTCCTGATCGTCTCGGAGAGATTGGCGACGGCGGCGTTGAAATCGTCGCGCAGCTTCTCGTATTCGGGCGCGACCGCCTGATCGATCCGGTGGGTCAGATCGCCCCTGGAGAGCAAATCGAGCCCGGTGGCAAGCAGCGTCATGACCTCCCGCTGCTCCTGCGCGAGACGCTCCTCCTCGAGCGCGCGCGCGGCGCGCTCCTGCTCGATCTGGCGGCGCTGCGCCTCCGACATCTGGCGGCTCTCGGCGGTCTCGGCCTCGAGCCGCTGGACCGCCAGACCGTTGTCCTTGAAGATCTGGACAGCCTTGGCCATCTCGCCGATCTCGTCCCGGCGCGCCTGTCCGGAAATGGCGACGGCATAGTCGCCGCCGGCGAGTTGGCCCATGCAGCGCTTCAGCATGTCCAGCGGCCGCGTGATGGCGCGGGTCGCCAGAACCAGCGCGCCGCCGAGGCCCAGCAGCATGCCGAGCCCGGTCAGGACCATGATCAGCATGGCAAGCTCGCGCCCCTCGGCGTCGAGCGTGGCGGATACGGCATTGGTGTCGGTCTTGATCTCGGTGTTGAGTTTTGCCGCGTCGTTGGCGATGTCAGCGATCGACGTTTCGAGCTGGGACATCACAGAGAGCGCCGGCAGATCCTCATCGCGCGAGGCCTGCTTGAGCACGTCGTCGATCTGGCCCTTGAGCGTGACGAAGCGACGGTCGAGCGCATCGAAATCGGCTCCGCGGGCGGGGAAGCTGATCTTCGCCTCGACCATTTGTGCGCGCACCCTCGCGAAGCCGGCCTCGGCTGCGGCGATCGCGGTGCCGTTCTGTTTCATGTATTCGGGATAGGCGATCGCCTTGTAGAGGTCGCGACCGAGCTCGCCCATGTAGCGCGTGGCGCGCGCCGAATCGAGAATGGCCGCGGCGCGCTGGCTGATCAGATCGGAATAGGTCTTCTGGATGCGCTGGTTCTGGATGCCGGCGAAGATCGCCGTCGCCACGCTGATGCCGCCCAGCAGCAGCAGCGGAATCGCGATCTTGGTGCGGATCGACAGGTCTTGAAGGCGAAGCGACATCCGCATGGCATGGTCCCGGCGCAGGTTGGCGGGCGTGAGCCCGCTGGCGTCGCGAGAATCAGCGGTCTTGGTGAATTTTTTGGTAAGGCCGCTCGGACTGCCCACGAAAAAGGGCGGAGGCACGAAGCCTCCGCCCGCAGGAACGTGCAGCCCCAAGGGGTCAGGCGCTGCACGCAACCGGGTCGACGGCCGCGGCGCTCGCGCGCGGCGTGGCAAGGGTGTTCAGCGGGACTTGGGGCTTCAGCGAGGCCTGGCGAAGACCTTCCTCGCGGCGGGCCGAGGCGACATGGGTCGTCGCGCTCGAACGGGCAGCGAGGATGCTCGACGGATCGTTCAGCCAGGAACTGGCCAGCGCGCCTTCGACATCGGAGCGCACGAGGCCGATATCCTTGAGCCCGCGCTCGTCGAGTTCGCTGAGGCGCATCACCGCGCGGCGGTGCATGAGGGCTTTCACGAGCGACGTCACGCGGCTGGTCATTTGGGCGACGCCACGGATGGCGACGCGCGTGAGACCGGCGGGAACGGACGAGAGCGACTTCGTGGCAAAGGTCATGATCAGCATGACGGCCTCCTGATGGTAGCGGCTTTCAGCATGTCCCCCGAACGCGACAGGCGGCGGCAGGACGCTGAGAGTGACCCTAGGATAGGATTGCGCTGGTCATAAGCCAAACGAATGCTTATGATGCTTCATCGCACGGATATTGATGAACCAAACCGGGGACCGACATGGCGCATGTGCTCGACGCCGACCAGCTCAAGACCTTCGTCGCCATCGCCGACACGGGCTCCTTCACGCGGGCCGCCGAGATCGTCTTCAAGACGCAATCGGCCGTCTCGATGCAGATGAAGCGGCTGGAGGAGCGCGTCGGCCGTCCCCTCTTCGGCCGCGACGGCCGGCATGCCAAGCTGACCGAGGATGGCGAGCGGCTGCTCGACTATGCCCGCAGGATCGTGCGGCTGAACCTCGAATGCGTCGCGAGCTTCACCGACGCCGATCTCAAGGGCCGGATCAGGCTCGGCGTGCCCGACGACTACGCCGACCGCTATCTGCCCGAGATCCTCGCCCGCTTCGCGCGGTCCAATCCTAGGGCCGAGGTCACCGTGGTCTGCGAGCCGACGCCGATGCTGGCCGAGCGCATCGCCACCGGAGACATCGACCTCGCCATCATCACCCATGTCGAGAGCCGGGGCCAGGGCGAGATCATCCGCATCGAGCCGCTGCTTTGGGTCACCTCGGCGCGCCATGGCGTGCATGAGGAGGACCCGCTGCCGCTGGCGCTCGGCCGGCCGACCTGCAACTGGCGGCAGGCGGCCGTCGAGGCGCTTGAGAAGAAGGGGCGGCGCTTCCGCGTGCTCTATGCGAGCTGGAACTCGACGGCGGTGGGGGCTGCGGTCGTGGCGGGACTTGCGGTGTCGGTGCTGCCCGAGAGCGCGGTGCGGCCCGGCATGCGGATTCTCGGGCCGTCGGAGGGCTACGCCACCCTGCCTTCCTGCAAGATCGGGCTTTTGCGCACGCGCTTCGACCCGTCCGTGCTGTCGAATGCGCTGGCCGAGCACATCATCCAGAGCCTCGACAATCTGGCGAGCTTCAAGACGGCGGCGGAGTGAATCAGCGGCCGGACGGCTATTGGAATCCGCTGGCGACGGCCTGGAAGAAGCCCAGAACGGTCTGGCCGATCAAGGTCGCTCCGGCGACGATGACAAGGGAAATAAAGCTCGCGATCAGGCAGTACTCGATCGCAGTCGCGCCGCGCTCGTCGCGGAGATAGCGGGTCGTGAGGGCGACGAAGCTGTCCATGGCGGCGAGATTATCCGGACACCCTTGGACAAAACGTTAATCCGTCAGCGAAAACAGCAGCCTAACCGCGTTTTTTGCCCACAAGTCGCCATCACGCCGATGGTCAGATGCGCTCCTGCGCGAACACCGGCGCGATCTGGCCCTGCCAGTCGTCCCGGAAGCGCCGGACGAGATCGTCAGCGAGCGTCGTCGCGCTGTCGGCGATCGCCATGACCGGATCGAGATAGACGCTTTCGTCGCGCCCGGCGGCGTCGCGGCGCGCCCGGCGGGCCAGCCCGTCGCGGGACAGGGCAAGCACCTCGCGCGCCAGCTCGCCGAGCTTGCGGCCGGCGATCGTCGCGTTCAGGCCCTGCGCCGGGACGGCGTCGCGAAGGCCCTGCCGCTGCTCGGCCGTCCAGGGCCTGACGATGTCCCAGGCGGCGTCGAGCGCCGCCTGATCGTAGAGCAGCCCGACCCAGAAGGCCGGCAGCGCGTTCAGCATCGCTTGCGGGCCCGCATCCGCGCCGCGCATCTCGAGGAAGCGCTTCAGCCTGACCTCGGGGAACAGCGTCCCGAGATGGTTCGCCCAGTCCGACATGGTGGCACGCTCGCCCGGCAGTTGCGGCAGTGTGCCCGCCAGCAGCTCGCGGAACGACGCGCCCGATACGTCATGATAGGTCGGCCCGCGCTTGACGAAGTACATCGGCACGTCGAGCGCCCAGTCGACGTAAGATTCGTAGGACATCGCCTCATCGAAAGCGAAGGCGAGCATGCCGGAGCGGGCCTTGTCAGTGTCGCGCCAGATCTCGGAGCGCATCGACTGCATGCCGTTCAGCACGCCCTCCGTGAACGGAGAGGAGGCGAACAGCGCCGTGGCGAGCGGCTGCAGAGCGAGCGAGACCCTGAGCTTTTTGACCATGTCGGCTTCGGTCGAAAAATCGAGATTCACCTGCACCGTGCAGGTGCGGAACATCATGTCGAGCCCGCGCGTGCCGACCTTGGGCATGTAGTTGGCCATGATGCCGTAGCGGCTCTTGGGCATCATCGGCGTCTCGCCCCTAGTCCACAGCGGCGAATGGCCGAGCGAGACAAAGCCGATGCCGTGAGCCTGCGCCACCGCATTGGCCTCGGTGAGATGGGCCGAGAGTTCGGCGGCCGTCTCGTGCAGCGTCGCCACCGGCGCGCCGGAGAGCTCGAACTGGCCGCCCGGCTCCAGCGAGATCGCGCCGCCGCCCTCGGGGCCGGCGAGCCCGATGACGCGGCCGGCGTCCATGATCGGCTCCCAGCCGAGCCGCTCCTGCATGCCTTCCAGCAGATGGCGGATGCCGCCGCGCCCGCCGGCGCCCTCATAGGGCACAGGCGAGAGGTCATGAAGGTAGAACGGGAACTTCTCGTGCTCGGTGCCAAGCCGGAAGGCCGAGGCCGGCTTCTCGCCGGCCGCGATCCAGGCGATCAGCTCGCCCTTGCCGGAGACCGGGGTCGAATCGGATACATCGCGAGCCATGGGCGCTCCGGCAGGACTTCGACGTGAGGCCAGGCTTCCGGATGCGCCAGGCGCGCCGCCGGATCAGGCTCGGGACGGAGCCAGACATAGGCGACACGCGAGCGCTCCACAACGACCCGCGATGCGCGCTGGCGGCACAGCGGCAATCGCATCCATGCAAGATCGCGCGAGCCCTTGCCGCATCTGCCGAGGCTTCAGCGCGGCCAATCGCCAAGCGCAGCCTGCACCAGCGCAAGCGCGGCCACGGCTGCGGTATCGGCACGCAGGATGCGCGGGCCGAGCGAAAGCCGCAGCGTGTTGGGACGCGCGAGAATGCGCTGACGCTCGGCCTCGTCGAAGCCGCCCTCGGGGCCGATCAGCAGCGCGAGCGGACAGGGCGCGACGCCGGCGAGCGCCGCGAGCGGGCTCTGCTGCTCCGCCGCCTCGTCGCAGAACACCAGCAGGCGCGCCGGATCGAGCGCAGCCAGCGCCTCGTCCAGCCCGGCTTCGGGCCTGATCTCCGGCAGGCAGAGAATGCCGCATTGCTCGGCCGCCTCGATGGCGTTGGCGCGCAGACGGTCGAGATTGAGCCGCGAGACCTGCGTGCGCCGCGTCAGCACCGGCTGAATCACGCCCGCGCCCATTTCGACCGCCTTCTGGGCGATGTAGTCGAGCCGCGCATGCTTCAACGGCGCGAACAGGTAATGCAGATCGGGCGCGGCCGGCTGGGGACGGAGCTGGCGGACGGGGTTCAGGCTCGCCTGCTTGCGGCCCTCCGCGACGATGGCGGCGAGCCACTCGCCGTCGCGCCCGTTGAAAACAAGCACGGCGTCGTCCGTCTTCAGGCGCAGCACGTTCAACAGGTAATTCGCCTGCTCGCGCGCCAGCGGCACGGCCGCGCCGGCAATGAGATCGGCATCGAGGAAAAGCCTGTGCCTTGGCAGATCGGTCGGCGGCATGGGGCAGATTGATTCACGGTTTGCGCTTGTCCCGGCATGGGATTAAGCGATCGGCAGGAAAACCGCCACATTTCCATAGCATGCGGACCCGGCCGTGATCGGCGAGCGGGCCGCTGCCGAAGCGCTGCTCCGCGTGAATTGCGCAACTTGGCGCGAATTCGGCAAACTGTTATGAACGCGACCGGCCGCGCAGGGCATGCCCGCCGCCGGTCGAAAGATGTCAAAGGGAGCAAGACGACCATGCGGCGCAAGACGGCCACTGGCTTCATCGCCACGCTCGGACTGGCGGCGGCCTTGATCGACGCAAGCCCTGCGAGCGCGCAGGCCTCGGGCTGCGAGCAGATGCAGAAACTGCTGCAGGAGCGGCAGGCCATCGTCGGCCAGCTCAACGCCACGCAGAAGGCCAAGAAGAAGCTGACCCCGCAGCAGGCCTGCTCGACGCTCGGCCGCCTCGTCAGCAATGGCTCGGCCGCGCTGAAATTCGCCGCCGCCAACATGGACTGGTGCCAGATTCCGCAGACCTTCGTCGACGGCATGAAGGTCGACAACGACAAGGCCGCCGGCATCCGCAACCAGGCCTGCAATGCCGTGAAGCAGCAGGC
>LNFM01013751.1_pt1 | contig 10208 bp, 9 predicted proteins | sample 596031 | NCBI WGS metagenome assembly LNFM01 (sample SAMN04254537, study PRJNA301005) | activated carbon metagenome | isolation source: dual media filters at the Ann Arbor, Michigan drinking water treatment plant | place: USA: Ann Arbor | reverse complement strand
AGAGCAGCCCTGCGGACACCGCCAGCCGCGCTGCGGATCCACCCAGGGATCGAATCAGGGATCGGGTCATTGTCGTCTGCTTCATTTGCCGGCCGCGGTCGACTGGCGCAGGCCGCCCTGCCCGTAGAACGCGGCGAGGTCGGCCATGGCCTGGTCGGTCAGGGATGAGGCGATCGCCCGCATCGTCGGATGGCTGCGCTCGCCGCTGCGGTAGGCCTGCAGGGCCGCCACGATGTACTCGGGATGCTGGTTGCCGATCTTCGGAAAATGGAAGACCTCGGGGTAGGCATTGCGCAGGCCGCTGATGCCATGGCAACCGGAACACATGGCGGCACGCTGGGCCCCCATCTTCGGATCGCCCTGGCCGGTCTGGGCGGACGCCGTGACGGCCGACGTGCCGAGCAGGACGGCCGCCACGCCGATGAAACTGCTGACTGCATTCTTCATCGATACACTGCTTTCTCGCACCGCAAAGTGGCACGGACTGTAATGGAATCGGGGGTACCCGGTCAATCGACGCACTGCCCCGGGCACGCGGCGCGCGTGTGGCACGAAGCGCCACGTGTCATGCCCGCGAGGCAGCGCCCTGCACTGGCCGATGCACCTGGCCTCGTTTGCCGGCATGTCCCGCTTGGCCGATAATCGGCACAGGCCGGATGCCGCTGGGCCTGCGCTACCGGGGTTGACCGAGCATTGACCCAGTCATGGACGAGTTGCCGACCTTGCAACGCGTTCAGCGCCAACGCCCAATCACCGTCCGTCGGGACATCCGGAAACCGTGGCCTCGATTTTACCCGATTCGAACAGGTTGCCCCGAAGCATCCTGCGTGTGCTGCCCTTCATGCGCTGGCTGCCCGGGACCACCCGGCAGACCGCCCGCGCCGACCTGCTCGCCGGCCTGACCGGCGCGGTGATCGTGCTGCCGCAATGCGTCGCCTTCGCCGCGCTCGCCGGCATGCCGATCGAGTACGGGCTTTACTGCGCCATGGTGCCGGCCGTGATCGCCGCGCTGTTCGGGTCGTCCTGGCACCTGGTCTCCGGCCCGACCAACGCGATCTCGATCGTCCTGTTCGCGTCGCTCGCGCCGCTGGCCGAACCGGGAAGCGCCCGCTACGTCGAACTGGCGCTCACGGTGACGCTGCTGGTCGGTGCGATGCAGCTCGCGATGGGCCTCGCACGGTTGGGTACCCTGGTCAACTTCATCTCGCATACCGTGATCGTCGGCTTCATGGCGGCGGCGGCAGTGGTGATCATCGACGCCCAGCTGAAGACGTTCTTCGGCATCGACATCCCGCGCGGCGCGGGGTTCTTCGAGACCTGGGGTGCGGTGTTCACGCGCGCGGACGAGATCGACCTGCAGGTGACGCTGGTAAGCCTGGTCACGCTCGGCAGCGCCATCGCGCTGCGCCACTACGTGCCGCGCTGGCCCTACATGATCATCGCGATGGCGGCGGGCGCACTGGCGGCACTGGCCATCGATGCCGCGACCGGCGGCAGCGCGCGCATCGCCACCGTCGGCGCGCTGCCGGCGTCCCTGCCGCCCCTGTCCATGCCCAACCTCTCGCCCTCGGCGATCCGGGAGACCGGCGCGATCGCACTGGCCATCACCATCCTGGCCCTGACCGAGGCGGTATCGATCGCGCGCAGCATCGCCGTGCGTTCCGGGCAGCGGATAGACAGCACCCAGGAGTTCATCGGACAGGGCCTGTCCAACGTGGCCGGCGCGTTCTTCTCCAGCTATGCATCGAGCGGTTCGTTCAACCGCAGCGGCGTGAACTTCGACGCGGGTGCGCGCACGCCGCTGGCCGCCGCATCGTCCGCGCTGTTCCTGCTGGTGATCCTGTTCGCCGTGGCCCCGCTGGCCGCCTACCTTCCGAATGCCGCGATGGCGGCCGTGCTGATGATCGTCGCCTGGGGACTGATCGATTTCCGCGGCATCCGGCAGATCCTGCGCGCGAGCCGCAGCGAAGCGGCCGTGCTCGTCCTGACCATCGTGTCCGGCGTATTCGTGAGCCTCGAGTTCTGTATCCTCGCGGGCGTGATGCTTTCGCTGATGCTCTACCTGAACCGCACGTCCCGCCCGACACTGGTGCCGATGGCGCCCGCGGTGGATCCGTCGTCGGGCCGGCGCCGCTTCCTGCCGGTGCCGGCAGCCGACGCACCCGCCCTTCCGTCCGGCTGTCCGCAACTGCTGGTGCTGCGTGTCGACGGATCCCTCTTCTACGGTGCGATCGAACACGTGCGCGACCGGTTGCACGACCTTGCGGGCGCGCCGGGGCAGCCCCGGCACCTGCTGCTGCTCGGGGACGGCATCAACCTGATGGACATGGCCGGCGCGCACCTCATCGAGGCCGAGGCGAAACGCCTCGCCGGCGCCGGCGGCGGGCTCTACCTGGCCGCGATGAAGCCGGCCGTGGTCGAGATGCTCGGACGTTCCGGCGCGCTGGCCACGCTCGGCGCGGGCAACATGTTCGAGCGCAAGGGCGACGCGCTGGCGGCGATCGTGGCACGGCTCGACGCCGCGGCCTGCAGCCGCTGCACGGCACGCGTGTTCGACCAGTGCCCGCCCGTGCCGTCCGACCGCACCGGGGCGGCAGACCGATGAACCGGCTGCTGCCTTTCCTGCGCTGGTGGCCGATGCAGCGCGACGTGCTGCGCGCCGACATCATCGCCGGGATCAGCGTGGCGCTGGTGCTCGTGCCGCAGTCGATGGCCTATGCACAGCTCGCCGGCATGCCTGCCTACTACGGGCTTTACGCAGGCTTCCTGCCGGTGATCGTCGCGGCACTCTGGGGCTCGTCGAACCAGCTGGCACACGGGCCGGCCGCGGTGTCGTCCATCCTCACCGCCTCGGCCCTGGCCCCGCTCGCCACGCTCGGCTCCGAGAACTTCGTCGCGCTGGCTATCCTGCTCGCCCTCATGGTCGGCGTCATCCAGCTCGCACTCGGGCTGTGCCGGATGGGCAACGTGGTGAGCTTCCTGTCGCACCCGGTGATCCTCGGCTTCACCTCGGCCGCGGCGATCATCATCGGGCTGTCCCAGCTGAACAAGCTGTTCGGGCTGCCGCTGGGACGCAGCGATTTCTTCCTGGGCGATGTCTGGCAGATGCTCAGGCAGTTGCCCGACACCCACCTGCCCAGCCTGGCCATCGGCCTCGGGGCCCTCGCGGTGATGTGGGCCTTCCGGCGCTGGCTGCCACGGTGGCCGGGCGTGCTGGTCGCGGTGGCCCTGGGCACGGCGGTGAGCTGGGGCATCGGCTTCGAACGCAAGGCGAGCGCACCGGCGGACGCCTTCAGCGATCCGCACGTGCTGGCGATCGCCCGTGACTACCAGCAGGCGCGCGCACAGTCGCGCGAACTGGACGCCGCGATCGAGGCGCTGCGCCGGGGCGCCGGCACGCCCGGGTCGCGCAGCGAGGCGCTGGCGCGGCGCTACGAGCTCGAGCTCAAGCAGATGGAGCGCGCGGACCTCGAGCGCGAGAACGCCCAGCGGCTGCGCGACCTGCGGCAGCTCGCGTTCCGCGCCACCCGGGGCGCCGACGGCACGATCGTCTCGCTCGAGACGCCCGGGTCCGGCCCGGCGGCAGGCGCCGGCCACTGGCGCATCCGGGACATCCGCGCCGGCACGGTGCAGTTGTCCGGGGGCGGCGAAGTGGTCGGCACCATCCCGGCAGGCCTGCCTTCCATGGGACTGCCCCAACTGTCGTGGGACGCAGTCCGGTCGCTGCTCAGCGCCGCGCTGGTGATGGCGCTGATCGGGTTCGTCGAGGCCGTTTCCATCGGCAAGGCGATGGCGGCGCGCACCCGGCAGCGCATCGATGCCAACCAGGAACTGCTCGGACAGGGGCTGGCCAACATCGCCGGCAGCTTCACCCAGGCCTTTCCGACCATGGGCTCGTTCTCGCGCTCCGCGGTGAACATCAGCGCAGGCGCCCGCACGGGGATGGCCAGCGTCGTCACCGGGCTGCTGATGCTGCTCACCCTGGTCGCGCTGACGCCCCTGCTCTACCACCTGCCACAGGCGGTGCTGGCGGCGGTGATCATGATGGCGGTGACCAGCCTGATCGGCTTCTCGGCGATGAACCGGGCATGGCGCGCGCATCGCCATGACGGCATCGCGGCGTGGGTCACCTTCTTCGCCGCCCTGCTGCTGGCGCCATCGATCGACTACGGCGTGCTGATCGGCGCGGCACTCGCCGTGCTGCTCTATCTCTACCGCACGATGCGGCCGCGCATGGCACTGCTGTCGCGCCATGCCGACGGCACGCTGCGCGACGCCCGGGTGCACGGCTTGCCCACCAGCGAGCGGCTGGTGGTGCTGCGTTTCGACGGCTCGCTGTATTTCGCCAACGTGCCCTACTTCGAGGACATGGTGCTGGAGGCCGTCGCCGCCTTCCCGCAGGCGCGCGAAGTGCTGATCGTCTGCGAGGGCCTCAACGCCATCGATGCATCAGGCATCGAGGTGCTGGAACACCTGTCCGAGCGGCTCGCCACCGGCGGCGTCACGCTGTCGATGTGCGCCGTCAAGCTGCAGGTCATGGAGGTGTTCGAACGCACGGGCCTCTCGGCCAGGCTGGGCGCGGCGAACCTCTTCCGTTCGGCGGACCAGGCCATCGCCGCGATCGCCCGGCGCACGCCGGACCCTGCGATCGAGGCCTGCCTGATGGCGCCGCAACGCACGATGCCTTCGGCAAGCGTACCGCCGTCCCCGGCAGGCGCGCCGCCCCTATAATCGCGCAGCGCGGGAACGCGCGAAGCCGCGTGGCGGCGTTGCAGCACGATCACGCCCGGCCGGCCCCGGTCGCGCGGTTCCAACTCGGGAACATGGCAATGGGCTTTCGCCTCACCAGGATATACACCCGCACCGGCGATGGCGGCGACACCGGACTGGGCGACGGCAGCAGGGTCGCCAAGGATTCGGCGCGGGTCGAAGTGCTCGGGGTCGTCGACGAACTCAACTGCGCGATCGGCCTGCTGCTGGTGGAACCGGTGTCGACCGAGGTACGGACATGCCTGACCGCAGTCCAGCACGACCTGTTCGACCTGGGCGGCGAACTGAGCATCCCCGGCTACACCGCGGTGACCGAGCGCCATGTCACGCGCATCGAGGAAGTGCTCGACCGCTTCAACGCCACGCTCGAACCGCTGAAGGATTTCATCCTGCCCGGTGGCTCGCGCGCAGCCGCGGCCTGCCATTTCGCGCGCACGCTGGCGCGCCGCGCCGAGCGGCGCATGGTCACGCTGGGCGCCACCGAACCCGTGTCGCCGCTCGCCCAGCAGTACCTGAACCGGTTGTCTGACCTGCTGTTCGTGCTGTGCCGCGTGGTCAACCGGGACGCGGGTGTCGCCGACGTCCTCTGGCAGAAGGGTCGGACGCTCTGACATGGCCGCCGGCGCGACACCGGACCTGCTCGATCCAGCCCGGCTGCGCGACCTCCTCGCACGCTGCGCGCTGCGCGACCAGGCCGCCTTCGCGGATCTCTACCGTGCCTGCGGCGCGAAACTGTTTGCCGTCGCCGCCCGTATATTGAGGCGGGACGACCTGGCCGAAGAGGCCCTCCAGGACAGCTTCGTGAGCATCTGGAACCACTGCATCGACTATCGCGCCGACATCGCCGCACCGATGACCTGGATGACCAGCATCGTGCGCAACCGTGCGCTCGACCTGAAGCGGCGGCCGGCACTCGAGGTGGGCGGCGACGACAGTGACGCCTGGGTCGACGCCTTCGCCGACGAGGCGCCCGGCCCGCTCGATCGCCTCGCCGAGGCCGGGGCCGCGCGCCGCCTGCATGACTGCCTGTCGGCGATCGAGGCGCGCCAGCGGCAGGCGATCGCCCTGGCTTTCATGCACGGCCTGTCCCATGCCGAGCTGTCCGGCCACCTGCGGATACCCCTCGGCACCGTGAAGACGTCGATCCGGCGCGGCATGTCGAAACTGAAGGACTGCCTCGGTGGAAGCGCCGGCGCGGGCCGCCACTGAGCGACCGGGCCGATGCGCTACGACCATCCCGACCTGCGCGACCGACTGGCCGCCGAATACGTGCTCGGTACGTTGCACGGCCGCGCACGGGAACGCTTTCGAAGCCTGCTGCGCTACGACCCTGCGCTGCGCGCGCTGGTCGCCGATTGGGAAGCACGCCTGGCACCGCTGGCAGAGTCGATTCCCGCGCGTGAACCGCCACCGGCGGCATGGACGGGCATCGCCGCGCGCCTGGGCCATGCCGGCAGGCAGCCGGCGACCGCTGTCGCCGGCGCCGGTGGCCTGGCCGGCTGGTGGCGCAGCCTGGCCATCGTGGCCAGCCTGAGCACGCTGGCACTTGCCGCGATGCTGGCTGGCACCGGCCTGCGTACCGCCGAGGCCCCGGGACCGACGGCTGGCGCCAGCGGCACGACGCAGGCTGCGGCGTCCGCCGCTGGCGCTGCAGACGGGATGATGGCGATCCTCACCGACGGCGATGCACGTCCATCGATGCTGGTGTCCTGGCCGATGCAGGCCGGCAGCGACGGCATGGTCGAGCTGCGGGTACGCATCATCATGGACCACCCGACGATGGATCCCGGGACGGCCTGGGAGCTCTGGTTGCTGCCGCGGGGTGCCGGCGGGACACCACGTTCGATCGGCCTCGTGGGCATCGAGGCGGAGCAGCGCCTGCGCGTCGATGCGTCGATGCTGAAGGCGCTGCTGGATGCGTCGGGCATGGCCTTGAGCAACGAACCGGCAGGGGGTTCACCCACCGGTGCGCCGAGCGGCCCGGTGATCTTCCGCGGGCCCTGCATCCGGACCTGACCCGCGCCTCGCCCGCTGGCGCAGGCCCGCAGCCTCAGCCCTGTTGCTGCCAGACCTGCAGCAGCTGCGCACTCACATGGCGCAGGCGCTGGTTGAGCAGCAACACGAGTTGCAGCAGTATCTTCTGCCCGAGGTGCGGATGGTCCTTCATGATGCGCTCGAGGCCCTTGCGCGGCAGGGCGGCGAAGGTCACCGGCGTGGCCGCGATGCAGGTGGCGAACCGCGGCTCGCCGTCGATCAGCGACATCTCGCCGAGTGTCTTTCCCGGCGCGGCAACGCCAACCAGGGATCGTTCCGCCTCGGTGCCCTTCTTGAAGACCTCGACATATCCTTCGAGCACCAGGACCATGAAGTCACCCGGATCGCCCTCGATGATAAACGGCACGCCGGTGCCGACGCGATAGATCTGGAGGAAGCCGGCGAAGCGCTGCATGTCGTCGTCGGTGAACTGCGACAGCAGCGCACTCTCGCGCAGCACCTTCTCGATCAGCGGCACGAACCCGGTACCCAGCCCCAGCCGCTCGATCGAGGGCGCTGCCGGGGGCGACACGGGGGAAGCCGCCGCGGCGACCCTGCCCGTCCCCGCTGCGCCGGCGGCAGGCGCAGCCGCACCGTCCACCGGCCGTGCACTGGCTGGGGGCGTCGTCGTCTCGCCTGGTAATTCGGACATCGCTTCACTCCATGCACGCGCCCGCCAGGGCAGGGGCGCCGCGCTTCCACGACGCTTCACCACGTCTCACCGGGAGGATACGCGCGACTACAATCGAAGGGGAACACCAACACCACGGCGCCAGCATGTCTTTTCTCACATTCCTGCCCGATCCGGGAGCCCCAAGATGACCGAAACCCCGCCCCCCACCCTGACCGGCAAGGTACCGCGCGACCGCATTGCCACCCTGTCCTTGCCCCGGCTGCCGGCGCCGCTGGTGGAAGCCTATCGCGGACTGGTCGACCTCACCGGCACGGTGTCCGACGCGATGGATGCGCTGGGACTGGTCGGCGCGGTGCCAGCCATGATCCTGCAACCGATGCTGGCCGGGAAACGCGCGGTCGGACAGGCCGTGACCGTGCGCAACGTCGAGAAGAAACAGCAGGTGTTCCGCGCCGCCGCCGAAAAGGTCAACCTGATGGGCGAGGCCGAGGCGCACAACCTTGCCCGACCCGGCGACATCGTCGTGATAGAGGGGCTGATGGGCTGTTCCAACCTCGGCGGCCAGTCGGCCACCATCGGCCATCGGCAGGGCGAGGCAGCAGTGATCGTGGACGGGACCATCCGCGACCCCGACGCGTCGCGCGAACTCGGCTTCCCGGTGTGGTGCCGAGGGGTGACGCCGATCACCGGCAAATGGCGCCTCGAGACGGTCGAGATCAACGGGCCGGTGGGCATCTGCGGCGTGCAGGTACGTGCCGGCGACCTGGTCTGCGCCGACGACGCAGGCGTCTGCTTCGTGCCGTTCGACCACGCCGAGGCGGTCCTCGCCGAAGCAATGAAGATCGACGCGGGCGACACCCTGCGCAAGGAAGAGATCGCCCGCGGCGTCGACGTCCAGACCCTGGTCACCAAGAAGTACAAGTGAAATCCGTGTGACATCGGGGTCTGACCCCGGGGTCTGACCCCGATATCGGTCAGTCGAGCCTGAAGCCTCGGGCGCGGATGTAGGCGCCGAAGTCGGCGCGCTCGGGCACGGAGTACTGGCGGGCCTTGTCCTCGGACCAGCCGTAGAAATCGGCGACACCGAGGTCGCGCGCGCGCCGCTGGCGGCGGTAAGGCTGGCGTTCGTGGCGCCAGTGGTCATAGCCGTCGATGGCTGCGCGGGTGTCCTCTTCGCCGGCATCGCGGTAGCCATCGGCATGCACGGTAAGGGCCAACGGCAGGCGTGGGCTGATCCTCCCCTCGCCTGCCGGCCAGCCGACGGCGAGCCCGGCGACAGGGAACACGCGTTCCGGAAGCGCCAGGAAGTCGCTGACGGCCTGCGCGCGGTTGCGGATCTGGCTGATCGGGCAACAGCCCAGGCCGGCCGCTTCGGCGGCGACGATGAACGACCCGAGCACGATGCTGGCATCGACTGCCGCGTTGAAGAACCAGTCGAGGTGTTCGTTCGCGAACGCCACGCCGCGCCAGTCGGCGACCTGGTGCTGGCGCCGGTGGTTGCCGCAGAACACGAGCAGTGCCGGCGCGGCGGCGATCCACGGATCGGGCGCGATGAGTGCCGCGAGGCCTGCCTTGCGTTGCGGGTCGGTCACCACGAGGATGTCGCGGCTCTGCAGGTCGCTCTTGGTCGGCGACGACAACGCGATCGCGGCCAGCGTATCCAGCATGCCGCGATCGAGAGGCCGCCCGGCCCAGTCGCGGATGGAAACATGCGCGGCCATCCGCACGTGCGTGTCGTTGGCGAATGCGGTGTCGAGTTCGCCTGCGTCCTGGAAACGTTCGGCCAGCAGCCGAGACAGTTCCCCTGCCGGGTCAGCCATGTTCGGAACTCCCGTGTCTGCCGCGCCACTCAGCCGTCGACGCAGCGTGCCTCGATGTAGTGCTTCACTGCCGCAGTGTCGGCATCCATCACGTCGAACCGGCGCGGCGCGGCTTCGAGCGCCTCGAACCCGGGCGGACGGGCCGGGGGATGGCCCAGCGCCTCGATGATCGTCGCCTCGAACTTCACCGGCAGCGCCGTCTCGAGACAGACGATGTTCTCGCCCGGCTCGCGCAGTTCCAGCGCGACCTTCAGGCCGTCGGCCGTATGCGTGTCGACGATGCGCCCGCTGCCCTCGAAGGTGCTGCGGATCGTGCGCAACCGGTCGGCATGCGTGCTGTGCCCGGACGCGAAACCGGTGGCCGCCACCTTCGCGAACTCGCCGGTGGCAGTCAGGTCGAACGCACCGCGCTGCTCGATCTCGCGCCACAGGGCGCGCACGCGTGCACCATCGCCGCCGACCAGGTCGTACACATAGCGTTCGAAGTTGGAAGCCTTGGAGATGTCCATCGACGGACTGGACGTCTGCCGGGTCTCCTGCGCGCTGCGCGGCCGGTAGGTACCGGTGCGGAAGAACTCGTCGAGCACGTTGTTCTCGTTGGTCGCCAGGATCAGCCGATGCACCGGCAGGCCCATCCGGCGCGCGACATGGCCGGCGCAGATGTTGCCGAAGTTTCCCGAGGGCACGCAGAACGACACCGGCTCATCCTCGGAGCGAGTCGCCGCGAAGTAGCCCTTGAAGTAGTACACGACCTGCGCGACGAGACGCGCCCAGTTGATCGAGTTGACCGTCCCGATGCGCAGCCGCGCCTTGAACGCGAGGTCGGCGCTGACCGCCTTCACGATGTCCTGGCAGTCGTCGAACACGCCACGGATCGCGATGTTGTGGATGTTCGGGTCCATCAGCGAGAACATCTGCGCGGTCTGGAACGGGCTCATCGCGCCATGCGG
>LNFM01013750.1_pt1 | contig 10208 bp, 10 predicted proteins | sample 596031 | NCBI WGS metagenome assembly LNFM01 (sample SAMN04254537, study PRJNA301005) | activated carbon metagenome | isolation source: dual media filters at the Ann Arbor, Michigan drinking water treatment plant | place: USA: Ann Arbor | reverse complement strand
TCGACGCGCAGGTGTGGCGGAGCGTGTGGAAGCCCGCCCACGGGACGCCCGCCCGGATCACCGCCGGCTTCAGGAAGCGGCCGAGGAGGTTCTCTCCGTTGAGATGGGTGCCGGTCCTGCTCGGAAAGAGCGGCGCCTCGTCGGCGGTGTTGGCGGAGGCGGCGCGCCAGCGCCAGAGCTCCTGTGCCAGCGTCGTCGAGATCGGGATGTCTCGGACGCCGTAGCGGCTCTTCGGGATGTCCACCTGGCCCTTGTAGATCCGCCGGCGCACCTTCACCCGCCGGGCGCCGAAGTCGACGTCGCCCCAGCGGAGCGCGATCCCCTCGCCGATCCGGACGCCGGTCTGCGCGAGGAAGCGGATGAAGAGGCGCCACTCCACGGGCGTCTCGTCGATGACCCGGGCGAGTTCCTCTTCGGTCAGCGCGCGCCGGGCCTCGACCGGCTCCTCGCCGGCGGGACGGCGGCCGGCGAGGCGGATGCCCGCGCAGGGGTGCTGCGGATCAGCCCCTCCTCGGCGGCGGTGGCGAACAGTGCCCGGACGAGCGCCATCACCGTCCGGACGGTCGCCGGGGCGACGCCGCGGTCGGCGATCTTCTGGGCCAGGGACTTGATGTGGCGCGGCTGGATCTCGGAGAGGCGCGTCCGGCCGAAGAAGGGGATGACGTCGATCTCGAGGTCCTTGCGGTACTCCTCCAGCGTCGTCTCGCGGATGCCGCGGCCGGTACGGCCTTTGTCGGTGCGGCACCACTCCCGTGCGTACTCGTCGAAGCGGACGCCGGAGACGTCGCGGTAGTCACCGCGGGCGATGTCGGCGGCCAGGGATGCCTTCAGGATCCGGGCCTCCGCCAGCGTCTCGGCCGAGCGTTTGCGCTGGCGGCCGGCCGGGTCGCGGAAGACGACGACGTACCGGCTCCCGCGCCGGTAGATCCCCGGATAGCGCGTCCGTTCGAGGCCGCGGGCATGATCCGCGTGTTGCCACCTGCGTTGCCACCCTGGCAAATCGGGGTGTCCGGACGCCGCTGGCCTGACGCGGAACACCTTCAATAAGCGCTTCTCAGACCATGGGCGCGGCAGGACTCGAACCTGCGACCCAGGGATTATGAGTCCCCTGCTCTAACCAGCTGAGCTACGCGCCCTCGGGGCGGATCATGCCGCGTGGGCGGGGGTCGTGTCCGGGGCCGCCTCAGGGGGTGGCGTCGAACTCGACCTGCTCGGTGGCGGCGAGGAGGGCTCGGGCGGTGCGGCCGAGGCGCGTGTCGGGACCCAGCTCGGCGGTGCGCTCGAAGGCTTCCTGCGCGACGTCCACCTGGCGGCGGTACAACGCGACCCAGCCCTGGTTGAACGCGACGAGCTGGCTGCCGGGGTTCGCGGCGGCGAGGGCATCGACGCGGCGGGCGACCCCGGGGAGGGCGTCGGGGCCACCGGAGGTGCCCGCCACCATCGCCAGGCCGAGGCGGGCGGGGAGGCTCCCCGCGTCCCGGTCGAGGGCCGACTGGTACGAGAACTGCGCGCTCTCCGCGTTGCCGAGGAGCTGGAGGACCGCCCCCAGCTCCACCAGGCGGTCCGGGTTCCCCGTCCCCATCGCGCTCTCCCGCAGCTTCACCGCCTGCTGCACCGGATCGAGACGGGCGATGTCGTCGGGGAGGGCCCGGCCGAGGACCATCGCGAACGCCGGCAACGCCACCGCATCGTCATCACCCGCCGCGGCGCCGCCGCCCTCGGCGCCGGCGTCGGCCTCGTCGTCGGGGCTCGTCGTCGCGGCGGAGTCGGGCAGGGCGGCGCCGTCGGGGGCGACGGGCTGCGCCTCATCGACCGCACCCGCGCCGACGGGGGAGTCGAGTGCGTTCGCCAGGCCGATCGCCGTCCCCGTCAGCAACACCCAGACGCCGAGGATCAACGCCAGGCGCCGCGGGGCGATCCGCAGACGGCGCCGCGGCGGCGCCTCCGCGTCGGGTGCCGGGTCGGGAGCCGGCGCCGGCGAGGCGCCGTCCGGAGGGATCGGGACCTCGTCAGGCACGGGCCCCCGACCGACCACCTGTCGGCCGTCCCCCCGCTGCGATAGAACACCCTTCGGTCCGGACGATCGATGCGTCGCGCGAGGAGTACCACTGCCCCAGCCCGACAGCGACACCGAACTCTGCCTCCGGACACTCGGCGAGACCCTCCGGGGCCTCCGCACCGAACGCGGTCACTCCCTCGGCGACGTGTCCGCCGGCACCGACCTCTCCCCCTCGTTCCTCTCCCTCGTCGAGAACGGGCGGAGCGACATCAGCACCGGGCGGCTCTTCCGCCTCGCGCGCTTCTACGGCGTCGGCATCGAGGAACTCCTCGACCCCGGCACCGTGCGCCCCGCGACGGTCCTCCGCGCCGAGGAGCGGATGGACGGCGGCCCGCCACGGGACGGCGTCCGCGCCCACCCCGTCGCCGACGGCCACGACGACCTCGCCATGGCACCCGTCATCTACGAGTACGCCCCCGGCGCCCGCATCCCCCGGCCCGCGACGACCGACGGCACCCAGCACTTCCTGTTCGTCGTCCGCGGCACCGTCGAGATGACCGTCGACGGCGACGGGGAGCCGCTGCGTCTCGGCGCCGGCGACTCCGCCTACTGCGGTGAGCAGCCCGTCACCGAGGTGCTCAACGCCGGCGACGACCACGCGCTCGTCGTGTGGGTCTCGAGCCCACCCACCGCGGGGCCCGGGCGCACCTGACGCCCGGGCCCACGTCGAGGGCCCTACCGGAACGACAACCCCGCCGAGCTCGCCGCCGCCAGGCCCTTCGCCGGCAGCAGCGTCACGCGGTACTTCCCCGCCGCCTTCGGGACCGTGACGGTCGCCTTCCCGCGGCGGTTGATGGTGACCTTCTTCGCCTTCACCCAGCGGAACGTGTCCGTGTTCAACCGCTCGAGGTTGCCCTTCGCCGGCTTCGCGGGCTTCACCGTCACCGCGATCCCACGCTTCCCGGAGCGCTTGATGACGACCTTCGGGGCGACCGGGATCACCAGCGCCGGGCTCAGCCCCTCACCGATCCGGGCGCGGAGCGTCGCCCCGCCCGTCAACGGCCGGGTGACGACGTGGTAGGTGCCGTCCGCCGCGACCGTCGAGGTCGCCACCGCCGTCCAGGCACCACCCGCGCCGAGCGCCTCGATCGCGACCGGGGTCCCCGCCGGAGTGCCCGGGGCGGCGCCGTGCACCGACGCCGTCTTCCCCGCCAGCACCTGCTTCGGGCCCATCAGCGTCACCGTCGACACCACCAGGCTGCCGCGCATGTAGACGTGGAGCGTGCAGTTGTACGTGTAGGTCCCCGGTGCCGCCGGCGCGGTCAGCGTGAACTTCGCCTTCGCGCCCAGCGTCCCCGAGTCGAAGATGCCGGGGACGTCGGACGTGACCGTGTGGGGGTTGCTCCCCCCGTTCGTCCACGTCACCGACTGCCCCGGCGCGACGACCGTCTCACCCGGGTTGTACCCCGCGTCGTTGATGGTGACGGCCGTCGCGCCCGACGCCGCCCCGCCCCCACCGGGGTGGTTCATCTGCCCCAGTATCGGAGCCGCCCCGGCGAGCAGCGCCGCCGAGGAGATCGCCGTCAGGACCACGATGCGCTTCGTCATTTCGTCACCTTGAAGAGTCCGATCATTCCGTTCATCTGATGGGACTCGACGTGGCAGTGGTAGAACCACGTGCCCGGCGCGTCCTCCTTCCACCGGATCCGGAACGAGCCACCGGGTCCGATCTCCTCCGTGTCCTTCGGGGTGCCGGCGTCGTTCAGCCAGCGGTGCCCGTGGACGTGGAACGTGTGGAACGTGTCGCCCATCGCGAGCACGTTCCACTCCACCGTCTCGCCGACCTTCGCGCGGAACGTCGGCGTGTTGCCGATGAACGCGCGGCCGTTGATCGTGTCGAAGCCGTTGTGGGCCGAGAACGCCACGATGAAGCGGCGGTCCGGCGGCTTCTCCTTCTTCCCCATGATCACCACGGCCCCGTAGAGGCCCCGCGGGATGCTGTCGTGCATCGTCGAGGAGTGGTCGTGGTACGGCCACGCCCCCCGGCTCTGGGGGCCGGCCGTCAGGCGGTACGTGAACGACTGCCCCACCGGCACGTTCCCGCCCTTGCCGGTGATCTGCGGGATGAACGCCCCGTCGCTCGCCGGCTTGTAGGTGAAGGCGTGGAAGTGCATCGAGTGCTTCTGCCGGAACGTGCGGTCCTCGTTCTTGAAGTGCACGAGCAGGCGGTCACCGACGCGGGCCTCGATCACCGGGCCCGGGATGCCGTCGTTGTCGCCCGAGCGGGCGGTGTTCGGCAGGGGCTTGCGCCACCCGCGGGTGTACGCCCGGTAGACGACGGCGTCGAGGAAGCGCTGATCGAGCGGCACGTCGCGCCCCATCAGGGCGTCCATCCCGTTCGGGGCCACGTCGACGCGGACGTTCACCGCCTTGATCCAGTACTGGCGGGTCGCGCCGTCGGCGCGTCCCGGCAGCACCACCGCCGCGAACGCGAGCGGCGCGAGGAGGGCGGCGACCCGTACGCGGCGGGCTCGGAGCGTGGTCGTCGGCATGGGCCTCCTGAGGCATGTGGCTGATGTCACGTTCACGGGCGGACGCCAGCATCGGGAGGCCCGGGGGCCCCGTCAATGGCGCGGCCAGAATATTCGCCACATCCGACCGATGAAGGCGCGGAAACCGGGCCTTCGATCGGCAAAGACAGATGGATACCCCTCACATCTCCATAAAAGTGGCCGGGCCGAGGTAGCGTCGCGCCGTTCGTGACAGCGATTACAAGTGGAGGGGGTGCACGTGGATCGGAGATGGGTCTCTCTGCTCGCCACGGCCTCGGTCCTCGCGGGGGGTGCGCTCGTGATGAGCGCCACGTCCGACGAGTCCGTCGCCGCCAAGGGACCACCAGTGGACTACATCGAGGGGCAGGTCACCTCGGGCGCGAACAAGCCCGAGGCCGGTGTGTGGGTGATCGCCGAGTCGAAGCCGGCCGGCACGCTCATGCGCAAGATCGTGGTCACGGACCGCAACGGCCGCTTCGTGCTGCCCGAGATGCCGAAGGCCACCTGGCGGGTCTGGGTCCGCGGCTACGGCCTGATCGACTCCGGGAAGACGTCCGCCAAGGTGGGCGCCGACATGTCGCTCAAGGTGAAGCCGGCCCGCACCAAGGTCCAGGCCGCGAAGATCTACCCGGCCAACTACTGGCTGTCGATGCTGAACCTGCCGAACGCGAGCCCGGACTACGCATCGCAGTTCAAGCTCTCGTGCATGCTCTGCCACCAGATCGGCATCAAGTCGACCCGGCTGCCCACGCGTGACGCCTTCGACCACGGCACCAAGAAGGCCGGGACGATGTACGGCACCAGCCTGGGTCTCGGCCGCGAGGCGTTCCTCGACTCGCTCGCCGACTGGGGTGGTCGCATCGCCAAGGGCGAGACCCCGAAGAGCGCCCCGGCGCGTCCGAAGGGCCTCGAGCGCAACATCGTCATCACCCAGTGGAACTGGGGCGACAAGTGGGCCTACGCCCACGACGAGATCTCGACCGACAAGCGCAACCCGCGCGTGAACGCCAACGGCCCCGTCTGGGGCGTCGACATCGGCAACGACCGCCTGCTGCGGGTCGACCCGAAGACCAACAAGTCGACGGCCATCAAGGTGCCGACGCGCAACGGCTACAACACCTCCTGGTGCGACGCGACCAGCGGTCCGGGACGCCCCGCGGGTTCGGGCGGCTTCCAGACGCTGGGCTGCCCGGCCACGGCGGTCGGCGGCGTGAGCGCCTACGTCGGCCGGTACAAGAACCCCGCCAACCCCCACAACCCGATGCTGGACGCGAAGGGCAACGTGTGGGTCACGACGCAGATCCGTCGTGAGTGGCAGGAGGACATCCCGGCCCAGTGCAAGGCCGACCCGGCGATCGCCGGCAGGTCGCACCACCGTCAGCTCGGGTACTACGACCCGAAGACGAAGAAGTGGTCGCTGATCGACACCTGCTACGGCACGCACCACCTCCAGTTCGACAAGAAGGGCGTGCTCTGGACGAGCGGCGACTCCTTCGTGCTCGGATGGTTCGACCCGAGCAAGTACGACCCGAAGCGCCCCGAGACCGAGGTGCAGGCCCAGGGCCACGCCGAGGTCAAGGTCGACACGAACGGTGACGGCGTCGCCGACAAGCCGGTCGTCGGCTTCAACTACGGCGTCATCCCGAACGACGTGGACAACAGCGTCTGGACCGCGCAGCCGAGCACCGGCCCGCGCGGGCTGCTCGTCCGCTACGACAAGGCGACCGGCAAGTTCGAGTCGTACATCCCGCCGCCTCCGGGTTCCGGCCCGCGTGGCGTGGACGTCGACTCGAAGGGCATGGTCTGGGCTGCCATGGGTGGCTCCGGTCACCTCGCGCGCTTCGACCGCTCCAAGTGCACGCAGACCTGGGGCAACGGAGAGCAGTGCCCGCAGGGGTGGACGTTCTACAAGCCGCCCGGTCCCCTGCTGGCCCAGTCGACGCCCGCCGACCAGCGGACCGCCGACCTCCACTACTACCTCTTCGTCGATGTCCACGGGACGTTCGGCATGGGCAAGGACGTGGTCATCCTCAACGGGACGAACTCGGACTCGCTCCAGATCTTCCAGCCGAAGACGAAGAAGTGGACGACCCTCCGGGTGCCGTACCCGCTGAACGCATACCAGCGGGGCCTGGACGGCCGGATCGACGACCCGAAGGCCGGTTGGAAGGGTCGCGGTCTCTGGTTCAACGACGGACTGGACCCCGTGATCCACAACGAGGTCCAGCACGGTTGGCTCGGCCACGCGCAGATGCGGCCGGGGCCACTGGCACGGTGATCCACCTGCCCTCCCCCTCCTCCGGTGACGGAGGAGGGGGAGGGTGGTCCCGTTCCCGGAATCCCACGGCGGGGGGTGTCACATGACGATCGGATTCGACGCAGGGACGCAGACCACGCACCGGCCCACGGCCGACGCGGTGGTCACCGCGCTGCGCGCACGGGCCGAGGAGATCCGGCGCGCCGAGCTGACCCGGGCCGAGGCACGATGGCAGGGCCGCTCGACCGGCGACCTCCGGCGGCTGGAGTCCATGACGGCCGACCTGGTGGACGCGCTCGTCGCCGAGCTCACCGGCCGGCTCGGCCACACGTGGGCCGACGACCCGGCCCGGCTCGAGAGCGCCCGCTACCTGCTGGGGCTCGACGGCTAGCCTCCGGCACCGCCCGTCAGCTCACGGGGCAACCCGAACGACGGGAACGCCCCGGGGAGGCGGAAGGCGTGGATCGCCCCGATGCGGTCGCCGTCGAGCGTGAGCACGTCGAGGGCGATGGGGAGGTAGACGCGCCGCGCGTCGTCGAGGGCGTACGTGCCGAGCGCGAGCTGCCCGTTGGCGCGGGCCGGCAGGTAGCGCAGCCGCGGCGGCGGTCCGCCGGGCATGAGCCACGAGTCGGAGATCGCCGCCCGGCCCCGGTACCACTCGGCGTACGGCGGCATCGCGAACGAGGCGTCCTCGGTGAGCAGGGCGAGGATGGCCGGGACGTCGTCGTGCTCGAAGGCCGCGACGAAGCGCTCCACCAGGTCGCGGACCCCCGCGTCCCCGATGTCGCGAAGCGTCGCCTGCTGGCTCCGGGACGGCAGGCGCCGGTCGAGGGTCTCGCGGGCACGTTGCCGCAGGCTGTGCACCGACGCGGTCGTCGTGTCGAGCGCCTCCGCCACCTCCGCCGCCGTGAACCCCAGCACCTCGCGCAGCACCAGCACGGCCCGCCCGCGCGGCGGCAGGTGCTGCAGCGCCGCGATGAACGCCAGCTCCAGGGACTCGCGCCGCTCGAACCGCGCCTCGGGTGAGGGCCGGCCGTCGGCCACGTCGAACCGGCCGTCGGGATACGGCTCGACCCAGACCGACTCCGGGAGGGGGTCGCCGACCGGGTCGCCGGGTCGCGCCGGGGGACCGTGGTCGGCGGGCAGCGTGCGGCGGGCGCGCCCCGCCGCGTCGATGCAGACGTTGGTGGCGATCGCGTGGAGCCACCGCCGCGCGCTGCTGCGGCCCTCGAACCGCGGCAGGCCCCGCCACGCCCTCAGCAGGGTCTCCTGCAGGGCGTCCTCGGCGTCCTGAACCGACCCGAGCATCCGGTAGCAGTGGGCGTGGAGCTCGGAGCGGTGCGGCTCGACGAGCGCGCGGAACGCGTCCTCGTCGCCCTCGCGCGCCGCCGCGAGCAGGTCGCGGGCGGACCCTCCATCCCGGTCGCCGGCCATGGCGCGATCGTAACCCCGGCGGTCCGATGAGTTCGACGCCCGGTGACAGTCGTATCGTGCACAGACCAGTTCACAGATGAGAGGAGCGAGGTGACGACCACCGACACCCTCGCGATCGAGGCCACGGGCCTCGGCAAGTCGTTCGGCTCGACCAGAGCGGTCGACGGGGTCGACCTCCAGGTCCGCAGCGGCGCCGTGTACGGCGTGCTCGGGCCCAACGGGGCCGGCAAGACCACCACCATCCGCATGCTCGCCACGCTGCTGCGCCCCGACGAGGGCACCGCCCGCGTCCTCGGCCACGACATCGTCGAGGACGCCGGCGCCGTGCGCGCCCAGGTCAGCCTCACCGGCCAGCTCGCGTCGGTCGACGAGGACCTCACCGGGCGGGAGAACCTCGTGATGATCGCGCGGCTCCTGGGCCACTCGCGGGCGCACGCGAAGACGCGTGCCGACGAGCTGCTCGGCGCGTTCGGCATCGAGGAGGCCGGCGGCCGCCTCGTGAAGACCTACTCCGGCGGCATGCGCCGCCGGCTGGACATCGCGGCGAGCATCGTCGTGACCCCCCGCCTGATGTTCCTCGACGAGCCGACGACCGGCCTCGACCCGCGGTCGCGCAACCAGGTGTGGGACATCGTCCGCGCCCTCTCGGGCGAGGGCACCACCATCCTGCTCTGCACCCAGTACCTCGACGAGGCCGACCAGCTCGCCGACCGGATCGCGGTCATCGACCGCGGCCGCGTCATCGCCGAGGGGACCCCGCCGCAGCTCAAGTCGTCCGTCGGCGGCGGGACGCTGCACGTGCGCCTGCTCGACCCCGACGACCGCGACCGGGCCGAGGGCCTGCTCACCTCGTCGCTGGGCGAGGCGCACCGCGAGTCCGACCCGACGGCGCTGTCGGCGCCGTGCTCCGACGCCGACCGGGCGGCGGGCGTGCTCGCCCGCATGTCGCAGGAGGGCATCGGCATCGCCGACTTCTCGATGGGGCAGCCGAGCCTCGACGAGGTCTTCCTGGCATTGACGGGCCGCCCCGCCGAGGAGTCGGCCGACCCCGACGCGACCCGAGAGGAGGCCGCGGCATGAGCGACGCACCGGCGACATCCGCACCCCCCGTCCCCGCCGCCGCCCCGGCGGTGGAGGACGCCGCGATCCGCACCGCGCTCTCGTCCAACCCCCCGACCTCCGGCGCGAGCCCCCTGTCGGCCGTCCTCACGTTCGGCTGGCGCGGGATGCTGAAGATCAAGCACGTCCCCGAGCAGCTCATCGACGTCACGCTGACGCCGGTCCTGTTCACGCTGCTGTTCACCTACATGTACGGCGGGGCGATCTCCGGCTCGACCGCGGAGTACCTGCAGTTCCTGCTGCCGGGCACCCTCGTCATGTCGGTGCTGTTCACCACCGTCTACTCGGGCGTGTCGCTCAACACGGACATGACGAAGGGGGTCGTCGACCGGTTCCGCTCGCTGCCGACGTGGCGGCCCGCCCCGCTCGTCGGCGCCGTGCTCGGCGACGTCCTGCGCTACCTGCTGGCGGGGATCGTCGTGATCGCCGTCGGCCTCGCGCTCGGCTACCGGCCGGAGTCGTGGGGCGGGATGGTCGCGGCGCTGCTGCTCCTCATCGTCTTCTCGGTCGCCCTGTCGTGGGTCTTCACGACGGTGGGGTTGCTGATGCGGGCGCCGAACGCCGTCATGAACACCGGCTTCATGGCCCTGTTCCCGCTGATCTTCATCAGCAACGGGTTCGTGCCGCAGGAGACGCTGCCGGGCTGGCTGCAGACGATCGTCGAGATCAACCCGATCTCGCACGTCGTCACCGCCGTCCGCGGCCTGATGGACGGCACCGCGTCCGGTGCCGACATCGGCCTCGTGCTCATCGAGGCGGCGGTGCTCGCCGCGATCTTCGCCCCGCTGACGACCCGGCTCTACCGCACCCGCGGCTGAGTCGTCACGCGTCCGGGCCCGCCGGTCAC
>LNFM01026218.1_pt1 | contig 10209 bp, 6 predicted proteins | sample 596031 | NCBI WGS metagenome assembly LNFM01 (sample SAMN04254537, study PRJNA301005) | activated carbon metagenome | isolation source: dual media filters at the Ann Arbor, Michigan drinking water treatment plant | place: USA: Ann Arbor | reverse complement strand
CTGAACCGTTCATCAGACTGTCGGAGCGCAGAGGTGGTATCGCCGGATAGAGACGCACGGTCCGGTGTGGTTCCCACGCCCTGCCATTCAGACGCTGACGAATCTTGCTGTGATGGATGTGGCATAAGAGTGTGTATGCACGTGGGTGCTCAGGGAGTGGTGTGGGGACACAAGCGCTGACATCTTATCGGCCGAAGAAGCGCTGACTTGAGCGGCTATGCCAGGAATTGATCAGGAGAAGAGAAGATAATCTGCTCCCTGCCGCACGTATGAGTGTTGTCGGGGGATTCCGTGTGCGCGTCGGGTTCTTATATCTCCGCTTCCCTCAGAAACTTGGCGGATTCTTCGGGAGCAACAGGATTGATATAGAAGCCGGTGCCCCATTCGAATCCGGCCACCTGGGTGAGTTTTGGAATAATTTCCAGATGCCAGTGGTAGTAGTCGCCGGTCTTTTCGTGCAGCGGAGAGCTGTGGAGCATGAAGTTGTAGGAGGGACGGCCGAGCGCTTTGTCCATGCGGCGCAGGGACTCGGAGAGAATCGGAGCCAAGAATTCGAACTGCGATTTCTGGCTCTCTTCGAAATAGGCGGCATGGCGCTTGGGGAGAATCCACATTTCAAACGGGAAGCGCGGGGCATAGGGTGTGACGCAGAGGAATTCCTGATTCTCCGCCACGATCCGATCGCCGCTGGCAAGGTCCTGCCGGAGGATGTCGCAGTAGATACAGCGTTCCTTCTGCTCATAGTGGGCGCGGCAGCCGTCGAGTTCCTCCGTCACGCTGGTCGGAACGATGGGCAGGGCGATGAGTTGGGAGTGGCTGTGTTCCAGCGTGGCGCCGGCCGAGGCGCCGTGGTTTTTGAAGATCAGGATGTAGCGGAAGCGCAGATCTTTCCGGAGGTCGATCATACGGTCGCGATAGGCCCAGAGCACATCCTCTATTTTCTTTGTCGGCAGATCGGCGAGGCCTTCCTTGTGGCCGGGCGATTCGATGATGACTTCATGCGCGCCCACGCCGTTCATCCGGTCGTACAAACCGATGCCTTCCCGGCCCATGTCGCCTTCAACCTGCAATGCGGGAAACTTGTTTGGGATGACGCGGACGGTCCAGTTCGGCGAATTCGGTTCGCCGGGTTGCGGCCGATAGGCCATGATTTCTTTCGGCGTGAGTCGTTCCTGGCCCGGGCAAAATGGGCAGATCGCGGTAGAGATCGGTTTCGCCGGTTGCATCTGGGCAAAGTCATGCGGTCGGCCATTCCGTTCGGTCGAAATGATCACCCAGCGACCGACGATAGGATCACGTCTTAAGTCAGGCATGGTTGCTCCGTAGTATTTGAAAAGTTCTGAGTGCTGAGTCCTGAGTTTCTCAGGCAGTTCAGAATTCACAACTCAAAACTCAGCACCCAACGCTCAGGACTATCCCGGTCACACTCTCCACAGCCCCGCTTCAAACTCCGGTCCCGGTACGGTTAGGATGGCCGGCGTATGATGCGGATAGCGGGCCACTTCCAATCCATGTTCGAGAATCACGAGGCTCAGGCCCACCTCTTGTTCCGCTTCAAGTTGGAGGTCCTTTGTCGGGACCGCCAGTTCTAAAATGGTCCGGCGACTAATCGAACGATAGGGACCGATCTCCTGCCAGGTTTCTGCCTCACCTTGTTGGAAGAGCGTGAAGGACTCCGGTCCGGATGGGGCAAGAGAGCAGGAGAGACGGAAGCTGTGCTGAGGCCCGTGGAGTGTGATCTCCATCCCCAATCCATTGAGCCGGGGCTGCGCGGCGTCATCCGGGTCGAGCCGCAAAAGCAGATGGTCTTGGCTCCAACCGAAGTAAATGGCCGTGAATAACCCCTCGGCCTTCCACATCGCTCCCAGCGGCGGGTGCGTCGTGATAGTTCCGGCCCCGCGCCATTCGAAAAAGTCCGTCACCAGGCCGTCGATGGTGGGGGTAAGGATCGAGACCGGCTGGGTGATGCGATCTGCCGCAGCCTGCTGGGTCATGGCACAGATCGGCTGGTTCAATCGATCGGGAGGAGTGAGGCCCATGAAGAGCCAGACGTTGCGCAAGTGAGTGCGAAAGAGGCGATCAAACTCCTGCTTGTAGTCGGTGTCGAAATCGTCGCCGTACCACCAGAACCAGTCGCTGCCTTCGGCGGCATAGAGTTCCTGCCAGGCTGCTTCCGCACGGTCCACCGGCAAGGTCGGGGCGACTTCCACGAGGCGGGTGCGGGTATGGCCGAGGAGGTCCCAGCCGCGGTTGTCTTCCTGATGCCCGATCCAGATTTTGTAGTCCTGATTGATCCAGGATCCTGAATGGAGTGCGGGCAACTGCTGGGTGGGCGGGACCGCGGCGAGGCCTTCCGACATGGTGGAGGCCGTCAGCTGGACGGCGTGTTCCTGGTCCAATTCATGTGCGGTGAATGCGCGATAGAGCCGCGAGAGGAAGTGTTCCCCGCCGTCATGGTAATGCTCCCAGGGATTTTCGCCATCGAGAATGATGGGGATGAGAATCTGTTCCTGCGGTGCGTTGTGAATAATGTTTCGGAGCCGGCGGAGCACGTCATCGGCGGCGGAGTCCGGATTGGTTTTGTGGTACACGAAACCGAAGGCATCGGAAATATCGCGATCGCGAAAGACCATTGTCACGTTTCGGCCGGACTCACCCGCGCGGTAAGCTTGGTAGAGGTCGGTGTGCCGATGCCATGGGCGATTGCTCAATTCGAACGAGCGGGCGAGGACGCCCTCGTCGGTCGCTAGCCAGCGGAGCCCGGCGTGATGGACCAGCGGGAGCAGCTCGGGGCAGACGGATCCTTCTGACGGCCAGAGTCCGACCGGCGGCTGGCCAAAGGTCTTGCGGTGAAAGTCGACGGCCCGCTGGAGTTGTGTCTCTGCATCTTCCGGCGCGCGAAACCGGGAGGGCAGGGGCAGGTCGGGACGCGCGCGGCGATTGATATCCGTATCGATGACGAGCGGCAGGATCGGGTGAAAAAACGGTGTGGTGGTGAGTTCGATCTGACCCCGGTCGAGCAGTTGACGGTAGAGGGGGACAATCTCTTGAATCGCGATCCGTTGCAGCGCGAGGACTTCGTGTTTGTCGTCCTCGGTGAAATTGCGGCTCTTGTTGCGGAGCGCACCCAGGCGGGGGTAGCGCTGGAGCGGCCCATATCCGAACCAGGCCAGGTTGTGCCAGACCTGCAGGTCCAGAAAATCCTGTGTCGAAAACTGGCGGGCGACCTTGGCGAGATCCGGTCCCGAGACCTCGGTGCCGCGTTTGACCAGCAGTTCGTGGTAGCGTGCGAACGGACGTACCATCGTGGCCCAGTTGGCTGAGAAGAAATGGCGGATGAGGAAGGCCTGTTCCTCCGGCGTCAACTCTGCGGCCGGACGTTGAGCGCGTTCGAGGAACAGGTCGCGCACGGTGCCGTTGCCGATCTCCTGAAGCTGGAGTAGCAACGACGGCGTGAAGTTAAATGTGGCTTTCACCGCCGGGAACTTCTCCAGCAGGTATGCCATATCGAAATAGGCTTTCGTGGCATGGAGGCGCACCCAGGGCATACTCGCCGTCCCCGCAATGGGGTCCGTGTAGTAGGGCTGGTGCATGTGCCAGACAAAGCAGACGTGGACGTTTTTCATTGGGGCGTGATTTCTCTCATTTTTTGAAGTATGTCATAGGGGTCCGAGACGCGCAACGAACAGAGGAGTTTGTATCGTGACTGGTGAGGCCGGAAGAACGGGATGGAGGCGCTTCGTCGTGTATTGGGGGCCGGTGCTCGGCTATGCCGGATTGATCTTCTATCTGTCGGCGCAATCTCATCCGGACGACGATCTGCCGTCGCTGTTCTGGGCGGTGAACGACAAAGTACTGCATGCGCTGGAGTATGCAGTACTTGGCGGGTTGTGCTATCGGGCGTTTCGCCGGGGCGCAACAGAATCAGTGGCAGCCGTCGCTGTACGGAATCACCGACGAAGTCCATCAATTGTTCGTGCCGTTCCGTGAGTCGAGCTGGCAGGATTGGCTGGCTGACGTGACGGGCTCGGTGCTGGGAGCGGCCTGGTACAGTCGTGTTTCTCGCCTCTATTCTCTTAGGTGGCAAGGGCCTCCGCGATCGGTAAGGATGTTCTGAACGGCGAGTGTTCAGTATCCTGCAGATCGAAAGGACACCGTCTTATGAGGATGGAGGAGGCAAGGCAGGGCATCCGAGATCGGCGATACTGAGGCCGCACGTCTCGCGCGTTTGTTGAACAAAGGACGAAGTGGCTTGTGCCCGGCGGGTGACCTGAAGTTTTTCATAGACGTTGCTGAGATAGTTTTTGACGGTCTTATCGCTGAGGCCGAGTGCGGCGGCGACTTCCTTATTGGTCTTTCCCTGTGCGACAAGATCCATGACCCGCTTTTCCTGCGCCGAGAGTTCGGGTTGTATTTTCCCGCAGGTGGAGACGGACAGGCTGCAGAGGTGCGTCATAATCCGCTGCGCGACTGCGCCATCCAGAATGGTCTGTCCGTCGGCGACGGTTTCGATGGCCCTGACTAAGTCAGGCCCGATGATGGTTTTGAGCATAAACCCAGTGGCACCGGCGCGCAAAGCCGAGACGATGGACCCGTCATCGGCGCCGTGTGTCAACACGAGCAGGCGGGTGTTGGGAGAGGCCTCGCGGATGAGGCGGCAGGCCTCGATGCCGGTTCCGTCCGGCAGGCGCAGTTCCACAAGTGCGACATCAGGTGTGAGCCGACGCCCGATGTCTATGGCCGCGGCCATAGAAGCCGCTTCGCCGACGACCCGGATGCGCCCGGTTTGATTCAGGACCGTCCGTATACCCGTTCGCGCGATCTCATGAGCATCGACGATCAGCAGTCGGATCATCGATGTGTCCCGGCCTTCGCTGGATGCAGCACGAGCGGAACGATTCATATCGGTCCTCTTTCGTCGGCTATCTGCACAGTGCAACCGGACGCACAAGTCCTTCCTGTCATATCGTGCTGGCGCAAAGGGCAAAACGAATCAACGCACTGCGTGTCTGGAGGGCGGTTTTTTGCCGGATCCTCGACAAGTGACCTTCGATGGTTCGAACACTGAGGTGAAGTGCCTTGGCGATTTGTTTGTCTGACAGCCCTTCCGCAAGCAGTGCGATAATTTGCCGTTCCCGGGAGGTAAGCTGAGCGAGGATCCGCAAGGCGGCAGCCTCATCAGATGTACGCTTTCCATCACTACGGTTGGAGGCAAAGGTTAGGCCCGTTGCAGCCTGGCTCTGCGGCGTCCGTTCCGTATGGACGAGAAACCGGCAATTGCGCGGGGGATGGCTTTGATCGCGCTGGACAACCACCTTACTGTATCCGAACAACTTTCCCGCTAGTTCTCCCAGGATCGCCCCTTCCAACTGGCAGATTAGCGAATCCTCTTTGGCCAGCCTCTCAAAGGGGCAGGCTCGGCAGTGCACTTCGATATGATCTCCCGTACCGATCGACATGGTTTGGTCCCAGCCCCAGTGGATCCTCATCCACTCGCTGTAATGGAGATAGTGCGTCCGAGCAGTTGAGGCGGGAGCGGCGGGCGGCTCGGGGGCGTGGGCGATGACTTCTCGGCCGAGCGCGGTCCCGATTTCGTGAAAGCTGCGCTCAACAACTGAGGGATGCAGCAGGCTCTTGACGGTCTCAACGAGCTGGAGAAGGACTTGCTCTGAGAACTGGTTCATGGATTGTACTCCTCAGGAGCGTGTTCGGTCCGATGGACTCGCACAGCAATGCATTTGTATCAACCAAGCGTGAGAGGCGTGAGCCGGTATGGCGGTGAACGAACGGGAGGTGACCGGAGGAAGTGCTATCATGTGCCGATTCATTTAAATCCTCTCTAGGAGCCAACTGTAACCCAGTATCCCCCAGCTAGGGGTAGACCCGTTGTGCTCTATCTATCGAGTTTAGCGTGAACCCACACTCGGCAAACGGGTGGCATCATACCTGATGGACAAAATTTTCAAGTAGCGGGAGACCTCGCGTCCTCACCACGTACGCTTACGTATTAAGCGCTTTGCAAGACGTTCCGATAGATGGACAGAGAGAAGGAATAAGCAACCTGTCGGAAAGTATTCCCTCGTCGTATCGGCCGGTACAGATGGCACAACACCAGCCTTTCCTTTCCCACATCCTCATGGAGACGAAGAGATGAATTGGCGCGGCGGGGTTACATCCGGTCTGCCGCGGACCTCCGATGAATGTCGTCCTTCTGCACGGAATCATGCGGCTGGGAACACGGCAAGCGGACTGAGGGGCGGCCAGTTTCGTCGGCTGGTGGCTCTGGTGGTCGCCTGCATCTTTGTCGTCACCGTAGTGGGAGGCGTCATACTACAGTACTTGCAATCACAGATGGTGGCGCAGGCTGGAGAGAATCTTGCGCTCGCGGCGGTGGATATTGCCGGGAAGCTCGATTTGCTGATGGTGGAACGCTACGGCGATATTCAGATGATGGCCCGTTCCAAGACTTTTCAAGGACAGGACCGCACAGCGATGGCGGAATATCTGCAGTGGATGGGGGAGGCCTATCCAGTGTACGCATGGCTGGGTGTCACAGATTCCGTGGGGCGAATCGTGACGTCGACCGATCCCGCCAGCATCGGCAAAGATCGAAGCGGGCAAGAGTGGTTTCGGGTATCGAAGGATCGCGGGGTGATCTCTATAGGAGATGCGCAACTCTTCGAAGAGTCTCCAGGCGTCAGTGCCGTGGCGTTCACCGCTCCGATCAGGGGGATGCAGAACGAATTTCTCGGGACTATCACCTCACGGGTCGCGCTGCCGGTACTGGAGGATGCCTTTGTAGAGACCGTGACCGCGTTGCAGGCGCAGTGGGGAACGGACGTGCGGATCGAGTATCAGTTCGTGAACCGGGAGGGGGAGGTCATCGCCGATTCATTGTTGAGAGAAGAACGGAGCGCCAATCTGAAGCGAATAGGCCTGCCGTCGGCGGAGTTATTCGATACGGCGCCGCCCGGTTTTGTCGAGGAGCGGCATCTTCGCCGCAAGGTAGACGTGGTCACGGGTTATGCCATGACGAAAGGAGTTGGAGATCTTGACGCGCTCTGCTGGGGAGTTTTAGTACGTGTAGACCGGAACGACATCCTGGCTCCTATTCGGACGATTATGTGGAACGTCGGTGCGGCGGGTGCAGGCATGCTGCTGCCGCTGGTTGGACTGGTATTGTGGAGCGCCCGCTGTCTGGAGCGTGCGTGTGCGATGGCGCAGGAAGACAACGTGCGGGCCAAGTCCGCGGAAATCAAATTTCAGAAATTGGTGGAATCGGCTCCCGATGCCGTCGTGGTCGCCGATGAGGACGGCCGGATCGTCTCCTGGAATGCGGTCGCATCGAGGCTGTTCGGATATGCGGCGTTCGAGGTCATCGGCCGGCCGTTGACCGTGATGATACCGCCTCGTTACCGTGACGCCCATGCGCAGGGGATTCAACGGCTCCAGGCCATGGGCCAACCCCGTCTGATCGGCAAGGTCACAGAAGTGCATGGTTTACGCAAGGATGGAACTGAATTCCCGATCGATCTCTCGCTCGGAACTTGGGAAACGGAGGGAGCTTCGTTCTACAGCGGCATTATCCGCGATGTCTCCAAACGCAAACAGGCGGAGAAAGAATTGCTCGTTGCCAAAGACGCAGCGGAAGCCGGTAGTCGAGCGAAAGGAGAGTTTCTGGCCACGATGAGTCACGAGATCCGCACGCCGATGAACGGGGTCATCGGGACGACGGGCCTTCTCCTCGATACCGAGCTAACGGCGGAACAGCGAGAGTATGCCGAGATGATCCGTTCCTCCGGAGAAGCATTGCTTGACGTCATCAATGACATTCTCGATTTTTCCAAAATCGACGCCCGCAAGCTCGATCTGGAGATGCTCGATTTCGATCTTCGCACGACGGTCGAGGATGCGGTCTCAATGCAGGCCGAGCGCGCACACAGCAAAGGCCTGGAGCTCGCCTGTCTGATCAACGGAACGGTTCCGACCGCGGTCCGCGGGGATCCTGGCCGCCTGCGGCAGATTTTGACGAATTTGATCGGTAACGCGATCAAGTTTACCGAACGCGGCGAGGTCGTTGTCACGGTCAGCGTAGCCGGGCCGGTGGATGATCCAAAGCAATCAAGCGTCGAACTTCGATTTGAAGTAGCCGACACGGGAATCGGTATGACGGCTGAGCAGTCCGCCAGAATTTTTCAGCCCTTCATGCAGGCCGACGGATCGATGGCGCGCAAGTACGGCGGCACCGGGCTCGGACTTGCCATTTGTAAACAATTGACGGAACTTATGCAGGGGCAAATCGGCACAGAGAGTGTGCCAGGAGCCGGCAGCCGGTTCTGGTTCACGGTGCGACTAAACCGGCAGCCGGAGGGACATCATGTGCCGGAGCCCTCCGGCCGCTCCCTCAGCCCGCTTCGAGGGCGCAAGGCGTTGATTGTGGACGATCACGCGATGAACCGAAAAATTCTTGAGCATCAATTCAGCGTCCAGGGGATCGTGCATGAAAGTAGGGAGAATGGTCGTCGCGCCCTGGAGGTGCTCCGGCTGGCGGCCGATGAGGGCCACCCTTTCGACCTCGCCATTCTTGATATGCATATGCCTGAAATGGACGGCATTGAGCTGGCTCGTCGGATTAAGATTGATCCGACGATCAGCGCGGTTCAATTGGTCCTGTATACCTCGCTGGGCCGCCGCGGAGACCTGACGACCGCTCGGGATGCAGGCATCGCGGCCTATCTCACCAAGCCGATGCGCCAGGCTCAATTGCTTGACTGTTTGAGTCTGGTCTTGGGGAATAGGGACCGGCCGCTAGCTGAGTCCTTGCCTCAGGAGACGAAGCCCATCATCACCCGGCACAGTCTGGCCGAAGCTCAGGCAGACCTTCGCGGCCGGGTCCTGGTGGTGGAGGACAATCCGGTTAACCAGAAGGTTGCGGTCAAGATGCTGGAAAAGCTTGGATGTCGGGTGGACGTGGCTGCCAACGGTCGAGAAGCCGTCGAAGCGGTGGCGAGACTGCCCTATTCCATCGTCTTCATGGATTGTCAGATGCCGGAGATGGACGGGTTCGAGGCGACGCGCCTGATTCGCCGGGAAGAGCGAGCCGGGCACCATCTCACCATCGTGGCGATGACCGCGAATGCCATGGTCGAGGATCGGGAACGATGTCTCAAGGCGGGAATGGATGATTATCTGAGCAAGCCGGTTCAGTCGCAAGGCCTTGCCGATGTGCTCAGTCGATGGCTGCCTTCCCGGAAGCCGTAAGGACATCGAACCGCAACGATTCCGCAAACGGCATGAGGCTCCGGTGAATGGTTGAAAGTCTGTGATGCGACCGCTCTCGTCCCTCCGTGACCGGGTGTCACGCCCCCAATTCCGTTCGAGATTCTGTAGTCTTCGTGACAACCTTTCGGCCACTGCTGCGAACCCGGCTCCACCGAAGGGGCCTCTCACACCTCCTGATCAAGCCCTCGTCGCCCGCACCATTGAATCGCGGCTGAGTCCCGGTCTGGTCTTGCGCGAACTCCAGCCCTTGCCGGGGGATGCGTCGAATCGGCGCTACTTCCGCGCCGTCCTGGCCGGTGGTCCCCCCCACTCCGTGATACTCATGCAACTCGCAGAGCCGGAAGGGTTTAAGCAATCGGAAGAAGCGGTCAGCGGAGCGATGCACCAGATCACCGAGTTGCCCTTTCTGAATATTCTGTCGCATCTCGGGAAGGCCGGCGTGTCGGTCCCGACGCTGCAGCACTATGACCATGCCGCCGGGTTGCTGTACCTCGAAGATTTCGGCGATCTGACGCTGGCCGAAGCGGTGCGTGATGCCGATGCGCCGAGTCTGGAGTCGCGATACAAACAAGCGATTAATGTGCTGGTTCAGATGCAGGTGAAGGCGACCTCGCCGGCCGATCCCGGCTGTCTGGCGTTCCACCGGAGTTTCGATGTGCCGTTGCTCATGTGGGAGTTCGATCATTTCCTGGAATACGGGATCGTGGCGCGCCAGGGTAAGCCGATGTGCTCGGAGGACTGGACGGCGATCCGCGGGGAGTTCGAAAAGATTTCCGAACATTTGGCCGGGCAGCCCAGGGTGTTTACCCATCGAGATTATCATTCGCGCAATCTGATGGTCGACGGCCTGCGCCTTGGCGTCATCGATTTTCAAGATGCATTGATGGGGCCGGCGACCTATGACCTGGCCTCCCTCTTGCGCGATGC
>LNFM01015327.1_pt1 | contig 10209 bp, 6 predicted proteins | sample 596031 | NCBI WGS metagenome assembly LNFM01 (sample SAMN04254537, study PRJNA301005) | activated carbon metagenome | isolation source: dual media filters at the Ann Arbor, Michigan drinking water treatment plant | place: USA: Ann Arbor | reverse complement strand
TGCGGAACAACCAGACGACGCCTGCAACAATGGCCAGCGCGACCGCAATGCCGAGATAGCCGTTTACGATCGCCTGACTCTCTGCGGTGCGATAAGCATCGAGTTCAGCGCCCGACAGTTGGTCGGCGGTTACTGTGGCAAGGCTGCCAAGGATGAGGATCGAACCGACGATGGGGAAAACAGTTGTGCCAAGCGAATTGAACGCTTGGGCAAAGGTGAGGCGGCTATGCGCTGTAGCAGGTTTGCCGAGCATCGAAATCAACGGGTTCGAAACGACCTGCACGATCACCACGCCGCTTGCCAGCACGAAGAGAGCAAGCAAGAACACGCCATAAGTCGCGGTCTGGCTGGCGGGAATGAACAAAAGGCAACCTGCCATCATCGTCAGCAATCCAGCGACCGCACCGCGCATATAGCCAATTTTCTTCACAAGCCGCGCGCCGGGAATGCCGATGACGGCGTACGCTGCGAAGAAGCAGAACTGCACGAGCATCGCCTGCGTGTAGTTGAGCGTGAATAGCTCTTTCAGTTTCGGGATGATGACATCGTTCAGGCTGGTGATGCCACCGAAGATGAAAAACAGCCCCATGACGAAAAGTTGCAATTGCGGCGCATCGATATGGCTGTCGCCCGCTTCGGTGGACGCAGCAGCGCCGGGTGCCAATGCCATCTTCTCTCTCCCTGTGTTTTAGCGCACTTTGCCGGGGCAGGACGCTTTTTCTTTTGTCGCTTCGATATGAACGTTGCGGATGGAGGCAACAAGGCCTTTTGCCGCCTGCATACGTATGGGAGAGCCGACCGCGTCGAATTTGGCGCCCACATCGGCGAAACAGCGGAGCGGAATGCGCGTTTGGACGGCTGTGCCGGTTGGCAATGTGCGGATCAACTGCTGCAAATCGATGGTGCCGCCGCTGAATGACAGTGTCACTGCTCCCGTCGCGGGGCGATCGATCCGCCAGTCGATGAGCATCGACCAGTCTTCATTCAGTTGATTGGCCAAGTTCACCGCGGGGCCGTTGACCACGAACGCACCATCGGCGTTCCAGGTGAATTGCCGGGCGTCTTCCTGCGCGGACAAGTCGACTGCACGCGCACTGATCGAACCGTCCATTTGCAGGTTCCAAGGCGCAGGCACTTTGCCGCGAACGACATAATTGGTGGCAACCGTCAGCGAGGATAGATCGACACGCGGGTCTTCGTTGACTGGCGCTAGTTTGCCCGATTGCGTGTAATCCAAACCATAGCTGAGCGGGAACAGCGGTGCGACCAAAGGCGACCTTGCATCGGCTGGCCATGCGAACGGCAGGCGTCCGGTGAAGTCGCGGGCAGGCTTTCCGTTGGCACCCGCGACGAGTACATCGGCGACGCCTCGCCCTTGCGTTCCCGGCAACCAAGCGGCCACGAAAGCATCCGCTTGATTGATCAGCTTACCGGTAAACATCGGCCTACCTGATAGAAACACGGCCACCACCTTTATGCCCTGCGACTTGAAACGGGTGATCATCTCTTCTTCGCCCTGCGTCGGCTGAAATGCGAGGTTCGGCACGTCGCCTTCAAATTCGGCATACGGCTTCTCGCCTAGCACCACGACCGCTACATCAGGTTTGGCTTCAAAACTGCCTATGGGTGAAATCGTCGCTGTACCGCCATTGGCCTTTACCGCATCGGAAATGGCTCGGCCGATGGTCTGGCCATTCTTGAAATCTGCAGCCGTTGTGTCGGTGCCCTGCCAGCCGATCGTCCAGCCGCCCGCTTGCATCGCCATATTGTCGGCACCCGAACCCGCGATGAGCACCCGCGCGCCGTTACCAAGCGGCAACACCCCATCATTGTTCTTCAGCAACACCAGCGATTTCGAAGCCGCCTCGCGCGCGAGTTCGAGATGCTCTTTTTTGCCGACCAATGCCGTATCGCCACGCACCGTCTGTACATCGCCCATGAGGCCCAGTTTATATTTCACGCGCAAGATACGCCGAACCGCGTCGTCAATACGCGAAGCAGATATACGCCCGTCGCGCGCGGCGGCGAGCGTCGAGTCAAACAGACCTTTCCAGCTATCGGGAGCCATAAAAAGATCAAGCCCGGCATTGATCGCTGCAGGGCAATCAGTCGCCGAACAGCCAGCGACTTGGCCGTGACCATTCCAGTCCCCAACCACCAGACCAGCAAAGCCCATGCGGTTTTTCAAAACATCGGTCAGCAGCGATTTATTGCCGTGATGCTTCACACCATTCCAGCTCGAGAAGCTCGCCATCACAGTTAGCGCACCGGCATCAATCGAAGCCGGATAGCCCTGTGCATGCTTCGCAACCAATTCCGCCTCGCCAATTTGCGCGTCACCCTGATCGCGCCCATCGGCGGTGCCGCCATCGGCGAGAAAATGCTTGGCGGTCGCCGCAACGCGTTTAGCCTCAAGCGGTTTTCCAGCGACCAATTGTCCTTGCAGACCAATAGTCATGGCGCCGGCATAAGCCGCAATCAGTGCCGGATCGGATGAATAGCCCTCGTAGGTCCTGCCCCAGCGCAGGTCCTGCGGCACAGCCAGCGTCGGCGCAAAGGTCCATTCAATTCCGCTCCCCGAAATCTCCGCAGCAGTCGCGGCACCGATCCGTTCGATCAGATCGACATCGCGCGCGGCGCCAAGGCCGATATTGTGCGGAAAAATCGTCGCCTCTGGCAGGTTTGAATGTCCGTGGACCGCATCGACGCCGAACAGAATTGGAATGCCTGCGCCCGACTTACGCGATGCATCACGGAATTCACCAACCAGCTGCGCCCATTTCGCCGCGCTCGCCCGTTCGTCGCCATATGGTCCAGAATTACCCCCCGCCAGGATCGAACCGAGCGGATATTTTGAGAGATCTTGCGGTGTGACAGCGCTTATGTCGGCTTGAATCAGTTGCCCAACTTTTTGTTCGGTAGTCAATTTTGCAATAATTGCGGATATTGCGGCTTCCGTTTTTGCATCGGAAATTGCTGACGGACTGGCGGCGGCGGGCCACAATTCCGGATTGGCGCGGGCATCGGTATCAGCAGTCGAAGCAATTGTAGCATCTGGTGGCGTAACCGTGGAGACGCACCCTGCCAATACAAAGGTCAGCAGCGCTCCTATTCGCTTGAACCGCATCAAATCCACTCCCGAGTTCATTGTGAACGTTATCATTTATGGATGGCAGTTACCTCAGCCAAAATCAAGCGTGATTGTCTGGCGATATGCCCGAGATGTCGAAAAGCCCTGAACCGCTCGATAAAAAATTACGCGGTAAGTATAATGTTGTTGGAGGCCCGAGCCGGAATCGAACCGGCGTGCAAGGATTTGCAGTCCTCTGCGTCACCACTCCGCCATCGGGCCTCTATACAAACATAAGCTGTATGTGGTGGAGGCGCGCGTCTAGCGAGCCTTGCAAATCATTGCAACCGACAATCTGGCCCGCTGTGCCATGCGCGCCACAAGTCGCGGAAAAAGTTGCCATTTGCGGCTCCGAATAGGGCGTTCGTCTGAATCCTGCTTGGCGTTTTCTGCTCCGCTGGCTAGAAACAGAATCAAGAGCTGTATTGTCATTGCAATACAGTTGTGCCAAATGGCCGCGACGTTAATGGAAATATCCCGATGGAATCAGTCAATTTCGAAGATATGCGCCGTATTATGGTGGATAGCCAGCTGCGTACCAGCGGCGTGACCAACGCGTGGGTGCTCGCGGTCATGGGCCGCGTGCCGCGTGAAAATTTCGTTCCCGCCGCGCATCGCTCGACGGCCTATATGGACCGCTCGATCACACTGGATGACGGTTCGGCGTTGAACCCGGCGGTTTCGACTGGCTTGTTGTTGCAGGCAGCAGAGGTCAGCCCCGACGATAATGTGCTTCTTGTCGGTCCAAGTGGCGGCTATGTCGCTGCATTGTTGCGCGATCGCGGTGCAAAATTGGTCTGCGTCGATCCATCCGACCTCTCCCGCGCATCAGCATCGGCTCCCTATTCGCTAATCATCGTCGACGGCGCAGTGGAAGAATTGCCCGAAGCGCTCCTCGCGCTGGCAGCCGACGGTGCGCGGTTGGTCACCGGATTGGCCGAAGGCGCGGTGATGCGGCTCGCCAAAGGTTATGTGCGCGACCATAAGATCGCATTGAAACCCTTCATCGATAGCGAGATCGCACCCTTGGCCGCATTTGCCCGCAAACCGGAATTCGTGTTTTGAGCCCGCGTCGTCTGATACTTGCCGCGTTGCTGGCATCTGCCACGCTATCCGCGCCTGCTGCTGCCGATACGTTGCGCGATGCATTGGTGTCGGCTTATGAAACCAACCCGAACCTGACAGCAGCGCGCGAAGGGCAGAAAGCGACCAACGAAGGCGTGCCGCTGGCCAAAGCCAATGGCCGTCCCGACGTTACCGTCCAGCCGACCTATTTTGAGAATATCATGCAGGACGGCGGCTCGTCAGTTACCCAGGCGCGCGGCTTCAATGTCAACGGCACGATTTCTGCGCCGATTTATGCAGGTGGCGGTATCCGCAACGCCATCCGCGCCGCCGAAAATCGTGTCGAATCGGGCTTTGCCAATTTGCGCGGCACCGAAAGCGCGATTTTCTCCGCCGTTGTCGGTGCATATATGGATGTCATCCGCGATGAGGCGATTGTCGAGCTGAACCGTGCGCAGGTCGGCGTGCTTTCGGTCAACCTGGATGCAACCGGCGACCGGTTCGAAATTGGCGATCTGACACGTACCGATGTCGCGCAGTCCGAAGCGCGGCTGGCGCTGGCGACGAGTAACCTCGAAACTGCACGAGCGAACCTTATTCGTTCGAAAGAAGTCTATATCCAGCTCGTTGGGCGTGAGCCGGGTCAACTCGAAGCGCCGCCGCCATTGCCCAATCTGCCCGAAACACCCGATAATGCGGTCAATGTGGCACTTGATAGCAATCCCGACTTGATCGCCGCGCGCGAGAATCGCGAAGCCGCCGGATTTGACCGCCGCGCTGCCAATGCATCGCGCCTGCCAACGATTAGCGTGTTCACTTCGCCATCGTACAGCAATGCGCTGAATTCAATTTCGTCAAATATCCCTGGCTTTGCCGCAGATAATAGCGCGTTCACGGCGCAAGCTGGTGTCCGCGCAACCGTGCCTTTGTATCAGGGCGGTCAACCCGCAGCGCAAATCCGGCAAGCACAAGCGCGTCTAGGCCAAGCGCAGGAACTCGAAATCGCCGCCGAGCGTGAAGTCATCGCGCAGACGCGCGCCTCTTATGCAAGCTGGCGAGCGGCGATGGATGTAATAACCGCATCACAGCGCGCGGTTTCGGCCAATGAATTGTCGTTGGAAGGCACCCGCGCCGAAAACAGCGTCGGCAACCGGACGATCCTCGACATCCTGAATGCCGAGCAGGAATTGCTCAACAGCAAGGTGCAACTCGTCACCGCGCGGCGCAACGCCTATGTCGCAGGGTTCACCTTGCTGGCCGCGATGGGCCGCGCCGAAGCGCGTGACTTGGGCCTTGAGGGCGGCACGCTTTATGATCCCGTTGCCGAATATGAAAAGATCGACAGTGCGTGGAACGACTGGTCTTCACAGCCCGATCCAACCACCCGGTCGACGCGGACCGTTGACACGCCAGCGCAAAAGGCGGACATAGAGCCGCTTCCCGACAATGTCAGGAAGTGATTGAACGCAGCAGCGGGGGCTGGGATTATGGCAGAAGGCCGGAACGAACCGTCGATGGATGAGATTCTCTCGTCGATCAAACGAATCATTGCCGATGATGAGCGTATCCGTCCGGCGGCCAAACGCATTGCCAAGTCCGCGCCGCCGCAAGACGATCAGGACGAAATTCTCGAACTCACCGAAGCGGCCGCCGATGACGACGCGGACGACGTCCTGCTCGACGACAGCAAGGCGCAAAGTCTGCGACATAGCTTCTCGGCATTGCAAACCTTGTCAGAGCCCGGCGTCGCGCCGCAGATTGTGCGTTCGGGCGAAACCTCGCTTGAGGGCATGACCCGCGACCTGCTGCGGCCGATGCTGAAGGATTGGCTCGACACCAATCTGCCGCCGATTGTCGAGGCGATGGTCGAACGCGAAATTACCCGCATCACCAAAAAGGGCTGATGCGCGCACTCGCTTTTTTGGCGCTCACTTTTTGCACATTCACAACCGCGCCGTTTGCCAGAGCCGACACTGTTGAGCCCGTATATCAGGTGATAGTGAGAGCAGGCAAACTGATCGATGTTGCCAACGCCACCGTTCTTACCGGCCAGTGCATCTATATCCAAAGCGGCAGCATTAGCGCCGTTGAAACCTGCTCTAAGGAGCAGTTCAAGATCAGGCCGCCAGGTGCGCAGCGCCAAATTGATTGGTCCGCCTACACTGTCCTTCCCGGCCTGATCGACCTCCACACCCATCTCGCCGATGCAGGGCAGAGCGCCGACCTCGCACTACCATTGAAAACATCACCCGCCGCCACCGCTTTAATCGGCGCGTACAACGCGCGGCTCACTCTTGAAGCTGGCTTTACGACGGTGCGTGACGTCGGCACCTATCGCGGGCTGACCGATGTTGCGCTGCGTGATGCAATCAATGCTGGCCATGTGCCGGGTCCGCGGATGTTCGTGGCAGGAGCCTATATCACCATCCCCAAGGGCGGCGGCGAGCTAAACGGTGTTGTCCCCAACGAGCAATTGCCCGCCGACATGCGTTTGGGTGTCAGCAGCAGCCCGCAAGAGGCCGCCGCCAAGACCGAATTTCTGATCGCGAATGGCGCTGACTTCATCAAGACAATCGCAACCGGCGCCGTGCTCGCCATCGGCACCGAACCCGGCGAACCCGAAATGACCGAGCAACAACTGCGTTTTGTTGTCGACACAGCGAAAGCCAAAGGCAAATTCGTCACCGCCCACGCGCACGGAGCCATCGGTATCAAGAACGCAATCCGCGCTGGCGTGCGCTCGATCGAACATGCCAGCCTGATTGATGATGAAGCACTTTTTCTGGCGAAGGCAAGCGGCACTTGGCTGGTGATGGATATCTACAACGGCGACTATATCGACGACATCGGCACAAAGGAAAAATGGCCCGAGGAATATCTGCGCAAAAATCGCGAGACCACCGATGTCCAGCGCGCCGGGTTCACCAAGGCGGTGAAAATGGGTGTCAAGATCGCCTACGGCACCGATAGCGGTGTCTATCCGCACGGCGGCAACGCGAAGCAGTTCGCATACATGGTCCGATATGGCATGACCCCGATGCAGGCCATTCAAAGCGCGACAATCCGCGCGGCGGAATTACTCGGCAAAGAAAGCGAACTCGGCAGCATCGCGCCGGGACGGTTTGCCGATCTGGTCGCGGTGGCGGGTGATCCCTTAACCGACATTCGTATGTTGGAAGAGGTTGCGCACGTCATAAAGGGCGGGGCAATAGTGAAATGACATCATAAAAAGCATTCGATGACCGCAATATTCCTAAATCCATCACCATAACATTGGTGGCCTTGGTTTTACTGGGGAGCGGTGTGTTTTCGTACTATCTTCAATCCCGGAAAAGTGATGGTTATGATGTAAACCGGCGGTACACTGCGAAAATACTAGCTATCGCGGAAACGAAAGCCTCTTGGACCGGAGGTCCGCGATTTGCGGAAATTCACGGTTTAAATGGGCAAAAGATATTCCTGCAGGATCCCCGTCAAAAATTTTCCAATTGTGAAGTAGGTGACGTTGTCGAATATCGGCTGGATCGAAACGGTCTTCCTGGAAATGCGCGGTTCGTTTACAACCCAGCAAGCTGCCGGACGCCGTGAAAACAAAAGGGCGGGGAATTAGCCCGCCCGTCCGTTCTTCATATTTAAAGCAGTTTTCTCAGGTCAAACCATCGTGACCGAGAAAAGCAGGCTGCTGAGAGCGAGTGCGCCGACAAAGCTGGCCAGTTTCTGCATGTTTCATTCCTTCAATTTGCCGCACAGCCAAAAAGGCCGGGTCGTCCCGTTGAAGGCATCCTTTATGTTTTCGTTATAGCGTCCAGATAGGCGTTCGGGACTAAAACTCAATTATATTAGTAGAGAATGTAGTTGCGCAAAACGCAACTCGCTATGGTTTCATCAGGCGCAATCTTCTTGCGCGTGCCTGTAACGCTGACTAGCGTGCCGACCATGAACAAAACCATCTTGCTCGCCGCCATTATCGGCACTTCCGCCCTTTCTACCACCGCCGTTGCCCGTCCAATGACCGAGACCGATCTCGCGACGATGAAGCGGCTGTCGGGGGCGGCCGCTTCGCCAGATGGAACGATGATCGCCTATCAATTGCGCGAAACCGACTTGGAAGCGAACAAGGGCAAGACCGACCTTTATCTGCTCAAGCTCGGCACGCCCAATACCCAGCCGATGTTGTTTGCATCAAAACCTGACAAGAATGAACACGACCCCGCGTTCGCGCCCGATGGCAAGAGCATTTTTTACCTCAGCAACGAAAGCGGGTCGGAGCAGATCTGGCGCTATGACATTGCCAGCGGCACGACGAGCCAAGCCAGCAACTTCAAAGCTGATGTCAGCGGTTTCAAAATCTCCCCCGACGGTATGAAATTTGCGGTTTGGGGCGATGTCGCCCGCGACTGCATGGAATTTGGCTGCGACAAAGATGGCGACACGTCGAAGCCCGGCCCCGGAACCGGCCGCGAATATGACCAGCTGATGGTCCGCCACTGGGACGCGTGGGAGACGCCCGGCAATTACAGCCGCGTCTTCACCGCTGTGCTTGGTGCTGATGGCAAGCTGGGTACGCTTGGCATAGCGATGGATGGTAATCTGGTTGGTGACGCGCCATCCAAACCCTTTGGCGGCGGTGAGGAAATTGCATGGGCTCCGGACAGCAAATCCTTGTTCTACACGCTGCGCAAGGCGGACAACGATGAAGCAAAATCCACAAATCTCGACATCTATCATGCTGATTTGACCGGAGTTGTCCATAACGGCACGCCCGGCAATGCAGCCACCGATACAATGCCAGCACCTTCGCCCGACGGCAAATATCTGGCCTATGCTGCGATGGCGCGCGCTGGATATGAGGCCGACCGTCTTGTTCTGATGCTGCGCGATATGAAGACCGGCAAGGTTCGGCTCAATCGCTTGGGCTTCCGATAGCAAAAGCCTGCTTGTCACCGCGCAAGACGTTCTCGAAACCCCGCTGTATCGTGTTGACCTGAAAGGCAAAGTCACTCGGCTGACCGAACGCGGGCATATCGGCGCGGCATTGCCGCTCAAAAATGGCGGAATCGTATATTCGATCGATAGCATCTCTGGCCCAGCCGATCTCGTGCACATGGATACCAAAGGCAAAACCACACGACTGACCAACGTTAATGCCGAGACGCTCGGCACGCTTGATCCTGTGAATTACCAGAAATTCGACTTCGCCGGCGCGAATGGCGAGCAGGTGTTCGGGCAGATCATCAAACCGCAAAATGTGATAGGCAAATTGCCCGTGCTCTTGCTTGTCCATGGCGGACCGCAAGGCACATTCAACAACAGCTGGTCCTACCGCTGGAACCCAGCCGTCATGGCGTCGCAAGGCTATGCCGTGGTCAGCATCGATTTTCATGGGTCGACCGGTTACGGCCAGAAATTCACCGACAGCATCAACAAGGACTGGGGCGGCAAACCGCTCGAAGATTTGAAGCTCGGGATGGACGCGGTCGCCAAAATCGATACGCAGCTTGATACCGCGAACACCTGCGCGCTCGGCGGATCCTATGGCGGCTATATGATGAACTGGATTTCAGGTAACTGGCCCGACCGGTTTAAATGCCTTGTCAACCATGCCGGCATTTTCGACCTGCGCGCGATGGCCTATGAAACCGAGGAGCTGTGGTTCGACCAATGGGACAATGGTGGCCCGTGGACGGCTCGCACCGATGCGGAAAAATGGAATCCGGTGAACCATGTCGTCAAATGGAAGACGCCGACTTTGGTGATCCATGGCGAAAAGGATTACCGCATCCCCTATTCGCAAAGCCTCGCTGCGTTCACCGCTTTGCAGCAGCTGGGCGTCGAGTCAAAACTGCTGGTTTTCCCCGATGAAAATCACTGGGTGCTTAAGCCCAAAAATTCGATCCAGTGGTACCAGACGGTGTTTGATTGGGTGGGTAAGCATCTGAAGGGCAAATAAGCCGCAGCTTTTAGGGGGAGAGCACCATGACCGGAATAGCCGAAAGCGTCGCCACTGACATCAG
>LNFM01013749.1_pt1 | contig 10210 bp, 5 predicted proteins | sample 596031 | NCBI WGS metagenome assembly LNFM01 (sample SAMN04254537, study PRJNA301005) | activated carbon metagenome | isolation source: dual media filters at the Ann Arbor, Michigan drinking water treatment plant | place: USA: Ann Arbor | reverse complement strand
CGAACATCTCGAGCGCGATCGCGCGCGGGATGCCCGCCTTCTGCTCGCAGCGCAGTGCGAGTTCCATCAGCACCGGGATGAAGTTGCAGGCGAAAGCCCCGCCGCCGTGGTAGATCGCCTTGTAGCGCGGATCGATGTCGAACAGGCGTGCACCGAGCCGTTCGAAGGCGGGCCTGAGCCGGGCGAGCGCGGCGCCATCGCCCTCGCAGCCGCACCAGGTGCCGGGGAACGTCGACACGCTCGCCTGCGGATCGCTGAAGTTCTTCACCGGATGGATGCTGGCCACGGCTGCGCCGCCTGCCCGGCACGGATCCAGCGCGGCCGATGCGGTGGCGCCGCTGAGGTGGAACACGATGTCGCCCGCACGCAGGCGCCCGCTCGCGGCGAGCGCCTGCGCGGCCGGGCCGATCGCATCGTCGCCGGTGGCGAGCAGCCACCATTCGGCGGGCGCCATCGACGCCACGTCCGCCACCGGTACGCCGGCACCGATGAACGCAACGGCGCGTGCCGCGCTGTCAAGGCTGCGATTGGCGATGCCACCGATCGCGCAGCGCTTCGCGCCGAGCATCAGGCGCGCGATGGCACGTCCTGCCTTGCCGCAGCCGAGGACGTTCAGCATCGGCAGCGTATCAAGGTCGTCGGCGGCTTCGGTTGCGGGCATGGGCAGCTCCGGTCTGGCCGCGGATTATACGGGAGGCACCCAGCGCACCAGCGACCCGTCGCCCAGCACCAGCCCGGCCGACACCGGCTTGCCGGGATGGAGGGCCGCCATGGCGGCTGCGTAGTCGCCGACCTGCGCCAGGTAGCCGTCGAGCCAGGGCTCCATTGCCGCAGGGTCACCGGTCTTGTAGTCGATCACCCATACCTCCTGGTCGAACTCGACCAGCCGGTCGACCCGTCGCAGCGCGCCCGATGCATCGAGGTAATCGACTTCGTTGCGCGCACGGTGGTACAGCGCCGGATCGAAGAAGCGCGCAAGCGCGGGACTGGACAGCACGCGGATCGCCTGCAGCCACAGGCGATCGAACTCGGCCGTGCCGGCACCGAGCGCCTGGCGCAGCCGCTCGCGTTCAGCCTCGTCGATGCGCGCAAGCCGGGCCGCGATCGTCACCTCGGGCACTGCCGCCATGCCTGCGGAGGGCACCGCCTGCAGCGAAGGCGATTCGGTCATGCGTTCCATCAGCGCATGGAAGTACTGGCCATGACGCGCGCCGGCACGGTTGAGCGCAGGCAGCGCGGCGGCCACCAGGGGCGCGGTGGCCACCGGCCGGTTCAGGCGCGGATCCGGCGCCGGGGCGTCGGCGGGATCGAGTGCAGGTCCGTGCCGGGCCATTGTCCGGCCGCCATCCTGCGCGCGCAGGGCTGCCTCGCTTGCGGGATCCATCGCGGGCAACGCGGTACCGTGCACCAGCAGTCCGCCGGGGTCGACCGCTTCACCGCGCAGCTGCAGCACTGCCCTGCGCAGCATCGCGTACCACGCGTTTTCGCCCCCCTGCCGGTGATGGCCGCTGACCACCAGGACCTGCCTCGCCCGGGTGGCCGCCACATAGAGCAGGTTCAGTTCCTCGCGGGCCGCGCGGGCGCGCATGCGTTCGAACACGTCGCGCTGCGCAGCGCACAGCGCGGCCTCGCGCGTCCAGAAGGAGAAATGCACTGGTGCCGGCGCATGCGCCGGCCATTCGACCAGCGTCCGGTATCCGCGCTGCGGCGGGCCCTTCGAGGCCGTGTCGAGCAGCCACACGATCGGGGCCTCCAGGCCCTTCGCGCCGTGGATCGTCATGAAACGGACGGCGTCTCCGGCGTCACCCGGGTCCGGTTCGTCCAGCGCCTCCTGCGCGGGTGCATCGGCGAGGTCGCGCAGCTCGTCGACGAAACGTGCCAGCGTCGGGAAGCGGCCGGAATCGGCCGCCAGCGCATGCTCCAGCAGCGCCAGCAGGTTTGCCTCGACCGACGCACCGGCACTGGAACCGACGCTGGCGCGGTACCGGGCCGGCACGTCGGCATCGAAGTAGATCGCATCGAGCAGGTCGTGCACCGGGCGCGTGCCGGCGAGCCCGAACCAGCGCGCCAGCAGCGCCGCGGCCCTGCGCACCTCGGGACGCGCCCCCGGCGCGCCTGCGCGCTCGCACAGCCTGCGGTAAAGGTCGCGCGGTGCGCACGGCGCCACGCTGCCGTCCGCCGCCGGGATGGCACCCCACGACACGATGTCGACCAGGTCCGGATCGGACACGGAGAACACCGGCGAACGCAGCGCCTGCGCGAGCGCGAGTCCGTCGTGCGGCGCCACCAGGAAACGCAGCAGCGCGACCATGTCGCGCACTTCGAGCGTGTCGAGCAACCCGCCCTGGCGCGAACTGCTGCACGGAATGCCGGCCTCGCGCAGCGCCTGCTCGTACAGGTCGAGCCGGCCACGCGTGCGCACCAGCACCAGCATGTCCCCCCAGCGCGCGGGGCGCTGCGCGCCATCCTCGCCGACCACCGCGCGTCCCTTCCAGCGGCGCAGGCCGTCGACCAGCATCGCCGCCTCCTGCGCGACCCGTTGGTCTTCCTCGACGTCGCGCGCCGTCACCAGCGGGTCGCGCAACGCTGGCGCATCCCCTTCGCCGTCGGGGTCGCCGCGGGCACCGCCCTTGCGGCCCGGCCTCTCCGGCCTGCCGACCAGGGGGAGCACCTCGATGCACCCCGGCTTGGCACGGTCGAACGCCTCGTGCGTGCGAAAGCCCGTGAACACCGGATGGCCTTCGTACAGGGCATTGACCAGGTCGATGACCGGACCACTGCAGCGGCGCGAGCGATCCTGGTCGAGCACGCAGGCATCGAAATGCTGCACGAGGAACTCCCGGGCGGCATCGAACAGTCCCGCCTCGGCGCCACGGAAGCGGTAGATCGACTGCTTGGGGTCCCCGACCACGAACACGGTCGGCTTCTCGCCCGAAGCCTGTGCCGCATCGAGCCATGCGCGCAGCGCCATCCACTGCAGTGGATTGGTGTCCTGGAACTCGTCGAGCAGCAGGTGCCGGTACCGCGCATCGAGCTTCGCATGGAGGAACGCGGCGTGGTCGTCGTCGGTGAGGAGACGGCAGGCCTGCTGCTCGAGGTCGGCGAAGTCGAGCGCCTGGCGCTGCTGCTTGACCGCGTCGAACTCGCGCAACAACGCGACCGAACAGGTGAACGCGGCGATGTTGAATCGGTATGCCTGCTGTTCGCGCAACAGCGCGGCGAGCGCGTCGAGGCGCGTGGTGAGCCCGGCGAACAGGTCGAGGAACATCGCCTGGCCTTCATCACCGAGGCGCTTGCGCCGGGTGTCGTTCGCCTCGTACTTGTATGCCGTTCCGGTGCCACCCTTCGTATAGAGCGCCGCGCGCACGCAGGCATGCCAGCCCTGGGCGTCCGATCGCTGCGCCGCTTCATCCAGGCGCGCGGCCCGCTCGTTGTCTTCCTTGCCCTTGTTGTTTCGGACGAGCAGTTCCCGATAGCTGGCCAGGTCGCGCAGCAGCCCTTCGTCCGCGCGGGCCGGCTGCAGCAGGTCGACCGCAGGATCGTCTCGCAGCGCCGCCGGCAGCGAGGCGGCGAGCGACGCGGCCATCGATTCGAGCGGGTCCGCCTCGCCCTGCGCCATCGCCCACCACGAGGCACGATCGGCGATGAACGAACCCAGCAGCGCCAGCGTGGAATCCAGCCCGCACGATGCGAACAGATGGTCGAGTGCATCGGCAAGCGGCGCCGAGCGCGCGGCCTTCGCACCGAAGCGCTGCATCGCCTCGGCGACGAGCGAGGCGTTCTCCTCGGTGAGCGTCTGCCCCGACAGCGTGCCGGCCTCGAGGGGAGCCCGCTGCACGAGCTGGAGGAACCAGCCATGGAAGGTGGCGACGGTGAGCGGCGGGCGTGCGGTGAGCACCTGTTCGAACAGGCAGCGCGCGCGCGCGTGCAGGGCCTTGCGCGACTCGGCATCCGGCGGCAGCGCCACCGCGCGTTCGTCCAGCAGGCGATCGAGCGCGTCGTCGTCGGCCATCGCGGCCTCCTGCAGCAGCCGGTCCAGCCGGGCGGTCATCTCCTGCGCCGCCTTGCGGGTGAAGGTGATGGCGAGGATCGACGACGGCGGCGAACCCTCGAGCAGCAGGCGGAAGATGCGCGACACCAGCAGCCAGGTCTTGCCACTGCCGGCGCAGGCCGACACCACCGCGCAGCGCCGGGGGTCCAGCGACACGTCGATCAGTTCCTGCTGGCTGCTCATGGAGCGTCCTCGCCGCCGCCCGTGGCACCCAGGTCCCAGTGGTCGCGCCGGCAGAGGCCACGCATGTCGCAGTACTCGCAGGCGTCCTCGGTCCCGTTGGCCGGCAGTGGCGCGCCCTGATGGATGCGATCGACCAGGCGGGCAAGGCGCTCGAGGTTGGCCCGGGCTGCCGGCGCCGGATCGCCCCGTGCCGGCACTGCCTCCACCGCGTCGCCATGGATCGACAGGAACAGCGTCTCGCAGGCGGCGGCGCCGGCGAGCAGCACGTAGGACGGAAGCTGCACATGCTCGCCGGGGTCTTCGGCGTGCTTCTTCAGCTTTTCCGGCGCCTGGGCCTTGTAGTCCACCACCGAGAGTGGAGCGCCCACGCCGGTGCCGCCCTCGCGGCGGTCGATCCGGTCGATGCGCCCACGCAGCTGTATCGCGTTTCCAGCCGGGGTCTCGATCGACCGCATGCGGTCGGCCTCGCGTTCGTGCACCAGCCAGCCGTCGGCCTCGCGGCCGATCTGCCAGCCGACGTACGCCGGGATGCCGGCCATCCAGCGCGCAAGCCATGCGCGGTCGAGGAAATTGCGGCCCATCGCCTGCGCGAACCGTTCGCGCGACAGTGCCTGCAGCCGCGCGACCGCGGCCGCTTCCCCCAGGACGGCCACGCGCGGGACCTCGCCATGGAACGCCGCAAGGATGCCGTGCACCAGTTCGCCGAAGTCGGATTTCTCCAGCGCTTCGGTCACTTCGTCGGTGGTGCGCAGCCCGAGCAGCGCCTGCGCATGGAAGCGGTACGGGCAGGCCACCAGCGTCTCGTAGCCGCTGACCGTGATGCGCCGGGGCGCCAGAGCCGAGGGCACGACCGCGGCCGGCGCCGGCGACGGGACCGGCATGCCCACCCGAGGCGAACCTTGCGGCGATGCGACCGCGGCGCGGCGGATCGCGCCTTCGTACGTCAGCGGGCTCGCCGGCCAGGCACGCGCGTGCAAGGCCTGCAGGCGCGCGAACCACGGGGACGGCAGGGCGTCCTCGCCTGAATCCACCGCCTGCCAGGTGACCAGGACCTCGGTCGATGCCGCGATCGCGAGGCGCAGGCTGCGCTCGACCTCCGCATGCAGCCGCGCCTGCGTGGGCAGGCCGAGCCGTGCACGCACCTGCTGGTTGAAGAAGCTTCCTGGCGGATCGTTGGCCGGCAGGTGCCTGGCGTCGGCCCCGGCGAACACGAGGTGGTCGAAGCTGCGCAGGCGGGTGGCGGCGAGCCAGGTGAACACCACCGGGCCGCGCAGGTCGTCGGGGCGGAAGTTCGCGCCCTCCAGCGTGCGTGCGATCCAGGACCGCCACTGGGAGAAGCTCGCCCGCCAGCCGCTGGCCTGCAGTTCGGAGCGGCGCAGAGAGACCAGCGCGAGCAGGTCGCCGCCGGCCGCGTCGGCCTCCAGCGCTTCATGTGCACCGAGCGCCGCCAGCGCACCCGTGAGCGCGTCGAGCCATGCCGCCAGCGGGCGGCGCGACGTGCCATCGAGGAGCGCAAGGGCCGCGGAGACCCTCACCAGCAGGTCATGCGCCAGTGGCGCGGCCGGATCCTCGACGCCCGTGAACAGCGGGATCATCGAGGCGATGCCTTCGGACAGGTCGTTGCGCGCCAGCGTCCGTTCGATGCACGCGATCGCCGAATGCCGCGCATCCGTCCCGAGGTCGGCGAACACGAACGGCGAACGCAGGAGGTCCACCAGGTCACGGTGATAGCCACGACTCGCCACCAGGTCGAGCAGCCGGCCGACGCAGGCGGCGGCGACGGTGGTGGACAGCAGCCAGCCCGCTTCGTCGACCACGGCGACGCCTGCGCGCTCGAGCAGCGCACGCGCGCGGCGCGCGACCAGGCGGTCGAGCACCACGACGCCGATCCGGCTGCGCCCATCGAGCAACGCCTGGCGCACGGCGACATCGACCACTGCAGCCTGCTGTTCCAGCGAACGCGCGGGGGCGAAACGCAGCCGTCCCTGCAGCGGGCTCGACGCGACTGCCTGGGCCAGTTGCTGCGCACGGTCGCGCATCGGGACGACCGGAACATGCGGCTCGCCCGCCTCGGGCCTGTGCACGGGCGCAGCCGGCCACGCCAGCTCGAGCGCCCGGTCGAGCGGGTCGTCGCCCTCCGCGAACGCCGGTTCGAACTGCAGCACCGGTACGCGCGCGGCACAGGCGTCGAGGAAGGCGCGCTCGACGCCCTGCATGTCCTCGAGCGCGACGGCGATGACCGGCGTGTCGATGGCGTCGGCGATCGACGCCAGCCTCAGCGCAAGCGCCGTGGCCGCGTCCACCGCCGGCACCACGCTGCCAGCCGCCCGCCTGCGCCCCGGCGCGCCCTCGCCCGCCTTCGCCAGCTGCGCCCACCAGAGTTCATGCACCAGCGCGGCTTCGTACTCGAGCGCACGGTTGCGCCCGGCGCGATAGGCTTCGCGCAGCGTGGCCGTGAACCCGTCCAGGTCCGGCGCCACCGGGCTGCGCGCCAGCGTCATGCGGTCGAACAGGGCCACCAGTTCCGCGGCCAGCGCCCAGACGTCCGCGCCGGCAAAGGGTTCTCGCTTCGCGAGCGCCGCATACAGCTCCACCTCGCGCACCGACTGCGGCACGATGCGCAACGACAGGGGCGCCGACGCCGCCAGCGCCTGCAGCGTGGTGATCCGTGGCAGCAGCAGTGCGCCGCCCCCTGCGACGGCCAGCGCCCGCGCGACATCACCTGCGCCATGCAGGTCCGGCACCAGCACCAGCAGCCCCGACAGGTCGGGCCAGCGGTCGCGCTGGCGGTGGACGATGGCGCGTGCCACATGTGCGACGAATCCGGAGAACGGCGCGCGCAGTCGCTGCACCTGCGCGCCCGGCGGGCTGCTGCCGGCTGCCTCGCTCATGCCGCGCGACGGGGGCACGGGAGGCAGCGGCAGGTCCTGCTCAGCGCTCGAGGAACTGCCGCTTGGCCTTGATCTTCGAGAACTCGTCCGCTTCGGGCAGTTCTTCCTTCTTCTCGATCAACGGCTTCCAGCCTCTGGCCAGTTCGGCATTGAGCTTGATGAAGTCCTGCTGGCCGTCCGGGACATCGTCTTCGGCAAAGATCGCCTCGACCGGGCACTCGGCGACGCACAGCGTGCAATCGATGCACTCGTCCGGGTCGATCACGAGCATGTTCGGACCCTCCCGAAAACAATCGACCGGGCAAACGTCGACGCAGTCGGTGTACTTGCACTTGATGCAGCTTTCGGTCACGACATAAGCCATGGTGCAGCGATCCTCTCTCTGGACTGTGTGCTTCGACAGGCCCGTATGTTAGCAGCGACCGGCGGCGGCGGGCCGCACCCGGTCGGCCATGCACGCGCCGGCGGGTTTTTCGGCTACGCTTCCGTCCATTGAAACGCCGCGCGGCGCCCCTATGTCAGAGGGCTGCGGGTGCGCGGCGCCGCTGCCCGGCCGCAGCGGCCGGCCGGGCCGACCGGTGTGGGCGTACTCCGCGGCACCTTTTCGCGGCACGGCCACATCGCCGATTTTCCCCTTTCATCCTGTGCACTTACCGCAGCGAGGTTGCCAATGAGCAGCGATCAGATCCTCCACGTCAGCGATGCCACGTTCGAGCATGACGTCCTCAAGTCCGAAACCCCGGTGCTGGTCGACTACTGGGCCGAATGGTGCGGCCCGTGCAAGCTGATTGCACCCGTGCTGGACGACGTCGCCGGCGAGTATGCCGGCCGGCTCAAGGTCGCCAAGGTCAACATCGACCAGAATTCCGGCGTGCCCACGCGCTACAACGTGCGTGGCATCCCGACGCTGATGCTGTTCAAGGGCGGCGCGGTCGAGGCAACCAAGGTCGGCGCGATGTCGAAATCGCAACTCACCGCGTTCATCGACAGCCACCTGTAGGCCCGGGCCCGGCCGGCGAAAAGCGTCCCGCGCGGGCGCCCTGGCGGCTTTGCATGCAGGGGATGGTGGAAACCCTATGCCCCTGTTATCATTCGCGGTTTTCCGGCGAGGCACGACTCGCCGACCGGACCAGCGTCGGCCATATCCCGGGCAGCCTGGCACCGGGAATACATGTAAAGCACACGAAGCACACTAAGGGCATCCCAATGAAAGCCGAAGTCCATCCCGCATACGCCGAGATCACCGTCACCTGCAGCTGTGGCAACAGCTTCAAGACGCGTTCGACCCTGGCCAAAGACCTGCAGGTCGAGGTCTGCTCCGCATGCCACCCGTTCTACACCGGCAAGCAGAAGATCCTCGACACCGCCGGCCGCGTCGAGAAATTCCGCCAGAAGTACGCCAAGAAAGCGGCCTGATGCGGTGCGCGGCATCGCTGCCGCGCATCCATCCATGCAACAGCGCTTCCGGCGGCGTGCCGGAAAGAGTCCCTGGCACCAGTCCGGACCTGCCCCGTCGCGCGCGCCGGGAGGCCCGGGGGCCTGATCGTCGTGCCCGGCCCGACGCCCGGCCCGGATATTGATTCCGCCCTGAATGGCCTCCGACATCCGCCTGTTCGCCAACCCGGGCGCCCCCGCCGCCGAACCGCACCTGCGGCTGCACGCCGGGTTCACGATCGCCCTGTGCGTGGTCTGGATATTCACGGGCCTGTTTCCGCATGACCCGTGGAAGCCGGACGAGGCGTACACCTTCGGACTGGTGCTGCACATCCTGCAGAGCGGCGACTGGATCGTGCCCATGCTCGCAGGCGAGCCGTTCATGGACAAGCCGCCCGTGTTCTTCGTCACGGCGGCAGCCTTCGCAAGCCTGTTCGGCGGGCTGCTGGAACTGCATGACGCAGCCCGGCTCGCGGCGGGCTTCTACATGTCGGTGGCGCTGGCCTTCGTCGCACTCTCCGCGCGCGAACTCTACGGCCGCGAGCATGGATGGGTCGCGCCGCTCGCCCTGATCGGCTGCGTCGGCCTGCTGGTCCGGGCGCACCAGATGATCACCGAAACGGCATTGCTTGCCGGCCTCGCGATCGGCCTGTACGGCCTTTGCCTGAGCAGCCGCAGGCCCGTGGTCGCAGGCATCGCGCTGGGTACCGGCGCCGGGCTGGGCTTCATGTCCAAGGGCCTGCTCGCCCCGGGGCTGCTGGGGCTGTGCGCGCTGCTGCTGCCCGTGGCGTTCACGACCTGGCGGCGGCGCAGGCACCTGCTGGTGCTGCTCGCGGCCTGCACCGCCGTGCTGCCATGGGTGGCCGCGTGGCCGCTGGCACTGCATGCACGATCGCCGGAACTGTTCAGCGAATGGTTCTGGGTGAACAATTTCGGACGCTTCCTCGGCCTGGACGACCTGAGCCCCGAATCGGCCCCGGGCGAATACTTCGTGATGCTGCTCTGGTATGCCTGGCCCGCGCTCCCGCTGGCGGCCTGGGTGCTGTGGCAGCGCGGGCGCGAAGCCTTCGTCACGCCGCAACTGCAACTGCCGGTGCTGGTGTTCCTGGTGACGTTCGTGACGCTGTCGGTATCGGCCGACGCACGCGAGCTGTACGCGATGCCGATGCTGCTTCCGCTGTCGCTGCTCGCCGCGGCCTCGATCGACGCCCTCAAGCGCAGCGCGGCGAACTTCCTCGACTGGTTCGGCATCATGACCTTCGGATTGCTCGCCCTGGTGCTGTGGACTGCGTACATCGCATTGATGACCGGCTGGCCGGTGCAGCTGGCGACGCGCCTGTCCGAACTGCACCCCGGATTCGTCGCGTCCTTCGATCCGGTCGTGCTGGCGGTCGGCGCGGCCGCAACCGTCTTCTGGGTCGGCCTCGTGTGGCGGGTCGGACGCTCGAACCGGCGCGCGATCATCAACTGGGCATCGGGACTGACGCTGTCCTGGGTCCTCACCAACCTGTTCTTCCTGTCGTACATCGACCATGGCAAGAGCTATCGCGGCATGATCGAGCAGATGAAGCCGCACATCCCGGCCACCTATGGCTGCATGGCCAGCCAGAACCTCGGCGAGAGCCAGCGCGCCCTCCTCGACTACTTCGCA
>LNFM01013748.1_pt1 | contig 10211 bp, 12 predicted proteins | sample 596031 | NCBI WGS metagenome assembly LNFM01 (sample SAMN04254537, study PRJNA301005) | activated carbon metagenome | isolation source: dual media filters at the Ann Arbor, Michigan drinking water treatment plant | place: USA: Ann Arbor | reverse complement strand
GTATCAGAAAAAATCTTTACCAACTTGTTAACAACTTGTAAACATTAGTTTCTCGTAGCTCACACTTTCGCCTTCGTAATCAAACACGAAGGCTATGCTTGAATCAATTTCCTGGCAAGAGTTTTTAACAACGGTTGCCTTCATTCTTGGCTGCTATTACGCCATCACTACGCTGCTACTTTACAGCCGCGAAATCACTTTCATTTTTAAACAGGGAAAGTCAAGCACTTCCCTTGACACCAAAGCGGATCAAACAGATTCGCCAGTATCGCATAATCTCATGGGCGGTGTCCGCTATGAGAAAAGCAGGCTGCAAGAAGTTCCACGGGAAGAAACTACAGTGGCGGACGCGTTAGATGTCGCTCCACCAATGGATGTTGAAGAGCCTGTCAATGTCATCGACTTGCAGGAAGAACTCTTGACCAATGATCTTGTTTCCATCAAGGATGAGATCACCTCACTTGCCGAAATAATTAAACTCGGTACAAAGGAAGAAGCCATTTCATTATTCAAAACACTGCTCTCCAACTATCCGCAGTTTATTGGCGCTACTTTCCAACCTCAAATCTCACAGTTCATCTACCATTCCTGTATCGACACCAACACTCATCAATTTGATCTGCATGAAATCAATTCATGGTGGACCGATCCCGAAACAGACTCAAACAATCATCAATAACCAACTAAAACAAAAACAACATGAAAAAGTTAATGCAATTCTCTTTCACAAAAGGCAAAGCGTTAGGACTCGCTTTGCTCGTGTATCTGATCACCTACACATTGGCTGAAGCTCAGGACGGCAACGCGGGTATCAACGAAGCTACCATGCGCGTGCGCAGCTACTTTACTACAGGCACAAGTTTGATGTATGCTATCGGTGCCGTCCTTGGACTTGTGGGTGCTGTCAAAGTTTATCAGAAGTGGAACAGTGGTGATCCTGATACGGGCAAAGTCGCAGCCGCATGGTTTGGCAGTTGTGTGTTTTTGGTCATTGTCGCTACGGTGTTACGCTCATTCTTTGGCATCTGATGGCGGCAAGCGTTTACAATATCAATAAGGGGATCAACAAGCCGATTGAGTTCAAAGGCCTCAAGGCGCAGTACATCGCATATTTAGCGATCGGACTCATCGGCCTGTTGATCCTCTTTGCAGTACTCTACATCATCGGAGTGAATATGTTCATCTGCCTGGGGCTTACAGCGATACTGGGAACAAGTTTGTTCTTGTTCGTCTATCGCATGAGCGACAAATACGGCCAGTATGGACTACTCAAAAAGATGGCCAGTCGCAGCATTCCGGATTTTATCAAATGCACTTCAAGAATCTCCTTCACCAAACTCCGAAAGTAATTGTATGGCACAACCAATTTCATTTGAAAAGGTATTCCCAATCTGGAAAGTGGAAGGCAATTGTATCCTTTCCAAACAGGGTGATGTTACAATTGCTTATGAAGTGACACTCCCTGAAATATTCACACTATCGGATCAGGAATATGAAGCCTTTCACCAGGTGTTAGTGAAAGCGATTAAAGTTCTTCCCAACCAGACGGTGTTTCACAAACAGGATTGGTTTCTGTCAAGGAACCACCGCCCGGACTTTGAGTCGAATGAATTGTCATTTCTTTCAAGATCAAGCGAACGTTTTTTTAATGAACGTCCGTATCTAGATCACACATGCTACATCATGCTCACGCGGAAGGCAGCAAACCGAAAACCCTCCAGTTCAATTTTTTCAAACCTCATACGCACCAGCATTGTACCGGAGGCCTCACTCAGCCCGCAACGGATGCAGGAGTTCTTTGATGGTGCCGGTCAGTTCGAACGGATTTTGAAAGATAGTGGATTTGTTAAGCTCAATCGCTTGAAGGACGAAGACCTCTCGGGTACAAATAAAAAGCCCGGCCTCTTGGAACGTTATTGTTTCCTGCTTTCCGAGACCGATCCGTCCGTGATCAAGGACATTCACTTCAAAGAAGAATTGAAGGTAGGTGACTTTCATTGTCAGTTGTATTCATTGGCCGATGTCGAAGACCTCCCCTCATTGTGTGGATCAAGAATAAATTATGATCGCTACTCAACCGATAAGACCAAGTTCAGTGTCGGATTTGCTTCACCGCTGGGACAATTGCTTTCGTGCAATCACATTTTCAATCAATACATCTTTATTGAAGATGCACACAAGACCGTCAAGCAACTCGAAAGCAAACGGCTTCGCCTGCAATCACTGGCCACCTATTCCAGAGAAAACGCCATCAGCCGGGATGCCACCAATGATTTTTTGAATGAAGCTATTTCAGCACAACGACTTCCGGTCAAAGCACACTATAATATACTGCTCTGGTCGGACAACAAATCCGAACTGAAGGAACTCAAAACACAGGTTTCTTCTGCATTGGCACAAATGGATGCCATTGCAAGACAAGAAACGGATGGAGCCCCGCAGTTATTCTGGGCAGGACTTCCGGGAAATGAAGCAGACTTTCCCATGAATGACACCTTCGACACGTTCACCGAACAGGCTACCTGTTTCTTGAATCTGGAAACGTCCTACCAGTCATCAACTAGCCCGGTAGGCATACGCATGGGAGACCGGCTCACAGGCAAGCCCGTGAATGTGGACATATCAGATGAACCTGTTAAGAAGGGCGTCTGCACGAATCGGAATAAATTTATTCTTGGTCCTTCTGGCTCCGGCAAGTCCTTTTTCACCAACCACATGGTTCGCAACTACTATGAACAAGGTACGCACATCGTGCTGGTGGATGTCGGGCATTCTTACAAAGGACTATGCGATTTGGTGAAGGGCTATTATTTCACTTACGATGAAAAGAACCCTATCCGATTCAATCCATTCTACATCAGTCAGGGTGATACGCTTGACACGGAGAAAAAAGAAAGTATTAAAACATTGTTACTCGCTTTGTGGAAAAAGGATGATGAGACGTTCAATCGCTCCGAATATGTTGCGTTATCAATTTCCCTCAAGTTGTACTATGAACAACTGGAGAAGAACAAAGACTTGTTCCCATGCTTTGATACGTTCTATGAATTCCTGAAAGAACAGTTTGTTGCGATTCTTAAAGAAGATCGGGTAAAGGAGAAGGACTTTGACGTGGAAAATTTTCTATACGTACTACGTCCTTACTATAAAGGTGGTGAGTTCGACTACCTGTTGAATGCACGTGAAAATCTTGAATTACTCCGTGAACGCTTCATTGTTTTTGAACTCGACAACATCAAAGATCACCCGATCCTGTTTCCGGTAGTCACGATCATTATCATGGAGGTGTTCATTTCCAAGATGCGTAAGCTCAAAGGCGTGCGCAAGATGATCCTGATTGAAGAGGCATGGAAAGCCATTGCGAAAGAAGGCATGGCAGAATACATCAAGTACCTGTTCAAGACCGTGCGTAAGTTTTACGGTGAGGCGATTGTGGTGACGCAGGAAGTGGAGGACATTATTTCCTCACCCATAGTAAAGCAGGCGATCATCAACAATTCCGATTGCAAGATTTTACTCGATCAGTCCAAGTATCAGAACAAGTTTGATCAGATACAGGAATTACTTGGACTTACAGAAAAAGAAAAGGCACTCGTGCTTTCGATTAACAAAGCCAACGACCCCTCCCGGAAATACAAGGAAGTATTTATCAGCCTGGGAGGTATGCTTTCCAAAGTGTATGCGACAGAAGTTTCACTCGAAGAATACCTGGCCTACACCACGGAAGAATCAGAAAAAGTAAAAGTACAGGCGTATACGAAAAAGTGGAATGGGGACATCCGAAAGGGTATCGCAGAACTCGCACACGACATACGCACGGGCAAAGCCTAAACGAAATTTAATATGAGAAACAACAAATTCATTTTATTTATCATACTCACTGGAACGTTAGTTTTTACTGCGCCTGTGGATCGGGCAGAAGCCGCTATTCCGATTGCAGAAATTATCAGGCAGGCGGTAAAGAAAGTGATCAAAGCCGTTGACCTGATGATCCAGCGCATGCAGAACGAAACCATCGGGTTGCAGAATGCTGCCAAAGTATTGGAGAACAAACTCTCCAAACTAAAGCTCAATGAAATAGCCGAGTGGACGGAACGTCAGCGTCAACTCTACAAGAAGTATTATGACGAATTATGGAAGGTGCGTAACACATTGGCTACCTACAAGCGCATCAAACAAATCCTGCAACGCCAGCAACAGATCATTGAAGAGTACCGCTTCACGTGGCATATGATCAACCAGGACAAACATTTCACACGGGCAGAGATTGACTATATGTACCGTGTGTACACGGGCATCCTGAACGAAAGTGTGTATAACCTTGATCAGATTCTTTTGGTCGTCAACTCTTTCAAAACGCAAATGACGGATGGCAAACGGCTTGAGGTCATCAACAAGGCCGGTGATAATATCGAACAGAACTACACTGAACTCAAGCAGTTCAACAACCAGAATATTCAATTGAGCTTGAACCGCGCCAAGGATGAACATGAAATAGAAACAGTAAAGAAATTATATGGAATCGAATAGAAAATGTCACAAGTGCAAGAAGATCATCTTTACAATCTTTCTTCTGCTACCTGCCTATTGCCTACTGCCCACAGAATGTAGTGCTCAAACATGGGACGAGTGGTTCCAGCAAAAGAAAACACAACGTGAGTACCTCGTTAAGCAGATTGCTTTGTTGCGGGTTTATCTCGGCTACCTGAAAAAGGGCTACGAGATTGCGGACAAGGGATTGACCACGATCCACAACATTAAGAACGGTGACTTTAATTTGCACCGTGACTTCTTTGGATCTCTGAAGAACCTTAACCCACACATTGCCAATTCCACAAAAGTAGCCGACATCATTGCCTTTCAGGTTTATGTCATCCGGGGCATCAGGAATGTAAACAACTTCTGCAGGAACAATAAGCACTTCACACCTGAAGAAGTCCGCTATGTGGCCGCTGTTTACTCCAACATGCTCTTTTTAACCGATGCATCGATTTCGGAATTGCTGATGATTATTCGTTCCAATGAAACTGAAATGAAAGACGATGAACGCCTGATGGGGATTGACAAACTCTATGATGATATGCTGGACAAGCATGCCTTTGTTCAATCCTTTGATAACGATGTCCATCTGATGGCGGCTGAGCGGGAACGGGAACAGCGAGAAGTGGAATCATTGCGAAAACAATTTGACACCATCTAACAAGAAGAAAATGAAAAGACTCAGAATAATACTCTTACTAATCGGTCTGGCCTGTGCAGGCAGATCAGTTGGTCAATCTACTGAAGCGCAGCAATTGCTGTTGAACTGGGAGAAACTTAACCAACTCAAGCAAATCCTGGACAACATGTACAAAGGATACAAGATTCTTGACAAGGGGTACACTACGATTAAAAATATCGCTGAGGGGAATTACACCATTCACGAAGCCTTTATCGATGGTCTGATGCTGGTCAACCCTTCGATCAAAAATTATAAGCGGATACCATTAATTATCGACTATCAGAAACTATTGCTGAAAGAATACCAACGGGCTTACAACCGGTTTAAGCAAGACCCGAATTTCAAACTGGATGAACTGGAGTACATGGCGAATGTCTACAAGTTTTTATTTGATGCTTCGCTCCGAAACATTGACGAACTGATGATGATCATCACCGCCACGAAACTTTCCATGAGTGATGACGAACGGATGCAGGCCATCGACCGGATTTACTTTGACATGGAAGACAAGGTAATCTTCCTGAATTATTTCAATAACAATACCCAACTCTTAGCTGTCCAGCGTGCCCGTTCCCACAACGATGTGGAGACCATGCAAAAACTTTATGGAATCAATTAAAAAAATTGATATGAAAATATTTAATAAAATCCTCAGTATGCTTCCCTCTCCTAAGGGAGAGGGACTGAGGGTGAGGATATTTCTTTCCGCGCTCTTTTTGCCTGGCGTGTTACAAGCCCAGAGTTTCGCGGGAGAAATCCACAGCCTGCAAAGTGTATTGGACCAGCTATACAGTGAGATGCTGCCGTTGTGCAGTAAACTGATCGGGGTTGGCCGAGGACTGGCCGCCTTTGCAGCGCTGTGGTATATATCATCCCGCGTGTGGCGACATTTGGCCAACGCGGAGCCAATTGATTTCTATCCGTTGCTAAGGCCATTCGCCTTGGGATTTTGCATCCTGATTTTTCCGTGGGTGATCGCTCTGATGAACGGAATTCTCAAACCCACCGTCACAGGGACGGCCGCAATGGTCACGGGTTCCAACAATGCCATTGCTTACTTGTTGAAGCTGAAAGAAGAAGCAATCAAAAAGACACCGGCCTGGCAAATTTATGTGGGGGCGAATGGAGAAGGTGACCGTGACAAATGGTATCGTTATACACATCCGAACGGAACGACAGAAGGTACACTTGATGGCATTGGAAACGACATCAAGTTTGCGATGGCCAAGGCTTCGTACAACTTCAAGAACTCGGTCAAGCAATGGATGAGTGAGATTCTCCACATTGTGTATGAAGCGGCTGCCCTTTGCATCAATACACTCCGGACTTTCTACCTGATCGTGCTCGCGATACTTGGACCGCTGGTATTTGGCTTTGCTGTTTTTGATGGGTTCCAACATACACTCGCAGTTTGGATCGCTCGGTATATCAGTGTTTTTCTGTGGCTTCCCGTTGCCAATATTTTCGGAAGCATCATCGGGAAGATTCAGGAGAACATGCTCAAGATCGACATTCAGCAGATCATCCGCTATGGTGATACATTTTTCAGTGCAACAGATACTGCCTATTTAATATTTCTGGTGATCGGTATTGTCGGATACTTCACCGTGCCCAGTGTGGCCAATTACATTATCCATGCAGGTGGAGGATACGCGTTGCTTTCTAAATCCAGTAATGTATTCACAGGGGGAACACGCAGCGCATTCACTACAACTGTTGCCGGTGTAGGAGCAGTGATGAGTTCTATGAGCCAATCCTCACAAGTCAATCAGGCTGGTTCCTCACAGGCAAACAAGACTTCGGGTAACAGTTCAAGTGCTGGCTCAGGTTACATGCATGACAAACTCTCCGGCAAAACCTAGCCTTGATAAATCTTATGGTTGATCTCACTACTCACTACTAATAAAATGTTTCAACAACTCCGAAATATCGACTCCGCATTCAAACACATCCGGCTATTCTCCCTTGTGTTGATCGTTACCTCAGTAGGTACGGTCTGCTTTACAATCTATAAAAGCTTTCAACTTATTACAGAAGCGGAGGAGCGCATCTATATACTCTCAAATGGCAAGGCACTCGAAGCATGGTCGGCTGAACGGAAAGACAACATCCCGGTGGAAGCCCGTGATCATGTACGAATGTTTCACCATCACTTCTTTACACTTGATCCGGATGACAAAGTCATTCAGGCCAACATCAAGAAGGCATTGTACCTCGCGGATGAATCTGCAAAGCGTCAGTACGACAACCTGAAAGAGAATCGCTATTACTCCAATATTATTTCAGGAAACATCAGCCAGGAGATCAGCCTTGACAGCATTCGCATTGATACAGAAATGTATCCATTCTACTTCCGCTGTTATGCGCATCAAAAGTTGATCCGTACTACTTCCATCGTAACACGCAGTTTAGTCACCGAAGGATACTTAAGGAATGTTTCCCGATCCGATCACAATCCGCACGGCTTTCTGATTGAAAAATGGAACACACTTGATAACAGGGACATTAAAACCGAAAACAGATAATGAAGAAACCAAAAGAAAAAGTTAAAGACTGGTTCAGCAAGGCAAGTCAGTCAGTTGCAGACAAACTCAACGGATGGATCAATCCGCTGTCACATGCATCAAAAAAGAAAGGACTTATTGTCATGGGTATCCTGACCAGTATTGTTTGCGTCATGCTCGTGATACGCCCTTTCGGCAGCGATGGCACTTCATCCGCGCTAAAGGTCGAACAGATCACAACGCCTGCGGACATTCATCCGAATGAGCACGTAACCACAGAGGATTCCGAACGCAACATTATAGAGCAGTATAACCGAATGATCCGGTTCAAAGAATTAGTTGAAAAACTAAGTTCAACAGGTGACAAACCTGGACTCGACAGCCTCATGCGCGCACATCCCGGATTACGTGATAGCCTGAATGAATTTCTGAAACTGTATTACTAATCTATACCATTCAAAAAATGAAATCTAATTCCAACGGACAACAACTCAAGCCTGTAGGCAAACTGAAGGGGGAAATTGACGATGAGTTTGAATCGTTTTATCTCGCTCAGGACAAAGACGGACAGGTTTACATGAATCGAAATCCAGCATACGCACAAGACCGATATGATCAGTCGAAAGGATGGGAAGCCATCACGCAGGCTCAACTTGAGGAATACAAAAAGAAGCTTCACTTCATTCCACACAAGTCCAAAAGACTTAAGCCATAAATATTTTTTAACCATAAACAGTAACGCAATGAACACACATTCAGAGAAATTCTTACAGAAGAGAAAATTTTTCATGGTCCTGCCCGTGCTGGTATTGCCATTCCTCACCTTGATCTTTTGGGCGCTTGGCGGAGGTCAGGGCGTTCCGGCACAAGCGAAGGCAGTGGATTTGGCAGGGTTGAATCTATCGGTACCCGATGCTCATTTTGATGAAAAGGAAATATGGGACAAACTTAGCCTATATGAAATCGCAGAACGTGATTCGGCTAAATACGAAGAAGCCCGTGAAAGTGATCCGTACTTTGATCTCATCGCCTTTAAGTCAGAACAAGAATTACAACCGAAGACCGACACAAACATGCAAGACAATAAGTTGATTGATTCCTTCAAGCAAAAAGACAGGCTATCAGTTGATCCCAACGAAGACCGGGTAAACAAAAAGCTCCAAGAACTCTATGCTGAAATTAATAAATCTTCCACTGTTCCAACGGAAACCAGTAACCGCCTGCCTGCCGGAGCCAATGCGAAGGCAGGGAAACCAGCAACCAGTTCTGATCCCCAATTCACCGCTGACGTAGATCGCCTGGAGCAAATGATGGAGATGATGCACGAGGGTGGTGAGGCTGATCCTGAAATGCAACAGATTGAAAGTGTGCTGGAAAAGATACTCGACATCCAGCACCCTCAGCGTGTCAAGGAGAAATTAAAAGCGATGGATACTCAAGGTAAGTCGAATACCATGCCCGTTGGAGTAGTCAAGAACAATGAAAATATTTCCTTGATCAGTTCGAATGCTGTCGACAGCAAGGCAATGGACAGTATTTCTTTATCTGAGGTATTGCCTGTTTTCAATACAAGCAAGAATGGTTTTTTCGGGTTGGATGATGAAACACTTGATCAGGTACAGGAAGGAAATACCATTGAGGCAATCATTCATGATACACAGGAACTTGTGGCTGGATCCACGGTGAAACTTAGGCTGCTTAATGACATTGAGATCAAAGGAAGACAGGTACCGAAAGATCAGTTCTTGTATGGCGTATGTTCCATCAACGGAGAAAGACTGACCATTGAGATTAGTTCAATCCGCACTGGAAATGCATTGCTTCCTGTTTCACTGGAGGTGTATGATTTAGATGGATTACAGGGAATTTACATTCCGGGTGCCATCACACGCGATGCGGCCAAACAGGCCTCCGATGATGCCATGCAAAACATTCAACTAATGTCGCTTGATCCAACTATTGGCGCACAAGCTGCAGCTGCTGGTATAGAAGCAGCAAAAGGCCTCTTCAGCAAGAAGGCTAAGTTGATTAAGGTAACCGTGAAAGCGGGTTATCAGGTATTTCTCAAAGACACCATACCAACATCTGAATTTTAATTTTCTTTTAACCATAAACAATTTATTTCATGTTACTATTTGTTAGAATTATTTTTTGGGGGATTCTGCTGCTTATGCTAGATAAGGCCAATGCGCAATCCCGAACAGAAGTCCGGTCAATTGACATTACATACAACAAGACAACAAGTGTTGTATTTCCGGCAGTTATCAAATCGGTTGACCGGGGCAGCCGTGACATACTGGCTCAAAAAGCAAAAGGTGTAGAAAACATTCTTCAGTTAAAAGCTGCCCGGCATGATTTTCCACAGACCAACCTTACCGTGATTACCTCTGATGGAACCATTCACGAATTCACAGTGAGCTACTCAAAAGAACCAGATCAACACGTTCTGACCTTACAAAATACACCCCTCTCCACTTGGAGAGGGG
>LNFM01023137.1_pt1 | contig 10212 bp, 9 predicted proteins | sample 596031 | NCBI WGS metagenome assembly LNFM01 (sample SAMN04254537, study PRJNA301005) | activated carbon metagenome | isolation source: dual media filters at the Ann Arbor, Michigan drinking water treatment plant | place: USA: Ann Arbor | reverse complement strand
AAATCGACCCAGCTTGCCTGGATTGTCGAGCTATTGCAGCGTGTGGGATTGAGCGCTGTTGTTACGCGGGAACCGGGCGGGACACCGTTAGGCGAACAACTGCGCGCTTTGTTGTTGGATAAATCGATCACGATGCATCCTGAGACAGAGGCGCTATTGATGTTTGCCGCACGCCGCGAGCATTTGGACAAAGTAATTTTGCCAGCGTTGGCGCAAGGCCAATGGGTGATATCCGATCGTTTTACCGATGCCAGTTTTGCCTATCAGAGCGGAGGCCGGGGATTGGATAGCGGTAAACTGGCGATTTTGGAGCAGTGGGTGCAAGGCACGTTGCAACCCGATTTGACGCTTTATTTCGATGTGCCGGTGGAAGTAGGGCAGCAGCGGGTCAGTCAAATCAAGAGCGTCGATCGCTTTGAAAAAGAACAAGCCGATTTCTTCCAGCGTGTGCGTGCCGCTTATCTGGACAGAGCCAGACAATTCCCTGATCGGATCAAACTTATCGACAGCAGTCAATCTTTGGCCGAAGTCAAAGCTGCGGTTGAACGAACCTTACAATGCGTTCTGAATCATGGCTGATATTTTTATCTGGCAACAGGAAATCTGGCGGAAATTGACGCAGAATCGTGAATTTCGCGGACATGCATTACTGCTCAAAGGGAAAAAGGGGATCGGTAAATATGAATTTGCGCGTCAACTGGCGAAATCCTTGTTATGCACTGCGCCGACTGCAGCGCATAAAGCGTGCGGGGAATGTTTAAGCTGCGGATGGTTTGAACAAAGTAGTCATCCGAATTTTTATCCAGTCATGCCGGAAGCGTTAACAGTCAATTTAGGCGAGAGTAGCGAAAAGGAGGAGGCTGAGGAAAAATCCGGAAGCGCCACTACAAAAAAAACTGCCAGCCAGCAAATCGGAGTCGATCAGATTCGTAAACTGACCGATTTTGTTTATATGACCGGGCATCAAAACGGTTACAAAGTTATCCTGATTTATCCGGCTGAGGCGATGAATACAGCATCCGCCAATGCGTTGTTAAAAAAACTCGAAGAGCCGCCGGAGCATGTTTTGTTTATTCTGGTCACGCATCAAGCGCAACGTTTGTTGCCGACGATACGCAGCCGCTGCCAGCAAATCGCCATGCCGGTTCCTGATGTTGAAACTTCTGTGGCATGGTTAAAACAGCAGGCGGTCAGTGATCCTGAAGGTTGCCTCGCAGCCGCCAGCTATTCTCCATTACAGGCTTTGTTGTTGGATAAAGGGGAACATGCCGCGCACTATGAGCAATTCATCCAACACGTCGCCAATCCAAAGCAACTTGATCCGTTATTTTTGGCCGGAACGTTGCAGCAAACGAGTCTGCCGGCCGTCGTCAATTGGCTGCAAAAGTGGTGCTATGACTTGGTGAGTTACCGCACCACCGGAAAAATTCGTTACTATTTGAACCAATCAACTCCCATCAAAGCATTAAGCGGGCAGATTGATATGCTGGAATGCATTACCTTTGCCCGGGCTTTAAATACCAAACAGCAGTTGTCGCATCATCCGCTGAATCCCCGTCTGTTCCTGGAAGAACTGTTCATCGGCTATGCAGCGATGCTGCTTAGAAAGTAGTTACTTCTTCTCAAACGTATCATCCGCCTTCAAGACTTTCAGCGCCGCGCTGGCGCACACTTCATCAAACTCAATACCCGGCGCGCCGCCCACGCCGATGCCGCCGACCACTTCACCGCCGATCTTGATCGGAAAGCCACCGCCCAATAACAGGATGTTTTCATTTAAGCGGGTCAAACTTTGCAATTCCGGTTTTTGCGTGACCAGCACCGCATATTTATGCGTCGAATCGCGCAAGCTATTCGCCGTGTAAGCCTTGCGACGGCTGCTATCCAATGTATGCGGTCCGGCACCATCGGCTTTCAACTGCACTTTGAGTAATCCGGATTGGTCGACAATGGCTACGCTGACTTTGAATCCATCGTCGTGGCATTTTTTGATTGCCGCCATCGCCGCCTGGGTTGATAATTCCAGCGGTAAAACTTTTTGCGTCGGAAAATCCTGCGCGAAAGCGGGAGTGGATAATGTCCAGAGTGAGAGCGTTGAAACACCGATTGCAAATTGTTTCAGTTTGTTTGTCATGATCAAGTCCTTTGGGTCAATTTTAGGGATATATAATAAGACACACAGTGAGATTATCACTACTTTCAAGTCAAGGTGACAACATGATTATAAAAACGATCGATTATCAGGATGGCGATACACAACTCGAAGGCTACCTGGCCTATCACGAAACCGGCAAGCCAAAACCCGCCGTACTGGTGTCGCACGACTGGAGCGGGCGGCGTGAACTGGCGTGCAAGGGGGCGGAAAGAATCGCCGACATGGGCTATGTGGGCTTTGCGCTGGACATGTACGGCAAAGGCGTATTTGGCGCCGATGGCGATGCGGATAGAAATGGCGCTTTGATGGCTCCGTTTGCACAAGACCGCGCCTTATTGCGCCGCAGGATCAATGCCGCACTGCACGCCGTGCGGCAACTGCCGCAAGTCGATGCAACTCGAATCGCCGCAATGGGTTACTGTTTCGGCGGTATGTGCGTGCTGGAACTGGCACGCTCCGGCGCGGATGTGCAAGGCGTGATCAGTATCCACGGCATTTTTTCACCCGGCAACGTCGCCAATGAACCAATAACTGCCAAAGTGCTGTGCCTGCACGGCCACGATGATCCGATGGTGCCGCCCGAGCAAGTCCTCGCGTTTGAAACCGAAATGACCCAAGCTCATGTGGACTGGCAAGTGCATGTCTACGGCGGCACGATGCACGCGTTTACCAACCCGAAAGCCAATAATCCGAGTTTTGGCACGGTGTACAAAGAAGTGGCGGCGAACCGGGCATACCGGTCGATTGCTGGTTTTTTGGGGGAAGTGTTTGTATAAAAATTTTTAAGCCTTCGGCCTGACTGTCTCGCTCCGTCTCGACTGCCTGCCCGAAGGCGACTGGTTTGAGGCCTACCGGCCTCTTGCCTGCCTTTTCAACCTGGGGCCAGGCGAAACCCGATGTCGCCGTTGCGGTAGCCAGGCTCGGAACCGGAGCGGTAAGCGGAACGCGTGCTCCTGCCGCGGTCGTCCCAGGAACCGCCACGCAGCACGCGGGATGTGCCCTGGTCAGGTCCAAGCGGGTTAGTTGTTGCTTGCTTAGGGTATTCTTCCACATACCAGTCCGCGCACCATTCCCACACATTGCCATGCATCTCAAATAATCCCCATGGATTCGGCGTCAATGATTTAACCGGAACAGTTCTTTTACGATACAGGCCTTTCTCGCCTCCGGCATAAGGATAATTACCTTCATAGTTGACTTGCTCGGGCGTGATGTTTTCTCCAAACGAGAACGGCGTTTGGGTGCCCGCACGGCAAGCATATTCCCATTGTGCCTCGGTCGGAAGATTGGCGTACAAATCCGGAAACAGCGTATTTAATTTCTCGATAAATTGCTGTACATCGAGCCAACTGACATTTTCCACCGGAAGATTCGGATCATCCTGGAAACGGCTGGGATTGCGAGCCATGACCGCTGTCCATAACGCTTGCGTGCAAGCGCTGTCGGCCAGCCAGAAACCTTGTGTCAGTGTGACTTCATGCAACGTTTCATCACCGTATCTTTCTGCTTCCGTTTCGGGCGAGCCCATTTGAAACGTACCGGGCATGATCCAGCGGAAGCGCTGGCGGATGCCTTGATAGTCTAAATCCATGTATAAACCAAACCGATCCTGACCCCATTCGCTGGCCCAGGGGGTGGGGAAGGCGGGTGGTAATAATGTGCTATCCATTTTGGTTGTACACCTGTTGTATGAAATTTGTTGACGGATGGCGTTGCGCTTATCCGTCCTACCTTGCTTTTTGAGGCCTACCGGCCTTCTCTTACCTGCTGTTTTCAACCTGAAACCAGGCGAAACCCGATGATGTCGCGGTGGTAGTTAGGCACGTACCTGCGGCGGATAGCGGAACGCGTGCGCCTGCCGATCAGGTACCAGGAACCGCCACGCAGCACGCGGGATGTGCCCTGGTCAGGGCCAAGCGGGTTGATTACTGCTTGCGTGGGGTATTCTTCATACCAGTCGGCGCACCATTCCCACACATTGCCATGCATTTCATACAATCCCCATGGATTCGGCGGCAACGATTTAACCGGAACTGTTCTTTTACGGTATAGGCCTGTCTCGCCTCCGGCATAAGGGTAATTGCCATCATAATTGACTTGCTCAGGCGTGATGTTTTCTCCAAAAGAGAACGGTGTTTGGGTGCTCGCACGGCAGGCGTATTCCCATTGCGCTTCGGTTGGAAGATGGGCGTGTAAATCCGGAAACAGCGTATTTAATTTTTCGATGAATGGTTGCACTACGAGCCAACTGATATTTTCCACCGGCAGATTCGATTCGTCCTGGAAACGGCTGGGATTATTGTCCATTATTGCTGTCCATAACGCCTGCGTGCAAGTGCTGTCGGCCATCCAGAAACCGTTTGTCAGCGTGACTTCATGCTGTGTTTCATTATCTCTTCTTTCCGGTTCCGAATCCGGGGAACCCATCAGGAAGGTGCCGGGGGTGATCCAGCGGAAGCGCTGGGTGATTTGTTGAATGGTGAGTTCAGCGAATAAGCCGAAGGTATCTTGCCCCCAACTCGATGCCCATGCGGGTGGATTAAAGGGCTCAAAATGCAAATGCTCTCGTCCGGTATGCAAAATTAATGCAGGGTATGATTGTAGTGTTTCCGATTCCGCGGCTATTTCCAATGGCTTAGGTAATTGAGGCGTTGGATGCTCGTCGGATGAAGAGTTGTTCCATTGCCATGGTTGGTACGTAGATACTTTTTTATGGTGTCGATTGGCCCAGAGCAGCGTGTCGCGATCAACTTCCAATGTGGCCAGGCGGGTGGTTCCTGCTGGTAAGGACGAAGCCGTTGGTAATAGACTGAGCACTTGATTCATGTTTTGCGCGACATGCATGCGCTGAGGGGCAACGGCGGGCGACATTTTTAACAACTCGACCGGGTCGATGCCTTCCGGTAGGCCTTGACGGCCTCGCTCCGGTTCGGCCTGAATGACTGCGGCCGAGAGTCTTGCAAGATACGATTCGTTCTGTTCCAGCACGGGCGCTGCCCAGCGCACATGCCGGTCGGCCAGTTGTATCATACGCGCGTGTGAAAGCGTGCCTTGCTTCTCAGGTGCTTGCAGCGTGTTGGTAAGTTTATTGAAGAAATCGCGTGCTTCATCCGAGCGCGCCGCTTCGTCGGGGAGGATCTGTACTTTTGTCAGATGCTGCCACAATAATGTTTCTTCATGATGGATTGCTTGCGGGAGTTGTGCATGCCAGTTGCGCAGGCAATCCAGCGTGCGTTGCTGGAGCGTTTCCGGCAATTGCCTGAATTTGCCACGCCAGTCTTGTACGGCCCAAGGCGCAATGGCGCAAGCGGTTGCGGCGGTGTCCAGCTCGGGATGACACCAGACTTCGCCTTCGACGCCGGAATCGCGATGACCATCGGGCAGAAAGGTGCGCAATTCACGCAATAAAGCGGGTTCTATGCGCGTTGCGACCGACATCATGGCCAATAATGTTTCTGCTGCTGCCGATAATTGGGAATCCGCACCGGTTTGCCTGTTGTCTTGCGCAGGTTTTCTACGCAGCGGCCGCAGGCAGCTATCCGGGCTTAAGCGTAAGCAGGCAGTTTGGTTTGTGAGTTGTGATTGCAAACGCCGAATCGAAGCAGGTGCTAAGACGATTACGCGTATCCCGCGTTGCTTCAGCTCAGAAAGCTTTGATTGCCAGCACGCCATCGGCCAAGGGTGTGCGGAATCAATCATACCCAAATCGCTGACAATCAGCATTGTGTCGCCGGGTGTGAGGTGCGGCCATTGCGTGAATTGCGTATGCGGCTGGTTTGCCAACATGCGTTGCACCGGTTTTTGCGGGACACCGTGCAAACGGTAACAATGTACATTCTGATGCAAGCGGTCGCGCAGTTGCTGTTGCAGCCAATGCCAGTCGTGCCAATACGGTGTTAGCCGGTCTGAGAAATCCAGGATCACAGGCAGCGGATCCGGCCAACTGAGCCGCTGTTTGCGCGGGAAACGGCGCACCACCCGGCCACGTGAAAGTTGTTGCGTCAAACCACCGCTTGACGCAGTTTTGGCCATAAGCGTGTCCAAGGAACGATGGATTTTACTTGTGGCGCTCGATAGCTGGCATCCCAGGCGCTCATGTCTTGTTGGTTAAGAACGCTGTTTTCGTGGGGTTCCGCGGGTTGCTGCCAGTCTTCTTTTGAAGCCACTGTGTCGATAGATACCAGCCGATAGGGACGGAAGATGATTTGGGGTTGGATCTGCTCGAGTGTTACCGGTTTAATGAAGTTTGGTTCTGTGCCATCGATTACGTTTTTCGTGGAATCGATGATTTTTTCCGTGGAAGGTGGTTTGGGTAAAAAACCCAATACGGCAGCGAATGCATTTTGCCTTGCCGGATTATCCCCCGCCATGGCAAGGGCGATCAGCAAGTCTGCGCGTCCACTTGCGCCAGTTAATTTAAGATTATTTTGGTTAAACGAGTGCACGAGCGATCAGGAGTTGCTACCGGTGATATCCGGCTGCTTTTGGTAGGCGAAACTATACACACGATCCAGCCATTCGGATTGTTTTTGCGGATCGTCCGGTGCCAGACGTTCCAGGCCGCGCAGTAAGTCCAAATATTCCGCCAAACCCGGTTGCGGGCCATCGCCACGGTTTTTATCCCGTTCTTCCATCAGCTTGGCGGCTGCATCGTCCAGAATTTTCTGCGTCAGGGCAGGGCGCTGATCAACTGAATCGCGCTCAGGATCTCTGAAATGTACACGCGCCCGCTGTTTGATCCATGCCTCAAAATCACTATCCGGAACGATGTTCAGCACCAGGCAGCGGCGCACGAACGCAGGCGGCAGTTCGCGATCTTCATTGGTGGTGATGATCATCAATGGCCGATTGTTGCTTGCTGATTTGATTTCTATTCCTTCCCAAGGCAAGCGGAAACCGGTGTTGGCCAAAACTTCCAGTAGGCTGTTGGGCAATTCGCTATCGGCTTTATCGATTTCATCGAGCAGTAGCACTGTGCCATTGGTTGATGCCCGGTCACTTTGTTGGCTGGCTTCACCCGTTCGCAATGTCAGCGACGGATTGGGACTTTGTGTCGCGGCTTTCGGGTGTTCTCCTAAGTATTGCACGGCACTGCCCCAGTTCAATGCCCACCACAGCGGGCCTGGGCTGACATAATCTAACGGATTGACTGAACTTGCATTACTTTCCCGTGCTTGCGCATCAGCCAGACGAGCAATTGCATCAAAATGCCACAATAAATCCTGCGGTTCAGTGCGCGCAGTGATCACTTCATAAACAAATGCACGACCTAAATACTCAGCCGCTGCGCGCGCCAAATCGCTTTTGCCGGTACCGGGCAAACCTCGCGCCAACAACGGCCTGCCACTGGCTACCGCCAGATCGATGGCGTCTTGCGATTTGCCATCGAGCCAATACCAGGATTGTTGCCAGGTGCCGACAGCCGGTAAATAAAATTGTTTTGCGGAGGGGTGTTGAGGTTGATTGGGGGTCATTTTTTATAGATGATTAAATGAATAATTTTGCTAGCAGTGTAATGATTTTTTCGATGCTTGTACCAATGCCTTCTACAGTCTTAAAACCTTCCAGTACGGTTTTGGCTTTCGATAAAACAGTGCTATCAGGGTTTTGTTTTTTCTGTATTTCAGTTCTGATTTGATTGATGGCTTGCGATAATTCGGCAAATTGCGCTTTGCTGATTTCGTCTCGTTTATCCGCTTCTTGCAGTATCTCTGTTAGCAGTTGTTTTAATTGATCGATAACTTGTGGTGTGTACTGATGGATGTTGTGACCTACATGTGCATCTGTTTGTGTGCCCGTCACAATATTAACTGTAGCGTGGTCTCCAAAATCCCCCAGATTAAATTTAGAATTCATTATGGTTTCCTCTTTTGACGAGTGTTGTGTCGATTGTAATTCTGATTTTTCCCGTATATACCGCTCTATTAATCCTTCTAGTTTGGGTTCCGAGGTATACATCCAGTCTTCGGATTTATTTTCTCCATACACGTACATCCATATTAATCCATCGAGCTGTTGAAGAAATCTATCTGCAACGGAGCGAATATGTAACGGATTGTGATTTGCATCGTTCTTCAGATAAAGTGCCTGTATTGGTGCATTCTCGGGCCTGTCACTATAGGCGCTGAGAATGCCAATTAGTGATTCTAGTGGATTTTCTTTTGAATCAGATTTATCAGAAGAACGACCCAGGGATTTTAATAGATCTTCTGCTATTTGATTGCATATTGCAATTTCATTAAGCTCTCCTGTTTCGGGGAAGTAGTAATCAATATTCTGAGAGAAAGGATCTTTTTGTCCGTTCTTATGTTCTTTCTGTTTTTCGTTGTAAACTGGCAGATAGCTGAATGTCGTTCTGCTGGCACCGATCATTTTTGCTGTTTCATTGCTCCTTACTGAAATTTTCGTCAGGCCGTTATCGTTTGCCTCGCAATTTTTACGTACCAATGTTTGTAATAAATAGCCAAAAAGCCGTTCTGTATCCAATTGAGTTGATTGAGATGGATTGGGTGAGATTCTTACTGCTGTTAAGAATTGTGCAATCTGCAAGTGTCGATCACTTTGTCCAACGACAAGATAAGTCGCGATTTCTTCGACATCACTCGTTAAGTTAGGATTGGTTTTGATCAAAGCGTCAACGAATGCATTGACAATTTGCTTCAATTCTTCCTTGCTAAGTAGCTCAATCAGCTTGGTTTTGAGCTTGATTTGCCATGATTCAAGTTGTGTAGATGCTTCTGTGAAACTGACAGTACCAGGCAATGTGCTTGGTTTCGATGTAATGAGTTTGTGTTCTGTTTGTTGCAGTAAGCTGATTTGTGGAAAATTCACTTCAATGAATTTAAGCAATAATCGATGCTGAATTGAATCTTTGTTTTCCGGTTTGGCGATAGAAAAGTGATCGGAATCCGGTAACTTGTAGGGTTCGGGAAAATATAATGCGCCAAAGAGTGGTTCGACGACTTGTTTTAGAAAACCCAGCTTTTTTAAAATAACAAACTTGTCTTCGGTAATTTCCTTTCCGCGAATTGTTAATCTGTTTGCACCGATCAGATTCTTGAAATCTTTATTTAAGTCATTTAACCACTGATTGTTTTGGCTAAAGCGTAGTACATCAGCTTGCGAATGATTCATCAGTTGCGCAATCGGCTCCAGCCAGTTTGCATAGTTTGATCCTAAAGAAGGCGATGCAACCAGGTATAGACCCACGGCAACCTCTTTAAGATCATGCTCCCGCGATACCAGATATCTCCGGACTACGATACCGCCCATGCTGTGGCACACGAAAACCAAAGCTTTACTACTGAGTACATGATCTAACTGTAATCGCTCTTTTAGATCATCAACAACATCGCCAAGACTATAAGTTCCGCTAAAGAAATTGGTTTGGTATGTGTAAACATAAATGCCAATGGAATCATGCTCTGATTCGTTCTTTAGGATTTCAGGCCAATAAGCGCCACTTGCCTCATTTTTCCAACAGTCTTTGCCGTTCGATAAAAAGCCGTGAACGAAAACCACCGTTAAATCTGAGTTGCTGGGTTTACGAATCCATTCGCCTTTCATAGGGTTTGTCTTGTGTGATCAGGTTTTGAGCAAGTAACTGGTGATGTGCTCCATATCTACGCGCTTTACTTCTGGAACACCAGCTTTTCGCGCAACCCATAAATCGTAAGCAGCCTGCTGTGCTACCCAGAGATCAGCGCTTCCACCATTCTCTACGCCCAACCAGCTTTCTAGGCGCAATGCCATTTCGGGAGATAGGGCAGCGCGTTCGTTGAGTACACGCGACAAAGCAGCGCGGCTAACGTTGAGTTGCTCGGCTGCTTTGGTGATCGATAATCCGAGTGCAGGGAGTACATCTTCTCTTAAAGTTTCGCCGGGGTGTGGCGGATTGTGCATTTTGCTCATGCTGAATGTTTCCTAGTGATAATCTTGATAGTCAACCAGAATGGCATCTTCACCTTCAAAAGCAAAAGTCATTCGCCAATTCCCGTTTACCGTTATCGAGTAATGACCGGCAAGGCTGCCGCTTAAGGCATGTAATTTCCAACCTG
>LNFM01015228.1_pt1 | contig 10212 bp, 10 predicted proteins | sample 596031 | NCBI WGS metagenome assembly LNFM01 (sample SAMN04254537, study PRJNA301005) | activated carbon metagenome | isolation source: dual media filters at the Ann Arbor, Michigan drinking water treatment plant | place: USA: Ann Arbor | reverse complement strand
GCGTCACCTTCGGCCAGAAGCTCGCCGACCGTCAGGCCATCCAGTGGTGGGTGGCCGATGCCGCCATGAAGCTCCACGCCTGCCGCCTCATGGTAATGGACGCCGCCGTGAAGCAGGACGATGGCCGCGACGTCCGCATGGAGGCTTCCATGATCAAGGTCTACGCCACCGAGATGGCGACCGAGATCATCGACCATGCCCAGCAGGCCTTCGGCGCCATGGGCGTGACGCAGGAACTGCCGCTGTCGATCATGGCGCAGAAGGTCCGCACCATGCGCGTCTACGAGGGCCCGTCGGAGGTCCACCGCATGGTGATCGCGCGGCGCATCCTGGGCGGACGCTAGGGGGCCTGTCGTCCTGAGCGTAGCGAAGGACCTTATCGCCGCTTGATAGGGTACGAGATCCTTCGCTACGCTCAGGATGACAGTCTCTGTCCAGCAGGAGCCGCCGCCATGACCTACACGCTCGATGCTTTCGTCAAGGATGCCCAGGCAGCACTCGGCGCCGACAAGGGCCCTGGCGGCCGCGAGCAGGTGCGCGTGCTGCTGGAAAAGCTGCTGACCAACAAGTCGTTCATCGACGAGGCGGTCGGTCCCGCCGCACCGATGGGCGCGCGCAAGCTCTATGAGGACAAGGACCTCGGCTTCGTCGTGCTGGCGCACTGCAATGCCAAGGCACACAAGAGCCCGCCGCACGACCACGGCCCATCCTGGGCGGTCTACGGCCAGGCGGTCAATTACACCGACATGAGCGAGTTCCGGCGGGTCGACGGCGGCAAGGACGCCGGCGACGCCAAGCTCGAGCAGGTCAGGGCCTATCGCCTCAATCCGGGCCAGGCCGGCGTCTATGACGTGGGCGCCGTCCATGCCATCGACTATCCCGAGGGCAGCCGCTTCGTGCGCGTGACGGGGCGCGATCTCGATTATGTGCGGCGGCTGAAGTTCGACATGGCCGCCGGCAAGGCGATCACCATCGAAAGCGCATCGGCGAGCTGAACCGTCTTCGTCTAGTCTGCGCTGGCCGGCGCGTTAGGCCGCGAGAATTCCTCGGCGGCGACGGCGAAGTTCAGGTTCTGGCCGGCCTTGAAGTAGAACGTCGTGATGCCGAGCAACTCACCCTGGGCATCGAACAGGCCGCCGCCGGACGAGCCCTGCGAGATCGGCGCCGAGGTCTGGATCAGCTTCGAATCGTTCTGGCTGCGCTTGGACGAAACGATGCCTTCCGCGACCGTGAGCTCCAGCCCCTGCGGCGTGCCGATGGTGATCGCGCGTTCGCCGACCTTGATATCGCTGTAAGGCCTGACGCCGACCCATTTCGGAAGCTTGGTCTCGACCCGGAGCACGCAGCGGTCGGCATTGACGTTCATCGACACGACGGTGGCCTTCAGTTCCTTGCGGTCTCGGACGAGCGTGACCTCGGTCTTGTCGCCCATGACGTGGCAGTTGGTCAGCAGGTCGCTCTCGCTCACCGCCACCGCCGAGCCGATGCTCTTGTCGGCCTTCACCATGTAGACGGCGCCGGCGGCCTTCTCGAAGATCTCTTCGGCGCTCAGGTCGCCCGCGACGCGGCGCACGAGTTTCAGCCGGTCGGTCATGCCCGCGGTGTCGAGGTTCGCGGGCGCCGTGCCGGTCGGCCGGGGCCGCGCGACCTGTCCGTCGGCGCTTTCCATCGGCGCCGCCGGCAGCTCCTCGAGCTTCGGCTTCGGCCGCGCCGAAGGATTGAACGTCCGGCGGATGCTCGTACCGGCCATCGTGGCGGCGAACAGGGCGCGCTGCAGTTCCGGCCGGTCGTTGGGAACCGTGGTGACGGTGAAGACGATGCCGCCGGGATGGCAGAGGGCGCGCGTCAGGACCTGGCTGTTGCCGGAGGCGGCGACGATCGCGAAGCCGTCGTCGGACTTGTTGCGGTACGAATCGCCCTTCTTCTGAAGCGACGTGAAGAGCGTGCCCAGCGTGCTGCAGTTTCCGCCGCCGTACCGGACGCCGACCGACTGACCGACGGCGCCGTCGGCGTGGTACCACAGGACGGAGCCCTCGGCCTGCGGCGGGGCAAGCTTGGCGAGCCTGGTCGGCATGCCGACGGCGAAGCCCACCGCGTCGTCACGGAGGATCGCCCAGCCGGCGTCGTCGCGCCGCTTCAGCCCCTCGGAAACCAGCTCGACCGCCTGATCGTCGGGCAGCGTATCGGTGGCTGTCCGGCGCTTGGCGGCCTGCCAGGCCTGGGTGGCCTTGCGGACCGCGGCCGCGCCACCGCCATCGGCAAGGCCGATATGACCGGTCCAGATCAGGGCCTGCAGCATGTCGGCGGGCGTGATCATCTCCGCCGGTACCGAGGCGTTCCATTTATAGGCAAAGACGCCCGGCGCCGGCTCGGCCGCGGCGCCGCCCGACATCAGCAGCACCACGCTGCCGGCGGTGCAGGACAGGGACCGTAAAGACGTCGAAAGGGTGGGCACGCGGCAGTCCTCCCATGCCCATTTTCCCAAACATCCGGACTCCGGCCTATCGCTCGATTGTATCAATCGCGTGTGCGGCTACCTGGGTGAGCGGCGGCCGCGCGGCCGGTTGGCGTCGCCCCAGGCTTCCATCGCGTCGAGGAGAGGCCCCAGCGTCCAGCCCTTCTTCGAGAAGGCATACTCGACATGCGGCGGGATCGTGTCGTGCACCGTGCGCGTCACGATGCCGTCCTGCTCGAGCGCGCGGAGCTGCAACGTCAGCATGCGCTGCGTGATGCCCGGCAGCAGGCGCCGCAGTTCGTTGAAGCGCCGCGGCTGGTCCTTGAGATGAAACAGGACCAGGGCCTTCCAGCGACCGCCGATCACGTCGATGGTTGCCGTCACGCCGCAGAAGGGAGCTTTCGACTGCACCATCGCGTCCGCCTCCATACCCATGAATGGAACCTAGTATAAAATATGTGCGTACTTATGAAAAGCGTACCGCGATGATACATGCGCTCCGGTCCTTTTAGGGAGATCGAAATGTTCGTCATCATGGGTGCGACGGGGCAGGTGGGAAGCGCGGTGCTGCAGGAGCTGAAGCAGCGCAAGGCAGTGGTGAAGGCGATCGCGCGCAATCCGGCGCGCGCTGGCGGGCTCGGTGTCGAGGTCGTGCGCGGCGAGGCGTCGGATGCGGCAAGCCTTGCCGCCGCCTTCAAGGGCGCCGAGGCCGCCTTCGCGATGCTGGTGCCGCCGCCGCAGGCGGCCGACGTGCTGGCGGAATCGCGCGCCATCGCAAAGGCGATCGCCGAGGCGGTGCGTGCATCGGGCGTGCCGCACCTCGTGACGCTCTCCTCGGTCGGCGCGCAGCTCGCGTCGGGCAACGGCATCGTGGCTGCGCTGCACGATTTCGAGGCCGCGCTCGCGGGTGCGGCGCCGTCCATGGTCTTCCTGCGGCCCGGCTATTTCATGGAGAACTGGGCCGCGGTGCTGCCGGCCGCGCGGGACGCGGGCGTGCTGCCATCGGCCCAGAAGCCGCTCGATGCCAGGGGCGAGATCGTGTCGGCGCGCGACGTCGGCCGTACCGCGGCCGAGCTGCTGTTCGAGCCGCGACCGGGTGTGCGCATCGTCGACCTCGCGGGCCCGGCGGAGTATTCGCCGGTAGATGCAGCGGCGATCCTGTCGAAGTTGCTTGGCAAGCCGGTGTCGGCCGTGCCGATGTCGCGCGAGGAGGCGATCGCGGGCCTCGTGGCCGCCGGCCTCGGCGCCGACTATGCGGCGAAGCTCGCCGACCTCGACGATGCCGCCAACGAAGGCCGCATCGGCTTCCCGACCGGCGGTGGCGAGGTCCACCGCGGCACCGTCACCCTGGAGCAGGCACTGCAACGGCTCGTGGGACGCGCGTCTTGATCTTCCGGACCGCGCGCGTCCCGCGCGCTCATGAGCGCATATGAATGCGCCGAGGCGAGCCGGAGGCTCGCGGTCCGGTCCTGAAGACGATGAATCGATCTACGCGAGCTTTGCCGCCGCCTCGGCATTGGCCTTCGACCTGATCTCCAGCATCCCCGACAACCGCTCGCGGATGCGCTTCACGCGCTCGACGCCCGCTTTCTCGGGGCTGCCCGAATCGAATGGCGGCTGCGGGTCGTATTCCAGGACGAGCTGGATCGACTTGGCCACTTCCTCGCCCGCCAGTTCGGCCGCGACGGTTAGGCCAAAATCGATGCCGGCGGTGACGCCGCCGCCCGAGATGCGGTTTCGGTCGCGCACCACGCGCTCGGCCACGGGAATGGCGCCGAATGCCGGCAGCATGTCCCGCCATGCCCAGTGGCAGGCCGACTTGTAGCCCTTCAGGAGGCCCGCGGCGCCGAGGACCAGCGAGCCGGTGCAGACCGAGGTCACATAGCGTGCCGTCGCGGCCTGACGGCGCAAGAAGTCGAGCGTCTCCTCGTCGGTCATCAGCGCCACCTGGCCACCGCCGCCCGGCACGCAGATCACGTCGAGCTTCGGACAGTCGGCGAAGGTGGTGGTCGGCACGATCGAGAAGCCGGCATCGGTCGGCACCGGCGCCAGCGTCTTCCAGATCATGTGCATCTTGGCGCTCGGCACGCGGCTCAGGACTTGCGCGGGGCCGGTGGCGTCGAGTTGCGTGACGTTGGGATAAAGCAGGATGCCGATCTCGATGGGGCTGGCCATGGGAGTCTCCTCGTGGAAATTGTCATCCTGAGCGCAGCGAAGGATCCTTCGCTGCGCTCAGGATGACACACTCGCCTCTGGCAGAAATGACAAAGTTAGTCTATTTTCTGCCAATGGCCAAGCCACACCGAATCACCATCGTCGCCTACGAGGGCTGCCAGCTCCTCGACGTCACCGGCCCCGCCGCCGTGTTCGGCGCCGCCAACGAAGCGCGCGCGCATCGGGTCTACGACGTGGCGATCGTCTCGCCCGACGGCGGCGCCGTCGTCTCCAATTGCGGCGTGGCGCTGCAAAGCCGCAGGATCGGCGGCCAGCCCGACACGCTGCTGGTGGCCGGCGGCTCGCGCGGCCTCAAGGCCGCGATGATGCGCCCCGATCTGCGGCGCTGGCTCTGCAAGGTGGCGCCGAAGACAAGGCGCTACGGTTCGGTCTGCACCGGCGCCTTCGTGCTGGCGGCGGCCGGCCTGCTGGACGGCAAGCGCGTGGCCACGCACTGGGCGAGCTGCCAGCGCCTGGCCGAGCGCTACACGGCGCTCGAGGTCGATGCCGACTCGCTCTACGTGGTCGACGGCAAGGTCTGGACCTCGGCCGGAGTCACCACCGGCATCGACATGGCCTTGGCGCTGGTCGAGGCCGATCTAGGTGCCACCACCGCCAACCTGATCGCGCGCCACTTCGTGCTCTATGCCCGCCGGCCGGGTTACCAGTCGCAGTTCAGTTCGTTGCTGCAGGCCCAGACCTCGGCCCAGCGCGCGGCCGAGACGCCGTTCTTAAAACTGATCGACTGGATGCAGACCCATCTCGACCAGCCGCTCGACGTGCCGGCGCTCGCCGCCCGCGCCGGCCTCAGCGAGCGCAGCTTCTACCGCAAGTTCACCGAGGCGACGGGCAAGACGCCGGCGCATTTCGTGGAAAGCCTGCGCCTCGACGCGGCGCGCTCCTTGCTGGCCGAGGGCCTGCCGCTGAAGGCGATCGCCGCCCGCGTGGGCCTGCGCTCCTCGGCGCGGCTCGGCCAGGCCTTCGAGCGCCGCTTCGGCATGGCGCCGTCGCTGTTCCGCGAGATGCACGCGGCGGCCTGACTTTAGCTAGGCCTCGTCGGCTTTTGTCCGTTGGCCTTCTGACGGCGTCGAACCCAGGCTTCCCGCAGAATTCTTTTCGTTTCCTCGCTCGCCTTCCTGCCAGTCGCCGCTCGTGCGATCTTCGCTCTGGTCTCAGCAGATGGTGCTCGACCCATGCCGGCAGCGCTGATTTTAGCGCGCTGCTCCGAGGTAAGAGGCCCTGGCACCTTGCCTTCCGCTCGTCGTCGCTCCCACGCAACGCGCATCTTAGCTTTGGTTTCTTCGCTTCGTTTGCTGCCTGTATGCGCGGCCGACATCCTTGCACGAGCCTCGGCGCTTGCCTTCCGGCCCCGTTGTCCCTCAGTCAACCACGCGAGTTGAGCAGCACTTGGGCCGCGTTCTAGGGCTAAGGCGCTCAGCCGCCATCCAAATTCAGGCGGGCGCTTCTTGCCCTTGAGCGCCGACGCAATTGCTTGCTTCGTTTCCGCAGAGCGCTTCTGCCCGATGGTCTTGGCACGTATCTTGGCGATTGTTTCGGCAGAGAGCTTTCGGCCCATGCAGGCCGCACTCAGCTTGGCCCTTATCTCAGCAGAGCGTGGCACCCCAGGCTTCCAGACCGTGGCCCGCAATTTGGCGCGCGTTTCTTCGGTTGGATTGAAAGCTCCTTGGCCGCCTCCAGTCATATTGTAGCCGGCCGGGGCGCGAGTACCGTATTGAAGGATTAGCGAGCGTTCTGTTGCGCACAGGTCATCCCAACTAAGAGCGGAAGCGATATGCTCGACAGTGAATGCTTGGCGGCCGTGCTTGCGGATGGCTCGGTGAAGGTAAAGATGTCCCGATCTACGATCGGATTTGCTGCAGTGCTCTTTCCATCTTGCCGTTATGGTTTTTCCGCTTCGGCCAACAATTCCCACATACTGCTTTCCCGTCTCTTGGTTCGTAACGAGATAAGCACAGAACTGTGTCATCGGATTGCCAGATAAAGCGCGGCTGCCGATTACCACTCAGGCGCCGCCGAATAGGGTGGGTTGCTGAGCCACAATCCATTCAGCATGTTGCTCATGAGCTTGCCGCATTGTTCGAAGTATTCGGGCACATCCTCAGGTGAGAGAAATCCTTGAGGAAAATCACGCCTCATTATCCACTCACCGTTGGATAATCCCCGTTCTTGGCTCCAGCCGGCGCGGCTGATTTTGTCCCAATGATCTGCATTTTTGGCGTTGACGCGGACACGCGCATTTTCCGGCTCGTTGGCATGGTGCATCGGATCGTATTGCTCGGTTTCCATATGTCCTGCTTCATCCAAAAGTACAGGCTTGTCGCTTTTCCACTTTACTTGAAGGCGGCGAATGGCGCTCGGATTACCGTCTCCGATAAGTCGCCGGATGGCAGTCGTTGGCTTCAGCGTGCCATCGGCACGAACCAGTCTGGCGACCTCCAGAAGAATCCTCCGATCATCCGTCTTCCCGGTACCCCTAGGTCGGCCACGACCACGCTTAGACATCCCGTTCATGGTGCCTCCTCACATCCAATCATTGCGCAAAATCTATGGGACGCTTCGACAGGTTTCCAGAGTGATTAAATCGGCGAATTTTCCTCGCTCTACTGCTGTAGGGCTAGAATGGCTCGCCGATTAAGTGTCAGCCATCCCATCATCGACCGCGGGCCGCCTGATCGACGTAGGAACGCAGCACGGCATTGATGCGTGTCTGGTAGCCGCGGCCCTGGGCACGGAAGAAGTCGAGCACGTCGCGATCGACGCGCATGTTCAGCACGCCTTTGGGTTGGGGCAGGTCCACGGTCGCACTGGCCCAGTCGACGATCAGGCCGGCTTCGTCGGGATCCGAGGCGATGGCAGCCTCGACCTGGGCCTGGGTCATGGCGTTCGACTTTGCCCAGTTGCTGCGCACGCGGCCGAGCCGGCGCATCTCACCGATCCGTCCGGCCGTGGCGCTTGCGATACGCGTCTTCTTCTTCATCGCGAGACCTCCTGAACGAAATCAGCCGGATACGCCCTTCGCGCCATGTCCAGACGACCGTCCGGCAGCGGCCACGCACGACGGCGATGGAGAGATACCGTCCTCCGTTCCGAGGCGCGGCGTTTGGCATCGTCCCATTCGAACATGAAGATGTATACATAAAATGTATATACATTGTTGAGGCTGGCAAGTGCTTGTTATCCATTGTTTGCCGAAAAGTTGCAAGTTCAGCAGGTTTCGTGGTAGATTTCAGCTACAGTGGCGACCTCTGTGCAGACACTGCTGGCAACGCCCGAGCGGCTTCCGTTCCGGGCGTTTTTTGCGGGCGTTTTTTGCGGTCGATTTTTTAGACAGCGCCGACGATTCGCGCTTCGTCGAAAAGAATCGTTTGGTTCAAGCGGGCCGGCGCTTTGTGAATTTCCAGACAGACACATCTCGGACAACTCGTGTCCGTAAAAGACGTTGAAATGGGTCCACGATCCTAATGCCGCAGCCGCAGGCTCCCGACCGCCAGGGCGAGTGCGGCAAAGCCCGCGCTCAGCCAGATCGCGGCGCGGGCGGCATCGGCGGCCCCTCCGCCGGAGAAGTCGAACAGGCCGAACACCAGCGCCACCAGCGCGGCGCCCATCGTCTGGCCCAAGGTGCGGGCGGTGGCGATGATGCCGCCGGCGCTGCCGCTTCTGTCACGTGGCACGGCGTTCATCATCAGCCGGTTGTTGGGTGCGGCGAAGATGCCGAAGCCTGCGCCGCACAGCACCAGCCGCCACATGATGTCGGCGGCGGGCGGATCCGGCGGCAGCAGCGCGGTGAGGACGAGACCCGCGGTCATGAGGCTGAGGCCGATGGCGCCCAGGACGCCGGCAGGGTGGCGGTCGGCGAGGCGGCCGGCGATCGGCGCCATGAAGGCCAGCGCCAGCGGCCAGGCCGTCAGAAGAATGCCGGTGTCGGTGGCGCTCCTGCCCAGCACGGTGGCGAAGTAGAAGGGCAGGCTGACGAAGGCCAGCCCTTGCGCCGTGAAGGTGCAGGCGCCGGCGCTGATGGAGAGCGAGAAGATCGGCCGGCGGAAGATGTCGACCGGCATCATGGGATCGGCAAGCCGCGTCTGGCGCCACACGAACAGCGTGCCGAGCAGGAGGAAGCCCGCGAGTTCGGCCAGGATCAGCCAGAGCGTGTGGCCGTGCGCCATGCCGTCGATGCCGAAGATCAGAAGGCCGAAGGTGAAGCCCGACAGGAGAGCGGAAAGAACATCGAAGGGCCGGCGGGTGTGCGTGGTGTGCGGCAGGTATTTTTCGGCGAGCAGGAACGAGATCACGCCCAGCGGCACGTAGACGGCGAACAGGATCGGCCAGGAGGTGATGGAGAGCAGCGCGGCGCCGAGGCTGGGACCGGCGGCGAGCGACGTCGCGACCACGGTGGTGTTGAAGCCGAGGCCGCGGCCGAGCTGGGCGCGGGGATAGATCGAGCGCACCAGGGCGGGCTGGATGGCCATGATCGCCGAGCCGCCCAGCCCCTGCAGCGTGCGGGCCGCGGCGCCAGCGCGCAGCCGAGCGAGGCCAGGCAGAAGAGGGCGAGGCCGAAGCGGTAGACGTGGCGGTAGCCCACGATGTCGGCCAGCGCCGCCACCGGCAGCAGGCAGACCATCAGGGCAATCTGGCTGGCATTGACGATCCAGATCGAGCTTTCGGCGCTGATGTTGAGGTCCTGCGCGATGTAAGGCAGCGCGAGGTTGGTCATCGAATTGCTGAGCACCGACATCGCCAGGCCGATGGTGATCGTGATCACCGCCAGCAGGCGCGGCAGCCCCGCCGGCATTCCGTCCTGGAGAGGTTCCGCCATCGCCTACTGCGGAACCGTCAGCTCGTCGCCGCCAATGGTGGTGCGCTGCATCAGCCGCTTGTGCTTGACGGCATCGTAGTGGGTCGCGCGGTGCAGCACGGCGCGATTGTCCCACACGATCACGTCGCCCTCGCGCCAGGCATGCGAGAGCACGAACTCCGGTTGCTCGGCGCGATAGGCGAGCTCGTAGAGGATCGCCTTGCCGATCGGTTCGGGCCAATCGACGATGTGGCCGGCATGGGCGCCGATGTAGAGCGCGCGGCGGCCGTTGATCGGGTTGTCGCGGAACAGGCGCTGCTTGACCGGCGGCAGCTCCGACAGCGCCTTGGCGCTCAGGATGCCCTTCTGCACGCGGTCGCGCGAATGGGAAAGCGCATGCTCGGCGACCAGCGGATGGATCGTGGCCTGCAATGCGGGCGGCAGCGCATCCCAGGCGGCGCGCATGTTGAGGAATTCGGTGTTGCCGCCCTCCGGTGGGCAGATCCGCGCGGTCAGGATCGAGCATAGCGAAGGGATGCGCTTGAACGAGGAGTCGGAATGCCAGAAGTAGTTGGCCTTCTGGTAGATCATGCGCATGTCGTCGGGCGGGATCGGCTCGCCCGTCATGATGTCGAGGTTGGACTGGCGCTGGAACTTGGTGCCGGCGGCGGGATTGGACGCGCCGGTGGTCTCGAGCGGCCCGAAGTTCTCGCTGAATTCGATCTGCTTG
>LNFM01013747.1_pt1 | contig 10214 bp, 5 predicted proteins | sample 596031 | NCBI WGS metagenome assembly LNFM01 (sample SAMN04254537, study PRJNA301005) | activated carbon metagenome | isolation source: dual media filters at the Ann Arbor, Michigan drinking water treatment plant | place: USA: Ann Arbor | reverse complement strand
TGACGGTGACCGCTTCCATGTGGGGATCTGCCGCGATCCGCGCATAGAGCTGGCGCAGAAACTCACGGCCGCTTTCGGGGAAGTACTCCCAGGCGTTCTCGCCGTCGAGGATGATGGGCACCAGGGAGTCGCGTCCATTGCAGTTCTCGCGGATGCGGCCGAGGAAATGTTCGGCCGCTTCCTCCGGCCCCATTTTCGAATAGACGAAGCCGACGAGGTCGCTGAGGTAGTGATCGCGAAAGAGGCAATGCAGCTTGCGTCCCTGATGATCCCAGAGATACGGGCGGTAGGTTTCCGCCGCTCCGGCGGCGCGTCCGAGCGTGCGAGCCAGCACGCCGTTATCGGTGGCGAACCACTTGAAGCCGCAGTCGGCGGCCAGCATCAGCGCTTCGTCGGACACCGAACCCTCGGAAGGCCATAGGCCATTGGGCGTCAGGTTCAGCCGTTTCTGCATATACTCGCGGGCGGTCACGAGTTGGTGCTTTGCGTCCTCCGGATAGCGGAAGCGGGTGGGGAGCGGGACGTGAGGATGGGAGATGCCGGCTACGTCGGAATCGCAGAGCAGCGGCAGGATGGGATGGTAGTAGGGCGTCGTCGAAACTTCAATCTGCCCTGCTGCGGCGAACTTCTCGTACACCGGCACAACATGGCCAAGGATCTCCAGCTGCTTCCGGCCCATCAGCTTCTGGTCGGCGAGGGAGAAGCCACGGCCCTTCTCGACGAGAGCCTTGATCTCGGGGTCCGTGGCGAGAAAGATCTCATCGAACCAGGCAACCTGCGAGAGCACCTGCAGGTCCCGGTAGTCCTGGGTGCCGAAGAAGCGGCCTGCCTTGGTATGGAGTTCGTACAGCTCGGCGTACCGGGGATAGCGATACACCATCCTGCCCACGTTGGCTTGGAAGAAGTACCGCAGGATAAACTGCTGCTCGAAATCGGTGAGCTCTTCGGCTGGTTTCAGGGCCAGGCGGAGGAACGAGTCCTGCGCCGTCCCGCTGGCGTACTCATCGAGCTGGGCGACCATGGACGGCACCAGATTGAACGTCTGCCGCACCGTGGGAAATTCGGCCAGCACCTGCACCATGCCGTAGTAGTCCTTCAAGCCATGCAGGCGTGTCCACGGGAGCTTGTACTCGCCCGTAACCAGATCCTTATAAAAGGGCTGGTGCATGTGCCAAACGAAGCAAAGATCGATACGAGCCATGGATGTTATCTTCCGAAGTAGCTGCGCACGGGCACAGGCGGCGGGGTTTTCTTGATGGCCAGCCAGAGGACTTCGTTGAGCTCGTCGTCGTCGATCTCGTCGGCCTCTTCGAACGCCATGCGGGCGGAGCGGGCGGCGAGAGCGCCTTGTCCCGGGTTGCGTTCGTCGAGCGGGTGGCGCGGTCTCTCGGCCGTATAGGCGCTGGGGTTGGGGGTGACCTGGAAGGAGCCGGTCATGGGCCGGGCGCCGGCGTCGAACATGGTCATGGGCCGGATGCCGAGAATCAGCTCGATGGTCCGGAGCATGGAGGTGGTGTTGTAGAAGGAGCTATCAATGGCTCCGCGCTTTGCATAAGGCGAAATGACAAACGCTGGCGAGCGATGGGAATCGACGTGGTCGGGCCCGTTTTGGGCGTCGTCCTGGATGACGAAGATGGCCATCTTCTCCCAGAATTTGCTCTTCGAGAGGGCCTCGACCATGAGGCCGAGCGCGTAGTCGTTGTCGGCCATGGCGGACAGGGGCGCGATCTTGCCGGCGGCGAGGCCGCTGGTATGGTCGTTGCCGAGGCGCACGACCGAGAGATTCGGGAACTTACCTTCCGCTTCCATGCGGGCGAGGTCAGCCAGAAACGTCTTGGCGCGTTCGACGTCCGAATAGTCCATGTCGAAGCCGCGATACTGACGATTGGTGTGGGGGATCAGGGCAGGATCGCGGATGAGCTTCACATGCGGGGTAGATCCGGCAACGTCCTTGAGCGGAGCGTTCTCCACGAAGTAGCCGTAGTTGCGCAGCGTGAGGCCTTTGGCGAGGGCGTTGTTCCAGATGTAGCCCGCGGGGGGCAACGCGGCCGGCTCTCCACCTTCGTAGTCGTAGTGCTTCCGGCGGCCGGCGTAGCTGTTCGGCCACATCTTCTGCACGTAGTCCGGGGCGATGGCCGCGGTGGTCCAGTTATGCCCGTCGGCCGAGACATCGGCCGAAACATAGAAGTTATCGAGCAGGACGAACTCGCGCGCCAGCTTGTGATGGTTCGGGCTCACCTTCTCGGGGAACAGCGTGAGCGACGGGTCGCCGTTTCCCTTGCCGAGGTCGCCGAGCACTTGGTCGTAGGTGCGATTCTCCTTGACGATGTAGATGACGTGCTCAATGCGCGATGGCTCACCGGGCCGCACGGGGATGATGGGAGCAACCGCGTCGGAGTGGGCGAGGAACAGCCGCTTGTCTTCGTAGGGCGTGTTGCGGCGCACGGCTTCGGTCCACTTGTCGAGTTGCTCGTCGTCGAAGGAATCGATGATAGAAACCGAGCCGCGCTGGATGCGGCCAACGTACTCGACAGCCGCGTTGCCTTCATGCACGGGCGCCGGCCGCTGCGCCGGATTCGGCCCTTTCGGGTTCGGGTAGCTGCGCGGGCCGCGGCCATTGAAGACGAGCAGTTGCGACTCGAGCGCGCGGGCCGCGATGGGATACCAGCCGGTGGGGATGAAGCCGCGCACCCGGGTGCGCGCTTCGCTGATGTCGGCCACGGCGACGGCGTTGGCGTCGGAGCACACAACGTAGAGCTGCTTCTGGTCCGGGCTGAGGGCCAGGGCGCTGGGCGTCATCCCGGCGGGCTGTTCGGGATAGAGGGAGACATTGATCGACTCGAGCGCCGTGGCCGTGTTGGCCTCGCTAACGCCGATAACGGAGACGGAGTTTGTGTTGCCGTTGGTGACAAATAGGCGCCCTTTGAACTTCGGTGCCTCGCCTTCACTGGCTTCCGGCTGGCGATCGCTCCAGAGCATGTCGGTGGGGTGCTGCCCCGCGCGAATCAATCCCAGCCGATTGCCCGTCTCGGCAGCGTAGTGGCCGACGGAAGCATCCGCCCAGTGCGAGACAAAGTAACTCTTGCCGTCCGGGTGAAAGAGAATGCGATACGGCCGGCGGCCGGTCTTCAGCTTTTCGATCACCCGCCCCGACTGCGGATTGATGACGTGGACCGCGTCATGGAACAAGCCGGCCGCATAGACGAGGCGCCCGTCTGGCGAAACCGCGACGTCACCGATGAAGTCGGTGTGCTTCCGGTTGGCGGCCGGAACGATCGGCATCGAGCGGACGAGCTTCAAAGCCCCGTCGTCGAAGCTGAGTTCGTGGACATTGGCCTGGCTCCCGCCGCCGACATAGACCATCTTGCCGCTCGGCGCGAACGCTAAGCCGAGCCAAGCGTCGGGCAGATCGAGCCGGCTCTTTTCGGCTAGCGTCTTGGCATCGAGGACGACCACAGCCGGCGGGTTGTACCCACCGTGCAGCACCAGCAACCAGCGTTTATCTGGTGAAAGCGCCGAGGCCATCGGGAAGGTATCCATCGCCTGCTGGCGACCGGCAGGAGTCAGTAACGCGCCGCTATTGAGTAGGAATGAGCCGTCCGGCCGCGGACCAACCCGCTCGGTCACACCCGCTTGCGAAACAAGCAGGACCGCTGCCAGCAGCGTGACGCCGCCGGCCAAGAGAAGTTTCTTCATTCGCTGTAACCCTGGGCGATGGGAAGGCGGCGGCCGAAGCCGAACGCCTTGGTTGTCACCTTGAGGCCAGGCGCGGCTTGTTGGCGCTTGTACTCATTGCGGTCTACCTTGCGAGCCACATCGCGCACCAGCACCAGTGGCAGGTTCAGCTTCTCAGCGATCCGGGCGGGGGCCACCATTTGCTCGACGTAGAGTTCGAGAATGGCATCGAGCACCGGGTACTCGGGAAGGGAGTCAGAATCTTTCTGATCGGGCCGGAGTTCGGCCGAAGGTGGTTTCACGAAAACCGATTCTGGAATCGGGTTTCCTAGCCGGCGGTTGGCGACGCGGCAGAGGGCATACACCTGCATCTTCGCCACGTCGCTGATGACGGCGAGGCCGCCGCACATGTCGCCGTAAAGCGTCGCGTAGCCTACGGCGGTTTCGCTCTTATTTCCGGTCGTCAATACCAGCGCGCCTGTTTTGTTTGAGAGCGCCATGAGCGTCATGCCGCGGAGCCGGGATTGCAGATTTTCTTCCGTGACGTCGGGTTTCGCGCCGGCGAATACCGGCTGTAACGTGTCGATCATGGCGGAGTAGGCACCGTTGATGGACACCGTCGGGCACTGGATGCCGAGGACTTCCGCCATGGCGAGCGCGTCGGTCAACGAATGGTCTGAAGAGTATGGCCCGGGCATGGCGACGCCGGTGACGTTCTCCTTGCCCAGCGCTTCGACGGCGATGCAGGCGACTAGCGCCGAGTCGATACCTCCGGAGAGGCCGAGTAGAGCCTTTTTGAAGCCGGTCTTGCGGAAGTAGTCCCTGGTGCCGAGCACAAGCGCTTCGTAGACGGCGTCCATCTCGTCCGGATGGCTGGTCCGCTGGTCACCGGTGCCGGTATGAAAGTTTGCAAAAACCAGCTCCTCAGCGAAGCTGGAAGCGGCGGCGATTACTTTGCCGGAAGCGTCCATCGCGAAGCTGGACCCATCGAAGACCAGCTGATCGTTGCCGCCGACCTGATTGACGTACACGAGCGGCAGCCCATGGCGGCGAGCCGTGGCGGTGAAGATCTGCTCCCGCAGGGCCCGCTTGCCGATGTGATAGGGCGAGGCGTTAATGGAGAGAATGGCCTTGGCGCCCAAGCCGATCAGCTCCTGCACGGGATCGCGTTCATAGAGGCGCTTTTCCCAAAAATGCTGGTCGTTCCAGGCGTCTTCGCAAATCGTGATGGCCACCGGGGTGGAGCCGATGCAGGCGATCGACTGGCTTTCGGCCGCGCGGAAGTAGCGCTGTTCGTCGAAAACATCATAGGTGGGCAGCAGCATCTTGTGCTGGCGGAACACCACTTTGCCGCGTTGGAGCATCGCCGCCGTATTCCAGACGCGCTTGCCCTCGTTGAAGTCCGCTACCTCGGCGGTACCGCAGATGATGGCGATGCGCAAGGGCGACGCTTCGACGGCGAGCCGCTGCAGTTCCGTCTCCGCGGCCTCGAGGAACGCCGGACGTTCGAGCAGATCCTGCGGGGGATAGCCGGTGAGGGCCAACTCGGGGAAGACGATCACCTCCGCCCCGCCTTCGGCCGCGCGCCGCGCGTAGCGCATCATTAAACTGGCGTTCCCGACAAGGTCGCCTACCGTGGTATTGATCTGCCCCAGGGCAATCCGCATGAAGACTACTATTGTAGCGGCGCTAGACGCTTACTTTCTTGCGGCGGATCTTGGGTTCGGCAAATCGCTGTTCAGTTTCGACGCGGACGAGGGAAGAAACGCTGATGACGGGCACCAGCGCTTGCGAGTCCGGCCCGGCCGGATGGCGCACCCGCTGGGCGATCTCAGAGTTCAGGGAAGCGACAAATTGCTCGATTTGCCGCTGCATCTCCTCCATCTTTTCGCGCATGTTGAGGATGATCTCGACGCCCGCGAGATTGACGCCCAACTCCCGCGTCAATTGCAGGATGACTTCGAGCCGCTCGATATCTTCGTCGGTGTAGAGCCGGGTGTTGCCATCACTCCGGGAGGGCTTCAGCAGGCCTTCCCGCTCGTACATGCGGAGAGTCTGCGGGTGCAGATTGTACTGTTCGGCTACGGCCGAGATCATGTAGGCTGCTTTGTTTCGTTTCGCCATCCGCGTCTCCCTTTACCGTTATACCTTGCTCCATACGTCGCTACGCGGGTCCGGCGGATATTGCTCGGCTAATTCCCGCAACAGCTCTCTGGTCCGTTCGTCGTTAGCGGGCGGCGCCTGCAGCACCACCTCGACAATTTGATCGCCACGCGCATCTTTTCGGGAGTTCGTGACGCCCTTTTCGCGGAGGCGGAACTTCTGGCCGTTCTGCGTCCCTTGCGGGATTTTCAGGATCGCGCGGCCATCAATGGTGGGGACTTCAATTTTGGCGCCGAGCACGGCTTCCGGCACGGTGATGGGGACTTTGATTTCGATGGTATCGCCGTCGCGTTTGAAGAACGCATGCTCTTCGACGCGAACCGTAATGTAGAGGTCACCCGCGGACCCGCCCATGCGGCCCGCATTTCCCTTCCCCGCGACGCGCAGGCGCGATCCGCTCGCTACCCCAGCCGGCAGGCGGACCTCCACCGAATCCATGTGGGCGGTGCGGCCCTCGCCGCGGCACGTGGGGCAGACGTTGCGCAGGCGGCCGGAGCCGTTACAGCGGGTGCAGGTGAGATTGAACTTCATGGCGCCGGCGGTCTGGCTGACCTGTCCCGTGCCGCTGCATTCCGGACAGGACGCCACGTTGCCCCCGGCCGACCCGGAGCCTTGGCAGGTGGCGCAGGCCTCTTGCCGCGAGATGCTCAGCCGGACTTGGGTGCCGCGAATCGCCTGCCAAAAATCGATGTTTAACGTGTATTCCAGGTCCGCGCCCTTCTCGGGCTGCTGGGGCTGCGCCGATTGGCGTCCGCCAAAGAACTGGCTGAAGATGTCGCTGAATCGCCCGCCGGCATCGCCACCCGGCGCCCCGGAAGGCGGGCGGCGGCCGCCCTGCTGATTGATGAAGTCAGAAAAGTCGAACCCTTCAAAGCCCATACCGGGGCCGCCGCCGGGAGGTGGACCGCCCTGCGGAAACCCGCTATCGGAATAAAAGCCGTACTGGTCGAACATCGCCCGCTTTTTGGGCTCGTTCAGGACATCGTAGGCTTCCTGTACCGTCTTGAACTTCTCTTCGGCCGCCTTGTCGCCCGGGTTGAGGTCCGGATGATACTTGCGCGCCAGACGGCGATAGGCCTTGCGGATCTCGTCATCCGACGCCTTTTTTTCGACACCGAGGGTGCCGTAATAGTCTTTGCGTTCCGGCATGGCATACCTCGACCGCGGAGGCCGCCCGAAAGCGGCCCCGCGAGCGCCTCACTACTGACTACTTCTTGCCTTTGTCGTCGACATCGACGAACTCGGCGTCGACCACCGAATCCGCCGGGGCTTCTGCCTTGGGCTCGGCGCCCGGAGCAGGGCCGCCCGCGGCGCTGTCACCGGCAGGCGACTTGTACATCACTTCGGCCAGCTTGTGGCTCGCCTGGGTGAGTTTGTCGATCGCCGCATTGATTTTGTCGGCATCGCCATCCTGCACGGCCTTCTTGGCTTCGTCGAGGGCGGTCTCCACCGACTTCGCTTCGGCCTCGCTCACCTTGTCGCGGTGATCTTTCAGGGTCTTTTCAACCGAGTAGATCATGCCGTCGGCCTTGTTGCGGGCTTCGACGCTGTCGCGGCGCTTCTGGTCGCCAGCGGCGTTTTCTTTCGCCTCGCGCGCCATCTTCTCCACTTCCTCTTTACTGAGGCCGGAGGAGCCGCTGATGGTGATCTTCTGCTCGTTGTTGGTAGCCTTGTCCTTCGCCGTCACGTGCAGAATGCCGTTGGCGTCGATGTCAAAGGTCACTTCCACTTGCGGCACGCCGCGGGGCGCCGGCGGGATGTTGCCCAACTGGAACACGCCCAACTGCCGGTTGTCGGCCGCCATCGCGCGCTCGCCCTGGAACACCTTGATCTCTACCGAGGTCTGGTTGTCCGAGGCGGTCGAGAAGGTCTCGCTCTTCCGGGTCGGGATCGTCGTGTTGCTCTCAATCAGCTTGGTGAACACGCCGCCCAACGTCTCGATGCCCAGCGAAAGCGGGGTAACATCGAGCAGGAGCACGTCCTTCACTTCGCCGCCGAGCACGCCGCCCTGCACTGCCGCACCGATCGCCACCACTTCGTCCGGGTTCACCGACCGGTTCGGCTCTTTGCCGAACATGTCGCGAACAATCTGCTGGATCTTCGGGATGCGGGTAGAACCGCCGACCAGAACCACTTCGTCGATCTGCGACGGCGAGAGCTTGGCATTCTTGAGCGCCCGTTCGCAAGGCGACAGGGTGCTGCGCAAAATGTCGTCGATCATCTGCTCGAAGCGGGTCCGCGTCAGCTTCATGACGAGGTGCTTCGGGCCGCCGGCGTCCGCCGTGATAAACGGCAGGTTGATTTCGGTCTCGAGCGTCGTCGACAACTCGATCTTGGCCTTCTCCGCAGCTTCCTTGAGCCGCTGCCGGGCCATGTTGTCGTTCATCAGATCGATGCCGTTCTCTTTCTTGAACTCCGCGACGATCCACTCCATGATCCGGTCGTCGATGTTGTCACCACCCAGATGGGTGTCGCCGTCGGTGGATTTTACTTCCACGACGCCGTCGCCGACTTCTAGAATCGAAACGTCGAAGGTGCCGCCGCCGAAGTCAAAAACCGCGATGATTTCGTTCTTCTTTTTGTCGAGGCCGTAGGCGAGCGCCGCCGCTGTGGGCTCGTTGATGATGCGCATCACTTCGAGACCAGCGATCTGGCCGGCGTCTTTGGTCGCCTGCCGCTGCGCGTCGTTGAAGTACGCCGGAACCGTGATGACTGCTTTGGTGACCTTCTCGCCGAGATACGACTCAGCGGCTTCCTTCAGCTTGGTCAACACCATCGAGGAGATTTCGGGCGCCGAGAGCTTTTTGCCCTGCGACTCGACACGAGCATCCCCGTTGTCACCCGGAAGGACCTTGTACGGAACCAGTTTCTTTTCCGCGTCCACTTCATCGAAACGGCGTCCCATGAAGCGCTTGATGGAATAGATTGTGTTTTCCGGATTCGTGACGGCTTGGCGCTTGGCGACCTGACCGACCAACCGTTCTCCACCTTTGGTAAATCCGACGACCGATGGCGTGGTGCGCGCGCCTTCCTGATTAGGGATTACGACCGGCGACCCCGCTTCCATAACTGCTACGACGGAATTGGTGGTGCCGAGGTCAATACCGATGATTCTGCTCATGACTAGAACTCTTGCCTCCTTCTTTAGTCTACTACAAGTATTGAATCTGCGCGACTCACTATCAAGTAATATTTTAGCAGGAGGGACTCAGGTTCTAGCCAGGAAGCAGCTTGCTAATGTCGTTATAGAGCACGAACACCACTACCATCATTAGGAAAACAAAGCCAAGCTTGAAGACGGTTTCCTTCACGTGGAGACTCAGATCCCGGCGCATAATCATCTCGACGGCCAACATCAGAATCGTTCCGCCATCGAGGATTGGGATGGGAAGCAGGTTGAAGATGGCCAAATTGAGACTGACCGCCGCCATGAGTCCAATAAAGGAGGCCGCGCCTTCTCTGGCGGCGTCGCCGCTGAGGCGCGCGATGCCAATTGGCCCTTCGAGGCTCTTGGCCGACATCCGGCGCTCGACGAGCCCACGCAGGAACTGAAGAATCAAACCGGCGCTCCGCGTATTCTGCCGCGTGGACTCTCGCAGCGCCTCGACGAACGGCAATTGCACAAAGGTGACCCGGGGCGACAACTGGACCCCGAGCATGTACCGCTTCGCGTCCCCCTCACCGACGGCCGACGGCGTCATCGGGACCTTCCGAATCTCGCCATCCCGGTTGTAGGTCAGCTCCACCGGCTTGCCTTGGCCTTCCTTGAGCATGGTCAGGAGCATCTGGGTAGATCGCAGGGCAACCCCGTCGAGGGCGACCAAGAGATCTCCCGCTTTCAGGCCGACGCGCGCCGCTTCCATATCGGGGCTGACCCCGCCCAGTTGAATCTCGTGCTGATCGCCCCAGCCGATCGTCCCGATCCCGTTCTGCTCATGAAGGGCGGGGGTCAGGGTGACGACCACTTGCCCGGCGTCCCGCTTGAGGACGACGGGCACGGGGCGATTCGCCGCGGCGACTTCCGCCAGCGTCACATCCTCCCAGGTCGGGTCCGCGATGTCGTCAAAGCGAACGATGCGGTCGCCCGCCTGAATGCCTGCTTTCTCGGCCACTGAGTTCTTGGCCACATAGCCGACGACAGCCGGCCCATCCGAACCAACGACCTTCGGATAGCGATACATGAAGAGGCCCGTCAGCAGGACTAACGCCAAGATAATGTTCATCGCGGGCCCGGCAAAGGCGATGATCATCCGCTGCCATCGCGGTTTGGCCAGGAAGCTGCGCGGATCTTCGACGGCCGAGGGGTCTGGGGTGCCATCCTCCGCGGTTTGCTCTCCGGTCATCTTGACGTAGCCGCCGAACAGGATCAGCGAGAC
>LNFM01013746.1_pt1 | contig 10214 bp, 7 predicted proteins | sample 596031 | NCBI WGS metagenome assembly LNFM01 (sample SAMN04254537, study PRJNA301005) | activated carbon metagenome | isolation source: dual media filters at the Ann Arbor, Michigan drinking water treatment plant | place: USA: Ann Arbor | reverse complement strand
ACCATGAGAGGGCTCCCCTGCCATAGTGACAGAAGCGCGCTCAGGCCCGCCACACCGACAACACTCCAGCCGTCCGCCCGGGAAATGGCCAGCACCCGCCGGAGGCGGTTTGCAGGAAGAATGGGCGGAGATTGCATTTCAGGTTGTGGATTCCTGTTTTCGCCCAGAATGGCTGGCACCGGCATGCCGTCGCGACACAAAAAACCCTGGCCCTTCCGGATCGAGTATCCGCCCGAGCTGCCCATCAGCGCGCGGGCGGACGAGATCATCGCGGCCATCCGCGACCACCAGGTGCTGATCCTCGCGGGCGAGACCGGCTCGGGCAAGACCACGCAAATCCCCAAAATGTGCCTCGTGGCCGGCCGGGGCGAGCGCGGCCGCATCGCCTGCACCCAGCCGCGCCGCGTCGCCGCGACCTCGGTGGCCCGGCGCGTGGCCGAGGAACTGAACGTGCCGCTCGGCCGCGAGGTCGGCTGCAAGATCCGTTTCGCCGACCAGACCTCGGGCGCCACCGTCATCAAATTCATGACCGACGGCATGCTGCTCGCCGAGCTGCAGGCCGACCCCGCGCTGCGCGAATACGACACGGTCATCGTGGACGAGGCGCACGAACGCTCGCTGAACATTGATTTCATCCTCGGCCACCTCCGCCGGCTGCGGAAAGACCGGCCGGAGCTGAAAATCATCATCACCTCGGCCACAATCGACACCGAGGCCTTTTCCAAGGCGTTTGACGGCGCGCCGATCATCGAGGTGTCCGGGCGGGTCTTTCCGGTCGAGGTAATTTATTCCCCGTTGGAGGAGATGGTGGATGAGGGTAGGACGGGCACTCCGTTGCCCGCCGAGCGGCGCGGAACGGAGTCCGCGCCCTACCAAAGGAAATCCCGTCCGGACGATTTCACCTACATCGACGCGGCGGTCGAGGCGGTCGAACGCGTGTTACAGGAGAGCGCGCAAGGGGATATTCTGGTCTTCCTGCCCACAGAAAGGGACATTCGTGAAACGCGGGACATTTTGGAAGGTGGCCAATCGAAAATCGGAAATCGAAAATCCAAAATCGAAGTGGTGCCGCTTTTCGGCCGGTTGACCAACGCCGAACAGCAGCGCGTGTTTGCGGCGTCGCCGGTCCGGAAGGTCATCGTCGCGACCAACATCGCCGAGACCTCTTTGACCATTCCCGGCATCCGCTTCGTCATCGACACCGGGCTGGCGCGTCTCAGCCGCTACACACCGCAGAGCCGCACGCGCCGGCTCCCGGTCGAGCCGGTTTCGCAGAGCAGCGCCGACCAGCGCAAGGGCCGGTGCGGCCGCGTGAGTGACGGCGTCTGCATCCGGCTTTATTCGGAGCAGGATTACCTCGACCGACCGCGTTTCACGCAGCCGGAGATCCAGCGCAGCAACCTGGCGGACGTCATTTTGCGCATGAAGGCGTTCGGGCTGGGCGACATCGAGGAGTTTCCCTTCCTGAACGCGCCGCCGGCCAAGGGCATTCGCGCCGGTTACGCGCTGCTGCACGAGCTTGGCGCCATCGACGATGCCGGCGTGTTGACCGACCTCGGCCGTGAGCTGGCGCGCCTGCCGGTGGACCCGACGGTCGGGCGGATGATCCTGCAGGCGCGGAACGAAAAGGCGTTGCGCGAGGTGCTGATCATCGCGGCGGCGCTGAGCATCCAGGATCCGCGCGAGCGTCCGATGGACCAGAAGGAGAAGGCGGACAAGGCGCACAAACGCTTCACGCATCCCGACTCGGATTTTCTCACGCTGCTGGCCATCTGGGAGATCTACCACGACGAGTTCGAGCGGATGACGCTCGGCAAGCTGCGGAAGTTCTGCACGGCGCATTTCCTGTCGTTCCTGCGGATGCGGGAGTGGCGCGACGTGTATGCCCAGCTGGAGGAAAGCCTGCGGGAGCGCGCCGGGTTCGCATGGACCTCGGTGTATGACGGCGTGAAAAAAGGGGAGGAGGTGAAGTTCGCTCCGGCCACGCCGGCCTACCGGGCGGTGCATCGCTCCATTCTATCGGGCTTGCTCGGCAACATCGCAACGCGGACGGAGGAGGGCGACTATCATGCCGCGCATGACCGCCGGGTGGACATTTTTCCCGGCTCGGCGCTGTTTGAACGGATCGAACGTAAGAAAAGCGCGTCCGGAGGAACTGTTCCACCACCGAAGGCCAAAGTTGCGAAATGGCTCATGGCGGCGGAAATCATGGAGACGGCGCGCGTCTACGCCCGCACCTGCGCGCGCATCGACCCGGCGTGGGTGCTCGACCTCGGCGCGCACTTGCTGCGCGTGGCGCACAGCGAGCCGTTCTGGAGCGCCGAGGCCGGCCGCGTGCTGGTGAAGGAGCGCCGCCGGCTCTACAACCTCGAGCTGGAGACGCGGTCGGCCAGCTACGGCAAGATCAACCCGGGGCACGCGACCGAGATCTTCATCCGCGAGGGACTGGTCAACGACACGATCACGTGGCCGTTTGATTTCCTCGCGCACAACCGCCGGCTGCGCGAGCAGACCGAGACCATCCTCACGCGCACGCGCAGCGCCGGCTACCTGAACCTGGACGAGGCGGTCTATCGGTTTTATGCGCAGGAATTTGCCAGGGTGGAGCCCGAGCTCCAGCCTTCGCCAAGGCTACGGCTGGCAGGCCGGACGGGCTTGCCGGGTTCCGGCACCGAAAAAAACCTGCCCGGAGGTCAGGTTCCACCCCAAGGCATTAGCAGCGTGGGGGAGCTGGTGGATTTTGTGCGGCACCAACAGGCGACGAAGCCGAAGTTTCTTTTCATGACGGAGGACAGCCTGCGTCCGCCGGTGGAAACCGAGCACGACGCGGAGGCTTTTCCCGAGGCCCTGCCGGTGGACAACCGCGTGCTGCCCCTAGCCTACGCCTATCAGCCTGGCCAGGAAAGCGACGGCGTGACGGTGCGCGTGAGCCTCGCCGAGGCCGGGGCGCTGACGCCCGCGGTGCTCGACTGGGCGGTGCCGGGCCATCTGGTGGAGAAGGTGGAGCTGATGCTCAAGGCGCTGCCGAAGGAACAGCGGCGCGACCTGATTCCGCTGGCCGAGACGGCGCAGAAACTGGCGAAAAACCTGGGGTTGCTCAGCGGCCGCGCGAAGCCGCCGACGCTGGCCGCGGCGCTGGCGGAATTGCTCTCCCCGCGGCTGGGGGTGCGGATCGATCCGGCGCTGTGGAGCAACCACGTGCTGCCCGATCATTTGCGGGTGCGAATCGAGGTGGTGGACAACGCGAACAAGGTGCTCGGGGCCAGCCGCGACCTGGCGGAGATCCAGACGCAGCTGCACCGCCGTTCGCGCACGGTGAGCCGGCAGGCCGCGTCGGGGGACAACAGCGCGTGGCGGGCGGCACGGGCCAAGTGGGAGGGCGAGCCGGCTGACGCATGGAAATTTGGCGACCTGCCGGAGAAGATCACGGTGAGCGAACACCACGGCGTGCCCGTGCTGGCGCATCCCGGGCTGAAGGCGATGGCGGCGGGCGTGGCCGTGCGGCTGTTCGCCACGCCCGAGGAGGCGGCCGCGGCGACGCGCGAGGGACTGCGCAAACTGTTCGAGACGCAATTGCGCCACGATCTCGGCTGGCTGCAGAAGGAACTCAATGCCCTGCGCACGCTCGGGACGCTGGCGGTGACACTCACGACGCCTGACGCGTTGCAGCAGGACGCGTTGGAATCCATCCGGTGCTGGGCGTGCGCGCGGCCGGTGGCGCCATTGCACGCGGTGGTGTTCGCGCAGCAGCTGGCCGCGGCGAAGCAGGATTTGCGCGGGCTGGTGCCGAAGCTCACCGATTGGCTGAAGGAAACCTTCACGCTGCGGCTCGCACTGGAGACGAACCAGACGCCGTATCCCGGACTGGCGGACGACCTCGCGGCGCTGCTGCCGTCGGATTTCCTGCGGCGGATGCCGTTTGAGCGGGTGCAACACCTGCCGCGCTACCTGCGCGGCATGCAGGTGCGGGCGGAGCGGTGGAAGCGCGACGCGGCCAAGGACGCCACGCGGGCGAAGGAACTGGCGCCGTTTGCCAAAGCGGTAGCGGCGCTCTATGAGCGCCGGACCGGCGGTCATCATCCTTCGCCAGGCCTATGGACGACAGGCAGACCGCCGCTACAGGGGGCAGCCGGTGACTTCCGCTGGCTGGTGGAGGAATTCCGCGTGAGCCTGTTCGCCCAGGAACTTGGCACGGCGGAGCCGGTGTCGGCAGTGCGGCTGGAGCGGCTGCTCCAGGGTCTGCCGGCTGCGGGGAGCAAGGAGCCGGTCGCGCCGACGGCAAAGGTGGCGCCGACGACCACGGCCAGGAAGGGAGCGCCGTTGAAGAGCCTCGGCGCGCTCGATCAGCTTTTTCGGAAGTAGGCGGAGATTTGGCGTTGTAGCGGCGGAGCGACACCGGGTAAGCTGCGCTCAATCGATTTACCCCATGAATACCTCTATTGCCACTTTGTTGGATGGGAAGGGCCGGGCGCTGCACGCGGTGCCGGTGACAGTAACGGTGTATGAAGCCGTTGAAGCCATGAACCAGCACCGGATCGGCGCCATACTTGTGATGGACGGCGCCAAGCTGGCCGGTATTTTCACCGAGCGCGACGTGCTGACCCGGGTCATCGCCGCCAGTCTCAATCCCCAGGTGACGCCCGTCAGCCAGGTCATGTCCTCCGATGTGCTCACGATCGCGCCCGATGCCACGGTGCAGCAAGTGATGGACATTTTTACGGAGAAGCGCTGCCGGCACCTCCCGGTGATCCAGAACGACCAGCTGGTCGGTTTGATTTCCATCGGCGACGTCTCGCGCTGGGTGGCCAACTCGCACCGGGCCGAGGCGGAGTCGTTGCGGCAATACATCGCCGGCGACCTCTCGACTTGAGTCGCCGGTTTCCCCGCCGGGATGGACACGGCGGAGTTGAGTTTTGCGGGCGACCGCCCAAGGTGGCGGCATGAAACCATACCATTCATTGTTGGTCGGTCTTGCGTTGGGCATGGCTGGAATGTTGAGTGCCAGGGTGGTCACCAAGTCCGTCGCCTATGAACACGCCGGCGTGAAGCTGGAGGGCTATCTGGCTTACGACGACACCAAGGTGTCTGCGGACAAAAAGGCGCCCGGCGTGCTGGTGTTGCCGGAATGGTGGGGCCTGACCGATTACCCCAAGGGCCGCGCCGAACAGCTGGCGAAGCTCGGCTATGTGGCCTTCGCGGCCGACATGTATGGGGCGGGGGTCACGACGGCCGATCCAAAGAAGGCGGGCGAGCTGGCCGGCCAATTCTACGGCAAACCACTGATGGCCGAGCGGGCGCAGGCGGGACTTGATCAACTGTTGGCCACCGGTCTTGTCGAGCCCGCCCGCGTCGCGGCGATCGGATATTGTTTTGGCGGGTCCACGGCGCAGGCGCTGGCCTACAGCGGCGCACCGCTGGCCGGCATCGTGAGTTTTCACGGCAGCCTGATCCCGGCGTCGGCGGAAGCGGCGGCGAAAAACCAAGCGAAGTTCCTGGTCTGCCACGGGGCGGTCGATCCCTTCATCAGTGCGGAGGAAATCGCCGCTTTCATGAAAGGCATGAATGATGGCAAATTCGACTACCAGTTCATCAGCTATGCCGGTGCCGTGCATGCGTTCAGCAACCCTGGCGCCGACAAAATCGCGCAGGCCACTGGCGTGCCCATCGCCTATCATGCCGCGGCGGACAGACGTTCCTGGGCGCACATGAAGGGGTTTTTCCAGGAAATATTCCAAACGAAGAAGTAAGCCGGATAACGGTCTCTACACTCGGAAACCGCGGCACTTGGCGGAGAGCGTTGAAGTGGCTGGCGGCAGGCGAAGTCTGAAAAAGCGGTAACTTTTCCCGGTCGGCGGTGTTCTATGGGAAACAACCCATGAAATCCCTCCTTTCCCTGCTGACCCTCGGGGTCCTGCTGGCGTCGCCGGTGGCGCTTCCGGCCAAGATCATCCGCACGGTCGAGAAGACCTTCACCGTGCAGCCCGGCGGCAACTTCAAGGCCGCCACCCAAGGCGGCGATATCACGATCAAGACCGCCGACACCAATGAGATTCGTGTCACCGCCCGGCAGGTCATTCGCGCCTCCACGGACAAGGAAGCGGACGAAATTCTGGAAAAACTCAGCCTGACCTTCGACCAGCAGGGCAACGATGTGACGGCCGAGGCCAAATACGAAAAACAGTTCGGAGGTTTTCATTGGGGCAGCTGGCCGCCGGTGAGGGTTTCGTTCACGGTCACCGTGCCCAAGAATTTCAATCTCAACCTCAACACCTCGGGCGGCGATATCGCCCTCAAGGAAGGCACGGCCCGCGCCAAGCTGGGCACCTCCGGCGGCAACATCGAAATTGATCGCGCCGGCGGCCCCACAGAGGTGTCGACCTCCGGCGGCGACATCACCATTAATTCCGTCGCCCAGTTGCTCAGCGCGACCACCTCGGGGGGCAACGTCAGGGCGACCCTCACCGAGCCGCTCAAGCAGGACACCGTGCTCAGCACTTCCGGTGGCGACGTGCGCGTGCGGGTCGCGCCGGGTGCCGGTTTCGAACTCGACGCCAGCACCTCGGGCGGCGATGTCCGGGCCGAGGGCCTGACCATCACCATCGCCAAGGGCGGCGTGGGCCGGAGCCGGCTCGTCGGCAATGTCAACGGCGGCGGACCCCGTCTGAAGCTCCGCTCCAGCGGCGGCGACATCTCGGTCCGGACCGACTGATCTTTCACCAGGCAAACCCCGGTGTGTGTGTGCAAAGGAAGCCAGCGCGAAAGCGCTGGCTTCTGATTTTTGGCGGACCCTTTTTGTGGGTCGGGGTTTATCCCCGACAGCGGGCGTGCGATTGCCGGGCATAAAGTCCGACCTACAGCAAACTGACCCAGGCCGGTGCATTACTTTCCTTGCGTGTCATTCTGAGCGCAGCGAAGAATCCAGTGTCATCGCCGACGTGGATCCTTTGCTGCGCTCAGAATGACCAAGAAAATATCATGGGACTAATTGATACGCACACGCACCTCGACTCATTCGCCCGGCGCGGCGAATTGCCGACGGTTTTGGCGCGGGCGAAGTCGGCCGGACTGGAGGCGATGGTGACCATCGGCACTGACCCCGACGACTGGACGCTCTATCGTAATCTGGCGCGGGAAAACCCAGGCTTTGTCCATTACACGGCCGGGTTGCATCCGTGCAGTGTCGGGGTGGATTGGGCCGGGCGGGTGGCGGAGTTGGAGGAGTTCTGGGGTGGAGCGCGGCCTCCGGACGCGCTAGCGACGGATAAAATGCGCCCGGAGGTCGCGTTCCACCCTGTGGCGCTTGGCGAAATCGGCCTCGACCGCTTTCATCTGCCGAAGGAGGCGGCCGCGGCGGCGGAGGTTTTTGGGTGGCAGCGGGCCGCGTTTGCCGCGCAGCTCGGGCTGGCGAAGCGGTTGGGTTGCCCGGTGGTGGTGCATTCGCGCGGGGCCTTTGCCGAGTGCGTGGAGGTGATCGACGCTTCCGGGGTGGAGTGGAGACGGGTGGTATTCCATTGCTTCACGGAGGGGCCGGACGAGATGGCGGAGCTGACCAAGCGCGGTGGCTGCGGGTCGGTCACGGGCATCATCACTTACAAGACGGCCGAGACGATCCGCGCGGCCGCGCTGGCGCAGGGACTGGACCGGCTGATGATCGAGACCGACGCGCCATACCTGACGCCCATGCCACACCGGGGGAAACCCAACGAGCCGGCTTACCTGCGGCACACGGCGGAGTTCTGCACCGGGATGTTCGGCGTCAGTTACGAGGTCTTCGCCCTGGCCACGACCCGGAATGCCCGGGCCTTTTACGGTCTGTAAGGCTCAGGCTTCCTCGAATTTTTTCGCAAACAGCGCTTCCAGCTCAATTAACAGCTGGGGGGCGTCCTCACCCGTGACGATGAACTTGACGGTCGAGCCCTTGGCCGCGGCCAGCATCATCAGGCCCATGATGCTCTTGCCGTTGACCTGCTCCTCATCCTTTTCGACCAGGACCTCCGATTTGAACTTGTTGGTCACCCGCACAATCATGGCCGCCGGCCGCGCGTGAATGCCCATCTTGTTCTGCACGAGGAGTTCCTTCGTGTGGGTGGCGGCTGTCGTAGTGTTGCTCTTTTCCATTGCGGTCGACCTGTGGGGTCGGATTAAAGGGTAACGCAAAAGCCGGTAGCGCCCCGGCTTGCAATCACAAAGACCCCCGCATGCCCGCCTTCGCCATCATTGTGCCGTGCCGTCTGGAGTCCACGCGGTTTCCGCGGAAACTGTTGCATCCGATTAGGGGCAAGCCGCTTGTGTTGTGGGTGGCCGAGCGCATCGCGACGCAAGCACCTGATTTTCCGCTGTGGTTTGCGGTGGACCATGAATCGCTGGCCGAATGCATTGAGAGCGCCGGATTTAAGGCGCTAATGACCGCCGCCAGCCACCCCAGCGGCACCGATCGCATCGCCGAGGCCAACCGCACCGTCCGAGCCGACTATGTGCTCAACGTGCAGGCCGACGAACCTTTGGTCAGCGCCGGGCAGTTGCAGGCCTTGGCCCGGCTCATCCAGGGCGATTGTCCGATGGCGACGCTCTGCACGCCGTTCAAACGGGCGGTGGATTTCAACAACACCAACCAGGTCAAGGTCGTCATGTCCCAAACCGGCCGGGCGCTCTATTTCTCACGGTCGCCCATGCCCCATTCCCGCGACCTCGGCCAGACCGTGGACGACGCCTGGGTCGCCGCCAACCCCTGCTTCAAGCACCTCGGGCTTTACGCCTACCAGGCCGGCTTTCTCGAAAAATTCGTGGCCCTGCCGCCGGGCCGGCTCGAGCAGATCGAGAAACTTGAGCAGCTCCGCGCGTTGGAAAACGGTTATCCGATCGCCATCGCGGCCACAGCCGACCCGACCATCGGCGTGGATACGCCGGAGGATGCGAAGAAGTTCGAAGCCCACCTCGGGTAAGGCGGTCGCCAAATTTTGTAGGTTGCGAGCTTGCTCGCAACGTGGCGCGCAAGCGCGCCACCTACAGGAGTGACAGGCTAAATCTTCCCGGCCTTCCGCTTTTCGACCAAGTGGTAGAAATCGCTGAACAGCGGATCGGCGTCGTTTGGGCCGGGCGCGGCCTCGGGGTGATACTGCACGGAGAACACCGGCAGCTCCCGGTGGCGCAGGCCCTCGACCGTGCGGTCGTTCAAGTTGATCTCAGTGACGACTGCGCTGCGCTTCTCGAGCGACTTGGGGTCGGTGGCGAAGCCGTGGTTCTGCGCCGTGATCGAGACCTTGCCGGTTTCGAGGTTCTTCACCGGCTGGTTGCCGCCGCGGTGGCCGAACTTCAGTTTGAATGTCGTGCCGCCCAGCGCGTGCGTGAGCATCTGGTGGCCGAGGCAGATGCCGAAGATCGGGAAGTCCGGCAGCAGGCCCGTCACGGTCTGGTGGATGTAGGGCAGGGCGGACGGGTCGCCCGGGCCGTTGGAGAGGAACACGGCGTCCACGCCATACTCGCGCACCTGCTCGTGCGTCGCCGTGGCGGGAAACACGTGCACCTCGAAGCCGTGGCGGACGAGTTTGCGGAAAATCGTGTATTTCGCGCCGTAGTCGAACGCCGCGACCCGGAACTTCCTTTTCGGCGTGACCGTGGCGCCCTGCGAGGTGCCGACCGGGAGATACTGGGCGTTGTGCCGCGTGGCGTCGCCGGCCTGCCAGGGGTAGGGCGCGGCGCAGGTTGTGTCTTTCACGTAGTCGCTGCCGGCCATGTCCTGCCAGGCTTTGGCGCGCGCGACCGCTTCAGGGTCGCTGAGCGGCAGGGTGGAGAGGCAGCATTTCAGCGCGCCGTCCACGCGGAGTTTTTTGGTGATGGCCCGGGTGTCCACCTCGCTGATGCCGGGGATGCCGTGTTTTTTCAGGTAGGCGTCGAGTGACATCGTGCTGCGCCAGTTGCTGACGATCGGCGACACCTCGCGGACCACGAAGCCGCTGGCCTTGGGCCCGGCGTGCTCCTCATCCTCGGCGTTGATGCCGTAGTTGCCGATCTGCACCGCCGTCATGGTCACGATTTGCCCGAAGTAGGACGGATCGGTGATGATTTCCTGATAGCCGGTCATCGAGGTGTTGAAAACACACTCGCCGGCGATGGTGGCGGCGGCGCCAAACGCGGCACCGCGGAACACACTGCCATCTTCGAGGGCCAGGATCGCGGGTTGATGAGCGGACATTAAAGAGGCACGAAAGGCATTT